>Ga0265297_10000300_pt1 | contig 161823 bp, 159 predicted proteins | sample Munlanlwell13791_FD_192502 | JGI IMG/M metagenome (GOLD analysis project Ga0265297, IMG submission 192502) | Leachate microbial communities from a municipal landfill in Southern Ontario, Canada - Leachate well 137-91 | ecosystem: Engineered > Solid waste > Landfill > Unclassified | place...
CGGAACCAGCAATCATGTCACACGTAGCGCTGGTTACGTCGGCAGCAGGCGGAAGGGGAGCGGTGCGGGAATTTATTAATGTCATTTTAAAAAATCGTGAAACGATTTGACATGAACACCTTTGTTTTGAAAACAAAAAAACAGCTGGATCGATTTGCCCTTGTTTTTTTTGCACGACTCATTAAGCTCTTTGCCTGGATTGTTCCCTATGGCGTCGGTATATGGATAGGAAGTCTGTTTGGCTTCGTCTCATATTATCTGCTTCCCCGTGAACGAAAAAAAGCCCTTGCTCATTTAACAATGGCGTTTCCTGACTGGGAGACATCGTGGATACGAACCACGGCTCAACGGTGTTTTATTCATCTCGGAAAATCGATGTTTGAAGTTGCCATGCTAACTCCTGAGCGACTTGACCAGGTTGTGAATCTGCCCCAGAAGGACCTTCTTCAAGAGGTGCATAACAAGGGAAAAGGGATCGTTTTTGTAACAGCGCATATTGGTAACTGGGAATTATTGGCATCTGCAGTGGCAAAAATTTTTCCTGTCAGTGTTATAGCGGCCCCCATACAACCGCGTCGCATGAATGATATGATAGTCAGGTTGCGCTTGTCAATGGGAATCAAAACAATTATCCGAGGCAGGTCAGGTGCAGCCAAGGAACTAATCCGGATATTCAGGGAAAACAGGATCCTGGGCATTTTAATTGATCAGGATACTGATGTCGAGAGTGCATTTGTCGATTTTATGGGACGACAAGCGTGGACTCCAACGGGAGCCGCAGCTATGGCCATCAAATTCGGTGCCCCGGTTATATTTGGGTATATCCAGCGAGACAAAAAGAACCGACATACGATAACCATGGAAGGACCTCTCGCGCTCATACAAACGGGAGATGTTGAAAAAGATATTATTGAAAATACAGCCATGTTGACGAAAAAAATAGAAATAGCCATACGAAAAAACCCGGAACAATGGGTCTGGATGCATAGACGGTGGAGGAGGCAACCATGAATATGTTTAACATACCCAATCTGCTTTCTATCAGCAGAATTCTTTCTGTTCCTATATTCATTGTTCTGCTCCTGAATCCGGATATCGTTCGTGTGTTGACAGCGGTAGGTATTTTTTTTCTTGCATCCGCAACGGACTGGCTGGATGGATATCTTGCGAGAAAATGGGGACAGGTAACAAAAATCGGGAAACTGCTTGATCCTATTGCGGATAAAATATTGATTATGTCTGCACTGGTAATTCTTGTGGGAATGCGTTCGGATGTTGTTCTGGTGCCTGCCTGGATGGCGATTGTCATCATTGGGAGAGAGTTTGCCGTAACCGGTTTGCGTTCCATAGCTTCCAGTGAGGGAATAGTCATTGCCGCTGAAACCTGGGGAAAGGGCAAGGTTGTTGCACAGGTAACTGCGGTGATTGCACTGCTTCTGTTCTCTTGCCTGCATGATGCCTGGCTGCTGATCGTAGGAACAGCCGCCCTCTGGATCGCCTTGATTCTTTCACTGTATTCCGCAGCCCTTTATTTCAAAACATACTGGAACAAGGTGAACTAACAATGGAAATCATATTCAAAATTCTTTTTATTGCAGGGTCCTATGCGATCGGTTCAATACCGTTTGGACTGCTTTTTTCAAAAATCTTTTCAAAAATCGATGTTCGCTCAGTAGGGAGTGGTAATATCGGGGCTACGAATGTTCTTCGTGCTTCCGGAAAAAAAGCGGCGCTTCTGACGCTTCTGGCAGATGCTTTAAAAGGGTATGTGCCGGTACTATGTGCACACGCTTTGTTCCATGATGAGTATGTGACAGTGATGACAGGAGCAGCCACCATTTTAGGCCATAATTTTTCAATGTATCTTTCCTTTTCCGGGGGGAAAGGGGTGGCAACCGGATATGGTATTATGCTTGCAATAACACCCTGGATCGGCTTTTGCGCACTTCTTGTCTGGCTCTTTACAGCCCTGGTATCAAAATATTCTTCACTTTCTGCCCTTGTTTCCTATGCGCTCTATCCGGTTCTGATATTTACAACCACCGTTTCTAAGCCCTTTCAGCTTCTCTCAGTATTTCTTTTTGGACTTATTTACTATCGACATCGTGAAAATATCAAACGACTTCTTTTGGGAACCGAATCTAAAATTGGTGAGAAAAAAAATGCATAATTGGTTTATCAAAGCACGAATTATGTGCATCAGCATATTGATTTTTCACGTTCCTATTGTATCCTCAGCTGCCGAAGAACTTGACATCGTCAATCGCCCTGTCAATGTTTCAGGCTTGACCGGTTTGCTGTTTACCTCATCGCCCTATACGCTTCCGAAAGGGACCTTTGAAATTGCCGCTTCCCTTCTGTATGAAAACAGCGTCAGACCTGATTTTTCCATCACTGAATTTCCTCTTACGATAAGTGCGGGAATAACCGATCATGCCGAACTTGCGCTGCGAGGATCGTATTTTCAAGTCCGAGATGAGCCTTCCAGCGGTGTCGGTACTGAACGACGACCTGGAGAAGTGGAATTATCGTATAAATGGAATTTTTTGCCGCAACCTGAAGATTCAAATCGTCCTGGTTTGGCTCTTATAATGACTGCAATTGCTGCAACCGACAGTTCTCATAAGAGCAATAAAAAAAGCGGTGTACAGAACTGGGGAATGAAAGCCGGACTAGCAGGAGGAAGTGAAATTACTGTCAAAGAGTATGTGTTCTGCATTTATGCCGATATTCAGGCGCAAGCTCAAGACCTCGAGGATCAACAGCGAAGTGACCTATACGGTATTATGAATGCAGGAATGCTTTTCCCGATAAGCAAATACCGAAATCTCCAAATGCTTGTCGAATATTCACATGTTTTTGAAAACTCGAGCGGTGGAGGAAATTACGGAGCATTGACCTACGGGATACGTTTGGTAAGCGAACGCTTCAATGCTACGCTTGGCTCTCAATTTCTTTATAAACAACAAGAAGGGTATGATAATTCAAGTAGGATTCTCGCCTTAATAGTATGAAAATTTAAAGATATTAATAGTTTAAATAAACAAAGCTAAACTTTCAGATATCATTGTAATATGTCTGATAATGTATATTATGTTAAATAATATCAATAAGGTCCTGGATTTAAATAGTATCCTCTTCCTTGTTTTCCCTGAAGCGATTTTTTTCTTCAGACATGAATCGTTTCCAAGCACAACATCTATTTTTCTTTTAATGCCGCTGAGATTACCTGATCAATGGTATCCACAAAAATGAAGGTCATTTCCTGGCGAAGCTCTTCCGGGACATCTTCAAGATCATTTTTGTTTTTTTCTGGAAGAATTATTGTTTTGATCCCTGCCCGTTTTGCTGCAAGAACCTTCTCTTTCACTCCACCGATAGGCATGACCTTTCCACGAAGAGTGATCTCTCCGGTCATCGCAACATCATATCGTGCGATTTTACCGGTCAGAAGAGAAACAATTGCGGTTGTCATCGTGACTCCTGCTGACGGTCCATCTTTCGGAATTGCACCGGCCGGTACATGAATATGAATATCATTCTTTTCATAGAAATCTTTTTTTATTCCGAACAGTTCAGCATGGGTTCGAACATAGGACAGTGCCGCCTGGGCTGATTCCTTCATGACATCTCCCAATTGTCCGGTAAGGGTAAGTTGTTTGCTGCCAGGCATAATGGTCGCTTCAATAAAGAGAATGTCCCCTCCTGTCGGTGTCCATGCAAGACCGGTTACAACTCCGGGACGATCGATCATTACTGCGATCTCCGCAAAATACCGTGGATTGCCTAAGTAATCATGGAGATCGTCAGCGCGGACGATGATCGGCGTAGATTTTCCTTCGGCTATTCCCTTGGCTGCCTTTCTGCATACATTCGCGATTTCCCTTTCCAGATTTCGAACACCAGCTTCCCGGGTATAATTTTTTATAATTGCCGATATCGTTGCATCTTCTAGTATAATTTCACCAGGCTCCAATGCGTTCGCACTTACTTCCTTCGGGATAAGATATTTTTTTGCAATGTGCAGCTTTTCATGTTCGGTGTAACCGGGGAGATGGAGAACTTCCATACGGTCGAGAAGCGGAGGAGGAATTGTGTCTAGCTGATTTGCAGTCGTAATAAACATGACTTTTGAAAGATCAAAGGGAACATCAAGATAATTATCGCGAAAATCCTTGTTTTGTTCCGGATCAAGCACCTCGAGAAGTGCAGATGACGGATCACCGCGCCAATCAGCGCCTATTTTGTCTACTTCATCAAGCATAATGACCGGATCTTTGGTTTCTACACGCTTAAGAGCCTGAAGAATTCTCCCAGGCATGGCACCGATATAGGTGCGTCGATGGCCGCGAATTTCAGCTTCATCATGCATACCGCCGAGAGATTGGCGCATAAATTTCCGGTCAAGTGCCCTGGCAATTGACTGGCCGAGCGATGTTTTTCCAACTCCTGGCGGTCCTACAAAACATAAAATCGGCTCCCGCATTCGTATGTTTTTCTGTTGCGTATTGCGTTCTTCACCGAGTTTTTTGACCGAAAGATATTCCAAGATGCGGTTTTTGACCTTGTCGAGGTCGTAATGATCTTCGTCAAGAGTTGTTCTGGCCTTTCCAATATCAATTGCACTTGCTGACGTTTTATTCCAGGGAAGGCTTATCATCCATTCAAGGTAAGAGCGAATAACGGAATATTCAGGAGACGCGGCTGACAGTTTTTCCATCCTTCCCAATTCTCGTTTGCTTTCTTTTTCCGCTTCAGGAGGAAGCTTTGCTTCTTCAATTTTTTCCCGCAAATTCTTAATTTCCGTTCCCTCATCAGACTCCTCTCCCAGCTCTTTCCGGATTGCTGAAAGCTGCTGCCGAAGCAGATATTCTCTTTCAGCTTTTTGCATCTGATCATGCGCCTGCCCCTGGATTTTTCTTCCAAGTTCCAGCACTTCGATTTCGCGGTTAAGGTACTGCATTAATTTGGTCAATTTTTCGTACACAGAATCAATTTCCAGAATAGCCTGGCGCTGAGGCAGCTCCAGCCGGACATTGGTTGCGATAAGATAAGCAAGCTGTCGAGGGTCTTCAATATTGAGAGCAGCAGCTGAAAGTTCCTCAGGCATGTTCGGAGCAAGTGTTACCATTTTCTGAAAAATTTCAGCAATTCCACGCATAAGCGCTTCCAGAGCAACCGTCATCTCAATTTTTTCAGGATTCGACTTGACCTTTGCTCGAAGGAACGGATCAGTTTGTACAAGTTCTGAGATGGTAATGCGTTCAATTCCCTGCACAAGAATTCTGAGCGTTCCGTCGGGGACCTTAAGCATTTGAAGAATTCTCGCCATCGTTCCCACTCCGTATATATCGGATAAAAACGAAACGTCTGTTTCCAGTTTTCGTTGTGCGGTCAAAGCGAGTATTTTATTGCCAATCGTGACCTCATTAATAAGTTTTACGGATTTTTCTTTTCCGATTACCAGTGGATATATCGTCAGTGGGTACACAATCGTATCTTTAAGAGGTAAAAGCGGTAATTCCGGAGGCACTGCCGGTATTTTTTCAGTTTCAGATTCGATAATTTCCATTTCATGGCTCCTTGTATGCGCAAACCAATTCTTCAAGAAATTCAGGAGATTCAAAACCCGCCTCTTTTAAAAAACTTTTTTAAGCGTAATCGTCAAAAGTCCGTTTTGATAGGTGCCGATAACATTCTCATGATTAACGGCGCTATGAACATCTATTTCCGATATGAATTTGCCATATTTAATTCCGAGTTGATGGCAAGCATTCATATCAGCAACAGGCGATCGTCTCTGCCCTTCTACGACAAGCAAATCCGTGAACAAGCTAATTGTCATGTCATCTTCCCGGACACCGGCCAATTCCATTACGATAATAATTTCCTTGTCTGTTTCATACATATCCGTACGAGGTCTCCAGACCATGGATGTTTCTTGAGCTGACAGCCAGTATTCTTCCCAGACCGGTGCAAATGAAATATCGCGGCGCATTCGGCGCGTATATTTATAGGCAAGGTATTGGTAACGCACTGACATACCTCCTTACATTACAACGAGAACAAGTAAAAACTGTTTTATGAGTAAATAAGATATTTCTTTATAGATAGTAGGAGTGATGTAATCAACATAGCAAATGTGAAAAGGAAAGTCAAAAGAAGGAAGGGAAAAAAGGCCTGAGACATCATCTCAGGCCTTCCAATAGAAATGAGTGTTTAACCTCGTCGTGTCATTTCATTAAGTCTTCTCACCCGTTCAGCAATGGGTGGATGAGTGCTGAAAAGATTCATGAGTCCACCGCCAGTAAGAGGATTCACAATGAACATATGAGCCGTGGCTGGCTTGGCATCTTCCATGGGAATTACTTGTGCGCCCTTTTCCAGTTTCAAAAGCGCATTGGCAAGTCCGCTCGGATTTCCAGCAATGGCTGCTCCGCCTTTATCTGCTTCATATTCCCGGGTTCGGGAAATCGCCATCTGAACGATCATGGCAGCAATAGGAGCGACAATCATCATCACGATTGCAGCAATGGGACTGCCTCCTTCGTTATCATCTCTTCTGCCTCCGAATATCATGGCCCATTGTGCCATCTGGGCAAGCATGCTGATCGCTCCTGCGATGGTTGCTACAATGGTTCCCGTCAGCATGTCTCGATGTTTAATGTGCGCCAGTTCATGCGCAATGACCCCGGAGAGCTCTTCCCGGTCAAGAATTCTCATAATGCCACGGGTTACTGCAACAACAGCATGCTCAGGATTTCTTCCTGTTGCAAAGGCATTTGGTGTTTCTTCAGGGATAATATACACTTTGGGCATTGGCATACCGGCTTTTTGGACCAGAATTCGAACCATTGAATAGAGGTCCGGAGCTTCAGCCTCACTGACCGGCTTCGCTCTATACATTTTAAGCACGATTTTATCGCTGAACCAGTAGGAACCGAAATTCAGCGCCACGGCAATAACAAATGCTAAAACCATACCGCTTCTGCCGCCAAGTGCCTGCCCTACCAGCAAAAGCAATAAAGTCATAAAAACCATCAAACCGACTGTTTTTACAGTATTCATAACAATTACACCTCCACATAAAAAAGATTCTTTATAGTCAACACATTACCACACCGCTTCTGTCAGGTCAAGAGGATCGAAATGAAACGATCAAAGGTACTTTTCAGTTGACAAGAAAATGTCACTTTGTTATAGTGGCACGGTTTGAGGCTTCAAAAAACTCATTGTATTTGCGGGTGTAGCTCAGTTGGTAGAGCACAACCTTGCCAAGGTTGGGGTCACGGGTTCGAATCCCGCCACCCGCTCCATGACAACGGCAGAGTATAGCGGAAAAAGAGTATGCTATACTCGTTTACATGAAAGTTAAAGGTTAAAAGTTTTTGCCATGTTTCAACTTTTAACGTTTAACTTTTTTATTTTCAGGGCGGCGTAGCCAAGTGGCTAAGGCAGAGGTCTGCAAAACCTTCATTCATCGGTTCAAATCCGATCGCCGCCTCCATTTATTATCTCTCTCCAAGAGAGAAATCCTAAGTCCGAATTTTTCAACACTAAGTCAATTTCAATGAATAGCAATTTAGTTTAGATTATTCCGGATTTCGAGTCATCCTATCATTATGCATCACGCCGATTTCGTCCATCTTCATCTTCATACCGAATACAGTCTTTTAGACGGCGCTATTGGAATAGATAAGCTGATTAAAAAAGCGCTCGATTTGAAGATGCCCGCTGTGGCAGTTACCGACCACGGAAACCTTTTTGCAGCGTTGGACTTTTATCAAAAAGCGATGAAAGCAGGGATCAAGCCGATCATCGGATGCGAAATGTATGTAGCCCCTGCATCCCGATTTGACAAGACAGCGCCGGCGGGGAAACATGACGAAGCCTCCTATCATCTTGTTCTCCTGGTAAAAAATAAACAAGGCTACAAGAATCTTCTTAAGCTTGTTACTGCAGCCTATTTGGAAGGTTTTTATTATAAGCCCCGCGTAGATAAAGAACTTCTTAAAAATTGCGCTGAAGGGTTGATCGGCCTTACCGCCTGCCTGGGAGGTGAAATACCTTCTTTAATTCTTCAGAACAGGATTGAGGATGCAAAAAAAAGTGCTTTAGAATACCAGGCCTTATTTGGAAAAGATAATTTTTATCTTGAACTGCAGGACAACGGCATTGAAGAACAAAACCGAGTGAATCAAGAGCTCATCAAAATAAGTCGAGAAGTTGAGATTCCTCTTGTTGCCACAAACGACTGTCATTACCTCGATAAAAAAGATCATAAAGCGCATGACGCATTGCTTTGTATCCAGACCGGGAAAATGATCAGCGATGCAAACAGGCTTCGGTTTTCTTCCGAGACCTTTTATTTCAAGACTCCGGAGGAAATGAAACACGCTTTTTCGCATGTTCCCGAGTCAATAACCAATACGGTAAAAATTGCCGAACGATGCAATCTCGAGATAGAACTGAATACGTATCATCTGCCTCATTTCCCCGTACCTGAGGGGTTTACAAAAGAATCCTATATGGCGGACCTTGCGCGGCAGGGTTTGGAGAATCGGTTTAAGGAAATCGTCAGTGTTCGTGGCAACAATAGTATCGATTATGAAAAATATCGTGAGCGTCTTGAATTTGAGATCACGATGATTGAGAAAATGGGTTTTGCCGGCTATTTGCTCATTGTTTCTGATTTTATCCAGTATGCAAAGGAACACGGTATTCCCGTCGGACCGGGCAGAGGTTCTGCGGCGGGAAGTCTTGTGGCATATTGTCTGAGAATAACCGATCTTGATCCCCTGCCCTATTCACTCCTCTTTGAACGATTTCTGAATCCCGAGCGGATCAGCATGCCTGACATTGACGTTGATTTTTGTCAGGATCGCCGCGATGAAGTAATCAGGTATGTCACTGAAAAATACGGCCCGGATCATGTCACTCAAATTATTACCTATGGAACCATGCTGGCCAAGGGCGTGATCAGGGATGTTGGACGAGTACTCGAGATTCCGTATGCCGAATGCGACAAGCTCGCCAAACTGGTACCGAACCGGTTAAATATCACGTTAAAAGAAGCGATAGAGCAGGAACCGAAAATCAAGGAGATGATGAAGCAGGATTCCCGTATCGCGGAATTGATGGATATTGCGCTCAATCTGGAAGGACAGGTCCGGCATGCGTCAAAGCACGCCGCAGGCGTGGTCATTTCCCAGGAACCGTTAACTGAATATCTGCCATTGTTCAAGACGCCAAAGGATGAAATCACGACCCAGTTCGATATGAATGGAGTGGAAAAAATCGGACTTGTTAAATTCGATTTTTTGGGTCTCCGAAACCTTACCGTAATTCGCAAAGCCGAGGAAATGATTCAACAGCGGCTAGACAAGGCCCCTCTTGCACAGGAAGCTCCTTTTTCGGTAAGCCGTATTCCCATGCATGACGCCAAGACCTTTGAGCTTCTCGGCCGGGGTGAAACGCTCGGAATTTTTCAGTTGGAATCGTCCGGGATGAGGGACATTATCATTAAAATGAAGCCGCAATGTTTTGAAGATCTTATTGCGCTCGTTGCACTGTATCGTCCCGGTCCTCTTGGAAGCGGCATGGTGGATGATTTTATTAAACGGAAAAAAGGTTCGACCAAAATCATCTATGAATTGCCGCAGCTTGAACCTCTTTTGCACGAGACCTACGGGGTTATTCTTTACCAGGAACAAGTCATGCAGATTGCAAGTGTGCTTGCCGGGTATTCCCTGGGAGAAGCCGATATTCTTCGGCGTGCAATGGGAAAGAAAAAACCCGAAGAAATGGCTCGTCAAAAAGAACGATTCATGCAAGGCGCAAAAATAAAAAAAATTCCTGCAGCCAAGGCAGAAAAGATTTTTGAACTCATGGCGAACTTTGCGGAATACGGGTTCAACAAATCTCACAGCGCTGCGTATGCACTGATATCGTATCAAACGGCATTTTTGAAAACGCATTATCCTGTGGAATATATGGCTGCCCTGCTTACGAGCGAAGTCCAGGACACGGATAAGGTCGTGAAATACATTTATGAAGCCCGTTTAATGGGAATTCATATTCTTCCTCCGGATGTGAATGAAAGTCGATGGGATTTTACGGTAATTGAAGCGCATGACCCGGAAAACAGTGAACCAGGCAGCTCGATCGGCGCCATACGCTTTGGACTTGCCGCTGTGAAAAATGTCGGTATTTCAGCGATTGAGGCCATTCTTGAGGCTCGCCAGGTAAAAGGCAGATTTACATCCTTTGCTGATTTCTGCAAAAAAGTCGATCAACGCCGGGTTACCCGACGGGTTATTGAAGCGCTGATCAAGTCAGGCGGTCTGGATAGTACGGGAAATCATCGCGCTCAAATGATGGAAGGTCTTGATCTCATGATCGATCAAGCGACCAGGCACCAGGAACAGGAAGAGATCGGTCAATTTTCCATATTCGATGTCATGGAAACCCGGGAGGAACCCTGCCTGCCGAATATTTCGGAATGGAAGGAAGGTCAGCTTCTTGCCTATGAAAAAGAAAGTATGGGCTTCTATATATCCGGCCACCCGCTTGCTGCATATACTGAAGAGATAAAACGATTTACTACATCATCGACTGAAACACTTGAGCAAGTACAGGATGGAAAAGAAGTAACTATTTGCGGCGTTATTGCTGCCCTGAAGCAAAAAATCACCAAACGAGGCGAAAAAATGGCCATTCTCAGTCTCGAAGACCTCTTTGGGACGGTTGAAGTCATTATATTCCCTGATCTGTATAAAACAGCCCAGCCGCTGCTTTTGACTGATATCCCTTTGATTATTGCTGGTCAACTGGATAAAAGCGAACAAGGATGCAAAATAAAAGCAGTGCGAATCAATCTTTTAACGGAACTTCGAAATAAAAACACAAAACGCATGAATATCAGACTCAATGCAACAGGCCTGACCAAAGATGATCTTATAAACATCAAAAATATTCTAGCCAAATATAAAGGCAATATCCCTGTTTATCTTCGTCTTCAAAATCCCACACGAAAAGAATCACTCATCTCTCTTGGACGGGAAATTACCGTGACCCCTGGCCAGGAACTTACCCATGAAATCGAAGCAGTAATCGGCAGCGGTTCAGTCTGGCTTGAATAGCTGACACTCCGGAATTTCCTTACACAGTATTGCAAATCGTCCTTTTTGATGCTAACGTTATCATAAGTGTTTATTTCCTTATGAGGGACGGTCACAACTATGCAAACCGATGATCTTGCTTTTGTTGCGCGCTCACTTGTTGCCAAAGGGAAAGGTTTGCTTGCGGCAGATGAAAGTCTTCCCACAATCGAAAAACGATTTGCGGCTCTTGGAATACCATCGAATGAAGAAACCAGACGGGCGTACCGCGATATGCTTCTTTCAACGCCGGGAATCGAGGAGTTTATCAGTGGCGTTATTCTGTTTGACGAAACGCTCCATCAGAAAGCCGGTAATGGTATTTCCTTTGTGCAGACTTTGGTTAAAAAAGGGATTATTCCGGGAATCAAGGTTGATATGGGTACCGTTCCTCTCCCGGGTTTTCCTGGAGAAAAAATTACAACAGGACTTGATGGTCTTGAAAAACGGTTAAATGAATATCGGACATTAGGAGCGCGTTTTACCAAGTGGAGGGCGGTTTTAACTATCGGTCCCGATATTCCTACATACGCAGCAATGACTGCCAACGCAACATTACTCGCAATTTATGCAGCACATGCTCAGGAAGCAGGATTAGTGCCGATTGTGGAGCCGGAAGTCCTGATGGACGGTGATCATGGTATCGAACGCTGTGAACAGGTAACCAGAGAGATGCTCGACATCCTTTTTGGAGCACTCGGAACATACCGTATTTTTTTAGAAGGCATGCTCTTAAAACCGAATATGGTACTTGCGGGAAAGCAATCAACACAAAAGGCCGAGGTTAAAGAGGCTGCCGAAGCAACAATTCGAACGCTTCGGCGTACGGTTCCTTCTGCAGTTCCCGGGATTGTTTTTCTCTCTGGAGGACAAAGTCCTGAATCAGCAACAGAACATCTGAATGCCATGAATAAGATGGGTCCGCATCCCTGGGAAATCAGCTTTTCATTTGCGCGGGCGCTTCAGGATTATGCAATGAAGGAATGGGCAGGATCGGCATCGAATAGAGCAGCAGCTCAACGAGCGTTTTATATTCGGGCACGTTATACCAGTGAAGCGAGAAACGGTTTTTATGGAGGTGAGGCAATGCCGCGTTAAATCATTTTTTCTTTTTTATGTTTTTTTCCTGCTTCGTTTTTTTTGATTTTTTTTTGCCCCTGGAACTCATCATGCCAAGCATTTTTTTCCCAATGCCAAGAAGCATTGAAGCAAGCGACGCTATCCATGAGTTGGATCGCGCAAAGGACAAGATTGTTGTAATCACTGGTATGGCTGTCTCACTCAAGTTTCGTAATGGATTTCGCAGGGTGGCATCGAGTTCTGCAGCAGAATTCCGAAATCGGTCTTTTGCCTCCTCAAGCGTGAATGAGATTTTCCTTATTTCTATTTCTGAATTCATCGATTCCTCCGATAAACAATAATTCCCAGAATTCCCGCAAGCAGCGCAGCGCAAAAAGATACGAGCAGCGCCGCGATCCAGGGGCACATGATGGACGTCAAAAAAGAGTACATTCCGGTCAAGAAAAAGCCGGCAGCCGCCATCAGGAGGAAACCGGCGAGCACGAGTAATAGAAGGCTCCCGCAAAGTTTCATGATTGCCCTTCTGAATGTTCTGCCTTCAGCCTCGACAAGATCAAAAAACGATATGATGAAATCTGCGATAGTCTTTATCATGAGCGATTCCTCCCGCTGAATAATCTGGAAATCATGTAACCGACTCCTGGTGCAACCGCGATGCTCCTGATGGGATGTTGTGCCACTTCATGTGAAAAAACGGCAAGCATTTTTTGAGCTCGTGTCCGGATATCTTCGAAAACTTCATAGATAGCACTTAAGCCATCGTACACCTCATAATTCGGGCTTTCCTTGCATGCATTCTTTTCTGCCGGGCCAATATGGGACTTTTCTGAAATGGTAGGTACACGCGCTGTAAGCAGGGCAAGCTCTTTCCGTACGGATGCTCCTTCCTGCATAAGCGCTTGAAACTCTTCTGCCTGTTCTTTTTTGTGCATAAATCTCCTTATGCTGAACTAAAGCCTCGTACGAATTATTTACGGTTCTGTAACCCTGAAATCGGTTACATAACCGGAATTGGCAGCATCGAATAAGAAGCCTGGTTTGCCAAATAAATGCACCCCTCCTCCTTGGGATCCATTGTCCGTATATGTGATCAGAGATGATGGAAAGCCATCTATAGAACCTGTAAGAACAATAGGTGATGTTCCTGAAATCTTAAATTTATATACATGGTCACTTGCAGGAGTGAATCCAGTTAAAGTTGGTGATGTCGCAAGAGAATAATGATTTGATGAAATATATTTGTGAATAACTAATTGATTATCTGTAACATTATACTTAAGGCTATAGTATCCATTCAGACCTGTAACGCGAAGTAGTAAACCAAGTGTGCCGGTGCCAGCGTCAAGAATTCTCATTTTTGCAAAAACAGTGCAATCGACTCCTTTGTTGTAATTATCATTAATAAAATATGAATTTTGAGTACTTGTTGTGCTCGTAGGTACCGATAAAAAGGCTGATTTGACAGTCGGCGTTCCGGAAGTGCTAATTGTCCAGTTGTCTTGTGATCCAGAATACAAGTTCCACGGTCCACTTGGAAAACTCGTGTAATTAAACGAATCATGTAAACCCGATCCTTCCTCATCATCTCCTCCAACTTCAGCACCACAGCTGCATATCAGAGTAATCAGAAACAATGCAAATATGGACTGTAAGAAAAATCGCCTTTTCATTTTTACCTCGCTTCTTATTAGGGTAACAATATGCTCATAAGCCCATAAGATCAGATTATGCGTCCAGTACATCTCTGACTTTTTGCAAAAGATACTTTGGTGATAAGGGTTTCGGAACAAAATTTACATGTTCCTGAAGCAGGCTATCCTTATGGATCATGTTGGCCGTATATCCACTTGAAAAAATAATTTTCACATCAGGATTTATGTGCTTGATTTCTTCGTACGCCTCCGTTCCTTTTTTCCCTGGCATAATAACATCCATAAGAATTAAGCGAATATTGTCTTTGTTTTCCTTAAATTTCTGAATAGCTTCTTCTCCATCACGTGCGGAAATAACCGTATATCCGGCATGGGAAAGAACAATTTCTGCAAGATTTCGGACAAATTCATCATCTTCTGCTACCAGAATTGTTTCTGTTCCTTGTTTGGGAAAAGAAACATCAGGCGGTTTTACCACGATTGCTTTTTTTTGAATAACTGCAGGAAGATAAAGTTTGAATATTGTACCGGAACCTGGCTTACTGTCAACTAGAATATACCCTTCATGCTGCTTCATAATGCCGAATACCATGGCAAGGCCAAGTCCCGTTCCTTTTCCAACCTCTTTTGTCGTAAAAAAGGGATCGTATATTTTTTTTATCACTTCCTGCTCCATGCCAATACCCGTGTCGGAAACAGATATCAAAGCATACGTTCCTGCCTTGCCATACCCTTGATTCCGAACAAAAGAATCATCGAGATTCGCAAGCTCGATATTGAGTGCAAGCTTTCCGCCATTGGGCATTGCATCTCGTGCATTGGTTGCAAGATTCATAAGTACCTGTTCGATCTGGCTTGCGTCTGCCGTAATAATGATGTCGTTCCGTTGAAAGGAAGTGACCACCTCTATGTGTTCACCGATAATCCGAGAAAACAGTTTTTCAAATTGGATAATGATATCATGCACGTTGATAGGTGGGGGATTAATAAGCTGTTGTCTGCTGAAAGCAAGAAGACTACGGGTAACTTCTGCAGCTCGATTCGCTGCTCCAAGCATCTGATCAACATATATTCGATCGGGATTGTTTGCTGGCATTTTTATCTGCAAAATATGCCCATATCCCATGATTGCTGTCAGAATATTGTTAAAATCATGAGCAATTCCTCCGGCGAGTTGGCCAACTGCCTCCATTTTTTGAGCCTGAAGAAGCTGCAACTCCAGCCGTTTATGTTCCGTAATATCGCGCATAATCCCGCGATAAAGAATAATTTCATTATTTTTGTCCCGAACAGTCGTGGTGGTTGACAAAACGGTTATCTTGGTCCCATCCCTTTTTTTCATTTGTATTTCGTAGTCTTTTACATATCCAGCTCGTTCGAGTAACTTTTGATATGATATCCTGTCATCAGGATTGGCATAGATGTCAGTGGTAATATCAATAGCAAGCAGTTCTTCCTTTGAAGCATAGCCAAGCATTTCCAATCCCGCGGGATTCATATCGAGATATCTCCCCTCAGGAGTACTCATAAAAACACCATCTTTTGATTCTTCAAAAAGGGTCCGGTATTTTTCTTCGGATATCTTCAATGACTCTTCAGCCTGCTTCAGATCCGTAATATGTCGCTGGAGAGCTTCGGTCATCCTATTAAAACGTTCTCCCAGCTGAGCTATTTCGTCTTGCTGATCAGAAACGTTGACTCGCACATTCAGATTCCCCTTCGAAAGTTCATCTGTTGCCTTGGCTAATCTTCTTATTCTTCTTCGCATGATAAAATAATCTCCGCCGAACCATGCAAAGGCGCCGACCATGCAAGAGACAAAGAATAATGTCAACAGATTCTTTTTGAGAATTTTGTTAATGCCAGCGAATGCTATATCAGGTGCAATGCCGAGACACACATACATACCGTTATTAGTTCCTTGTACGGGAAGGAAGGAAAAAATTCTTTTAATACCCTCCGGATCAAATCCTTCAACCATGCCTGTTTTCTGATTAAGAATGGTTTTGACAATTCTTTCAGAAAAAATGTTTTTCCCTATCCACTTCTGCGAATCAGGAGAGAGATACAGAATAGTACCTTCACGGTCAATGACCATCAAACTTGCTTTTTCAGGTAATAGAATCTTGTCTAATTCCTCCCTGAGCCACGCTACATCAAGGGAAATGACAACAGCACCCTGGATCTGTTTTTTTACCGTCAGGATTGGATAGGCTATATTGAGGAGCGGTTTGTTAGAAATCTCTCCGATACGATAGGTATCAAACGATATTGTTTTTTTATGAATTAATTTCTGGAAATAAAGATCGTTTGAGATATTTAATTTCCCTTTAAAGGGAATTCCGCTGCAAAAATTATCTCCATTGAGTTTAAAAGCAGCTATGTTTCTGTACATGGGGAAACCATTATTAAGCGTATAAAAAAAAGAGTTACATGCATCTGAATCCAAATTTTGTACGTACGGTAATTTTGATAGCGTTAACAACACCTGGTGGCTTCCCGCAACAAGTTGCTCAAGATTATTCGCAATCGATCCGGCCATGGCAGCCGTATTGTCGTGAATTTCCTTTTCAGTTTCATTCCTTTGAACCGATGCATTATAAAAAAGAAGGCCTAATGCGGGAAAAACAGAAATGGCTACCAGGATAAGAAAACGGATTCGGAGGCTTGATAAGGCGAATGAGCGCATCTCTCGTGACTCCTGGTCTTTCTAATTTTTGAAAAAGCTGTTTGATTATAAATCTACATCTCAAAAGAAGTCAATGAAAATGGGAAATTTACTTCACGTTTCCTTTTATTACAATCCAATAAAACCACTATCTGTTTTGAATCCATAAAGTGTTTGACAAACTGCACAAGTCCATGTAATATCAATGACCTAAGCCACCAACACTGCGGTTTTTCAAATGCGTGTGTTGTGGGAAAAAGTTCTTTTTCCCCGGATATAGTCGCTGCCAACCCACACAATACTCATGAACGTTACACTCAAACAATCAGGCCGCCTTGAGATGCGGGATCTTATACTTCTCGCCATTCTTGGAGGAATTTTTTTCACCATCATGCTGGGGAACCGTCCATTGTCTGTTCCTGATGAAGGCCGGTATGTCGAAATCCCCCGCGAAATGGTTGTGAGCGGAGATTATCTAACCCCGCGTTTAAACGGGGTGAAATATTTTGAAAAACCAGTTCTTTTCTACTGGCTCGAAGCTTTTTCTATTAAGTTGTTTGGGCTGCATGAGTTTACCCTTCGTCTCTGGCCTGCGCTATTCGCACTCTTCGGTTGTCTTGCCGTTGCTGTTGCAGGAGCGCGGCTCTTTGGCCGGATGACCGGGGTTCTTGCTGCAGTAATACTCGGGACGGGTCTGCTCTATTACGCCATGAGCAGGGCGATCATTCTCGATATGCCGGTAACTGTTCTCATAAGCGCAGCTTTATTGTCATTCCTGGTAGGAACGCATGAATCCCCGGGTTTAAAGCGCAGGTTGTATCTGTGGTTTTTCTATGCTCTTTGTGCCGGTGCTGTTTTGACCAAGGGATTAATCGGAATATTGATCCCCGGAATGATCATCGGCGCTTGGATTCTTCTCCTTGGTGACTGGCGAATGCTGAAAACGCTCTATCTGCCCAGCGGCATTGTACTGTTCTTTCTTCTTGCTGCTCCCTGGCATATTCTTGTCTCACAAGCTAATCCAGAATTTTTTAATTTTTATTTTATTCATGAGCATTTCATGCGTTATCTGACCAAGGTGCACGGCAGATATCAGCCTTTTTGGTTTTTTATTCCTATTATTCTGCTTGGTCTTTTCCCCTGGACTGTTTTCCTTGCTCAGGCGGTTAAATATAATTTCCCATCCACCTGGCAAGACAGGCATGAACACCGTGATGGGCTTTTTTTGATGCTCTGGGCTGGGCTCGTATTTCTGTTTTTTTCAGTTTCAGATTCGAAGCTTATTCCCTATATTCTTCCTGTGTTCCCTCCCCTGGCGCTTTTAATCGGTCGTTACCTTGCTGCATCATGGGATTCTCGTGATTTCCCCGGTGTCAGGATCGGATATCTGATTTTTATGATTGTGTCCTTACTACTTGCAGTTGGACTTCTTTTCCTGCCGTATTATGCTTCATTTTCAATTGACGTCGGTGATATGAAAAAGCTGGGCGAATGGAGAATCTTCCTCGTGGTAACCCTTGCCGTTGGAGGGATAATTTCCTGGTACTGTGCGGCACAGAAAGGATTTCGATGGGCTTTTATTGCCATGACGGCAACCGCAATGATCTTTTTGCTTCAGGTAAATGCCGCAGCTCCGCTTGTTGATATGAAATCAGTAAAAACCATTGCTCTTCCTTTGAAAGCAAAATTAAAGCCGGGAGATGAAATTGTAAGTTACCAAACGTATTATCAGGATCTGCCTGTTTATCTTGAGCGAAGAATAACCATCGTTGATTGGACCGGAGAACTGGAATTCGGAACCACCGTAGAAGATACCAGCCAATGGATGATCAACAATGCGGTATTTTGGAAACGATGGCAGGGAAATTCGCGGATGTACATGATGACGAAAATAGAAACGTATCGTGATTTGAAAAAAAATCCGCCTATTCCGCTGTTCCTTTTGGATCAAAATCAGAGAAATGTCCTTGTCACAAACAAGGCAAGCAAAAATGAGGAAAAGCCATGATCTATTTTCCGCTTATCATGCTCGGAGTTCTTCTGAATGCAGCAGCACAGCTATTTCTAAAAGAAGGGATGCGCAGAATCGGCTACTTTGAGTTTGCCTGGAACAATGCAATTCCCATCGCGCTTCAAGCGGCAGGCAATCTGTTCGTTCTCGCGGGTCTTGCATGCTATGTAATCAGCGTTGGAGTCTGGCTCATGGTCCTTTCCCGTGTCGAAGTAAGCTATGCATATCCCCTCTTGAGTGTCGGATACATCGTGAATGCGGTTGCCGGTTATTATCTCTTTCAGGAAAATCTTTCTCTTGCACGCATTTCAGGAATATTGATTATTTGTGTCGGTGTTTATTTTGTGACCAAAAGCTAAGATTGGAGGGACATATCTAGAAAAGCATATTCTTTCCTGATCTGTCAAAAAACCATGTCTATGAACCAAAATGAAAAATTTCTTCCTTTTTCACGTCCGACTATCAGTCAGGAAGCGATTGACGAGGTCGTTGCCTGCATCAAATCCGGATGGATTACGACCGGACCCCGGGTTAAACAATTCGAGGAAGACCTCAAGGTATATCTCAGGGCGCCGCAAGTGCTTGCTCTTATGTCAGCAACAGCCGGTCTTCACCTGGTGCTTGAAGCACTTAACCTCAAGTCTGGAGACGAGGTTATAAGCACGCCCATGACCTTTGCTGCGACCTTGAACACCATCGTACTTACGAACGGGAAGCCGGTTCTCGTGGATGTGGAACCCGGAACCTACAACATAGATGTGACAAAGATTGAGAAGGCAATCACGAAACGCACCCGGGCAATCATGCCGGTACATTTTGCCGGGCTTTCGGTTGATCTCGACCCCTTGTATGACATTGCAAAAAAACATAATCTCAGAGTTATTGAAGATGCTGCGCATGCGATCGGCACGGAATATAAAGACAGAAGGATCGGGAGTTTCGGCGATATCCAGGTTTTTAGTTTCCATCCGAACAAAAACATGACCACCGGTGAAGGCGGATGCGTTGTGACAGGCGATGAAGCACTCGCTGCGCAAGTTGCTCTCCTCCGTTTTCATGGTATGGACCGCGAAGCATGGAACCGGTTCGGGAAAAAAGGTAATCAACATTACGAGATCATCGCGCCGGGATATAAATACAACATGATGGACATGCAGGCAGCGTTGGGCCTCCATCAATTAAAACAGCTCGATGGTTTTATCAAGCGCCGAACCGAGCTTGCGCTGCGATACCAGAAATTACTTGCAAACTGGCCACAATGGACCCTGCCGGCTCCTCCTGCATATCCCAATCTTCATGCCTGGCATCTATATACGCCGCTTATCAACCCGGAAGCTGCTGGTATGGACCGGGATGCATTTATGCAGGGAATGAAAGAAAGAAATATCGGGACCGGTTTCCATTATCGGGCAGTGCATCTGTATCCCTATTACCGTGATGAATTCGGTTTTAAACGCGGAGATTTTCCGAATGCGGAAACCATATCAGATCGAATTGTAAGCCTTCCTCTGTTCCCGACCATGACTGATGCTGATCAGGACCGAGTGATTGCTGCCATGGCAGACCTTTTCGGGAGGAAAGGATGAGCCGTCCGTTTATCAGTATTGTGATTCCCGTTTACAATGAACAGGAAAATCTGGAAGCGCTCTTTTCACGGCTTATCTCGGTTATGGATCAAATCGGGAAGCCGTATGAGATTATATTTACGAATGACGGAAGCCGTGACCGCTCAGGTGTGATGCTGAAAGAGTTTTATGAGCGAAGACCGCATCATATTCGCGTGATTGATTTCAATGGAAATTTCGGGCAGCATATGGCAATCATGGCCGCCTTTGAACGGGTACGGGGTGATGTCGTCGTAACGCTTGACGCGGATCTCCAAAATCCACCAGAAGAGATTCCGAAATTGCTTGCTGCTATCGAATCAGGTCATGATGTTGTTGGCGGATTCAGAAAAAACCGGCAGGATACCATTTTCCGAAAATACGCATCCAGGCTTATTAACGGTATTCGTGCGAAAATAACGAGCATCCGGATGCGTGATCAGGGCTGCATGCTCAGGGCCTACCGGAAAAGCATTGTTGACAATATTGTCGCGAGCGGTGAAGCATCGACCTTTATTCCGGCGCTTGCATACAGTTTTGCTTCCAACCCAACAGAGGTAGAAGTTGAGCACGCTGCCCGGGCAGCAGGAGAATCGAAATACCGGCTCTATGATCTGATTCGGCTAAACTTTGATCTCATGACCGGCTTCTCGGTTGTTCCTCTTCAGGTATTTACCTTGATCGGGATGGCCGTATCAATTTTTTCGATCCTGTTTGTTGTGTATCTTTTTATCCGGCGTATTTTTGTGGGTCCTGAAGCCGAAGGGGTGTTCACATTGTTCGCGATACTTTATTTTCTCATGGGTATCGGAATTATGGGCCTTGGGATCATCGGCGAATATGTCGGCAGAATTCATAAAGAGGTAAGAAGACGTCCCCGGTTTGTAATTCGAAAAATCTATGAGAAAACTCATGAGTAAACCTTCTCTTTTGATTTTTGCCTATCATAACGTTGGTTATACTTGCCTGGATTGTTTGATCAATCGGGGAGAATCTATCGCTGCAGTCATTACTCATGAAGACAACGCCCATGAGGAAATCTGGTTCAAATCAGTCAAGGATCTTGCACTCAAAAATAAAATACCTGTTTATACGCCTGATTCCGTGAATACTCCCGAATGGATAAACAGGATTCGCACATGGAACCCCGATCTGATTTTTTCCTTTTACTACCGGAATATGATCAAGGAAGACATTCTCAACATTCCCCGGCTTGGTGCATTTAATATGCATGGATCATATCTTCCCAAGTACCGTGGCCGAGTTCCCATTAACTGGGCAATTATTCATGGAGAACAGCAAACCGGCGTAACGCTCCATGAGATGGTAAAACGAGCGGATGCCGGTGATATTATAGATCAGGAGCCGGTTCCTATCGGCAAGGATGAAACAACGTATGATGTCTTCAATAAGGTTGTTGCTGCTGCGCGGGTTGTTCTTGATCGGCAGATTGATGCCCTTCTTTCCGGAACAGCGCCTCGGAGGAAACAGGATGAATCTCAGGCAACGTACTTTGGAGGCCGCAAACCTGAAGATGGGCGCATTGACTGGACTCAAAGTGCGGAACAAATTTACAACCTGATTCGGGCGGTTACACATCCATATCCCGGAGCATTTACGGAGAGCAATGAAAAGAAATTGTTTATCTGGTGGGCCAAACCGCTTAAAGAACCGTGTGGAAAACCCGGGTCCATTATTTCGATAAACCCGTTACGCATTACAGCAGGCAACGGGAGTGTCGAAATTTTGAAACTTCAGTGGGAAGGAAAACACGAAGAAGATGTTGCAAAAGGAACTCATGGTTTGCAGTTAGGAACAAATCTAAAATAAAATTGGGAGCACATGCATGAAAGTTTTGATATTGGGAGTAAACGGTTTTATAGGAAATAGTTTAACGGAATATATTCTTAAGAACAAAGATTGGGAAGTCTATGGAATGGACATGACTTGTGACAAGCTTGATCAGTGTCTTGGTCATGAGCGGTTTCATTTTTTTGAAGGCGATATTACTATTAACAAAGAGTGGATCGAATATCACATCCGAAAATGCGATGTGGTGATTCCTCTCGTTGCTATTGCTACCCCATCAACCTATGTTCAGGATCCTTTGCGAGTCTTTGAACTTGATTTTGAAGCCAATCTTGCCATTGTCCGGAAATGTGTGCAGTATAAAAAACGAGTGATCTTTCCTTCCACATCGGAAGTATACGGCATGTGCACTGACCGTGAATTCGACGAAGAAACGTCCCCACTCATACTTGGTCCGATTAACAAGCCGCGGTGGATCTATTCGTGTTCAAAACAGCTCCTTGACCGGGTTATTCATGCGTATGGAATGAAGGTAGGGCTTAAATATACCCTGTTCCGTCCGTTCAACTGGGTAGGCCCCAAACTCGACAATATTCTTGAACCCAAGGAAGGAAGTTCCCGCGTGCTTACCCAGTTTATAGGAAACATACTTCGCGGGAAAGACATCCTTCTTGTTGATGGAGGAGCACAGCGACGGAGCTTCACCTATATTGACGACGGGATTGATGCTCTGGTTCGGATCATCGAAAACAAAAACAATATTGCAGATGGAAAGATATTTAACATAGGCAATCCCTCAAATGATATGTCAATTAAGGATCTTGCGTATACGCTTATCGAACTCATCAAAACCTATCCTGCCTATGCTGATCTTGCAACCAAGGTCAAGATCGTGACCGTGCAATCAAAGGAGTATTATGGCGAGGGATATCAGGACATCCTGACGCGCGTTCCGTCCATAAAGAATGCGGAACAGTATCTGGGGTGGAAACCGGTCACTGATTTCAAGACTGCATTGCGCAAAACCCTCGATTATCATCTGGGAAGACCGTCCAAGGAACTTGATGTATAAACAAGGCATCTCTTCATGACAAAGAATCCTCTGCTTGCCATCAAGGTAGATGTTGATACTGACCGAGGAACTCGGATCGGCGTCCCCAATCTGCTTGCGCTTTTTCATGAATTCGGAATTCACGCTACGTTTCTTTTTTCCCTTGGACCGGACAATACCGGACGAGCCATTAAACGAGTGTTCCGCCCGGGTTTCTTAAGCAAGGTCAGCAGAACAAGTGTTGTTTCCACGTATGGTGTTCGAACCTTGATGAACGGAGTGCTCTTCCCGGGCCCGCACATCGGCCGCCGGAATGAAGCAATTATGCGCCGTACTCGGGACGAAGGCCATGAAGTTGGCATCCATTGTTATGATCATATTCGCTGGCAGGATGGCCTTGCAACCATGAATCGAAGCGAAGTAAGCCAGGAATTTTTACGAGCTGCGGACGAATTTACACGGATATTCAAACAACCTGCAAAAACAGCAGGTGCAGCAGGCTGGCAGGCAAACCAGCTGAGCCTTGATGTGTATGATAACGCGCATCTCCTGTATGGCAGCGATACGCGCGGCCAGTATCCCTTTTTCCCGCGCATACACAATACCGTCTATAAAACCCTTCAAATACCCACGACTCTTCCAACACTTGATGAACTCATTGGACGACTCGAATATCCGGATGATCGGATCGTAAGCCATTATCTGTCATTGATTCAAAATGATTCTTTGAATGTGCTTACTATTCACGCTGAAATTGAAGGCATGAAAAAAATAGATTTATTCAACGAGTTGCTTGGAACATTAATCCGACATCCGATCACTATAATCCCGTTGGAAATGCATGCCCTTCAAATGTTAAAAAGACCTGATCTGATACCTGTCTGCAATCTTATCATGGGATGCATCGATGGCCGGAGCGGGACCCTCGCCGTGCAGGAATGTTCAAATTCTTCGCCCCATTGACCAGCATAAGCGTGCATTTGGTTCTTTTCTTTTGACAATTATTCTCTATTCCTCTATATTTAAAAGCAGCCTTCCTCATATTGTATATCAGAACAAAATCACAAGGAGACATCAATGATTCCAACCGTTGAATGGAAGGACGGCATTGTACGGATGCTTGATCAGACAAAACTTCCACAGGAAACTGTTTTTATTGACTGCAAAGATTATGAAACTGTTGCACAAGGCATTAAGGAACTCTGGGTGCGTGGAGCTCCGGCGATTGGAATAACTGCCGCGATGGGACTGGCACTCGGAGCCCGACAGATACCAGCAAGCACCTTTGAGGAATTTGTTTCACAATTCGAGCATATCTGTTCCATTATGGCAGCTACCCGGCCTACTGCTGTCAATCTTTTTTGGGCAATTGACCGGATGAAAAAGAAGGTACTTGACAACCCGGATGCAGACATTGAAGCATTAAAAATCATGCTCCAAAAAGAATCGCAGGCCATGCTGGAAGAAGACAGGGCTGCAAACAGAAAAATAGGATTATTCGGGTCCGTCTTCGTGGCCAATGACGACAATATTATCACGCATTGTAATGCCGGATCAATAGCAACCGGGGGGTATGGTACCGCTGAAGGGATCATGCGAGCGGCAGTCGAAGCAGGCAAGAAAATTCATGTGTATGTTGATGAAACCCGTCCAGTTCTTCAAGGAGCACGGCTTACCGCCTGGGAGTTGATGGAAGAAAAAATCCCCTGCACGCTTATAACGGATAATATGGCAGGCTATTTTATGTTTCGCGACATGATTGATATCGCCATTGTCGGCGCTGATCGTATAGCGAAAAACGGCGATGTGGCGAATAAAATAGGTACCTATAGTCTTGCAGTCCTTTGCAAGGAGCACGGTATTCCGTTTTATGTTGCTGCTCCCCTGTCTACCATCGATTTTAGCATTGAAAGCGGCTCTCATATCCCGATTGAAGAGAGAAATGCACGTGAGGTGACCCACGTATTTAATAAAATTCAGATCGCTCCTGAAGGTGTTCCCGTGGCAAATCCAGCCTTTGATATTACACCGGCACGATACATTACCGCTATTATCACAGAAAAAGGCGCATTCCATCCGAAAGATATCGGGAAACTCGCTGATGAAAACAGAAATCTCGATCGATTAAGGATCACGTAACCGCGGCCCAGCCCAATTAATCAAAATGCTGCGGGTCGTTTTATTAAAAAAACACCCCGCTCCTGCTGAAAGAGCTCCACGCTTCGTTTTCTCATCGTTGTCTTCCGTTTTTTAGGTAAGGAGGATTTCGTGAAGCAAAGTATTCTTCATCAAAAACATCTGCAGGCACATGCCAAGATCAGCGATATCCATGGATGGCAGCTTCCGCAGCAGTTCTCTGATCTTTCCGATGAATATTCAGCTGTCCGTACTGCCGTGGGATTGTTCGATTTAAGTTTTATCGGCAAGATAGCAATACAAGGAAAAGACGCGCTCTCCCTTCTTCAAACAGTGTTTACCCGCAATCTTTCAAAACTTCCAGAAGGCAATGTACAGTATTCGCTTGCCTGCAATGAAACAGGAGGTATCCTTGATGAAGGTCTGCTGTTTCATATTTCTGATAACCGTTATTTTTTTACATCCAATGCCATGAATACGGATAAAATGACTCAATGGCTCCAAAAACATGCAACAGGCAGCGTAGAAATTACGAATCGTACCAAGGATTTTTTCCAAATCGGTCTTCAAGGTCCGCGATCAATCCAGATTATTGAAGCACTTGCCTCCCCGCCATTCAAAAAAATGAAACCACGGTCTGTGCGAAAGATACACCTGGCGGAAATTCCACTCCTTATTTCACGAACGGGATTCACGGGTGAACATGGATATGAGTTGTTTATTGCACCTGAATATGCTGAAGCAATATGGGACATCCTCTTGAATGCGGGAAAAAACCTTGGGATACTTCCCTGTGGGTATGCAGCCAGGGATATTTTGCGCCTGGAGATGGGTTACCGTTTATACGGGAACGACATTACTGAAGAGTACACGCCGTTTGAAGCAGGCCTGGGATCATTCGTCGATTTTCAAAAGGATTTTATCGGGAAAGATGCATTGTTCAAAAAATCAACCGAAGGAGTCCAACAAAAATTAGTTGGATTTGAACTCCTTGACAAGGGAATACCTAAAGCCGGCAACAGCATCTTCTCAGAAAACCATGAAATCGGTATTGTCACGAGCGGAGGCCAGTCTCCCTCAGCACGAAAATGCATCGGATTCGGATATGTAGCCACCCGGTATGCGCAACCCGGTCAGGAAATCGAAATAGAGGTAAAAGACCGGGAAATCGCGGCCAAAATCGTTGATCTTCCTTTTTATCGAAAAAAATAAGTATTTTCTCCTTCCCTGAGTAAAGTTTTTTTTCTAAGAGAGCCGGCCATTGACACAAAAACAGGCAGGAAACGTTTTTTCTTTATCGGATCGGTTTTTGCTGGCGGTCAGGATAAGAAATCGAGGGCCGGCTTGTAACTATGCTCTGTTGGGGTACAGAACCCTGGACTCGAGGAGGTTGATTACTCCTCTGTTGTTCGAGCGGTTTGAGGGTGCCTGGTTGTGGCGTTGTCGGGGATTGATTCGTTATGACACCGGGAACAAAGGGACGTTTTGGTTTGGCATACGCCGATGGATTTTTTTTCTGAACGATGCCTGATGCAGTTACTGTAAGATCCCGCACAACGGTATTTTTCGGCTCGGAAACTATCAATTCTTTTCCGTTTATCATCAGGGAAAGAGCAGTACTGCTGCCATAACTGAGCTGAAAGCGTTCATCCGCGCTCCAAATAAGCCGGTCTCCTTTTTTCAAGACAATCTTTTTTTGGGGGCTGGTATCTATCCGCAACAGGAGCCAGGTATCATTGAGAGCAATAACCTCCAAAAACAGTTTCTCCTGTTTGTTTTGAGTATTTGTCTGGCCGGTTTGAGAAGCGGTTCCTGGAGGAGTCATTCGTGCCTGACGAGAAGGCAGGGCGGTCAAAAAAAACAGAACCAGCGCGAGAACAATTCCTGCGGCCCAAAGAAATGGTTCGATCAAGATTTTTTTTCTTGGTTTTTCTTCTTGGACATCGGGAATCTCTTCATCTGGAGAAGCAGGTGCAGCAGTCGCCAACGCTTGCAATGGCTTCAGTTCAGCGTATTTCCTGAGCACTTCAGATTCGTTGAGATTCAGGAATTTTCCGTAATTTTTCAGAAATCCCCTGACAAAAACTTCTCCCGGTAGCTTTGAAAAATCTTCATTTTCAAGCGCCTTCAGATATGCGATGCTGATGCGGGTTTGCTGGGCCGCATCCCGCAAATCGATTCCACGGGTCTCCCGAGCTTCCCGCAAAAACTTTCCCAATGTCACCATGCTTACCTCAGGGTTTTCAGAAACTGGTTTGCTTTCCGCGCAAGATCGGTTTTGGGTGCCAGTTCCGCTGTTTTCCGGAACTCTGAAACAGCTGATTTTTTATTTCCGTTTTTCAAATACGCGAGCGCAAGGTTATAACGCATAAAAGCATTCTGGGGAACGAGTCCGACACCTTCCTGAAATTCCTGTATTGCTTCTTTGGTTTTGCCTGCTTCCAAGAGTGCCGTGCCGAGTTCAACAATGACAAAATCCTGGTTTGAATACCGTTTTGCTTCGCGGTATGATTCAATAGCCTGGTCATATTTCTTCTGGGCCATAAACACCCGCCCAATATTGATCCAGGGAACCTGAGGAGTCGTGTACAGTTTGTTCGCAAGAGCTTTGTGATATGCTGCAAGGGCATCTTTCCATTTCTGCTGTCTCGAGTACACTGCCCCGAGTGCATTATAGGCCTCGGAAAAATCCGAGTCCTGATGAATTGCTTCTGAATAAAAATGGATTGCATCGTCAAGCTTGTCCTGGGTGTCGGTTATAATCCCGAGATAATAATACGACCACTTGTGGGAACTGTCGGTCTGAATGGAACGGTGGAACTCAACGGATGCAAGCTCAAATTTTTTGTCCTGGAAGAAGGCAAGACCCTTCATATAGTATCCTTCTGCCATCTGCTTGTTGTCGACGGTCGTACCGGTCGTTGTGCATCCGGCCAGCAGGAATAGGATCAGAAAAAGAGTTCCCCTCATGTGATGCTCCTTTCAAAATGATGTAAGCAGCCGTGCTAACGCTTCCCGATCTCGGCTTACCATGCCCGAAGGCGGTTGCGAATCATTGATCTGCGGTTTTTTTGACGCTCGTGCAATACCTTTTTTGATGGCCTGCTGCATGATCTCGTGATGGCCTTTTGCGGTTAATTGCTGAATCCGTTGCGGCGTCAACCGTGAAGGCGTGGAGTTTTTTCTTGTTGTTGCTTGCGGAGGAGGCGCAAAAATCTCCTGATGAAACGAAACTGGCGCATGAGCAGACGGCGACTGCCGTCGTGCAGGTTGTTTCGGAGCTCGGACGGTTTGAGAAGAAGGAAACTGCTCCGAAGCCGTCATGGATGGCCAGGAAGGATTGGGTTGTTGTATTATGGTTCGCTGTGGCGGCAATGGATCAGGAGCTTCGAAAACCGCTGGCTGCTCCGGTTCGGGCACCGGAGCGGTCGGTTGAACAGGCGTTGCTGGTTGCTGATTTTGTACCTGGGCTATCGGTGTTTTTTCGACTTCTGAAGCAGTTTCTGCTGTCTGTTTTTGCTGGCTTGATTTTATTGCAAAAATATCCTGCTTGTCCAGCCAGCTGTCCTGATCAGCAACAGACATGGTTTCAAAATCTTTTTCATCCAGCATGGCGCCAAGCGATTCTGCAAAACTCCGGGCATCATCTTCGACTGTATTCAGATTTTCTTCGGAAAATGGATTAGAAGAATGGGTATAATACAGTGTTCGATTGGTGGCGAGAAGGTGAATCGCAATATGAGCGGTAAGGGTACCTGCCCGTTCCTTGAAAAAAACGACATAACTGCGAGCTTCCTCGAGCACCATTTCGGGAGTCGCTACCTGATGAATGTTCATGGAAAAAAGGATTTTAAGAACTTTTTTTTCCCTGATCGGAAGATTCGTTCTCTTAGTGTCAATGGTAAACATAATCGGGCCCCCTTAGATGCTTTCAAAATGAGTAAGGGATTTAAATTCCCGGAATCGTTGTTCGATTTCTTTATAATCCAGACATTTCAACCTGTCAAGACTGAATGCTTCAACATTTAACGATGCCATGACGCTCCCGAAAATAATGGCCTTTCTCATGCATTCTTCGGAAAAGTCGACGGTGTTGGCAAGATATCCCATAAAACCGCCTGCAAATGTGTCTCCTGCGCCGGTAGGATCAAAGACAGTCTCAAGTGGATATGCAGGAGCACTGAAAACGCTATGACCATTGAACATAAGCGCACCGTAACTTCCCTGCTTGACAATAATGGCCTTGGGCCCCATGGCTTGTACGCATTTTGCCGCCTTGATCAGGCTGGCTTCACCGGAGAGCTGCCGGATCTCTGCTTCGTTAATGGTGAGAATATCAACCCGGGCGAGCGTTCGTTTTAATGCTTCTGGCTTGTTTGCAATCCAGTAATTCATGGTATCGCATGCGACCAGCCGGGGTTTTTTGACCTGATTTAAGACATCAAGCTGGATTTCCGGATCAATGTTTGCTAAAAAAATAATATCGGAATTTTTATACTCTGGAGGAAGAACTGGTTTGAACGTTGCGAGAACATTCAGATCCGTGGCAAGGGTTCGTGCTTCATTCAAATCATATCCATATTCCCCTTTCCAATGAAACGTCTCTCCCGTTTGTATCTCAAGACCTCGAAGATCGATCTGTCTGTTTTTTAAAAATTGCACGTGTTCTTCTGGGAAATCCTGTCCGATCACTGCTACAAGCCTGACGTCGGTAAAATAGCCGGCAGAAACTGAAAAATATGTTGCGGATCCTCCGAGAGCTTTTTCGACTTTTCCAAAAGGAGTCGCAACTGAATCCAGTGCGACCGTACCTACAACAAGCAGGCTCACTAAAACCTCCGAATGGGATCATGCATCCTGACCATCATCGTTTCCTCGCTGATGATTGCCGAGAAGCATGAGGAATGTATTTTCCGATAATCAAGGCAAGATCTTTTTTAATGTGTGCCGGAATCTGATTTGCGGGGGTCATGATAGTGTTTTTCAACGCTTCGCCGCACAGGCAGGATCGATGTTCCGGCAGAAATCGCACTGCCTCGCGAATCATAGCCTTGGATGTTTCGATGTTTTTCTTCATTACCGCAAGCACTGCTTCCACGGTCACCGACTCTTCACTCTGATGCCAGCAATCATAGTCAGTTGCCAGGGCAATGGTGTTATAACAAAGTTCCGCCTCACGGGAAAGCTTCGCTTCAGTCGCATTGGTCATCCCGATCACATCCACTCCCCAGGAACGGTATACCATCGATTCAGCACGGGTTGAAAATTGGGGGCCTTCCATGCATAAATAGGTTCCTCCGCGATGGATCGTGGCCCCGGTCTCCACCCCTGCGGCAATCAAAACTGCACTGAGTCGCGGACAGACCGGATCGGCAGTTCCGACATGGGCGACAATTCCTTTTCCGAAAAACGTGCTTACCCGGTGCTTGGTATGGTCATAAAATTGATCGGGAATAACGATGTCCCCGGGTTTGATCTTTTCCTTCATGCTCCCAACAGCACTGACAGAAATGATCTGCTCAACACCGAGCTTTTTCATGCCGTAAATATTTGCCCGATAGTTGATATCCGTGGGCATAATCCGATGACCCCTGCCATGCCGCGGCAGAAACGCAACGCGTTTCCCGAACAAGGTCCCGATTATGTACTCGTCTGAAGGCTTTCCGAAGGGAGTGCTCATACAAACCGATGTGATATCGGTTAACCCTTCCATGTCGTATAAACCGCTTCCACCGATAATGCCGATAGTGATTTTTTCGGATGTGCTGCGCACTCGTGGCATAGCAATAATTCCTTACGTACAAGAGTATGTGTGCGGATAAAATTGGAGTATGATCAGTTACGCCCGAATTCGATGTATGAATATGCTGCGAAATTCCGCTCTCGATCCAGTCAGCGTTCTTCCGGAACCGTCATTTCAGATTCTTTTTTCAACTCGAGGCCTTCCAGCACTTCAACGGGTTTGTCGGGAATAATGGTGGAAATTGCATGCTTGTAAACGAGCTGCTGGTTTTCCTGCTTTATCAAAATCACGAAATTGTCAAATCCTCTGATTGTTCCGGAAAGCCGTGCACCGTTTACAAGAAACATTGTTACCGGGATCTTTTCCTTTCGCATCTGATTCAGGAACAAATCTTGAAGATTTACCTGCGACTTGCCCATCAGCCCCCTCCACATGCATGAACACTTCGTAAAAAACGGTAACGTATTGGTTTTTTTATCTTATACCAAGTGTTTTTAAATTTCAATGTATTTCTTTACCGCGGGATGTTTCTTGATATGCTGCAGAATTTCTCGCGCATCGGAAATGCCCGTGATATCGATCCAGATCGCATCCGGTTCCCGACGAAACCAGGTGAACTGACGCTTTGCAAACCGTTTGGTATCCCGCTTTAGCAGAGCTTCTGCTTCATTTCTCGACAAGGCACCCTGAATATAACCGGCAAAATGCCGATATCCCAACCCCTGCATGGAAACAAGATCGGGGCTGAATCCCCGGCCAAGAAGCGTTCTCACTTCGTTCTCAAGTCCGCTTGCAATCATCCTGTCAATGCGTTCTTCTATCCGTGCATACAAATCAGACCGTGCCCGGCAAAGAAACACGAGAGTGAACTCATAGGGTTTGTTTTGTAAGGCATGTTCTTCATGAAATTCAGATAGTTTGCGGTTTTTGAGGTGATATACCTCCAGCGCTCGCACAATACGACGGAGATCATGTTCATGAATTTTTACGGCAGCTTCAGGATCCAGGTTCCGGAGCGTTGCATGCAGAAACCCCGGCCCTTTGCTCGCCTCCTCCTGCATAAATTCCTCCCGTAATTGAGGATCAGCAGGAGGACCCTGAAACAGTCCACGAGTCAATGCCCGTATATATAATCCGGTTCCTCCGACTACGAGTGGGAATTTTTTTGATCGGACAATTTCATCAAGAGCCTGTCTCGCTTGCCTCAGGTAGTCGCCAACGCTGTACGGCTGGTCCGGTTCAACAACATCGATCAGATGATGCCTGACCGCCGTTCGCTGTTCGAGTGTTGATTTGGCGCTCCCGATATCCATGCCGTGGTACACCTGCATGGAATCAGCACTGACGATCTCGCCATTCAGTTCTTGTGCAAGCAGAATGGAGGCATCTGTTTTGCCAACCGCGGTAGGACCGGCAATAATCAGAAGAGGTTTCCGAGAAATATTCATGAAATTTTTTTAAACATTTTCTTGAGGTCTTGAAGGGAAAACCGGACGATGGTAGGCCTGCCATGCGGGCAGCTATGGGGCATGCGGCATGCAAAAAGGTCGTCGATCAACGATTCCATTTCGCGAACGCTTAGTTTTCTATGCATTTTAATTGCCGGATGGCATGCAAGGACGCTCAGCAGATCATCCCGATGCTTCGAAAAAATTGCTGTTCGGGCATGCGTATGGAATTCATCAAGGATGTCAAGCACCAGCTTTCTGTAATCAGCTCCTGTCAGGAGCGCTGGAACCGCCTTGATGAGAAAAGTGCTTGTTCCGAAATGTTCAACGTATAAGCCGAGTTGTTCCAGTTCAGACAAATGCTCTGAAAGCAGACTTGCCTGCGCAGGCCCGAGTTCCAGCTGTTCCGGTACAAGAAGATTCTGAATCGGCATTGTTCCCGCCTCAAATTGATCCTGCAGTTTTTCGAACAGAACTCGCTCATGGGCAGCATGCTGATCAATAAGAGCCATTTCATCCTGCGAATCAACAACGATAAAAGAATCCTGGATTTGCGCAACAGGCACAAAATTCGAGAATCGGGGATGAACAAGCAAAGGCTGCTGACCCTCAATGTTGTCGTTATACGTATGATGAAATCCGGGTATGTCTATAGTCGCAGATAACGAGCTTTTTTTTGCCCTTGATTCGAATTCTCTGCACGCTTCTCGTACCCGGTCAGAATATTCAGGTGGTTCTTTTTTTTCAACATTATTAGAACCCGGAAGACCCTGAATCCGTAACTGTTCCCGCAGCGTATCAACGATTAGATCATGAATATGGGCTTGGTTCCGAAAACGGATTTCGCTTTTTGCAGGATGCACATTCACGTCAATCCATGCCGGATCGATTTGAATAAAAATAAAACCGATTGGATGCCGGTTCCGCATGAGCAGGTCCTGATAGGCTTGATACAGAGCATGGGTAAGTGAAGGATTTTTTACCACCCGCTGATTTACATAAAAATCCTGATATGTTTTATTGCCTCGATCGAATGAAGGCCTGCTCAAAAGCCCGAACAGGGAAATATCATCACGCTTGCAGGAAAATTCAAACAAGTGCTCGGTCAGATCGCGACCATAAATTTGAAATGCGCGGTCCAGAATCCGCATGGAGGCCGGAAGGTCAAGAACCGCTTTTTTGTTATGCATGAGTTTAAAACGCACTGAAGGGTGCGCCATAGCCAGACGCGAGACTACGGTCAGGATGTGGGCAAATTCTGTTGCCGGATTCCGCAGAAATTTAAGCCTTGCAGGTGTGTTGAAAAAAAGACGGCGGACTTCAATCGTAGTGCCCGGAACCACTGCCGTGTCTGAAACGGTTTTTTTCTGTCCGCCTTCCATTTCGACCACAACACCGCTTTGTGAACCTTGCTGTGAGGTACTAAGCCGGATTGATGATACTGACGCAATGCTTGAAAGCGCCTCTCCTCGAAAGCCCAGGGTTCGGATGGCTGCCAGATCGGCATCGCTCGTGATTTTGCTCGTTGCATGACGTTCACATGCAATACAGGCGTCTTCCCGTGACATGCCGCTGCCGTTGTCCGCAATACGAATCAGCTGTCTGCCGGCCTGCTCAATCTCGATCAGAATGTTGTCTGCACCTGCATCAAGCGAATTTTCGATGAGTTCCTTGACAACCGCCGCAGGCCGCTCAATTACTTCTCCTGCCGCTATTTTATTAATAACCTGTTCGGAAAGGATCGTTATGGTTTGTGTCATGGATTGCACATGAATGGTTGTTCAGAATAAATTATCGTTTCGGTTCCTCAAAATGAACCTTCGCTTTTTCCTGATTTGCAACAACGACAATGGTCATTGCCTCCGGATACAGATAGTGTTGTGCTGCCCGAAGGATATCTTTTTTCGTCACTGCATTGATCTTGGAAGAATACATCGCAGGAAAATCAAGGCCGAGATTATAAAATTCGATCTGGCCAAGCAGTGCAGCAATTTTTGCTGAGGTGTCCATGCGAAGCGGAAAACTTCCCGTAAGATAGGCCTTCGCATCGCGCAGTTCCTTGTCGGTTACCGGTTTTGTGCGGATACTATTTATTTCAGAAAGCGCTTCTCTGATTACCTCATTCGCAGATTCATTCTTGGTCTGGATCGTAATTTTAAATGACCCGGGATCTTTCAATCCTGCAAACGAGCTTCGCACATCGTAAGCAAGTCCCCTGTTGTCCCGGATATTATCCATTAACCGTGATGAAAACCCGCCGGCTCCCAGAATATAATTCATAACCTGAACCGCGTAATAATCGGGATTACTCCGTTGAATTCCCAGATGACCCATCACGATATGCGCCTGTGCAACGTCTTTGTTGATTTTTTTTACGAGCAGTTTGTCAGGAACCACTGGCAAAATCGGCTTTTTCTCCGGAGAATTTTGCAGTGTCTTCTGCTTGAAATACTGGTTCATAAGTTCAACGATTTCCACTTCTGTTATGTCGCCGACCACGGCAATAACAGCATCACGGAGCAAATACTGCTTTTCATAAAAGGATCGGATGTCTTTCCTGGTGATCGTTCGGAGATACGTGGCCACGTCGTCGCCTGTTCTTCCATAGGGATGCTTCCCAAATATCGAGCGAGAAAATGCTTCATCAGCAACAATGCCGGGAAGTTCCTTTTGCCGTTTGATTTCTGCAAGCGTGGCTTTGACCGCACGGTCAATCTCCTGCTGGTCAAATACGGGGTGCAGTAGGACATCGGAAAGCAGTTCCATTCCAGCAGATACGTCCTTTTTTAATACACGGAGATGTGCGCTCGCAAAATCCCCTCCTGCTGAGACAGAAAGCGACGCTCCAATAAAATCAAGTTCACTACTAATCTGGTTCGCACTGCGTGTGGATGTTCCCTGGGTCAACAACGACGCAGTAATCGCTTCAAGACCGGGTTTGTCTTCGGAAACCGCTCTGCTTCCTGCGGGAAAAATCATGTTCACTGCAACGATCGGAATATCATGCTTTTCGCTGAGTAAAAGAAGCATCCCATTGTCCAGCACGATTCGTTTTGCAAGCGGTTCAGTATATCCTGCTTGTACGAAAAAAGGAGCTAAAAGAATAAGACAATTTATGAAAGAAATGAAACCGGTTAATCTTTTCATGCAGGCACCTATAAAAACTTTCTGAAATCCTTTAATTAATTTGTTGGTACAAGAATGCCAACGGTTCTGTTGTCGTTCGTAAAATAAGCCTTGGCAACTCGCATGACATCTTCGGGCGTTACGGAACGAATTCTGTCAAGATACGTCTCAAGCAATTTCCAGCTCGCTACGGACTCGAACTGCCCGAGAAGCATTCCCTGATGAAAAACAGAATCCTGTCCCATAAGAAACGAAGCTTCAATCTGGTTTTTTGCCTTCTGAAGCTCCTTCGAAGAAACCAGGGTTGTTTTAAAACGGTTCATTTCTTCATACAGTGCCTTTTCGATTTCGTCAGAAGTCTTGCCTGGCATGACGCCTGCATATAAGGTAAAAAGGTTTGGATCTGCCGAGATACTGTCGTAATCTCCGCCGGCGTACAACGCAATCTGCTTTTCATATACAAGCGACCGGTATAACCTTGAGCTTTTTCCTTCCGACAGAACGCACTGCAGGACGTCCAATGCAGGGGAGTCTGGATGCTTCAGAGTCGGGGTTTTATACCCTATGAAAACAGCTGCTAACTCCGCCTTTTTTTTCATAATTACCCTGCGTTCACCTTGTTGTATGGGCTCGACCGCGCCCATGACAGGTACTGGCAGTCCGCGAGGGATCTTTCCGAAATACTGCTCAATCAAATGAAGCATTGCTGGCGTATGAAAATCACCAACTACAATAATGGTGGCATTGTTCGGCACGTAATACGTACGGTAATGCCGAACAAGATCATCTCTTGTAAAGTTTCCGATATCAGCCATCCAGCCGATCACAGGCCATTGATAGGGATGCGCATTGAACGCTGCGGCGAGCATTTGTTCATGGAGCGTCCTGATCGGATCATCTTCATATCGCATACGCCGTTCTTCTTTCACTACATCCCGTTCGGACAAAAATTCCTTATTGTTCAGAAGCAGATTTTTCATTCTGTCTGATTCAAGTTCCAGCGCAAGCTTGATCCGGTTTGCGGCTATGTTTTCGAAGTATGCAGTATAGTCCTGGGATGTGAAGGCATTATCATTTCCGCCATTTCTTTGTACGATTCTCGAAAACTGTTTTGCCCCGTATTTCTTCGTTCCTTTAAACATCATGTGCTCAAGCATATGCGATAAACCGGTTGTGCCGAGACGTTCATTCCGGGAACCAACCTTGTACCATATCTGAAATGTCACGATTGGTGTTTTATGTTCTTCTTTAAGCAGTATCTTAAGCCCGTTGGGAAGAACCTCTTCAGTAACCTTTCCTGGCTGAGCAGAAACAGGAGACTGCAAGAGAACCATAAACAGAAACAGCAAAAAAACTGTTTTTGTTATTTGTAAACCGACATTTTTCATTACTTTCGTTTCCTTTTTATCGTCCGGTATGGCCGAAACCGCCAGAGCCGCGTCTGGTTATGGGAAGTTCATCAATCGTTTCAAGGATCACTTTGGCATATTTGCAAAATACGATTTGTGCAATGCGGTCGCCTCGCTGAATGACAAAGGCAGTGCTGCTGAAATTGAACAGAATAATTCCGATTTCTCCGCGGTAATCAGCATCAATGGTGCCTGGGGCATTCAGCATGCCAATTCCGTTCTTTAAAGCAAGCCCGCTCCGAGGCCGCACCTGCCCTTCATATCCTTCCGGAATAGCAAGCGCAATTCCCGTAGGGACTAGTTTCCAGGCGCCCGGCTCTATGGTAAGAGCACCTTCCGGTGCTGCATATAAATCAATGCCTGCCGAATGTTCGGTCTGGTAATGAGGTAGCGGAAGGCCTTCAAAATTTTTCAGCATTGTTACATGAACAACAAGCGGATTCTGCATCATAAGTTCCTTTGCGCACTATGAAAGAATATCAAAAAGGGAATCAGGGATATCTGATTTTCCGAGAGGACCTAACACGGCAAGACCGCAATTATCGCGAGTAAAAATCTGTTGCGCCAGTTCCTGAACCTGGTCTTTTGTCACTTTTTCCACGCCTTTGATAATATCGTCGACGCTTAAATATTTCCCATAATAAATTTCGTGGCGCGCAATCCTGCTCATGTGACTGTTGCTGCTTTCCAGCGAAAGAACGAGACTTCCCTTTACCTGATTTTTAACCCGTGTTTTTTCGGCAAATGTTATTCCTTCATTTTTTATTTTTTTCAATTCCTTCAAAATAATCCTGATGGTTTCAAGAGCATTTGATGAATCGGTCCCGGCATAGATGGTCAAAAGTCCTGTATCTCGATATGATTGTGCGTTGGAGGAGTAAATGGAATAGGCCAGCGCATTCTGTTCTCGTACCTCCTGGAACAGCCGTGAACTCATGCTGCCACCCAATACCGTATTCAGGGCAGACAGAACATACCGATTTTCATGTGTAAATGGCAACCCCTTGCACCCGATACATAACTGAACCTGCTCAAGCTGCTTTTTTTTGACAACCAGTGCAGGAGTAAACGCAGGGGTAATCTCCTCTTTCCGCATACTCGTGCGTGAAAGGGTCCCGAAACTCGCGTTCAGCAGTTCGATTAACCGTCCATGTTCAAAATTTCCAGCAACAGATATTACAATCTCCCTGGGACCATAATACTGTTCACGGTAGGATATCAGATCCTGATGTCTGAGTGTCCTGATTGTTTCCCGGGTGCCGAGAATCGGCCTGCCAAGCGGATTGTTCGGCCAGACCGCATCGGTGAATAAATCTTGAATATGATCGTCTGGCGTATCTTCAGCCCCTTTTATTTCCTCAAGAATGACCTTACGCTCTTTTTCCATCTCCTGGGGATCAAATTTCGAGCTCATGAGAATATCTGATAAAATATCAACCGCAATCGGCAGATGTTCGTCGACTACTTTTGCATAATAGGTGGTTGTTTCATGTGTGGTAAAAGCATTCATCTCACCGCCAATCGAGTCCATTGCAATTGCAATTTCCTTGGCCGACCGCTTTTCCGTTCCTTTAAAAAAAAGATGTTCGATAAAATGTGAAACACCTCCAAGCTGGGCTGGTTCATGGCGTGAACCGACCTTGACCCATACGCCGATGGATATGGATCGTGATTTCGGCAAGGTTTCCGATACGACCCGAATGCCGTTTGTAAGAGTGTCTTTTCTATACATAAGAAGCGCCGATCAAAAAAAATCCCAAATAAAATCCCGAATGCTGCTTGAAACTATTCCGTAAATCCGGATCGTATTTGGGATAAATACCTAATCTGTTTGTGATGGGTACGTTATTTTTCCTTTTGATTCTGGTTATGGTCTTCCTTCGCTGCACGATCCTGAATAATTTTTTGAGCAAGGTGGCTTGGAACGTCTTCATATCCGAAAAATTCCATGGTATAAATGCCCCGGGCGCTTGTCAGTGAATTCAGCGTCGGAGCGTAGGTAAGCATCTCGGACATCGGCACCGTGGCCTTGATCACCTGACCGTTTGCCTGGGGAACAACTCCCTGCACCTTGCCTCTGCGTGAATTGAGATCACCGATTACTGCCCCGAGCGTATCATCAGGAGATACTACTTCAACGCTCATGATCGGTTCAAGCAATACCGGTTTTGCGGCTTCTATGGCCTTTTTGAAACCCATGGATGCCGCGACCTTAAAAGCCATTTCCGACGAATCGACGTTATGATACGATCCATCAAAGAGCGTGACCCGGATATCGACCATAGGATATCCCGCAAGCGAACCTTCATGCATTGCCTCAACGACCCCTTTTTCGACGGCAGGTATGTATTGCCGAGGGATCACGCCACCAACAATCTTGTCAACAAATTCAAATCCGCTGTCGCGTGGTAGTGGTTCTATTTCTATCCAGGCGTCTCCGTATTGACCATGACCTCCTGTTTGTTTCTTATACTTGCCCTGGGCGCTTGCTTTTGCTCGGATAGTTTCTTTATACGGAACTTTCGGAGTTTTCATAGTAACATCAACCCCGAATTTCCGTCTTAATTTTTCAAGAGTAACATCCAAATGCACCTGACCCATGCCGGAAAGAATCATTTCCCTGGTCTGATCGTCAAAAGCAAAACGAAGCGTCGGATCTTCATCCAGTAATTTATGAATACCCAGACTTACCTTTTCTTCATCTCCCCTTGACTTTGGTTCAATGGCAAAAGACATTACCGGATCGGCAAATTTTGCATAGGTGAGTACTATAGGATGAGATTCCGAACATAATGTATTCCCTGTCATTGTCTCTTTTAACTTTGCTGCAGCTCCGATTTGGCCTGCTGTAAGTGCTTGAACAGAAACCTGTTTTTTACCTTGAATGTGAAAAAGAGTCCCGATTTTTTCCCTGGACTGCCTGGTTGAATTATACACCAGAGAATCGCTTTTTAAGGTACCCGAGTACACTCTGATCAAAGATAATTTCCCCGCAAAGGGATCAACGACAGTTTTAAACACGAGGGCGGACATTTGGTCTTCCGGTAAAGGCTTCCGCGTTTCTTCCTGGCCTGTCTTGGGATCGGTTCCTTTTATTCCGATGATACCTGCGCGTTCAACAGGAGAAGGAAGACACATCAAAACAGCATCCAGAAGCTGCTGGATTCCCATATTTTTGACCGGAGATCCGCAAAGAACCGGCAGAAGACCTCCACCAAGAGTACCATGTTTTAAGGCACTAACAAGTTCTTCTGAAGAAAGATCGCCTGCATCGAGATATTTTTCCAGGAGCCCATCATTGGTTTCCGCGATTTGCTCCACGAGCTTTTTCCGGTAGGTATCCGCAGCTTCCTTCATCGTGTCGGGGATGTCCTTGATATCCACCTTACCACCATTATCCTTGGCAAAATACAGGGCTTTCATGGAAATAAGATCAACAACTCCGGCAAAATTCTCTTCCAGACCGATGGGTATCTGGAGCACGAGAGCGCCTTTGCAGAATGACTTTTCCATATCACCGACCGCGCGGAAGAAGTCGGCCCGTTCCTTGTCCAGTTTGCTTACAAACGCGATGCGCGGGATTTCATAATCACAGGCAAATTTATAGATTTTTTCAGTTTCCACTTTGACGCCGGAAATTGCTGAAACGATCAGAACAGCGCCATCTACCGCTCGCAACGTTCCTTTGGTCTCTTCCAGAAAATTGATATATCCGGGCGTGTCGATAATATTGATTCGAGTTCCTTTCCAGTCAACATAGCCCAGCGCGGCAGTGATCGTGATTTTCCGCGCAATTTCCTCAGGTTCATGCATGAAAACGGAGTTGTCATTGTCGACACTGCCCTGCATATTCACGGCGCCGCCCGCAAACAGCATGGCATCAGCAAGTGACGTTTTACCCGCGGCTCCGTGAGAAAGTATCGCGATGTTGCGGACTTCAGTGACATCAGCATTTTTCATAAGGCACCCCTTCCCGGAAAATATATATGAATGTCAGAACGCTACCAGATATCGGATGAAATTTTTCCTCCCTGCTTGATCAGGACATCAACGACCGCCTCGTTGAAATGGTTACTTGTTTTGAGGATGCTTTCATCAACCATCGTATCGTAATATTTTTTCCCTTCTGCAAGCTCCTCAGTCAGAATATCAAACAACGTGTCCTTCTCGATCCCTTCCCTGACCTTTGCCTGATTGTACAGAACAATATCGGAAAGGATGGTTCGAGCAAGTCTTTTTGCTTCATCAGTATCTTTTATCGATCTCATAAAAGCCTCTCGTTCCTATTTCTTTTGAGAGAGTATCTCCACAATAACCGGCTGGTATGTTTCCTGAATGTCTTTATTGTTTAAAAAAAATTTCAGCACCATAAAACAGGCGATCATGCTGCATACGCCGACGATAAAAGGAAGCATGTCGGAAACGATGTTCCCGTATGCAGATGATACATTTTTTGTAAGGATCGCCCCGAGAACAAACGCAAATCCGGGAATACCATACCGTACCAACGCTGAAGTGCGGAAATAGAATAAAGGCTTGATTGCGACCTTCACTTTCTGACCCGGTAGTGCTTCGAGCGGATTCGCTGCTTCGAGATATGATCGTTTATCATCATGAGGATGACAGATGCCTGCTGCAGCGCACGACTCACATGCACTTTTTTTCAAAACAGCAACTTTCGCTTTTTCCCCGGTAACTTCAAGAACAAGACCTTCCTCTTCAATCACGCGCTCTCACTTTTCGGCCGTTTTTCTTCGGCTTCGTAAAAGCTTATATTCAATGCTGTCAACAAGAGCCTGCCAGCTTGCTTCAATAACATTCTCAGATACCCCCACCGTGCCCCATTTGTTCTTTCCGTCGCCCGATTCTATCAATACCCGAACTTTGGCTCCGGTGCCTGCAGCTGCCGTCAGCACGCGCACTTTATAATCAAGCAGCTGCATGTTTTCAAGTCCTTTGCCGGGAAAATATTTTGGAAGGACCTTGCGCAAGGCCTTGTCCAGGGCATTGATCGGGCCGTTACCCCATGCAGCCGTATGCTCAAGCATACCACCTACCTCGACCGTCACCACAGCTTCGCTGACCGCATTGGGATCAACCTTGCGTTTTTCAGTCAGAATCCGGTAATCGATACGGTCAAACATATTGAATACGGATTCATACGTGTTTCCTGCACGCAGCATAAGCAGCTCCAGCGAGCCTTCCGCGCCTTCGAATTCATAGCCTTCATTCTCCAGGTGCTTAATTTTGCGAAGAATGACCGGCAGCTCCGGGCTATCCTTGGCAAGAGGAATCCCGAGCTCTGCTGCCTTCTGAAGGATATTGCTTTTTCCCGCCATATCCGATACCAGAATGCGGCGATGGTTTCCGACCAGTTCAGGTTCTACATGCTCATACGTGGCTGGATGTTTTGCAATAGCATCCACATGCACGCCGCCTTTGTGCGCGAACGCGCTATCACCGACATACGCCTGCCATTTTTTATGTTGCAGATTCGCGAGTTCGTCGACATATCGTGATACTTCTCGTAATTTTGGCAGGCTTGTATCAGGAACGCACGATAAACCCATTTTCAGCATTAACGCAGGAATGATCGAACACAGATTCGCATTTCCACAGCGCTCTCCATAACCATTCACTGTTCCTTGAACCATGAAGGCTCCCATTCTGACTGCTGTGAGGGAGTTCGCAACCGCAAGCTCGCTGTCATTATGTGCATGAATTCCGAATGGAACTGCAAGCCTGCATCGTATCTGCCCGATTATCTGCTCTATCTCATCAGGCAAGGTTCCACCATTCGTGTCGCAGAGAATAATCCCGTCAACGCAGGCTGCTTCCGCTTCCAGAAGTGTGTCGAGGGCATACTCGGGATTTGCCTTGTACCCGTCAAAAAAATGCTCAGCATCATAGAATACTTCATCCATGTGTCGTTTTAAAAAGGTGATGGAGTCGCGAATCATTGCACGGTTTTCCTGCAACGTGGTCTTGAGCGCTTTGGTCACATGGAGATCCCATGTCTTTCCAAAAATCGATGCAACTGATGCTCCGGAAGAAACCAATGCCTGTATATTTTTATCTCCCGAAGCTCGTATACCTGCCTTGCGTGTGGATCCGAATGCCGTGAGCCGGGCTTTTTTGAGCCTGACCTTCCGCATTTCAGCAAAGAACTCAACGTCGCGCGGGTTCGACCCCGGCCATCCGCCTTCGATGTAATGAATTCCAAACTGATCCAGTTTTTTGGCAACGCGGATTTTGTCCTCAACCGAAAAATTAAGGTCCTCAGATTGTGCGCCGTCGCGCAGGGTTGTATCATATATTTTAACAAGCGGTCGATACATGGTCATACGAGGTTCCCTTATGCTGTCTTGTCCATCTGGAATGTTTCATGAAGCACCCGGACTGCGAGTTCCGTGTATTTTGCCTCGATCACGCACGAAATCTTGATTTCCGACGTGCTGATCATCATGATATTGATGCCTTCCTTTGCCAAGGCGGCAAACATCTGGGCTGCAACACCAGAATGCGAACGCATGCCGACACCGATGATTGATATCTTGGCAATCTCCTCTTTGAGGCTTATGCCTCGAGCGCCAATTTCCGATACCACCCTCTTCATCACGTCTGTGATTTTTTTCGAGTCGGTTTTCGGGACAGTGAAAGAAAGATCGGTCAATCCAGCTTCGCCAATGTTCTGGATAATCATGTCAACATTGATATTGTTATTCGCGATCTCAACGAACATCTTTGCGGCAATTCCGGGCTTGTCAGGAACACCCTGGACAGTTACTTTTACCTGGTTCTTGTCATATGCAACACCGGATACCACTACTTTTTCCATATCGGAATCCTCCTTGGTTACCAGGGTTCCGGGATTATCATTAAAACTCGACAACACCCGTACCGGAACGGAATATTTTTTTGCCAATTCAACAGAACGGCTTTGGAGCACCTTGGCTCCGGAACTTGCCATTTCAAGCATTTCCTCATAGGATATCTTATCGAGTTTGCGTGCTTGCGGCACCATATTGGGATCAGTGGTATACACACCGTCTACGTCCGTGTAAATATCGCAGAAGTCTGCTTTGATCGCCGCTGCAACTGCAACCGCGGTAAGATCGGATCCGCCTCTTCCCAGTGTGGTAATGTCTGATTGAGCATCGATCCCTTGAAAACCGGCCACTACCGCAATCTTTCCTTCCTGAAGCGCCTTCTGAATGCGCTCGCCGGTAATCTTTTCAATTCGGGCCTTGGTATGCACACTGTCGGAAATGATCCCTGCCTGCATTCCCGTAAACGACTGTGCCTTATGTCCCATCGACTGGATGGCCATGGCAAGAAGCGCAATGGTAACCTGTTCTCCGGTTGATACCATGACATCCAGTTCACGAGGATCAGGATTCTCACTTACTTTAGATGCAAGATTTATCAGCCTGTCGGTTTCTCCGCTCATGGCTGAGACAACGACAACAACATCATGCCCTGATTCCTTTGTCCGGATAACCCGCTTTGCAACGTTTAAAATTCGTTCAGGGTTGCCTACGGACGTACCTCCATATTTTTGAACTATAAGCAAGACACTCACCTCCCTGAAAATGAAAAATATCGCTTTACACTCGCAAGACAGTTCCTGCTGTGTTTCTTCGTCTCACCTCTTTGCATCTAAAAAATAATCCATCAGCGTATGGCCTTCATTGAAAACCAGTTTTTCCTTCCGCTCGGCAATATGCTCATCGTAAAATACCGGATCGCCTGTTCGTTCTTGCCTGCTGTCATAGATGATAAACGGAACCGGTTCGCTGGAATGAGTCCTTATTTCCACGGGAGTCGGATGATCCGGAAGTGCCATGATCCGGTAATCGCCAAACTGCTTCATGCCCTGGATCACGGTTCCCACAACCATGTTGTCAAAGTCCTCAATAGCTTTCATCTTCTTTTGAAGATCGCCGGCATGACCGGCCTCATCCGGCGATTCGACATGGATATACACAATATCCTTGGTTTTCAAGGCAGCAAGCGCATACTTGGCCTTTCCTTTATAATTCGTATCTATCCAGCCGGTCGCACCCGGAACAGAAATCACTTCAAAACCGGCATAGATTCCAATTCCCTTGGTGAGATCCACGGCGGAAATCATGGCCCCTTCCAACCCGTATTTTTCACGAAAAGTGGGCATCTGAGGCCGCTTCCCCTGTCCCCACAACCAGATGCTGTTTGCAGGCCGCTGCCCTTTTTCTTGACGTTTAACGTTCACCGGATGATTTACGAGCAGGTCCTGGGATGACTCCATAAGGCCATTGATGACGTCATCTCCGTCTCCGCGCGGAAGATAATCGCCGATACTTTTCTCCTGAATATCATGCGGAGGTGTGCACTCAAGAGCATCCTTTCCGGATTTCCATACCATAAGATGCCGGTAACTTACGCCAGGATAAAAACGTATGCGGTCATTTCCGAGCTGGCTGTCAATCTGTTCGATAAGAACCCGTGCCTCGTCCGTGGAAATATGGCCTGCGCTGAAATCCTCCATAATGAGTCGCAGGATCCCATCCCGCTTTAACGTGTACCCTTCCGAGGTCCTGAGCGTTACAAAGTTACACCGAAAAGCAACGTCATCCTTGTCGAGATGGACCCCGATACTTGCTGCCTCGAGCGGTGAACGGCCCGCATAATATTTCCGAGGATCATATCCCATAACAGAAAGATTTGCAACATCGCTCCCCGGCGGAAGGCCATTCGGGATGGTATTCACCATGCCTACTGAACCTTTTGTCGCAAGGTAGTCCAGATTCGGTGTTTTCGCTGCCATTAAACAGGTCTGGCCGCCTAAATCTTTTCTCGGCCTGTCGGCCATCCCATCGCCCAATAAAATAATATATTTCATGATCCCTGGTGTCTTCTCCTTACCCTGTTATCACAACCGTTTGTCATGCGTGTTCGATGCTGGAAACCGTTATCCCGCGAGATTTCAAGTACGCGATGCTTTGGTCGAGGCGTTGTTCGGATCCTTCCAGTTCAAGCAGCATTTCACCGGAATATTCGGTCACGTTGGCCTGACGGATATTCGGCATAACGTCAAACAGTTTTGCCATGGTGAATATCACCGGTTCGTTGATCAGTTCCTCGGGAAAGATGAGTAAAAGTCTTTTAATCGGCATGGCAGTTCTTTTCCCTTATCCTGCATGGACTCCGCACAACCTGTCATAGTCAATAAGTGCGGTTATCGTTCGGTGATCCCCGCATAGCGCACAGTCCGGATTTTTTCGAATGGGAATGACTCGAAACTGCATGTCAAGTGCATTCCATTTTACGAGTGATCCAGACAGCGGGTGGCCGATTTCCAGAACTATTTTTATCACTTCTGTTGCCTGCATGGTGCCAAGAACACCCGGAACAACACCGAGTATTCCTGTTGTGGAGCCGGGCTGAACCATGTCAGGGGGCGGCGGACTTTCGAACACACACCGATAACATGGCCCCTCATGAGGAGAAATAACCATTATCTGGCCTTCAAATCGAAATACTGCGGCACTTACCAGTTTTTTGCCAAAGAGGACGCAGGCATCATTCAAGAGATATCGGGTAGAAAAATTATCACTCGCATCCACTACAACATCAAAATCACGCATGATAGCTCGTACATTATGCGCAGCAATTCGTTCCCTGAAGGGGACGATTATGACATCATCATTCAAAGCCTGCAAGGTCTCTTTTGCAGAATTCGCCTTGTTCAAACCAATTCGATGCCGGGAATGAATAATCTGGCGCTGAAGATTTGACAGTTCGACCTGGTCATGATCAACAATCCCGATGGTACCGATGCCTGCTGCAGCAAGGTAGTATCCTGCCGCGGAACCCAGACCACCGACGCCGATAAGAAGGACTCTGGCTCGTAAAAGTTTTTCCTGTCCCTCGGCGCCGATTTCCGGCAACAGAATGTGACGGTTATATTTTGTTATCTGCTTGTCAGTCAATGCCATCTGATTCTCATGTTGCAATTACAAGGCTACGATTATCCCTGCTTCTCTTCTTCAACTCTGATCACCATGGTCGTCCCTTCAACACAATCCATGGTGTCGATTTCAGCAAGCGCAGCGCGAATATCCCGCTCTCTTGCTTCGTGCGTCATCATGACCAGGGGTATTGCCTGGGCAGACCCCCGCCCTTTTTGGATAACGGATTCGATACTAATATTGTTTTTTCCAAGCACGCCTGAAACACGCGACAGCACGCCTGGCTTGTCAAGAGCCGTAAAGCGGAGATAATAGCAGGAGGTTATGTTCTCCATAGATCGTATTCTGAGCGGTGTCCGTTCTCTGAACGCAGTCACCGGCGAACGACCAACGCAACCTGCAAGAATATCCTTGCCAATTTCAATGATATCACTCACTACTGCGCTTCCGGTTGGCTTGTCTCCCGCTCCCCGGCCATAAAAGAGAGTCGGTCCTGTTGCGTCGCCGACAATCGAAAGCGCGTTGAAGACGCCGTCCACCGTTGCAATCGGAAAATCCATGGGGAGCATGGTTGGATGCACCCGTGCTTCAATTTCGCCGTTGACCATTTTGGTGATTGCAAGGAGTTTTATTTTATAGCCCAGGTCACGTGCAAATTCAATGTCCAGCGGGGTTATCTTTGAAATGCCTTCCGTGTAAATCCGGTCGAAGGGCACCGGAGTTCCATATGCAAGCATTGCCAGAATCGCAAGCTTGTGCGCGGAATCAATGCCTTCTATATCGAACGAGGGGTCAGCTTCTGCATAGCCTTTTTGCTGAGCTTCTTTCAACACCTCGTCAAACTTTCGGCCTTCATTTGTCATCAAGGTCAGAATATAATTGCAGGTTCCATTCACGATGCCGAATATGGAGGTAATGGCATTGGCAGCAAGCCCGTTTTTAATTGCTGCAAGTATCGGAATCCCGCCTGCAACAGCAGCTTCGAACCCGATGGTCACCCCTGCTTTTTCTGCAGCCGCGTACAGTTCTTCCCCGTGAACGGCCAAAAGCGCCTTGTTTGCGGTTACCACATGTTTTTTCTGCTTGATTGCTTCAAGAATAAATTCTTTTGCCGGCCGGTAGCCGCCTATAAGCTCCACTACAATGTCGATCTCAGGATCAGTAATGAGTTCACGCGCATCAGTCGTGAACGAAATTCCTGAGCTGTTGAAATTTTTAGCCCGGCTCAGATCAATATCCGCAATTTTTTTTACGACAACCGGTTTCCCGAGCCTGCGTTGTATTAACCCGGCATTCTGAAGCAGAATACCGGCTGTGCCGGTACCGACCGTACCCAAACCGATAATACCAATCTTGATTGCTTGCTTTGGTGTCATAATACCGTCCTGATAAAGCGAAAATTCGTTTTGGCTGTTAATCTGTTCCAGGAAAGGACATCCCTAGCTTTTGTGCAGGGCATGCTTGACGCCTTTTACGGCCTGCCGTATCCGTTGTTCGTTTTCTACCAACGCAAACCGGACATGGTTGTCTCCATATTCGCCGAACCCGATTCCAGGAGATACTGCCACTTTGGCTTCCTGAATAAGATACTTTGAAAACTCAATAGATCCCATTTTTTTGAATGCGTCCGGTATTTCTGCCCAGACAAACATGGTGGCTTTCGGTTTTTCAATAACCCATCCTGCTTTCGCAAGACCTTCAACCAGAATATCTCTGCGTGACTGGTACATATCAGAAATTTCACGTACGCATTCCTGAGGACCATTGAGCGCTATGATCGCGGCAATCTGCACCGGTTGAAACATGCCGTAATCAAGATAACTTTTGATTTTAATCAAGGCTCCCACGACATCTTTGTTTCCTACACAGAATCCGACACGCCATCCAGCCATATTATAACTTTTTGTCAAACTGTAAAATTCCACGCCAACATCTTTGGCCCCTTTTGCCTGAAGGAAACTGGGTGCCCGGTATCCGTCAAACTGAAGGTCTGCATAGGCCAGGTCATGGACAACGATAAGGTCGTTTTCTCTTGCAAAATCCGCAATCATCTGGAAAAAGTCGAGATCCACCACCATGGTCGTGGGGTTGTTCGGAAAATTGATAATAAGCATCTTCGGACGCGGCCAGGTATGATTATATGCTTCCTGCATTTCATGGATAAAATCATTCCCATTCCCGAGCGGAATGGAACGAACTTCACCGCCGGCAATGATAACCGAGTATGGATGAATGGGATATGCAGGGGTCGTAGTCAGGACGACATCACCAGGTTCGATCGTTGCTAATGCAAGATGGGACAATCCCTCTTTTGATCCAATGGTAACGACTGCTTCGGTTTCCGGATCAATTTCAACATGAAAGCGACGGCGGTAAAAGTCAGCGATGGCAGTGCGAAGCCTGGTAATGCCTTTGGACGCCGAATATCGATGATTTCTGGGATTTTGCGCTGCTTCGATCAGCTTGTCAACAATATGCTGCGGAGTTCCCTGGTCAGGATTTCCCATGCCCAGGTCAATGATGTCTTCTCCCTGTTTTCGCGCTTCCACCTTCATTGCATTCACAATCGCAAACACATAAGGCGGAAGTCTTTTTATTCTGCCAAATCGGTCGTGCATGGCCCTCTTTATATGAACGTGAACATTCTAACCGCTCAATTTACAAAGCAAATTTATAATAAAGAAGTAAGCACATTTTGTCAATAAAAAATACTTGGCAAATGCCTTTGAACTGTTTTTACAGGACAATAATGCGGATGGTCGGGAATACGCACCAAAGAAAAGAGCTTGATTTTTCAAAGGGGCTATGCTACTGTCCAGACCTTACAGAGTAAGGTCGATTCCCGATGATGTTTCCTCCGGGATTACTCCTTGCTCTTCCGTGTTCGGAAGGGCTATAAACCCATAAGGAGATAACGCGTATGCATATCTACGAATCCATCTTTATCATCAATCCCAATCTCTCTGACGAAGAAACAGCCGCCGTAATCAAAAAAATACAGGATGTAGTCACAAAACAGGGCGGTGAGATGATCAAGTTCGAAGACTGGGGAAAAAAGAAGCTTGCCTACGAGGTTAAAAAGCAGAAACGCGGCCATTATGCCTTTTTTCAGTTTAAAGCGGCGCCTACCGCGATAAGCGAGCTTGAGCGGACATACAAGCTGACGGATGCTGTCATTAAATTTCTGACGATCAAGCTTGAAAAAGAGCTCCGTACCAAGCCGGCTCCAAAGCCGAAAAAGAAAGAAGCAGCCAAACCTGCGGATGCGCCACAGACTCAGGCGTAAACAGAATTCACAGGACATTTGATAATAAACCAGTAACCATGAGGGAACGATGACGAGCTTTAATAAAGTAATCCTGCTGGGCAACCTGACACGCGATCCGGAAGTTCGGTATACCCCGAACGGGATTGCGGTGGCAAGCTTTGCAATTGCGGTCAATCGCAAGTACAAACAAGGGGATGAAACCAAGGAGGAGGTCAGCTACATCGACATTGTCGTGTTCGGGAAGCAGGCCGAATCCTGCGGTCAGTACATCAACAAAGGCGATTCGGTCCTCATTGACGGCAGACTTCAACAGCGTCGATGGGAAACTGAGGAAGGCCAGAAAAGAAATAAACTCGAAGTCGTCGCCCAATCGGTCAACTTCATGCCAAAACGTTCATCATCCGGCACGGGGAGTCACCCTCATCCTGAGCCGTCATCCGATGCTTCGGTTGACGAAGGAGATATCCCTTTTTAGGGACGGCATACAATTGAAGATATAAGGAGTTTCTATGGCAGAATACCAAGCACGATCGGATCGGGGCTCTGATTCACGAAGCAGAGATAAGGATCGGGACAGCAGAGGCCCGGCTGACCGAAAAAGAAGATTTCAGGTTAGAAAAAAAGTATGCAGATTCTGTGTCGATAAAACGCCGTTTATCGATTACAAGGATGTAAAAACATTGCGATTCTTTATTACAGAACGCGGGAAAATCCTTCCCCGGAGAATTTCAGGCAATTGTGCACGGCATCAGCGGGAAGTGACCGTCGCCGTACAACGATGCCGCAATATAGCGCTTATACCGTTCTCCGGAGAAAAATAAGCGTTCACCTGGTACAACCATAAGGGGAATCATCGTACATCTGCGTGCGAGGTTCCCCTTTTTTTGGAGAAACTGATGAGAGCATATCGTCCTGTCCTTATGGCATCAGCGCAAATAATAGCACTCTATCTAGCCGCTTTTGTTATTCCCGTTGTTGGACAGATCATTGCCCTGTTTACTCCCCTTCCCTCGATTCTCCTGACTGCTCGTGAAGGGATATCCAAAGGTGTACTTGCTTTGGGTAGTGCCGCACTGGTCATTGCTCTCGCGGCAGGATGGCAGCTCTCAGTCTTTTTTATTCTTACTTTTGGTTTGATGGCTTTGGGTATTTCATTTGGAATGCAAAAAAAAATGCAGCCAGAGTACTGCTCGCTGCTTGGCGGTCTTTTGCCTGCGCTGATACTCGGCAGCGCCATTGCCCTGTCATTAGCAGCATCAGGAAGAAACAGCATCACCGTTCTTGAACAATTTTTTCAGGAACATATTCGAGAGGCAGCAAGTTTTTACGCAAAAATAGGACTCCAGGAAACCGCAGCATCGGTGCAGGCGCTTTCAGATAGATTTGTGTACTATGCTGTCCGGGTCCTTCCTGGGATTGTGATGGCTGCATCCATTGTTCAAGCTGCTCTCTGTTATGGTATTGCTTTAGCGTTGCTTGCAAAAAAACCTGGCATGTACCTGCTTCCGAACCATACGTTGGATCGCTGGCATGCACCGGATTCCTGGGTATGGGGACTAATCGTAGCGCTGGGTCTTCTGGTTTTTCCTGACAACACCCTTCATTTGATTGGATGGAATCTTACCATTCTGCATGCAACTGTCTATCTGATACAGGGAATTGCTATCGTTGAATTCGGTTTAAAGAAGATGCAACTACGCATAATCCCCCGCATGTTGATTCAAGGTTTCATCGTTGTGTTGCCTTCAATTGTTTTTGTCATTGGAATCGGCCTCATTGATATCTGGTCAGATTTTAGAAAACTACGAAAACCTGAGCAATCAGCTTAATCGTCTCTTTCCCGGAACTCTTTTTCCCTTCTCTTTTCTTATGCCTTTCTGTATAATGCGCAAAAAAGGATATATTCTTCCATGCGGCTTTCAAAAGAAATAATTAAACATCTTTCCGAAACCATTGCAATAAACCTCGAAAAAAAACAGCTGGCATCCTTTACCGATTCACGGACGTCTGTTGCAATCAAGATTGGGGATGTGATAACGGAAAACATGCTCATGGAAGATCAACTGAACAAGGAAGTTGAAAAAATTCTTTCGGCGCATGAAGCCGAGATAGCACGCGGCATGATGGACTATCGGAAAATGTTCGAACTGACCAAACAGAAACTGGCGCGCGAACGAGGAATCGTGTTATGAAGCTCGGAGAAGACCGCATATCCCATCTGTCGCATCTTATCCTGAATATGCTGAAGCAGAACACTGAGGTGAACATGCTTCTGCCGGAAGAAAAGGTCCTTCGGGAGATTAAGCGAACGATTACAGACGAACTCCGCTTTGAAGATGAGGCGGAGGAAGCTGCACGTTGTACGATCCGTTCCCTTTCACGCAAAATACCAGAAGGAAGCAGAGAATGGGAAGTGCTTTTCAATAAATACCGGGAAGAAGAACTGCACAGGAGAAAAAAAATTTGAATGCCGTTATCCTGTCCGGCCTGATTATTTACGGTATTTTTTCAGGCTGGGGATTGTTTCTTCCAGACGGACCTTTCCACCGCTTCCTGGTGTATTGGGTTGCTGGTTATGTAATCCTGATTTTTCTTGTTTCGTACCGCGCTTTGTTCCTCCGCTCAGACCGTTTTACTGCTTTTTTCTCTTTTCTTCTGGGTATTATCGGGTTACACGGTATCATTCATAGCGCCGGACCAGTTTCTTCCTTTCTTTTCCTGTATTTCATGGTGATATCGTTTTCGGTATTTTTTCATCGCATAGGAGCATATCTGTTCGCTGCTTTCATTCTCTGTATTGAAGCAGCCAATCTTGTCCTCGGTTTTTCTCCTTCCCTCAACTGGCAGTCCCTCGGCATCTTTGGCATGGCATTATTCGGAACGGCATATATTACAACTCAGCTGTCCAGCCGGATACAAGCGAAGGCAGATATCGCACAGCAGCGATATAACAAGCTGCTTGCAGACGCTAAAGCAGTTGATCCTCTTGAAGGAGACACTCAGGTAGAGGCGCTCACGGAAACACGACGGCAGGCAACAAACGTAAACGCTGCCTGTGAGCGGGAAACAGCTTTTACCGCGCTTCTTGACATGATAGGGCGCATTGTTCCCATCCACACCTGTGCCTTGTATCTCGACGACCATGGTGCCGGGACCTATGCGCTTCAGAAACTGCAAAGCAAACAGCCGGCTGCCACTGTAACGTCATCTATTGTCCAAAGCGGGAACGGCTTAATCGGCATGTGCGCAGCCCAGAATCAGATACAATACATCCCCGACAAGGTGATTTCGTCTCGAAGCCTCGGTTATTATTCGCAGGACGTACCGATACGATCATTGCTCGCGCTTCCCCTGTCGCAGAATTCCAATGCCTCCGGGGTCTTAGTTTTGGACAGTTTGGAGCCTGATGCGTTTCCTCCGGAAGTTCAGCTGGTTCTGAGCGGTTTTCTCCCCCTGTTCAATCAGACGATCGAGCATGTTCGTGTATCGCTTGAACTTGATATCAAGGCAAAGAATTTTGCAGCACTTCACGAGATGAGTTCCATATTGAGCAGCAGCCTGGAAATCCGTGATATTCTCAATAAACTTGTTGCGCAGATCAAATCCGCAGTGCCGTTTGATGTGTGTGCATTTCTCTTATACGATGAAACTTCAGGCGACCTGACGTTTACGGCGCTTCACGGATATGACCAACGGTTTCTCGAGAGCAGTTTTCCCCTTGCGCAGAGCTCGATCCTTTCGCATATGTATCATGAGTGGCTCGATCGAGAGAGTGTAACCAGTTATCATGATTCGGATCTGGGAGAACGTGGTCGGGAAATCGGTCTCTTCCCCTTCCGGGAATTGCAGCATCCTCTCAAATCGATCTTCGGGAAACCGCTCGTGGCAGGAGGAAAATTTCTTGGGGCGGCAGTATGTGGTTCCGTTCGGAGACAGGTTTTTACGGATTATCATTGCAATTTTCTCGATACGCTTTTAAGTCAGGTGTCCATGGTCGTGGACAACAGCCTGATGCACCGGAACATCTGCGACATGGCCCGAACAGACGGGTTGACCGGACTTTTGAACCACCGAACGTTCATGGAAAAGCTGGCTGACGAATATAAACGGCTTGATCGTGACCCGAGGCCTTTTTCCATCCTGCTGGTTGATATCGATTTCTTCAAAAAAATAAATGACACCTACGGACATCCGGTCGGCGACCTTGCTCTGGCGAATGTTGCCGGAGTCCTGAAAGACATGGTACGCGGATCCGATTTTGTAGCGCGTTACGGAGGCGAAGAGTTTGCCGTGGGAATGGTGGATGCCGATAGCACAGGTGCCCACCAAATGGCAGAACGCGTCAGAAAGACTGTTGAGAAAATGCGGATTGCCGCTGGAAAAGCTGAATTTCAAATGACAATCAGTATCGGAGTGGCATCGTTCCCGTCTGACACGAGGAAACTTGAAAAACTGGTCGGATTTTCGGACGAAGCGCTCTATTATGCAAAACGCACCGGGAGAAACCGTGTTTGCCTGTATCGAGACGCGTATCAGGCGTCTTCTGCAGAAAAAGACAGGCCGGAATGAATTCATGATCAGTAGCATTCAACCATTTTTATGAACCGGGGTCTTACTAAATGGAACCTGAACGTATGGATGAAGACCTTGATCTGATCGCCAGAACCGAGTCCGGGGACCGGGATGCATTCAATGAGCTGGTGCGGAAGTATCAAAAGCCCCTCTATTCGCTCTTGTATCGTATGGTAAGCAGCCATGAGGATGCCTCGGATCTGCTTCAAAAAACATTTCTTAAGGCTTTCACCGGACTCGGTTCCTTTGAGCGGAGAGCGCGTTTCAAGACATGGCTGTATCAGATTGCGATCAACCTGGCAAAAAATATTTACCGGGATCGCAGCCGGTTTGAACAGGTATCCATTGATGATGTTATTATCAGTAGAAATCCAAAGACACTCGAGACGCTCATCCGGAATGAAACCAAGCTGCTCCTCAGAAAATCATTTGCTCTTTTACCGGAAAAACAGCGTCTAACCTTGACCTTTCGAGTTCAGGAAGGCAAGAAATTTGAAGAAATTGCAGAAATCATGAACTGCTCTCTGGGAACCGCAAAAGCAAATTACCATCACGCAGTTCAAAAACTTAAAACCATTATGGAAGACACAAACCGAGAATGCAATCGCCGTACCCATACACAAAGGACATCACATGAACACGAATCATTCTGACATAAAATCCATTCTGTTCTCCTATGCAGCTCAGGAGCTCGATCACAAAAAACGTACTCTCGTCGAGCACCACCTAAAAACATGCGCGGACTGCAGAGCTGAACTGATGATTATTCGCACCCTTGCAGACCAACCGGTACCTGATCCGGGCAAAGCGTTCTGGGATCAGATGCCGGACAAGATTTATCGTCTGGTTCAGCAACAGCATACTCAAAAAAAATCCTTTACATGGTCTTGGTTTACCGAGCGCATTCTGCTTCCCCGATGGATTCTCGCGACAGCGACAGCAGGGATGCTGCTCATTGTTTCGTTTCTTACATTCCAGGCATTTCAGCGAGAATCACCTGATCCCTTGCAGCCTTCTTTTTTGAGTCATGGCTTGACCGCTGTTGAAATCCCGTATCTTACCGAGCTCGATCCGCAGGAAATCAGTACGATCAACGCATGGGCAGGCAATGAGTTTGCAACTCTAGCTGAAGCTGATCCGCTCCTCTTTGCGATGAAGGATGCGGATATTGACGATGAACTTGAAGGGTTGAATCCCGATGAAATAGAAATGCTTTTTGCAACGGTCATTGCATGGGAAGAGGAGGGTTAACATGAATGTAGCAAGAAAAGTTTTGGTACCGGGCTTACTGGCAAGTGCCCTTGTTTTCACTCAGCCGGTGCTTCACGCCCAGGCGCAATCGGAAGGATCAAAAAAAATCCACCGACAAGAAAATGCGGTTTCTGAAAAAAAACGCGAGGAAATCCGGAAAAGGATTGAAGCGATGAGAATATGGAAGCTTACGGAAGCCTTAAAGCTCGATGCAGAAACCAGCGGAAAAGTCTCCGGGCTCTTAAGCGCAATCGACGTACAACGCAAAGCGATCAGGCATACTAACATGCAAACAATGAAGGAACTGCGCAATGCATTAAAGGCATCAAAAATCAACGAGGAAAAAGTAGAATCCCTGCTCAAGAAACTGGAAGACAACCGTCATGCACTCCAGGAACTTCAGGACAAAGAACAGAATGGATTGAAAGATATCCTGACCATTGAACAGCAGGCTCGGTATCTTGTATTTGAACATGAGTTCCAACATGAAATGCGCAATATTATCGCTACTTCCCGTGCAGAACGAGCAGGCGCTTCCGGAAAGAACCGATAAACAAAATCTGCACACCGTAATCGTATTGAACATCAAGATCGTGCGCGTTTACTTCGGTAATCTGATTGTTGACAAATCCTCCCCCAACCCCGTATAATCACGAACCACACCATGAGGGAGAGTGCGCTTTCGATGAAAAAAATCATCAATCGGTACACCAATTTTCTCGCTGAAACATCAAACCAATTTCATGTTGCAACGAAAAAGCACGCAGTGAAATGCAAAAAGGGTTGTTTTGAATGTTGTTCCGTCGGTTTTTTTGATATTACGCTTCTCGACGCTGTGTGCTTGCGCGAGAATCTGAAAAAAATTCCAGAGCCTATTCGAAAACGGGTGCTGGCAAAAGCCAATGAGCAGCTCGATATTCTTGAGAAAAAAGGCGCTTTTTCCCGAAAGGATCCGCTTCTCAAAACACTTGCATCTATTGATTCTATCTCCCGACGATCGGCAAAAATGAGCTGCCCTGCCCTGGACGAAAAAGGCCGATGTCTTATTTATGAATACCGGCCTCATATCTGCCGCATTTTTGGTCCGACGATCAGAGGGCCGCGGCGAGTGGTGAGGCTCGAAGGCTGCGGGTATTTTTCCCGTGATATCCAGGAAACGGAATTCGATATTCTCCAAAATTACGCGGATGAAAACGTAATCCTGAAAGCACTGTTCCAAAAGGCAGGCCGTACCCGCATTCGTGAAGTTGATACTATTATTCCAGCAGCGCTTGCACTTGATATGAAGCGTTTTTTGTAACAAAATAGAGCATGGAAATTATCAAAAGAAAAATTGTCTGGAAGGGAAACTTCATGAGCGCTGTAGAGATTACCTATCGCGACGCTCATGGAATCATCCGAACCTGGGAAGCGCTTGAGCGTATCGGCATCGCAGGGATCGTGGTTATGGTGCCTGTGACGTCATGTGGCAACATCATTCTCGAAAAACAGTTCAGACCGCCGCTTGGCCGGGAGGTTATTGAATTCCCCGCAGGGTTGGTTGAACCGGGTGAAGAGATGGAAGCAGCTGCTTATCGAGAATTAATCGAAGAAACCGGTTGGGCTGCTAAAAAAATGACCTTTTTAGCAGAAGGCCCTATTTCTACTGGTGCATCAACTGAAGCGCTCCGGGCATACATCTGTACTGATCTTGAACACATCGGGAAAAACGGTGGAGATGATAACGAGATTATTGAAGTGATTGAAGTTCCTCTGAACAGTGCTCAAGAATTTCTTCGAAATGCCCAGATGCAAGGCATGCTTGTTGATCTTAAAGTGTTTGGGCTTATTGAACTAGCAAAAAAGATGCTTGCATCGTAACATGAAAGCTAGAATTGATCTGATTCAGTTTCATTCTAAAAACATGCTATAAAAGCTAAGTCAAATCTCTGCAACCTACACCTCCAAGTTCGCAAATTCGACAGATTAAAAATCTATTAAATTCTGGCGGATATTCTCAATCGAGTGAGCGAAACGTTAAGGATGAGGGGCGCGGCTGGGTTTTGCCGCGTCCCGCTCAAGCCGATTGTTATGCTTTTTTAATATTATTGAATGGGCTTGCCGATTCTGTCCCAGCGTACAGTTCGTTGATCATGGTCCCATGACCAATATAAACTTATGACCTTGCCTTTGATCGTATCTCTTGGAACATAGCCATAAAAACGACTATCATAGCTATAATCACGATTATCTCCCAAGAAGAATAATTTTCCCGGAGGAACAGTAGCGGGTCCAAAATTATCTCTTTGCTCTCTTGTACCGCCTGAATCAGTGTTAATTACATACGGTTCGGATTGCATTTTGCCGTTTAAATAGAGTCGTTTATCTTTAATTTCGATTACATCGCCCTCCACAGCCACAAGACGTTTAACAAAGTCACGTGATGGATCTTCAGGGAAAGGAAATATGATAATATCTCCACACCTTGGTTCTGTACTTCGGTACAAGAACTTGTTGGCAAGCAAATGGTCTCCGATAAGCAATGTCGGCATCATGGCGCCTGATGGTATTTTATATGCTTGGGTTATGTAGGTTTTGACGCCCGTGGACATAAAAGAGGACACTAAAACTGAGCAAACAACAAAGTAACCTGCATATACGTACCATTTGTTGTAGCTGGTCAATTCGTAAATTTCTTTTTTCCGTCGAGCTATTAATGACGCGTCAACAGCACAAAAAACGACATAGGCAATGCTGCCGATACATGCAAAAACAAGAAAAGCTACACTAGGCACAATTATAAGGACGGAAACTGCAAAAGCGATCAGAAGACACTGTTCGATAAAAAACAGAATTAAGCCCCTTTTGAGGTTGCCCGCATAAAGATGCCCGAGCCCTCTAGTCAGCAATGTCGATATGGCGGCTATCCAAGGTTTGCGCGGTTTATTCATTTAAAATACGCTTTCATAATTTGATGCATAACGCGCCGGTCACGCGCCGCTTTTAGCGCGTCGCTGTGGACCGGCTGGTTGGATCATTCTTCAGGTCAGAGGTAGATATATGTTGCTTCATTTTTGGAATAGCCTTACTTGGGACGGTCGGCTGTTGTTTGTCGTTAGCATCTTTAATATTATTGTACTGTTGGGTGTAGTCATTTTTTTGGCTTGGAATCTGGTTGATTTGCACAAAGAGTTGAGTAGACGCAAGAACCAGCATGGCAACAGAAAGAATAAACATCGCCCACGATAAGCGGAAAATGCGTTTTTGAAGTTTATCGGCATCTTCGGATAGTTTGACGAGGAGAGCTGAAAAGTGAGCTATTGTATTTGTTACTCTATCATTGGGGAATTGAGACAGCAAATCTTTCGAGTAAAAGAATATATCTGCGAGTATTTTTTCTTTTGATTGTTTTAATACGTCGGCAGAATTTTTTGCGGCATTTTCTATATTGCGTTTTAGTTGAACTTCAGGATCGCTCACATTGCTCTCCTTTTTCTTTGCCTTTTTGTCCCGCTCAGTCGCCTTGTCGATCTGGAGTGTGTGGTTGGTAAATTCCAACCAATGATTATGCGGGTTCGCTTATCCAGGCAAATCCGTAGATAAGCGACAAATTATGCAAAATACTGTATGATCATATGTTCTTAGCTGCAAAATGTCAATGCTTGTGTCAGGATTTATTCAGCGTAAGACTTTATGAATTACCGTGTGAATTATTGATTGTTGCGATGACAGCCAATTCACTAGTACAGGATGAAGTTGAGATTTGTAAAATTGGGAATTCTTCATTCTATAGGAAGTAGCATACGGGCTATTAAAAAATAATTTCCAAAATAATTAATCTGAATTGTGAATATGATTTAATGAAAGGAGTGTTGATCTAGCACCAGCTATATGTTTATGATGCATATGGGCGTATAGTCAAGAGTGCTCCTTGACACATATACTGGCTACCACATGCTATTTTTTATCACACAACCTGCTTCCTTCCTCATACGCTTCCTGCAACGCAGTCGGATGGTCTTTGATCGCGCCTTTTTCATCAATATTGTCATACGTACACGTTACATGCTCGGGAACACTCACTGTCCGGAAAAATGCCCGAACAACTGCCTCAGCGCATTGAAAACCAACATTTGAATCGGTTTGCTTCATTCCTCCAACCAGAAGCAGCAACCCTTTTCTTCCATACGCTCCTGCGGGAATATTTTTTTTATGAATGTATTTTTGATACCAGAATGTTTGGCAGCGATCAATAACGATTTTTAATTGTGCGCTCACACTAAAAAAGAAAATCGGAGATGCAACAATGATTCTATCGCATGATTTGATATCGGCATGAATAGCTTGTATATCATCCTGAATAATGCACTGACCGGTTTCATAGCAATCACCGCATTGTTGACACGGTTTTATATTCAGATCGTTAAGATGATACACAGTCACCTCAGCACCCTGTTCCCTGGCTCCTCGCACCGCCTCATGCAGCAAAAGCTCTGTGTTTCCTTCTTTTCTCGGACTTCCCTGCAATGCAAGAACCCTCATAGCTTCAATTCTCCCGGACTGTTACGGCGAAATCGATCTCTTTCATTCGATGCTGAAAATCTTGTATCGTGGTAAATTGAATTACCTCCAATCCTTCATCCCGTGCCCGCTGGATGTGTCCCGGGTTATCATCAATGAGTACCGTTTCATGACTCATAACATTAAGGATCGCACATATTTCTCTGAAAAGAGAGGGGTCGCGCTTGCTTTTATGAATATGATAGGAATTAAAAACAGCATCGAAATGTCGAAAAATCTGTGTGTCTTCATTGATTTCATCAAGCCAGTTTGTCTGATCACTTAACAGGACAACAAGCATCCCTTGGCTTTTGAGAGCATCCACAGCCGCAATCATCTCGGGACGAATGACAAAGCGCTTGATAATTTCTTCGCGCATGTGTTCGTTATTGAGGGAAATACCCGTGGCTGATCGAACAGCATTCCAAAAGGTATCTTCACTGGCTGTTCCCGTCAAATAACCGGTTTCCCCAATGAGTTTTTCGACCTGCAAGAAGAACGCATTTGGGTCAAGTCTCTGCATGCTACCGATCGCTCTTACTCCTTCGTAAAATCCTTCAGCAGCAATCACTCCACCGAAATCAAACAGAATGGCTTTTATCATAGCGGTATCTTATTCCTTCTCTTTTTTTTTCTTGGCTTTAATCATACCATATGCAGAAAAAAAATTCTTATTTAGATTTTTTTTACACGTATCATAAAAATAAACCAATATGCATCCGATGTTTCCTGATTCAAAGGCGCTCATAATCTTGGACGATCAGAAAACACTTGACTATATTTATCCAGCCTGTATAATTCCGCGCTTAGTATACCTACACAGGTCATCTATGCAGAACTTATCTGATCAGACTGTCTATTGGATAGGACTCAGCAGCATTCCCGGCGTGGGAAGAATGACATTTCGGAAACTCGTCAGTCATTTTGGTTCGCCGGAATCAGTATTGTCAGCAACTCGAAATGACCTTAAGAAAGTAGCCGGTCTTTCCGATAAGGTTGTCGAAGGAATCACGCAATCGCGCTGGCAGGAGTTCGCTGAGCGAGAAGTGGCGCAAGCCTCGGAAAAGAATGTTGCCATCATCATCATGAATGACCCTGGATATCCGGAGAATCTTCGCACCATTGCTGATCCACCCCTGTATCTGTATGTTCGAGGCACTTTGCAGCCTGATGATACGCGTGCGGTTGCCATCGTAGGAACGCGAAAACCAACGCATTATGGAAGAACAATTACTCACCGTATGGCATATGAGCTTGCTGCAAACGGTTTTACTATAGTAAGCGGCATGGCGCGAGGAATCGATACCCAGGCTCATCGTGGCGCATTGGCAGCCGGAGGAAAAACGATTGCTGTTCTCGGATGCGGAATTGATATCGCCTACCCGTCTGAGAATAAGGCTCTTATGGAGGAAATAGCTGCCCACGGGGCTATTGTTTCTGAGAATCCGCTTGGAACAAAACCCGAGGCTGGTTATTTCCCTGCAAGAAACCGTATTATCAGCGGACTTGCCCGTGGGACCGTCATTATCGAAGCTGCTGAAGACAGCGGTTCCCTGATTACGGCAAAAAATGCTCATGAACAACAGCGGAAGCTGTTTGCCGTTCCTGGTAATGTCGGTTCAACAACAAGCCGGGGACCAAACAGTTTGATCAAGGATGGAGCCATCTTGGCTGAAACGGCAGGCGATATTGTCCGTGCGCTTGGCGGAACTATAAAACCGAACAAAAAGCAATCACAGATTCCTTCGCTGACACCAGAGGAACAGGCTGTGTTTACGTGCATAACGCACGAACCCAAACATATCGATGTGCTGTTGCATGAATGTCGCTCGAGCGCCGGAATCCTGAGCGGCATACTTGTTTCACTTGAACTGAAAGGCCTTGCAAAGCAGCTTCCCGGCAAATACTTTGCGAGAACTGATTAAACAGAATTCGACGTTTTAAAAGGAAGTAACTATGGAGCATCAAATGATACATCTGTTCTCGCTCATTGCGGATCAGGTGCGTGATAAAAAGGAATTGTTCGATGATGAGGGTAAAATCATGCAGTCCCTCATCAACAACGGATATCATATATACGAAGCGGATGCAGCGCTTATGCTCATGCAGACGTTTGTCCAACGCCAGGCTGAGCAGTTCTTTCCGTCAGAACAAGGGACCATGCCAATACGATCCATGAATTTGGAAGAACGCGAACGGATTTCCCTGGAAGCGTTTGCATTTTTAACCAAAATGACTTACCTGGGAATTTTTACGGAAGATCAACGAGAAGAAATTATTGAAAAAGCGTTGAACATGTACGGAGATCACATCGAGCTTGAACATATCAAGTCATTGATCAACCTCATTCTGTTTCCTTCTACGCATGAGATGAGTACTCCGGCATCTGGTTTGCGTCATAGAGAACGAACAGCATGGAATTAAACAGCATCCTGCTGAAAACGATGCTCATTCTAAAAAGGGTGTTATAATTACCGTTATGAAATCACTTGTGATCGTGGAATCCCCTGCTAAAGCAAAAACCATTGGAAAATACTTAGGCAAAGAGTACACGGTAAAAGCTTCAGTAGGACACGTTATGGATCTGCCCAAAAGCAAACTGGGCGTTGATATTGAAAAGAATTTCGAACCGAGTTATATCGTGATCAAGGGAAAAGGGCCGGTCGTACGGGAACTGAAGTCAGCCGCAAAAAAAGTTGATCGCATCCTTCTGGCAACCGACCCTGACCGCGAAGGAGAAGCGATCGCGTATCATGTTGCTGCGGTTCTTTCCTCCAGCGTGAAGGATGCGGAAATTTACCGTGTCTTATTTAACGAAATTACTAAAAAAGCAGTTAAGACAGCGATTGATCATCCCGGAAAAATTGATACGAACAAGGTTGATGCGCAACAAGCCCGGCGTGTTCTTGACCGTCTCGTAGGATATCAGATCAGCCCGATTCTCTGGAAAAAAGTAAGAAGAGGTCTTTCCGCAGGCCGAGTGCAGTCTGTCGCACTCCGTTTGATTTGTGAACGGGAAGAAGAGATCAAGGCATTCATTCCTGAAGAATTTTGGTCACTCACCGCGCTTCTTGAAGGATCCCTCCCACCCCGATTCGAGGCAAAACTTTTGAAGCGTGATGAAGAAAAAATCAAAGTAAAAAACAATGAAGAAGTACAAAAAATCCTGAACGACTTGGAAGGTGCATCCTATCGCGTTTCTTCGGTGGATAAAAAAGAACGAAAGCGCAATCCCGTCCCTCCCTTTACCACAAGCAAACTCCAGCAGGAAGGCGGAAGAAAGCTTGGATATACGGCAAAAAGGACCATGGGAATCGCTCAATCTTTGTATGAAGGTGTTGATGTTGGCAAAGAAGGAACTGTTGGTCTGATCACCTACATGAGAACTGATTCAACGCGTATTGGAAGCGAAGCCCAAACAGAGGCACGCGAATTCATTGTAAGCAAATATGGAGCAGACTACCTGCCTGAGAAGCCTCCGGTATATGCAAGTTCAAAAACAGCCCAGGAAGCTCATGAAGCCATCCGCCCCACTTCCGTACTGCGGGAGCCGGATTCCATAAAACAATATCTGCAGCCTGATCAATACAAATTGTACAAGCTTATCTGGAACCGTTTCGTGGCAAGCCAGATGAATCCTGCGCTCATCGATCAAACCTCTGTGAATATTATTGCACAGGGCTATACATTTCGGGCAACGGGATCAATCGTGAAATTCCCCGGTTTCATGACTGTGTACATGGAAGAAAAATCAGAGGATCAGGCGCCTTCAGACGACGAAAACGGTGAAGCGGTTCTTCCTCCTCTCCAGGAAGGGGATATCCTGAACCTTATCAAGCTTGATCCAAAACAGCATTTCACCCAGCCTCCTCCCCGTTTTTCAGAGGCGCTTCTTGTAAAAACCCTTGAAGAAAAAGGGATCGGCAGGCCGAGCACCTATGCCGCAATCATTTCAACCATTCAGGAACGGGATTATGTGAATAAAATCGAGAACAAGTTCAGACCAACCGAGCTCGGAGTGCTTATCAACGATCTCCTGGTCAGTCATTTCCCGGTTATTATGGATGTGGCCTTTACCGCAGGCATGGAAGAAGAACTCGACAAAATCGAGGAAGGCAAGATGCATTGGGTTGATGCGGTTAAGGATTTTTACAAGCCATTCAACGAAAGCCTGGAAAAAGCCCAGGCAGAGATGAAAGACTTCAAATCTGAATTAACGCCAACAGACATTCTGTGTGAAAAATGCGGAAAGCCCATGACCATTAAATGGGGACGCAATGGCCAGTTCCTCGCCTGTACCGGATATCCCGAATGCAAAAATACCAAACCGTTTGTCAGAACAGAAAATGGTGTTGAAGCAGTTCCTGAAGAAACAACAGATGAGCTTTGTCCCAAATGCAATTCATCCATGGTTGTAAAACGCGGTAGATTTGGCAAATTCCTCGCTTGCTCTCGGTATCCCGAATGCAATCATACCCAGGGAATGTCAACGGGCGCTATCTGTCCGGAAGATGGGGGAAAAATTGTCGAGCGCCGTTCTCGCTTCGGGAAAGTATTTTATTCCTGCGCAAATTATCCTGACTGCAAATTTGCCGTGTGGTACAAGCCTGTGCTCCGGCCGTGCCCTCAATGCAATGCTCCTTTTCTCGTTGAAAAATATTCAAAGAAAAACGGGATCACGATCGCGTGTTACCGGAAAGAATGCGGGTACAAGGAACAGCCTACAGCTGACAATAATCATCAGGAATCAACCAGTCAGGAACAGGATACTCCCTGATCTGACTTCCCTATCCAGCACTCCCAGGGTCTTTTTCACGTTTTGATCTCTTCTTCTGCTTCTTCTCTTGCAAAACAGGTTTTCTTACGCTAAAGTAACGATATGCGGAAGCACCTGTTCAACTTCATTGAGTATCTCAAAATACGAAAAAATGTTTCTCCCCATACTGAACGAAGTTATGCTTCGGACCTTGAACAGTTCATGGATTTTCTCGGGAATCGCGTTCTTTCTCAGGTAGATCATCAGGTGATCCGGCAATTTATTGCACACTTGATCGCTCTCAAAATAAAAAAGTCGTCCATCGCCAGAAAACTTGCCGCCTTGAGGTCATTTTTCAAGTATCTGAACCATGAAGGTCTGCTTGCTCAGAATCCGGCAAAACTCGTTGTGACTCCCCGGCAGGAAAAACGGCTTCCAGGAGTTTTGACTGCGGCTGATGCTGAACGACTTATGGAGATTGGCGAGAGTACCGAGAAAGAGCAATTCCTTCGGGACCGTGCCGTGCTCGAAACGCTCTATTCCACCGGTATCCGCGCAAGCGAACTGGTCGGCATGAACAAGGAGGATATAGACTGGGGATCATCAGGCAGTCCATCAGGTCTTATCCGAATCAGAGGAAAAGGAAGAAAGGAACGAATCGTGCCGGTGGGCAAAAAGGCGCTCGAGGCACTCAGGATATATCTGGAACAGCATCGGAGCACACAAACACCTGCTGTTTTTGTAGGACCGTCAGGAAATCGCTTGACAGCACGAACGGTTCAGCGTATTTTAGAAAACCGCGGGAAAAAGGCCGGATTGCATCATAAGGCAAGCCCTCATACGCTTCGGCATAGCTGTGCAACGCACATGCTCGAATCGGGCGCTGACCTTCGTGCCATTCAGGAACTTCTCGGTCATGCGAGCCTTTCAACCACACAGCGATACACCCATTTAAATCTTGATTCGCTCATGGCAGTCTATGATCATGCCCATCCAAGGGCAAAAAAATAAGTTACGCTGTAAATCCAACAGGTGCACACGAATATACTGAAGGAGTCGTTATGAATGAAAGCATGCATTTGCATGGGACAACAATACTTGCCGTTCAGAAAAACGGCGCCACTGCTATTGCAGGAGACGGACAGGTAACGTTAGGAACAACCGTTATGAAACAGAATGCGAAGAAAGTGCGAAAAATGTACCATGATAAAATTCTCGCTGGATTCGCCGGCGCAACTGCGGATGCCTTTACCCTCTTCGAAAAATTCGACGGCAAGCTTGAGCAGTATCATGGCAATATTACACGGGCTGCGGTTGAGCTCGCAAAGGACTGGCGAACGGACAAAATTCTGAGAAGACTCGAAGCGCTGATGATCATTGCTGACCAGGAACGATCGTTTATTCTTTCCGGCAATGGTGACGTTATTGAACCGGAACATGGAATTGCAGCCATTGGTTCAGGAGGACCCTATGCCCTGGCGGCAGCGAGAGCGCTTATGGAACATACTACGCTTGATGCATCTGCAATTGCCATGAAGGCAATGGAAATCGCAGCAGACATCTGCATTTATACTAACCGTGAAATAACGATAGAGACATTGTAATTACCATAAGAAGAATTTGAAATCTCCGGAGGTTTCCTTGAAGGATACACTGACACCTAGAAAAATCGTTGAAGAGCTTGATCGGTACATCATTGGTCAGCAGAAAGCAAAGCGGGCCGTTGCAGTTGCACTGCGGAACCGCTGGAGAAGGCAACGGCTTGCAGAAGAACTCCGTGATGAAGTCATGCCAAAAAATATCATCATGATCGGGCCAACCGGAGTCGGAAAAACGGAAATCGCCCGCCGACTCTCCCGGCTTGTCCAGGCTCCGTTTCTCAAAATCGAAGCTTCGAAGTTTACCGAAGTCGGTTATGTCGGTCGGGATGTGGATTCGATCATTCGTGATCTTACCGAAATCGGGATCAACATGGTAAAAAGCGAGATGGCGGAGCAGGTTCATGAGAAAGCGGAGACATTAGCTGAAGAGCGGCTGCTCGATCTGCTTCTTCCCCAGCCAAGAACATCGGCGGGAGCCGATGCCCCGACAGCAGAGCAGCAGGAACAGCATTCTTCAACGAGGGAAAAGCTTCGACAGCAGCTCAGGGATGGCAAACTGGACAACCGCTCCGTGGATCTGGAAACCAAAGAAAAGGTGATGCCTTTCGGGATTGTCTCAAATGTCGGGATGGAAGAAATGGAGATAAATCTGAAAGAAATGCTGGGAGGGCTGCTCCCGGAAAAAACAAAACGAAGAAAGGCAAAAGTCCCGGATGCCTTGCGGCTGCTGGTTCAGGAAGAGGCTGCAAAACTTATTGATATGGACAAAGTCATCAAAGAGGCCCTTCAGCGTATTGAGCAGTCCGGAATCGTCTTTTTGGATGAATTAGATAAAATTGCAGGACGAGAATCGCATGGGCCTGACGTCTCGCGGGAAGGTGTTCAGCGGGATCTTCTTCCGATCGTGGAAGGATCGACCGTTACAACAAAATACGGTCCGATCAAAACGGATCATATTCTTTTCATTGCAGCAGGCGCTTTCCATGTGTCCAAGCCGTCTGATCTCATACCCGAGCTTCAGGGCAGATTTCCTATCCGGGTAGAGCTCGAATCGCTGGGCAAAAACGAATTTATCAGAATTTTAACAGAACCGAAAAATGCGCTGATCCGTCAGAACATTGCGCTTCTTGCAACGGAAGAGATTACCCTCACCTTTTCCAGGGACGCCATTGAGGAAATAGCTGCTATAGCAGCCCAGGTGAACGAACGGACAGAAAATATCGGAGCACGCAGGCTTCACACAATTCTTGAACGGCTGCTTGAAGACATTTCATTTGATGCTCCGGAAAAAAAGGGTTCAAAGATCAATATTACAGCCGAACAGGTACGCGAACGTCTTGCCGATGTTGTTAAAAGCGAGGATTTAAGCCGATATATTTTATAATACACTCCCGCATCTCGAGGTCAGCATGGAAACCGTTATTGAAAAAGCAAAAATCCTGATTGAAGTTCTTCCCTATATCCAGACGTTCCGAGGGAAAACGTTTGTGATCAAATACGGCGGAAGCGCCATGACGGACATTTCTCTGAAAAAGGATTTTGCACAGGACATCGTGCTGCTGCGGTATATCGGGATTAATCCGGTAATCGTGCACGGCGGCGGTCCGCAAATCGGAAAAACCATGGAACGAATCGGGAAAGTTCCTTCCTTTGTATCCGGACACCGGGTCACGGACGAGGAAACCATGGATATCGTTGAAATGGTACTGGGTGGAAAGATCAACAAAGAAATTGTTCATCTCATCAATCAGGCAGGCGGCAAAGCTATCGGGCTTACCGGCAAGGACGGAGAATTACTACGGGCAAAGAAGTTATACCTCGCAAAAAAATCAGCTGAAACCGGGAATGAAGAAAGCGTTGATATTGGTCTGGTTGGAGAAGTAACTTCAGTCAAGCCGGAAGCCTTGCTCACATTGGATCAGGGAGGATTCATTCCGGTCATCGCTCCGATCGGTGCCGGCGAACATGGCGAAACCTTCAACATTAATGCGGATGTCGTGGCAGGCGCCGTGGCAGGCGCTCTCCATGCTGAAAAATTAATTTTGCTTACGGATCAGTCGGGAATTCTCGATAAGGAAAGCAATTTGATTTCAACGCTGAATAAGAAGATGGCTGAATCGCTAGTTCAGACGGGAACCATTTGCGGCGGGATGCTTCCCAAAATACAATCCTGTTTTAAGGCGCTCGATGCAGGGTGCGCAAAAGTCCACATCATCGATGGCCGGGTACCGCACGCCCTTCTCCTTGAGATTTTTACCCGGGAAGGAATTGGCACTGAAATAACGCTGGAATAACGTGATTAAAACACGCTAAACTTAAAAAATCGTTTCGGGTTGTCGCGAACATCTTTAATGAGGGAATTAATTTCCTTCATGGTAGCATGCATCTCTTCCTTCAATTCCCTGTTTCCTACCAGGCTTCCGACCGTTCCCTCTCCGTTGTTGATCTTATCAAGGATGCTATTCAGTTTGACGACCGCAGTGTTAACATTATTGTAAAGGCTTTCATCCTCAATCAACTTATGCATCGTGCCGCGAGAAACAACGAGCCGTTGTGTAAAGGTATCAAGTGATTGAGAAGCCCGGAGAAAATTTTTATACACCGTGGGATCCTTGACCAGGGCGTTGATCGTGCCTTCTGACGCCTTCAGCGTCTGAGCGAACAGCTTGATGTCTTTTGCAGCTGATGCAGCATCCCGGTACAGCATGTCATCATCCAGGAATCTTCCCAAAGATCCTTTTTTGTTCCCGAGTTTTCCGATGAATTGCGAAATTTCCTCGTTCAATTCCGCTCGCGTCAGTCCGGCAATCTCATCTCCGGACTTGACCTTGTCCGCTTGACGAGAGCCTGGACTGATATCAACATATTTATCTCCCAGGAGTCCCAGCGTCTGAATGCTTGCTTCAGAGTCCTTTTTTATATACACAAGGGCAGACCGTTCAATGCCGAGGGTCGCCGTAATCTTTCCACCGTTAAAATCGAGTGATTTGACCGAACCAATATTGACACCGGCGAATGACACAGGTGCTCCGGCTCGAAGTCCCTTTACATCCGTAAAGGACGCATAAATCGTTGCTTGTGGTGTGAACAGGGTTTTGATGCTTCCGACGAACAGGGTTGTTATAAACAGCACCAGCAGCGCACACGTAACAACAATGCCAACCCGTAACTTTGACCATGCCAGATGCTGTTGATACCTGCTCATGCCGCCTCCTTACAAGCATTATATCAAAATATCTTCAATAAATTTTCTCAATCCAGGATCATCGGTATTTTTCAGTGCTTCCAGGGTTCCGTCAAAAAAAATGGCTCCCTGCCGGAGATACAAAAAACGCTCGGCAACGGACGCTGCCGCAGGAACATCGTGCGTGACAATAGCCAATCCGCTCCGTTGCTGCGGAGCTCCAGCCGATAATTCGTTCATAAGTGCGCAAATCGTATCCCCGGTAATCGGATCGAGCCCGGTTGTCGGCTCATCATACAGCATCATTTTCGGCTGATGCGCTGCGAGGGATCTGGCAATCGCTACACGTCTCTGCATGCCGCCACTTAATTCCTCGGGCATAAGATCGATGGCCTCTTCAATGCCGACCTTTCGTAAAAACGTTCTCACCGTCTTTTCAATGTCGGACTCAGAGAATTCTCCTCGTTCGCGCAGATAAAAAGCAACGTTCTCGCCTACACTCAAAGAATCAAACAACGCACCTTCCTGAAAGACAATACTGAAATAGATTCGAAGGTCGCGTAATGCAGGCTCGGGGAGCACGGTGATGTCCTGATTGTTGATCAGAATTCTTCCGCTGTCAGGATGGATCAGCCCCAGCATCAGTTTCAGAATAGTGGTTTTCCCCTCACCGCTTCCGCCAAGGATCGCGATCTTTTCAGAAAAGTCCATGCAAAAACTGATTTCATCAAGCACGCGATGCTGATTATACATAAGGGAAACATTCTGAAATTCTATCATGCTTTCATACCCAGTATCATGAATAATATCTGCGTCATGAAAAAATCCGAAATGATGATCATAATGGTTGAGAGTACTACTGCCGTGGTTGTTGCACGCCGAAGGCCGATAGCGCCGCCCTTGGTCGATAATCCCAAATAACAGCTTATGCAGGCAATAAGATAGCCAAAGACAAACGGTTTTACGATTCCGGAAATAATATTGGGAAAATTCATTGCGGCCCGAATCTGGCTCCAGTAAAATGAGCCGCTTTCCTGGCTTACAAAAATAACGATATACGCTCCGCCGAATAATGCAACTGCATCACCAATAATGGTGAGAACAGGCAGCATGATTGCAGCACTGACAATTCTGGGAGTGACAAGCTTTTTCACCGGATCAATACCATATACGCGAAGAATATCGACCTGATGCCCGATAACCATGGCGCCGATCTCGGAGGCCATCCCTGATCCCACCCGGCCCGCAAAACTCAGGGCAATGGCAACAGGCCCGATTTCACGAATGATTGAAATACCGACAATTTTACCCGTGTACATTTTGAGGCCAAGAGAGGCGAGTTCCGTAGATATCTGGAGGGAAAGTGCCATGCCGATGAACAAGGAAACAAGAAAAACAATGAAAAAAGAACCAGCGCCGATATAATCCATGTGCCCGATCATCTCTTTGCCGTAAAAAGGTTTATGCAGAATCCCGATAGTGGATCTGAAGGAGAGAAGGTAAAAATTTTGCAGTTCTTCAACGAGGCGTCGCATGGTCATGGAACCATGTGCAGGTGACTCAAAAATGCCGCGAGGTCAACAGGTTCAGTGTATAGCGTTCTGAATGAGACGAAGGATGCTGCCCAAGCCTCATTAAATATCATCGAGTTTATTGCGTCCGTGAATCAACGCTTCAAGGTCATCAAGAAGAAAGTTCATGTCATCCTGATATATGAGCCCCTTTGTCTGGAGCCTTTTATAGAGTATGGATACCCGTATTTCGCTCCAATCCTCACCAACCATGTTTCTCATGGCTCGATCAATGTGTTCGCTTGCTATGCCACGCTCCATGAGCTTAAAAACAAGATACATTAAATGAGCATCATACGGTACTTTCATAAAAATTCTCCTGAATCATAAAATTCCGTTGTGCGACGTTACTAAATTATCATATTTTTTTAAAAAGAGCAATGGTCAAAACAGGGGATTTTTCATCTTAACGGTAAATTGCAAAAAACAACATAAAAAATCCAATAACATTGTGATCAATCCGATACAGAATACGAATTGTCATGAACGGCAAATTAAAATTCATTACTGGAAAGCATGATCAAGGTGCACGACTCAACAACCTCAATACCTGCTTGTCGTAATTGAGTATAGGCGGTGTGATTTTCAGTTCCCGGATTAAAAATAATGCGCCGGGGTTTGATGCGGACGGCCTCATCAAGCATGGATGTTTGATGAGCTGCGCTTATGTACACGGTAATGGTATCAATATGCTCAGGAATCTCGGCAAGGGAGGGATAGGCTTTCCGTCCGAGCACTTCCAGACGTGCGGTTGCAACAGGAATAGGATTATGCCCTTTTTTTTCCAGTGCTTTCATTGCCTGATAGGAATACCGATCCTTTTTCGGACTTGCGCCTACAACGGCAACATTTTCCATGCATCGTTCCTTCTGCTTATTCGCTCCAGCTGATCGCCATAACAGGGCATACATCAATAGCTTCCTGACAGTTGCAGGTATTACATTTGTCCGGGCCGATGACATGGGCCTTGTTATCATCCTGAAGTTGAAAAACCTGAGGACAGAGCTCGATGCATGCGCCGCAGCCGATACACGTGTCGAAATCCACAACAGGAACTTTCATCTCCGTCTCCTTTTACTCATGTGAACGGTAGTATTCTATATTCGTTCAAACGCTTCTTTGCCAGCGCCGCAGATGGGGCATACCCAGGAATCGGGAATTTTTTCAAAGGGCGTTCCTGGTGCAATGCCATTGTCCGGATCACCTGCAGCAGGATCATAAATCCAGTCACAGATTGTACATTTCCATTTTTCCATCAAATCCTCCTGATATGTCTAAAGTTTTTATACGTCGTTTGTTAATAAGCCGGACACAAGAGGCCATTGTGTACAAAAATGATAATGACAGTATAGCATATCAGAATAAGATTTTTTTTAAAAATACTGGGGCTAACGCAACCGCTTTTTAAATCGTGCAACGCTGAGTGCCATAACAACGAATCCCAGTAGAAAAAGTATAACCATCTGTGACCAAAGAATATCAAGACCAATCCCCTTCAAGAATACCCCTCGAATGATGATCAGGAAGTATCGAAGCGGGTTAATATACGTCACATATTGAAAAATTTCCGGCATACTTTCTATGGGGAATGCAAAACCGGACAGGAGAATCGCAGGCATGATAAACAGCATTGATGCCATCAGTGCCTGCTGTTGCGTTTTTGATACCGTCGATATAAGCAGCCCGGTACCTAACACCGACAGAAGATAAATTCCTGTGCCCGCAAGAAGAATCAGAAGTGATCCCCGTATCGGCACCCCGAACCAGAATATTCCTATCAGCGTTATCAGGAACATGTCGATGAAGCCAATCACCGCAAAAGGGATTGTTTTGCCGAGCATAAGCTCAAGGGGCTTGATAGGTGTTACCATCAGTTGCTCCATGGTCCCCACCTCACGTTCCCGCACCACTGCCATGGAAGTAAGCATGAGCGCGATAATCAGAATAACGGTGGCGATAACACCAGGAACGAAATAATTTCTGCTTTTCAGATCAGGATTATACCAAGAGGTTGAACGCAGATCGATTGTTGCCCCTCCAGCAGTGTTCTGTCTCATCTGTTTTCTCGCATACGCACCAATGATTCGGTTTGCATAACCTTGGGCAATCAACGCGGTATTTGAATACGTTCCGTCCACGATTACCTGGACCTCAGTGGAAATGCCTTTCTCAATATCTTTTCCGAAACCACGGTTAATCTGTACAGCACATATGACCTCACCTCTATCAAGCAGATCTCTTATTTCTTCAACCGATGCTGCTGTATGCGTTATGGTGAAATACCCTGATGCATCAAGCTTCTGGATCAGTTCCCTGCTTTCTTTCGATCTATCGAGATCAAGAACCGTTGTGAGAATATTATGAACATCCACGGTGACAGCATAGCCAAAAAGAAAAAGCTGTATAATCGGGGGACCGAAAAGTAAAAATCGCAGTTTTTTGTCTCGGAAGGCTTGGATAAATTCCTTGATAATGATTTGTTTTATCCGTTCAAAACTCTGTTGCCAATATCTCAAGGGAACCTTTCTTATACAACATTCTTTTTGAATTTTTTATTTGCCAGTACAAATACAATAATCCCGTACAAGGTCAAGAGCAACGCTTCGCCAACAAGAAGATTGAATGAACTTCCTTTCAAAAATAGATCCTTGAGGATGGAGACAAAATAACGTGCTGGGAACAAGTAGGTGACAACTTGTAATGGTTTTGGCATATTTGAAATAGCAAACAAAAAACCCGAGAGCAGGAATGCGGGAAGAAAGGTACTTAAAAGAGCCATTTGGCTCGCCACGACCTGCGTCCGTGCAACGATCGAGATAAAAACGCCCCAGCACAGTCCTCCAAAAAGGAAAATACACGAGAACGAAAACAGCAGAACAAGGCTCCCGCGAAGGGGTACCGCGAAGAGAATCGTACCCATGAAAACGGCTATCACCGTGTCAATGAGACCTATTATGAAATACGGAATGAGCTTCCCGATAATAAGTTCTGAAGTCTTGATCGGTGTTGCTATTAATTGTTCCATGGTGCCCCGGTCCCATTCTTTCGCAATCGTGAGCGACGTAAGAAGGGCTGCAATGACTGACATAATCAGGGCGATCAAGCCGGGAATGATAAAATTTTTTGATTTTAGTTCTGAGTTGTACCACACACGGCTTCGGACATCTATCAGCGATGCTATTCGTACGCCCGCGAGCCGTTGTGCATATTGTTCAGTAATTGCCGTGATATATCCCTGTGCAATCGTTGCTGTATTTGCATCACTCCCGTCCATGATCACACCAATGTGTGCCTTTTTAATTGTTACAATATTTTTTGAAAAATCGAGAGGGATCATAACAGCAAGTTTTGCCTTACCGGAATCGAGATATTGGTCAATGTCGTGGTAGCGATCAGCATACCCTATCATGGTGAAATAACCCGACTCTCTGAGTTCTGCTACGAATTCCCGGCTCATACTGGTTTTATCAAGGTCATACACCACGACAGGTATATCGTTAATGTCGATCGTGATAGCATATCCGAAAATGACCAGGAGAATTACCGGCATAAGAAATGCCATAGCGAGGCTGAAGGGATCGCGTCGGATCTGAAGAATTTCTTTTTGAGCTATGGCTTTGATGCGGAGCAATCGCATATCCCTCTCTCGCCTTTCATACGAAGGGATCAGGAAACCTCGATCAGTGTTACAAAAACATCTTCAAGCGATGGGACAATTCGTTCTATTCTTCGGGGTATGATGTCCGATTGTTCCAGTATCTCCCGGATCATTGGACCAGTATGTGTACTACTCGAAACGATTACATGGAGTATATTTCCAAAAATAGCAGCATCGAAGCCGTGTGTGCTCAATACATCAAGCGCTTCCACAGGCCGATCAGCCTCAATTTCGAGCACGTCTTTGGTCATGTATTTTTGTTTTAATTCATCGGGGGTCCCTTCTGCGATGATCTTTCCCCGGTAGATAAGGGCAAGGCGGTCACAATAGTCTGCCTCATCCATATAATGAGTCGTGACAAAAACCGTTGTTCCAACAGCAGACATATCATAGATGAGGTTCCAAAAGTTTCTTCGAGAAATAGGATCTACTCCTGAGGTAGGCTCGTCGAGAAACAGTATCTGCGGCTCATGGAGAATGGCGCAGCCGAGGGCAAGTCTCTGTTTAAAGCCAGTCGGTAGTGTCTTGGTAATCGCATCCTTTCGGTCAGAAATGCCTGCCATAGACAGAACCCACTCTTTGCGTGCAGCCTTTTTCTCCTCGGGGACATTATAGACACCACTAAAAAAGTTTATATTCTCAATCACCGTTATATCATCATACAGAGAAAATTTCTGGGACATGTATCCGATGTTCTGTTTGATTGATTCCGACTGGGTTGTGATATCATTTCCCCCTACCGTCCCCGTACCGCTTGTAGGCATAAGAAGTCCACAGAGCATGCGAATGGTCGTTGATTTGCCCGCGCCGTTTGGACCAAGAAAGCCAAAAATTTGTCCCTTTCTGACTTCAAGGCTGATATTGTCCACGGCAATAAAGTTGCCGAATGTGCGAGTGAGTCCCTGAACTTTTACGGCAATGCCATTTTTATTGTCTGTCATAGCTGGTAGAAATCCATTCTTCGCATTGTGGTCTTATCGTGCCACCATCGTAATAAAAACATCTTCCAGCGATGGAACAACATATCGGTGGTTTTTTATCAAAACACCTGCGTGAAGAAGCTCTTTCAGGAGTATATCCACTCGTTCTTTGCTCTCAAGGGTTATATGTAGTTTGTCACCGTACATACTGACACCCATTACCCCATCAAGCGTTTTTACAATCTTCTGTGCAACACGCGCATTATCTGTCCACACCTCTATCATCAACAAACCAAGAGAAGTTTTGACTTTTGCCGGGGTATCTTCAACGAGAATATTTCCCTGATGCAGAAGCCCGATCCTGGTACACCGTTCTGCTTCGTCGAGATAGGCAGTGGAAATAATGATCGTAATATGCTCCTTCAAGAGGTCATAAAGAATCTTCCAGAAATCCCTGCGTGATACGGGATCGACACCGTTCGTGGGTTCATCGAGAAATAATATTTCAGGAGTATGAATCAGGGAACAAGCAAGTCCGAGTTTCTGTTTCATGCCTCCTGAGAGTGCACCAGCGAGACGGTCCTTAAATGGTGTAAGATTGCTGAAACCGAGCAGCCGGTCAATGCGAGGAGGGCGATCACGGTCTGGCACTTCATAGATATCCGCATAAAACCGTATGTTTTCCATAACCGTCAGGTCTTCATACAGCCCGAAGCGCTGGGACATATATCCGATTTTTTCCTTGATCTTTTCACCTTCGGTACTGATCGAATGTCCCGCAACCCATGCCTCACCAGCCGTAGGAGTCATGATTCCGGCGAGAAGTCTCATGACCGTGGTTTTACCCGCACCATCAGGCCCCACAAGACCGAAGAGCTCGCCTCGGCGAATCTCAAGGTTGAGTTTATGAAGCGCCGTTATGGTTCCAAATTGTTTAGTAAGCTCAATCGTTTTAACAGCAATCTGCATATTTTTCAAGGATTGCTCTGCTGATGCACCGATTCGTTCTGGTTATTGTTTTTTACTTTTTGATAGCGAGCACCGCATTCATTTCTGAAAAAGGCCCATTCTTCGCATTCCGTCTTGTCAGGAAACATACAGATGCCATGCTGGCTGCCGTCAGGCATGGTTCGCAGTTCATTCACATAGCCCGATTCAACACAATAAACCGATGCGGGATTTGCAATAGCAGAAATGGCATCGGGAAAGCTAAACCAGGAAATGAGCATCGCTGTACCGGAAAAAAGCACGACTTTTATTCTCATTGCTCGGTTGTTCATCGTGGAGCCTCTGGAAGTCGTATGGTTACATCTGCGGGCATCCCTGGTTTTAATTCATTGTTTTCATTCTTTACTTTCACCTTTATACCAAAGACAAGCTTCACTCGTTCTTCGTGGGTCTGGATGTTCTTCGGTGTGAATTCAGCTTCAGAAGAAATGTAACTTATCACCCCCTGATAAACCTTGTTGGGATAGGAATCCGTCCGTATCTCCGCCTGCTGACCGATTTTTACCAAACCGAGTTTATCTTCCTTAATATAAACTTTTATCCAGGGGCTCTCGATATCCCCAAGGGTGAAGATCGGGACACCAGCTGCCACGGTTTCTCCCTGCTCCACATTCTTCCTCAGAACAATTCCTGATACCGGAGAATACAGCATTGTGTCTTTTAGTCTCACTTCAGCGGTCTGAAGAGCCGCCCGAGCCAGATCCGCCTGGGAGCGTGTTGCATCAAATGCGGTCCGTGCCGCATCCATCTGCTGTGCGGTGATAACTCCCTGGGCGTACAACGGTTCGAACCGTTCGATATCTTTTTGCGCCTTAAGAAACTGCGCTTCTGCATTTCTGACACCTGCTCGATACTGGGTAACCAGGCTTTCTAATTCCGCTCGATCAAGAACCGCTACTCGTTCTCCTGTGCTTACCAACCTGCCCTCATCTGTAAAAAGAGACTGGACGCGCCCGGGAATTTTAAAGCCTGCCTGGATCTCAGTTATTTCAACATTGCCGGAAAGCAGGAGTGTAGTATCTTGAGCGGAATTTTTGAATCGCAAATACATGATCAGCGCAAAAACGATAAGAACAAGACCGATAAGTATTAATTTTTTTTCCATGCAATTATTCCTCACACTCAGATCATATAGTATTCATCTGGTTCCGTAGAGAGTAACCAGTTCTTTTCCCATCGCGTACCAAAGGCTGGCTTCTGCACGGACAGCATCATAGCGGGCTTTCCACCAGTTGGTCTGGGCGGTGGATACCAGGGTAACTGCATCAAGCACTTCGAGCGCGGTACCGACGCCTTCTCGATACCGGAGCTGCTGCAACCGAAGATTTTCCTCTGCTTGCGCAACGGATGTCTTCATGACATCAATCTTTTGAATAGAACTTTCCAGATCAAGATGTGCATTTTTGACATCGAGCTGCACGGCATCCATAATTTTTTCACGAGTAAATTTGAGCGATTGCAGTTGGCCGCGATTCATCGATATCCGCGCGCTCGTTGCTCCTCCTGACCAGAGATTGAGGTTCACGCCTGCTATGACAGACCAGTTATGCTGGTGCACCATATAAGGATTCTCCTGGTATTGATACCCTCCCTGAAGAAAAAAATTCGGCCAGTATTCCGCTCGCACTGTTTTTATGGCCTCTTCCTTGCCTGAAATTTCTGCGTCAAGGATTTTAATTTCCGGGCTCGCTGCGAGGGCTGTTTTCCATGCCTCGTCAAGCGTTAGAGAGGGAAAAAGATTTTTTTCTATCTCAACCGGATACAGGGGTTCGTTCAGGGAACGCGCCAGAAGACTGTTGATGCGCGAAATACGGAGCGATCGTTGGTTGTCTGCAGTCAACTGTCGCTGGCGAGAATCCGCCAACCTGACATCAGCCTGAAGCACTTCGTTTCTCGTTGCAACACCACTCTTGAACCTGGCTTCTGCATCTTTTTTATGTCCTTCATACCGCCTGGTATCCTCTGTGGCAACCTGAAGTTGTTTTTCCGCTTCCAAAAGATTGCAATAGGAGATTATAAATTCAAGAATCGTGCGGTTCTGTGTCCGGCGTGTGGAGATTTCCCGGGCCTGCAAGGAATATTTTGCAGCTTCCACAGACGAAAGCGTCTTGCCAAAATCGAAAAGAAGCTGTGTGGCACGGACGCCATAGGTTATAAAATTATCGTCCGATGTTGGGACGATCTGGCTGCCAAATTTCGCCTGGGGCTGATACTGGAGCCAGGTTTGATTCGCATATAGGTCAATGTGGGGAAACAGGGCTGAACGAGGCACGGAAACAGCGGCCCGTGCAACGTTTTCATCGGATCGGCTAATTTTAATATCGCGTCCATTCGTGAGAATACGTGTAATCCCCTCTTCAAGAGTCATCCCGTGCCCTCTGAAAGGAATCAGAATAACAGCAACAACAATACTAAAAATAAACGGCTTCATAACAATCTCCTATTGCGAATCACAGGAAACAATTGTTTTTTCAAACTGGCTCCATACTTTCATGCCTTCCTGTACGAGCGAAAAGGAAAAACCGCTTAATGACCATCGAAAAGCAAGACCCTGGATCATGCCGACAAAAAGTAAAGCCGTTGTACGGGAGTTAATATCCTGTCGTATCTTCTTTTCCACTTGTCCTTTCCGGATAAAGGAAGCCAACTTTTTTGAAAAACCATACATGGTAGCAAGGACATTGGCGCGAAGATTTTTGCTCACATGAAGTTCCTGAGAAAACATAAATCTCGAGATACCCGGATTCTTCTCCATAAATACAAGCTGCAACTTAAAAAATTGCTTCAGCATAGTGAGCGGCTTTTTTTTCTGGATGGCGTTCTCCATATTTTCTCGAATACGGTCACGGATGAATTCAAATGCTACGATATAGATTTCATCCTTGTTTTGCAAATGCCGGTACAGATTTGCCTCGGACATTCCTGCTTTTTTTGCAATGGCAGATGTTGTCACATTGCCCATTCCTTTTTTTCCGGCAATGCTGAAAACCGCCCGCACGATCTGTTCACGACGGATACTTCCACTTACCTTCTTAACCGGATGCACTTCTGCAGACATAAAAACTCCTCGTAAGTAAATATTCACTTACATTGTAGCTATGAAACTTCTCTGTGTCAATTGATTTACAGGAAGGAGTGAGAAATTGATATTTACATTGCGGAATAGGTTCATACCCCGTATACTGACTCCCTATGAAAACGGTTGCTAACCTATCCGGTCGTCGCTTCCTCGCATTGTTTGTAAGGATAGCGGGATGTTTGTGGTGCGTCGTTCCAGGAGTTTTTCCTGATTCGTATGCTGTTGCACAGCCTTCGCTCATGGAGGCGCAGATTCTTGCAGTGCACGACGGAGATACGGTCACCTTGCTCATTCAGGGAACACGAAAAAAAACCCGTTTAATCGGCATCGATGCTCCTGAAATGGGACAACGACCCTGGGGGAAAAAATCTCAGAAATATTTACTCGCTCTTATTCAGAAAGAAAAGAAACAAGTACTCGTGGAAACAGACATCGTACCCTATGACAAGTATAATCGGCTTCTTGCCTATGTGTGGACCACTGACGGCAGTCTTATTAATGAGTGCATGATCAGGGACGGGTATGCCCTCTTGTTTACGATTCAGCCCAATACGAAATATATGAAACGGTTTCAGATGGCTCAGAAAACGGCACGAAGGGAAAAACGGGGCATCTGGGGGGTGGATGGACTACGGGAAACACCGCGTGACTACAAAAAGATGCATCCTCGTGAATGAGGCTCGTACTGTTTACACTGCTGGCGGTTTCCCGTCCAGCACCTCTCGTACTTTTTGCAGCAAATCGGTAGGCGATATAGGTTTTATCAGAAATGCAACTTGTCCGGCCTGTATGTGCTGATCGTCAAGAATCCCTTCCGCATATCCGCTCATAAAGATGACCTTCAAATCAGGAAGAGCGGAAATGATTTCCTTGTATACTTGCTTGCCGTTTTTCCTGGGCATGACGACGTCCAGAAGTGCAAGCCGGATGGTATCCTTATGATCAGCAAATTGTTTGATCGCTTCGATTCCATCCATGGCTGGAATAACCTGATAGCCAAAATCCGTCAGAACAGTGAGCATAAGTTTCCGAAGCGCTTCATCATCCTCAGCAACCAAAATGGTTTCTTTTCCACCGTGGGGTTTGTTTGTTTTGCGGAGCTCCTGCAATTCGTTCTTCTTGCGCGGGACATCGGTCAAAGGCAGATATATTTTGAATGTCGTGCCATTTCGAGGCTCGCTGTACACATTAATAAATCCTTCATGTTTTTTCACGGTTCCGTACACCATGGCAAGTCCTAATCCCGTTCCCTTGCCGGGTGGCTTCGTGGTAAAAAAGGGTTCAAATATTTTCCCACGGGTTTGTTCATCCATGCCGATGCCGGTATCCGAAACCGAGATCAGTGCATATTCACCGACTTTCCCATATCCATACGCGAGGATAAAGGAACCATCGAGTTGCATGCGTTTTGCTTCTATGGTCAAACGTCCGCCGCGTGGCATGGCATCCTGCGCATTCGTAATAAGATTCATCAAGGCTTGCTCAATTTGCGCCCGGTCAACCATGACGGTCAGTTCTTCTTTTGCACAGATCGTATGCAGTTCGACATCTTCACGGATCAGTCGAGACACAAACGTGCCGAATTTACTGATAATGTCGCTTATATCAATCGGAGCAAGATGGACCGTCTGTTTTCTGCTGAACGCGAGCAGGCTCTGCGTCAGCATGGCCGCACGGTCTGCAGCAGCAAGCACCTGTTGCAACTCATAATTCAACGGATCATCCTTATTCAGCTTCATGAGAACAACATAGGTATATCCGATAATTGCAGTCAGTATATTATTGAAATCGTGGGCAACTCCTCCTGCCAGGGTTCCGATAGCCTCAATTTTCTGTGATTGCACCAGCTGTTCTTCAAGTTTCCGTTTTTCAGTAACATCCCTCATTATCCCTTCATGGCCAATATAGGCGCCTTGTACATCTTCGAGGACATAACTTGATGCTTCAAGATAGATGATTTCTCCGTTTCGTTTTTTTGCTTTGAAGGGGTATGATTTGATCATCTTGTTGTGTTGCAGCACCTGGATAAATTTGTGCCGTTCCTTGCTGTCCACCCAGATTTCCTCGGCAGAGGTGCCAATCATTTCTTCCGGCGTGCGATATCCGAACAGTTCCGCGCCCGCATGGTTCATCATGATAAAATGGGAATTTTTATCGATTTTATAAAGGCAATCCAAGTTTGAAGCAAATAAGCTTTTATAGCGGTTTTCACTCTCCTGTAATGCATTTTCAACCTTTTTTCGCTCGCGGGCATACTGAATTGTGCGGACCAGGAGGCTGGAATCGAACTGACCTTTTACCAGATAATCCTGAGCGCCTTCGCTGATAGACTGTATTGCGATTGTTTCATCATGAATGCCTGCAATAACAATAATCGGGACATCGGGAATATCAGCAACAACTTTGTTTAATGTCTCTACACCTTTGCTGTCCTGGAGATTCAGATCGAGCAAAATGATATCAAACGGCTTTGACGTAAATGCGTTTAACCCGTCATCGAGCCGGCCAAAGATCGTAATAGCAAACGCGGCACGAGATTGTGCTAGGAGTTCCTGGATGAGCTTTGCATCTTCAGGATGGTCCTCGAATACCAGCAAGCGTATGGGAGCGCAGGAATCATTCATGATAAATTGACCGGAGTAACCAAACAACTAATTGAATTTTTTAGTATTTTTTTAAATAGTAGATACACCATTACGAAGGAATAATAGAAAAATAGGCAGGGCGTGATCAGCATTCTATGCGGGAATCTTGACATTTTCGTCTCTAACCTGGTGTAATTTTTTTAGTAATACCAAATAATTATACCATAGAAAATCCTCCAAATTAGAAATTATCCTTTTATACACGCAATCGGTTTTACCTTTGCTACCTTTCGGGCAAGGTTTGCTTTATGTGATACATCGACAACTTCTGAAACATCCTTATATGAATCCGGCGCTTCTTCAGCAACTCCGCTATAGGAATGTGCATAAATGAGCACACCTTGCTCTGCCAGAGACCTGAGAACGTCACGCCCCTTCCATTTTTTCTTTGCCTGGGTTCTGGACAGAGCCCTCCCAGCTCCATGACAGCAGGAACCAAATGCTGTTGTCATTCCCTCCTCGGTTCCCGCAAGAATATATGATGCAGTACCCATGGTTCCTCCAATCAGCACTGGTTGGCCGATACTTCGATATGCATCTGGGATATCCGGTTGGCCAGGTCCGAAAGCCCTGGTTGCACCCTTCCGGTGAACATATAACCGCTTTTTTCTCCCCTGAATTATATGGGTTTCTACCTTGCAGGTATTATGACTGATGTCATACAGCATGGTTACCCGGCTCTCGGGATACATATCCATAACAATTTCTCGAACCAGATGAGCGATAATCTGCCGGTTCGCAAGAGCGCAGTTAATGCCAGCGTTCATAGCTCCAAAGTAGCGCTGTCCTTCTGGTGAATATATCGGCGCACTGGCTAGTTCTCTATCCTGAATATTTATTCCGTATTTTTTTAAGGAAGCGGCAAGGTCTTTCAGATAATCTGTTCCTATCTGGTGTCCCAGTCCCCGCGAACCGCAATGAATCGAAAGGACAACATCCTCTTTCCTGAGTCCCATGGCCAGGGCAGCTTCGTCGTCGTAAATCTCTGAAACGACCTGAACTTCAAGATAATGATTTCCCGAACCAAGAGTGCCCATTTCTCGATACTGTCTTTTTTTTGCCATGTCTGAAACATGTTCGGGCTGAGCACCGGTTACTTTCCCGCGCTCCTCAATATAGGCGAGATCGTCTTTGATTCCATAGCCCTCGGAAACCGCCCATGCAGCGCCGCCCATAAGCATCTCGTCGATCCGAGAAGGCGAAAGTTTGATAAGCCCTTCGGAACCAACGCCTGCAGGCACCCGCTGAAAAAGTTGTTCCGCAAGCAGCGGAAGCCTCGGCAAAATTTGTTCCTTGTTTAATCCTGTTTTCATTGTACGGACACCGCAGGATATATCAAACCCGACACCGCCCATGGAGATAATTCCGTCCTCATCAGGATCAAAGGCTGCTACGCCACCAATCGGGAACCCGTAGCCCCAATGAGCATCCGGCATGGCAATCGAAGCGAGCTGAATGCCGGGAAGCCTGGCAACATTCCGGATCTGTTCCCTGACCTTCTCATCCATGTCCTGAACCAGTTTTTCACTCGCAAAAATTCTCCCCGGAACATTCATGTTCTCTTCACAAGGGATATCCCACACATATTCATTTATTTTTTGAAGTGATTGTATATTCACACGTCACCTTATCATTTTCTTAAACATCAACAATGCATTGAGCAACATATCCCGAATCAGCAGGTGTAACTGTAAGCAGATGATACGTTGCTGCTTTCACTTCAACGCCGGGTTCATGGCGTCGCGGGTCAAATTTTTCTCCCCAGGCGGTTCCTGTTAGCGCGTGCCCTTCAATCTGCACTTTAAATTGTGAAAATACCAGGCGATCAATATCAGAAACAGTCAGAAGCGCATTGAGCCATTCAATCAAGAGAAGCTCATGATCCGGTGCGGACACTGAAATCGTTCTCATGGTAACCGGCTGTACAGCAGCAGTATTCACCATAATCGCATACATACCCAATGCTGCATGCTCAAATGCTTCATCCATGGTTTTTCCGAATCCTCGAATACCAATATCCGCTTCATGTTCAAAAAATTCGTATGATGGCATCATTGTAAAATTCAATCCGCTACCAAATCCCATCGATAGCAGCGTTGCAAAATGAACAACGATTTTCTTTCATGGTCTGCTGGAGTACCTGATATCCAAACCGTTTTACAATGGTCTTGCGACAATTCCAGCAGATCGTATCTTCACCCTGTCCGGGAATATTCCCTTCATACACATAGCGAAGCCCTGCATCCAAACCAATCTGCCGAGCTCGTGAAATTGTTTCAATTGGTGTAGTAGGCTCGTTTTTCAACAAATAGCGGGGATAAAATCTTGAGAGATGCCACGGAATTTCTTTTCCAATGGACGCAATAAACCCAGCCATTTTCCTGAGCTCATCCGTTGAGTCATTGTAGCCGGGGATAAGGAGTGTGGTCAGCTCAATCCATATTCCTGTATTTTTATATTCCTGAATCGCCTCAAGCACGGGTGCCAGACGAGCGCCGCAGACCGTACGGTAAAAATCATCGGAAAAACTTTTCAAATCAATATTCGCCGCATGGAGATACGGTGTTATCGTTTTTAAGGCAACAGGAGTAAGATAGCCATTGGTTACAAAGATATTGGCAAGTCCGGCTTCAACCGCTAAACGCGCGGTATCGTAGGCCAATTCAAAAAAAATGGTAGGCTCCGTATAGGTGTAAGAAATGCTCGTGCAATTGTTTTCAAGCGCCGCATGAACGATTTCCGAAGGCGATACCGGGTTTCCCGGAAGTGGTTGGCTTCCCTGCAAGGGGAATTGTGAGATGTCCGCATTCTGACAGTGTTTGCATCGAAAATTGCATCCAGGTGTTGCAAAAGAATACGTCAGGCTGTTGGGCTTGAAATGGAAAAGGGGTTTTTTCTCAACAGGGTCCACATGACGCGCGATCACTTTGTCGTAGACGAGACTGTACAGGATACCATCACGGTTCTCGCGCACAGCACAGAGACCCCGCCTGCCCGAAGCAATCAGGCAATAATGGCTGCAGAGGCTGCAACGCACTTTGTTTTCTTCTTGTTGCTCCTGAAACATCGCCTGTTTCATGCGAGACCCCGCAGCAGGACTAAAAGAAAAGCGCCTGTGCTCCTATCCTGAATGACGGCTTGTCTCCCTGTTGCCTGATGTCTTTTTTTCTCGTTTTCGCTTCTGTTCGAGCGCTTCAGCCTGGATCCGGTTCTTGCACCGCAAGCAAATTGCATCCTGGGAATCAAGACCGCACAGGAGACACCGTCTGTCCGATCTGGGTTTCGTTCCTTCAGCCTGGAATATCCTTTCAAGGAATTCCCCGTCGGACACGATGCCCTCGACAGACACCAGCTCTCCAAAGATGGTTTTCGGCAGTCTGGTTATCTGATTCTTTTTGACAAGGTCGGGATAGTAATTCGCATGAATAATATCAGCTTCAAGATATCGACTGGAAAGCGAAAAAGCGACCGCCTGGTGCGCCGCATCTTTGCATTCCTGACAGGTGTCATTCACAAAAACCCTCACCACGACCTTATTCGTAAGCCGATCCAGCGCTGTCCTAATGTCCGGCGGAAGCCATATACCCGGTCCTGAGAGCGCATGCACGGTTTCAAAAAGTATTTCATCTGAAAAGTGTTCTATCCAACCGTAAAAAAATATCTTTTTTTCCTGCAATCCTTCAACAACCAGCGCAGGACTCCGTTGAATACCGTAGTCTTCAACTTTATCCTTGTCCATGACCATATCGTAGGATTCAAGAATAATCTTGGTTGTCTGCCCCTCAAATATTTTCGCGAATTCGAGAATTGAGGCGTGAGCCTGACGTTCTTTCTCCCGCGAAAAAAAGACAAGCCGGACTGGTTTTATAAAATCAGAACGGTTTTCCTGAATTCGAGATGCCAATTTTTCGTGAGTCACACAATCCTCTCATTTGTATCTCAAGTAAATTATATCAGACTTTGCATCATGCATATCGTTCGTATATATCAAGGATGAGGCCTTCTCGAAGACCTCCTTCGCTCACGTGCAGGTGGCGAAAATTAAAATGCAGCATTATTTCTTCAAGAATGATGGTGCCTGTGGCAATGATATCTTCCCTGCCGTGTTCCAGACCAGGGAAACTGCTTCTCTCTGCGTGAGTACTTTGAACAAGTTGTTTTGTGATTGCATGAATCGATTTCCTGGTAAGTATGTATCCGTTGATCTTGTCCGGATCGTATTCCACTAACCGTTGGTCCATTGCCGCAAGCGTTGAGACTGTTCCTGCGGTCCCGATACAGGCCATATTTTTTGGAATTTCAAATTCGTTCTGTTTTTGATTAAGGGTTTCTCGTATAGATTTTCTCATACGTTGTATTTCACCTGTACTTGGCGGATCGTGTTTAATAAATCGTTCGGTAAGGTAAACAGCTCCCAAGGAAAGACTTGTGGAAATAATTTTTCTTCCGGGTGAGGTAGCGATCATCTCAGTGCTTCCCCCTCCAATGTCGATAACAAGCGCCGATGCTGCACAGTCCTTGTCCCATTGAGCTTTCCCTGCATGAACAACACCAAGAAACGTAAGCCGTGCTTCTTCTTCGCCGCTTATAACCGTAACAGCAAGCCCGGTTTCTTCCTGAACATGTTTGAGAAATACATCTGCATTTGAAGCATTTCTGAGCGCGCTGGTTCCGACTGCTGCCACATGGCAGGCTTCATAATATTTGATCCGGTCGGCAAAGTGTGTTAGCGCCGCAAGAGCTCGTCCTTCCGCTTCACGGGAAATCGTTCCTGTCCGGTCAAGATCCATGCCCAGTCGGGTGGCCTTTCGGTCTGAATATATTTTTTGCAATCGGTCAGGACCGGCTTCAGCAATCAGCAGCCGAAGAGAATTGGTGCCGATATCAATACCGGCCAGGATCATGAGACAAGGAGTTCTTTGATTTTTTCGCTGTAGGCCTGAATCCGCATGGCAAGGAGTTTGGCAATAGTCATAAGCACCTTCGCTCCGGTACGCGGATCAAGATCGAGGAAGGCAATGAAATCTTTGCGGGTTAAGAGAAGAAGTTCAACCGGTGTTTCTGCCCGGGCGGTAACCAGGCGGTTCGCAACCTGTACAAGAGCCAGCTCCCCAAAAAAATCGCCTGGTCCCAGAAGCAGGAGACCCAGCTCCTCATTTTCACCAAACATGGTCGTTATTCTGACCTTGCCGCTTTTGATAATGTACAGGGCTTCAGCAGGCATATGTTCCGTAAAAATGGTTGTATTCTGTTGTATCTGTCGCTCCTGAAACATGCCAAGCAACAGTTCAATGGCTTCATTACTGCAGCCTTTAAAAAGAGCTGAATTCCGTATAAGATTCATAATATCCATGGAAATCGTATGAGAGGCATGCACTCAGAGTGCGTGATTCATTATAGGGTCACAACTTTTTTTTGTCAAGGTAAAGCTCGGGGCCTTTGTGCATCAAGCCGTTTGTGAATTTGTTGAACGCAAAAAAGTGGTGATCGTGTTCAGAATGTAGGAAGCGACATCTGATTTTACCATGGTGGGCAGGTCATGCTTGTTTCCGTTCCGATCCAGGATCATCACTGCATTCGTGTCGGTTTCAAATCCGGAACCCGGTTGAAGCACGTTGTTTACAACAATAAGGTCGAGATTCTTTTTCTTCAATTTCTGTAATGCATTCTGCTCGATAGCGTCCGTTTCTGCAGCAAATCCGACGAGCAGTCTTTCCCCCGGAATACTTCCGAGCTGCATGAGAATATCGTCCGTGCGTTCCAGTTCGAGCGTCAGTGTTGCACGTTCTTTTTTTATCTTGTGAACAGCTGTCTGAACCGGCCGAAAATCGGATACTGCAGCTGCCATGATCACGATGTCTGATTTCGGCGCATGGCGAAGAACCGTTTCCTTCATTTCCGCCGCGGTCGTCACCCGAATAACATCCACGCCTTGAGGCGGAGTCAATGCCGTGGGCCCTGATACCAGGATAATTGATCCGCCCCGGTCCCTAGCAGCCGCAGCAAGCGCATATCCCATTTTTCCGCTTGAAGGATTGCTGATAAATCGAACGGGATCGATGGGTTCCCGGGTCGGTCCCGCTGTTATCAGGATTGTTTTGCCTTCCAAATCGCGGGGTGCAAGCAAGGATGACACGGATGAAAGAATCGTATCAGTGTCCGCAAGCCTGCCCTTTCCCACCGTGCCGCAGGCAAGACTGCCGGTTCCCGGTTCCACAATATGAATTCCGATCTCCCTGAGAGATTGTATATTTCTCTGAAGGATCGGATTCCGATACATGCGTTCATTCATGGCCGGAGCAACCAAAAGCGGACAGCTTACGGCCATGAGTGAGGATGTCAACGCATCATCGGCAATTCCGGATACGATTTTCCCGATAATGTTGGCGGTCGCAGGAGCAATCAGGGCAAGATCAAGCCGGTCGGTGAATTCAATATGTCCGATGGCCGATTGGGTATGATTTTCGAATTCGTCGCACAGCACCGCCCGCTTTGAAAGCGCTTCAAACGTAAGACGGGGAACAAACCGCTCGGCATTCTTGGTCATCACAACATGAACTTCAGCTCCCCGTTCCGTCAGACGGCGCAGGATGTCCACAGCCTTGTATACCGCTATACTGCCGCTTATCCCCAGCAGAATGCGCTTGCCGGAAAGCGGCTGCACCGATGCTATCATCTATTCCTCGTTTTCCTCGGTTTCCTCGAAATCATCAGATTCTGATGGTTCTTCACCAGCCTGATCTTCCTCTTCAGCTGATTCCTCGTCAGCGCTCCCGTCTTCACTCTGGGTTTCGGACAGATAGGCACTGAGTTCTTTCCGAATCTCCTCTTCCTTTGCCGAGAGCTGCTCTTCGATCCGGGCGCGTTCTTCCTGCTTGTGGAATTCCTCTTTCGCAATTTTTGCTTCTTCGCCGGTAAGAATCTTTAATTTCCCTGCGACAGCCTCTTCCAGTGCAATGGTCGTGTCCTTGATAGATCGTGTTGAAACCTGCAAGGGTGCATCTGCAGAAAGCTGCCGGACCCGTTGGGAAGCAATATGAACGAGCCGGAACTTGGTACCACCGACGGTCCCGGTTACTTCAATGGGAAGTGAGATAAGATCTTCAGCGGGTTGTTGCATGGTTTCCTCCTGAGGGTTTATCATGATTGAACATGGTATCGATCCAGGCGTTGTCAAGTATATTCGTCCTGCATCGTTCTGTGGTTATAATAGAGCGCAGTTCCGTCAGCGCACGGTCAAAATCACGATTAATCACAACATAATCATACAACAGATAATCCTTGATTTCTTCCCGGGCATGACTCATGCGCCGCTGGATGTCATCTTCCCGGTTTGATTTGCGATTCCGGAGCCGTTCCTCGAGTACCCCCAGTGATGGGGGCATAATAAACACATACACCGCGCTCGCGTATTTCTGCTTGATCTGTTGGGCGCCCTGCGTATCGATATCTAAAATAACATCTATATTTTTCGAGATAAGGTCTTGCAGTACCCGACGAGATGTCCCGTACCAATGGGAATGCACTTGTGCGAACTCGGCAAAATCGCCTGCCGTGATCATTTCTTGAAATCGTTCCTCGGTGACAAAATAATAATCTCTGCCGTCAATCTCACCCACCCGCGGTTCTCGCGTCGTATATGAAATAGAGTGCGTTATATTTTCAAGCGACTCGGTCACGGCTCTGCACAAGGTGGTTTTCCCGGCTCCGGATGGCGCAGAAATGACAAATAACAATCCATGTTTTTTATTCACAATGCACTCCGCCTGAAAATCTCTGAAGCAGTGTTTCCACCTGCACAGCAGAGAGAATGACGTGATCACTGTCTGTAATAATGAGTGCCCGGGTCTTCCGCCCCTGTGTTGCATCAAGCAGCCGTTTCTGTTCCCTTGCTTCATCCTTGAGACGGCGCATGGGAGCCGAATCAGGCGTCAGGACTGCAACCACTTTTGACGCCATCACCATATTGCCATATCCTATATTGACCAGAAAAGGCGCCATCGTAATCCTACGAATTCCCGTTATTCGATATTCTGAACCTGTTCACGGATCTTTTCCAGTTCTGCCTTGACGGTTACCACATCCAGAGAAATTTTTGCATCCATCGCTTTCGAGCCAACCGTATTGATTTCTCGGAACATCTCCTGAAGTAAAAAATCAAGTTTTTTCCCGATCTGATCATGTGCCGGCGGTTCAAGCAGTTTCTGGAATTGCACCAGATGGCTTTCGAGACGGGTCAACTCTTCCGTAACGTCGGTTCGCTCGGCAAGAATTGCAATCTCCTGTGCCAGCCGGACAGGATCCGCCTGTTCCTGCATGAGTTTTTCGAGGATTTCAGACATTCTTTGCCGTGCATTTTCAATGGTGATAGGAGATTGAGTTCTGATTGTCAGGATGGTAGTCTCAATAATTCTCAGTCTCGCCTTGATATCCCTCACGAGGGCATCTGCTTCTCCGGCACGCATCCGGTTCAGATCATCAAGTGCTTTGAGTAAACCCTGAGAAAGAATATGCCAGGCTGTATCTGCATCTTCTTCCTTCTCTTCATTGACAACAACACCCGGAAGCCCGGCAATTAATGAAAGATCTACTTCCCCGCTCAATCCAAAGCGTTGCTTCATGTCTTTGAGCAGTCGGACATATTGTTCCGCAACCAGTTCCTGGATCGAAAGATTTTCTGTATGCTCGCCGTCCGATTTTTTGGTGATAAAAACCTCAAGCCTGCCCCGGGAAACATGTTCCTGGACGACCCTTTTTACCCGTGATTCAAGGGAAGCGAAACTGCGTGGAATTTTGACCTGAATGTCCAGGTAGCGGTTATTGAGCGAACGAATTTCTACGGTAAAGCCTGTGGTTCCTGCTTCCCCCGCTTCCTTTCGTGCGTATCCTGTCATACTTCTGATCACGGTCGTCCTCGCTGAGAGTATGAACATACTCTATACTACTAAGAAATACTTGTCAATGAAGGCAGTGGCTATTTGCGTCCTTTTGAGTAATCTTCATATACAGAAGGAGCAAACTGAAATGTACGGACATACACATCAAAGAGAAAGTGAACTTCAACTTCCCATGCGGTACTGATCGACATGGTCCGCTGTTCTTCGTTTCGCTTGATGAGAAAACTTGACGGGCCAAGAGGCAACTCGAGTTCTTTGGCAACCTTGACCAGATCAGCACGGATCTCTTCGTCTTTTAAAACCTGAGCAACGCTTGCCTTGACAGCCATTTCATCTTTCATGCGCTCAGCATCAAAATACATGGGCACGAGCTTGTACCCGACATGAAAGATCACGAAAAGAACTCCTATGATCAGTATTAATTTTATCGTGCTCATCCCTGCTTCATTGTCATGAATATCCATCACTCGCCTCCTGCTCATTTATTTGATCAGGCTGCCTATCCGTTCCCACCTGACCCAGCGGTCATCGCCATCCCATGACCAGTAAATAATGAGCGCTTTGCCAAGAATTTTTTCATGTTTGACAAATCCCCATACCCTGCTGTCCTGGCTATCGTCACGGTTGTCTCCCATCACGAATACCGAATCCCTGGGCACCAGCACGGGTCCAAAGTGATATCCTCTCTGATCACGGTAAAATTGCATCTCGTGCTTTGCCGCCCCGAGATTTTCCTGATACAGTTTCGCCTTCAAATCATAAGACTGATCGCCGATCCGTTTTGAATCAAGGTATTCACCTTTTTCTTCAGCGGGAATAAGCTGATCGTTTACAAACAGTTTCCCGTTTTTGATTTCAATTTTATCGCCTGGCACGCCGATGACCCGTTTGATAAAATCTTTTTTTTCATCCTCGGGATACTTAAAGACAATAATATCCCCTCGTTTTGGTTCCTTTCCGGAAAAAATTCTGCTGTCCGAGAATGGAATCCTGGGGCCATAAAGAAATTTATTGACCAGAAGATGATCGCCGATCGTGAGGGTGGGCTTCATGGAACCTGAGGGTATCTTGAATGCCTCAACCCCAAACTGCCTGATAAACAGCGCAATAATGGCTGCAATAAGAAACGGCTCTACCCATTCCTTGTAAAAGGATTTTTTCCTTTTTGATTCCTGCTGTTCAGACATCCTGCCTCCGTTTCTTATGAATAGATGAACATAATGTTATTCGCCGACCTTCAGGACGGCCAAGAACGCTTCCTGCGGAAGCTCAACGCTTCCCACCTGCTTCATGCGTTTCTTTCCTTCTTTTTGCTTTTCCAGAAGTTTTCGTTTTCGAGTTATGTCTCCGCCGTAGCATTTAGCAGTCACATTTTTTCGAAGCGCCTTGACGGTTTCCCGGGCAATGACTTTTGAACCGATGGCAGCCTGAATAATGACTTCATACAACTGCCGGGGAATAACTTCTTTGAGTTTTTCAGCAAGCTGTCTTCCCCGGATAACCGCCTTGTCCCGATGCGCGATAAGCGATAAGGCATCAACAGGTTCTCCGTTTAACAGCATGTCAAGTTTTACGAGATCGGATTCATGATATCCGGAAAATTCATAATCAAGCGATGCATATCCCTTTGTCAGAGATTTTAATTTGTCATAGAAATCCATCACGATTTCATTCAAGGGAAGATCGTATTTGATAAGAACCCGGTCTTTCGTAATATATGTGATTTCCTGCTGCGTTCCCCGCCGTTCCTGACACAAAGCGATCAACGACCCGACATACGATTCCGGAGTGATAATGGATGCAATAATAAACGGCTCCTCGATCCGTTGAATATCCTGAATCTTCGGAAGGTTTGCCGGATTATCAACCATGACAATAGTTCCGTCGTTCTTTGTCACCTGGTATACAACGGTCGGAGCAGTGGGAATCAGCGCCAGCTTAAATTCCCGCTCGAGCCGTTCCTTCACAATATCCATATGCAGCAGCCCAAGAAAACCGCAGCGAAATCCAAAACCAAGCGCAAGAGACGTTTCTGGCTCAAACGTAAACGACGCGTCGTTTAAACGGAGTTTTTCAAGCGCGTCACGCAAGTCCTCATAATCATCGCTGATCATGGGATAGATTCCGGCAAAAACCATGGGCTTGACATCTTTATATCCGGGAAGTGGCGCCTCGGCTATCTGATCAGCATCCATGATCGTATCACCGATTTTTGCGTCTGAAACCCGTTTTATGCCTGCAATGATATAGCCAACTTCTCCGTATGACAGTATTTCCTTCTGCTGCATTTTCGGAGTAAAAACTCCGACCGATTGCACTTCATGCACACTCTCATTTGAATACAGTTTGATCCGCTGACGGGGCTTGACTGAGCCGTCAATCACTCGGACAAGAACAATGACTCCCTGATACGTGTCATACCATGAATCGAAAAGAAGTGCGCGAAGCGGTGCTTCTGCACGTCCGGATGGCGCTGGAATCCGCTTGACCACTGCTTCCAGTATTTCGTGTGTACCGGTGCCTTCCTTTGCACTTGCTGGAATAGCGCCTGAAGCATCCAAGCCAACCACATCTTCGATTTGACGTTTTACCTCTTCAATATCAGCACTCGGGAGATCGATCTTATTGATGACCGGAACCATTTCTAAACTATGATCAAGAGCAAGATATGCGTTCGCAAGCGTCTGCGCCTCCACTCCCTGAGAAGCATCAACAACGAGAAGCGCTCCTTCACATGCTGCCATACTGCGGGAAACCTCATACGTAAAATCAACGTGCCCGGGTGTATCAATAAGATTTAAAACATACTCCTGACCATCGGACGCCTGGTAGCGAAGCCGGACCGCATGGGCTTTGATCGTTATTCCGCGCTCACGCTCGAGATCCATGTCATCGAGCACCTGACCTCCCCCTGCTGCTGCCATTTCACGGTCCGACAATGCTCCGGTGAATTCGAGTATTCTGTCTGCAAGGGTTGATTTGCCGTGATCAATATGGGCAATGATACAAAAATTTCTGATATTTTTACTCGGCATACAATTTTTTTTGAGCGTTGTAACACGCTCGGCATGATCCCTTTATTCTGTAAGTAGCGGAAAGTATATGTATTTTTAAAAAGATAAGAATTGTAACATACTGGTCTTTAAATGTAAACATTATTGTAGCTGATCAAGGAATATATTGAAAAGAAGACTTCAAAAGCGGTTCAAAAAAAGAAAAGGAAACAAGGTACATCCAATTCAGCATGAAAAAAACAACAGCCCCTGCCCTGATTCTCCTTTTCTCATTCGGCGAAAATTCAAAACATATTCTAGGAAGCGAAACAATCAGGGTAATAAGACTGTACAAAAACCAGAGAAGAACACCAGAAACGACAATCAGAACCATCGGATTATGGACGAATGCATGAATAATATCTCCCTGTGCGAATGAAATCAATGCTCGTGATGTTCCGCAGGTAGGACAAGGTATTCCGCTCATATCCTGGAACACGCACGAAGGAAGAAGTGCGTGCAGTTCGGGAAATCTGGCAGCGCACAAGAGAAGCAGTGTTATGCTGCCGTAAACAAGGCTGAATTCTATGCTGCCTTGAACTCGTTTTTTAAAAACAACATGCATCAGGTATTCATCTCTGCATTTGCATCAGTGTTCCGAAGGATGCAACAAGCGCTCCCATGGACATCACAATGAGGAGAAAGGCCATCCCGCAGCAGAGAATCAACGGAAAGAAAACAGCCATTGCAGCCTTTCCTCCGGTTATTTCATGTACTTCTCTAAGGCCAATGATGGTTATTACGATGGTATAAATACCACCAACAAGCCCACCGCAAAAAGGAGCGACAAGAAAAATATGGGCGCTGTAAGCGTATGCCGCCACCCGGCACGTCGCTTCAAAACCTGATCGAGCTCCCTGCAGAATCATAAGGCAGACATGAAGAATACCTGCTGACAGGAAAAGTCCCGTGATAATGAGAACAGGTGAAAGGATAGCAAGCAATGCTATGCTGACACCCTCGAACATAGGGGGACCTGCAGCTGCCATCTGGGGAGGCAAAAAGCCTTGGGTTACTCCCTTGAGCAAAACCTGCCAGAAATAGAAAAACATCAGCCCGATCATACCCATAATCAACGCATATAAAAGCGGATCAGTCAATCCACCCGTTATTTGCATTTTCTTAAAAAAATCAGATGGTTTAAACAGGACGTGCTGCACTGTTCCAAACAAACCTTTCACATATCCGATGGTTCCCCGCTCTTCCCAGGGTGTTTTCGATCTCCCTCCCCCAGCAGATACAACCTCAGGAATCTGTGCAATAAGATTGGCTCCGCAAGAGGAGCAAAATAGCTGACCTTCCGTAATTTCCTTACCGCAGTGTGGACAGAACATGAAACCTCCCTTGAATACGCATCATCTCGTTTTATCGTGCAGAAAGAGCGATCCGGAAGCCTATTGTGGAATCGGCCCGGCGTTGGGATTTCTCCTCACGTTTTGCTGTACGCATATTTTTGGCACTCTCTTTATAAGAACCGCCACGATATACCCGATCCTTGCAACGGTTCGGTCCCTGAGGATTATTTCGGGGGCTTTCTTTATAATATCTGCTGTCATAACAATCCGCAACCCATTCAGCAACATTTCCACTCATATCATGGAGACCAAGATTGTTCGGTTTTTTTCTGCCTATCTCATGGGAATTTCTGCCGGCATTCGCTTTGTTCCACGCATAATTCCCCAGTTCTGATTCATCATTGGTTCCAGCCCATTTTTCCTTTTTTCCACCGCTTCTGGCCGCGTATTCCCATTCAGCTTCCGTAGGCAATCGAAAATACCTGCCGGTTTTTTTATTAAATGCCTGGATAAACTCATTTGCATTGTTCCAGCTCATATCCTCAACAGGAAGCTGGTCGCTCGTATCATTTTTTGATGGATTCTTCCCCATAATGGCCTTCCACTGCTCCTGTGTCACCTCGTATTTGCCAAGATAGAAACTGTCAACACAAACCTCATGAACAGGTTTTTCCTCACGATCTCCCTCCTCATCCCCCATCAAAAAACAACCTCCTTCAACGAGCAGAAATTCCATTCCGGTAACCGGATCTTGAAATAGCTGACCAGAGGGAGAAGATGGGTGCGCTTTGGATAAGGGAACTGCTGGTTGAGTCAAAATCGATGAAACAGGAATAACCGTTGCCTTTTCCATAAGCAGTTTGTTCGCAACCCTCCTGGTTGATTCAATCAGTTCATCCAATTCGCATTTACAGGTCTCTTCCTCGACCTGCTCTGTCTCTCCTGATTGAATATTTACCATCGAAAGAGAGATAAAATACGTTCTTCCCACAATGCCGATGGAACCAACCACAATTCTGCCAACACCCAAAAACTGCCCTGCTTCAACAACACGGTCCTTTTGGACGCTTCCGGTCATTTGAAAAGCCTGTTCCTTCAAAATCCTGTCCATGTTGGCACGATCCATTACCTTGAATTTTCCGGATCGTACTAAAACATTCCTTACACTGTCAGAAAGAGGGCGTGAGATATCCTTATCGAGTTTTCCCGCAACATCAAAATCAAAAATAGCTATATAAGAAGAAATGTCTTTCGGTTGTTTTGAGGATAGAACCGGTTTTTGAGCTGCCCAGAGCGGGGTGATCATGATTAAAAGCAGGAACACACTTATACGGGATAAATTCATGATTCCTCCAAAATAGCAGTTTCCGTTTAAAAACCGATACAAAAGTGTATCGTATCTCCGAGAGGATGTCAATAAAGGTCCGGAAGACTTGATGGAGGGCAACGTTTCAGTATTTGGAAGTTTAAGTGATCTTTTCTGTCTTTTTTGAGAACGTCAGGATATTGTTTACGTTGATTTCAAAAGCTGCACATGGCATTGCAATCTGTACCTGCTCAAGCACGTCGGGCCGTATTTCACCAATAAATCCCAGCTCAACACCCTGCGCAATGATTTTCCCGCAACGTCCGTGGAGGAATAGAGGATGGTCAACTGGTTCCAGTACATAATCGATCCCAAGATAAAAGAGCACAATATCAAGGCTCGAATGCATTTCAGAAAAATTTGCATTGGGATGAGAAATGAGTGCGCCAAGATTCAGATCCGTACGAGATCCCATATTCTCATTTGCGTCAAGCACTGCAACTTCACCCATTTCAAAAATGCGATGAGGATAGAATGCCTTTGAACTCGCAGATTCCACATTCAAAAGCGAAGGCAGGACACGATTCCGAAGCACGGAGTACGCAAGCGACATCACATTGTCCACTTCAACAAGCTTTTCGCCTTCAGCCATAGCATATTTAAGCTCTTCCCGTGAGCAAAGAATATTCGACATGATCTCTTGAAATCCGGATCCGATCATATAATTCCGGATAGTATCAGACAAGAGCTCGATACCGGAAAGCGAACCAACGGTTGATTGCTTCGGCATCAACGGTTCGAAGGAATCATATCCTCTGCTGATAGCATAATCCTCGACGAGATCAATGGGATGCATAATATCATCGCGATACGGCGGTATTCGAACAATAACGTTCTGTTTTGTTATTGAAATCATATGGCCGTAGGCAGAAAGATATTTTTTGACATCCTGGGGAGAAACGTCCTCACCCAGCCCAGAAGAAAACTGAGAAAGCGGAATCGTAATAGTTTCAGAAGTATCATAGGGGAATATAACTCGTTTGCCGAATTCGGTTTCATACGGATACTGCACAGCCACCGGCTCAATAAGCGCTCCACGGTCATAAAGACTCGCTGCCAAAATAGTAAGCGTAAGCGTCGTTAACCGGAGGTCGGTACCGGTCACTTCGATCAAAAGGTTCTTTGAATCCGGTTTTACCTCCCCTATTTCCCTGCTGTTGATAATAGGAGGAAAGGAAAGCACATTGCCTTTTTGATCTTCGAGTATCGGATAGCGTGGAAACGGCTTTACAATCGAGCCGTATTCGATTCCCTTCGGATGTCGTTCGAGAATTTGAGCGAGTGTTAATTTCTCTTCCATGCCAAGTGGCGTAAATGAAATGGATGATGGTTCTGCCAGCCGGTATGCAACAGGAAATGCTATGCGGTCAAGCTCATAAATACCGATGGAAACTGTGGTCCTTTTTCTTCCGAATATCTCTGCAAGCTTTTCCTGGCTTTGGATCATCTGGGCAAGTATATCATCGTTCATTTTAACGTTGCTTGCCGTGCAGGCAGCAAGAAAAGGACGCACTTGCTTCATTGTTTTTGAGACAATGATTTCCCGTTTTATTTTTTTCGGGTGTTTAAAAAAAGGATAGGACTCTCCTTTTTTCTTCAAAGCGATTCTGATCTGTCGGGCAATGCCTTCGGATGACCAGAGATCCGGACGGTTACTGTCTGATAATTCAACCTTCAAATCATCGGTTTCTGCAGTATATTCCTTCAACTCTGCTTTCGCGAGCATAAGATATTTCTCAAGCGCATCCAAAGACAGCTTTTTCTCGATAAGTTTATCGAGGTCGCGTTTTTTAATATCAATAGTAGGCAAAATATTATCCTAAATTAATTTTCTTCGTTCTTATAAAGTCCAAATCTCTTGAAAATAAATCCCGTATATCCTTTATGCCGAGTGCAATCATTGCCATCCGGTCAAGCCCGAGTCCCCAGGCAATCACCGGGACATTTACACCAAGCGGTTTTGTCACTTCCGGACGAAAAATTCCTGCTCCGCCAAGTTCCATCCATCCCAAATCAGGATGCTTGACATGCAGTTCAACTGAAGGTTCCGTAAAAGGAAAATAAGCAGGCCGAAACTGAAACTCGGCTGCGCCTGCTATTTCCTTTCCAAACAACTTCAAAAGACCGAGCAGCGCCTTAAAATTAATGTCTTGTCCAAGGACGATGCCCTCGACCTGATAAAAATCAGGAGCATGCGTTGCATCGACTGAATCATATCGGAAACAGCGTGCAATCGAAAAATATTTTCCTGGAATTTTTGGTTGAGAAGCAAGCGTGCGGGCAGACACGGCCGTGCCCTGGCTTCGCAGAATCAAGCGTTTGGCCCGATCAAGATCAAAGGAATATCGCCAACCCACAGAACCGGTTTTTCCTCCGTTCTTATGCGCAGCTGCAACCTGTTTCCCGAAAGGTTCTTCTATTTTTTGGCAGTGAGTCGGTTCTTTTACAAAATATACGTCATGAATGTTTCGTGCCGGGTGGAATTGCGGCATGTACAGTGCGTCCATGTCCCAGAATTCATTTTCAACGAGCGGACCGCGCATTTCCTCGAATCCCATGCCGATAAACTTGTATTTAACAAAATCGAGAAATTCTTTATACGGATGTTTTCTTCCAATGCTCTGCCGCGGAGGATTCAATGCAATATTATAAGCACGGAATTTCTTACCTTTCCATGTCCCCTGTTTTAACATTTCCGGCGTAAGCATTGACGCTTCTTCCGCTGAAGTTCCCCGTTCCCTGAGAAGCCTTATTACTTCTTTGCCGTCCTGGGTCAATTGAAAAGATCGGTTTTTTCTTTCGCTGATACGGAAAATCCCCTTAGATTTCGAACGCTTATGAAAGTTTGCCTGAACAACATCTTGTTCCTTCCTGGGCAAAGAAGCAAGCTCGGTCTGTTCGGTATCTCCCAGTTGTTGAATAATCGTATTCAAAAACTCGTATGATTCGATGCTTCCTGATGGGATGAGTTCAAGAATGCCGCCTTGGATAATACGCACTACTCCGGTTTCCTTAAGTACGCCAACTGCTGAACTTACTTCAGTTGGTTCCATACCCCAGGATTGGATCACATCTTTAACCGTAAATTGCTTTCCTTCCCGAAGCGCGTTGATGATTCGCATTTCAGGAGTGTTTTTTTGAAGGTATTCTTTGCCTGTCTCGGTAAGAGAAACGAGTAATGTTACTGATTCCTCATTGACCAGAAGAAGTTCTTTTGATTGGAGCCAGCCAGAAGCCATATCAAGGCGCGATGCATCAAGACCTGATAGCGATAAGATTTCAGAGGCAGAGAGTATATCCTTACCTTCGAAGCTTCGAAGAACTTTTATTTCGAGTGGATGAAAGCTTTCGAGGAGTTTTTGAATGTCTTGAGTACTCATAAGTTGCGGATAAGATTACGTTGAATGATAAAATTTGTCAAGAAAAAATAGCCCGTTCTCTGAACAAGGGGTCTACACAAAAATTTTTCTTAAAAATTATTGACGAATTAAAAAAATATGGTATGGTTCAGCATGGCAAAAAGCAGAATAAAACCAAAATTACAGTATGTATTTCTCTGTGATGATGTGCGTCAGGAAATGGGTGGCAAGTTCAGCCTTATGGGACTTTTTGAAAGTATTTATACGGATACTTTTCCGGCGCTTCATTACCGCTTCGTGGTTTTTGATGAATGGGCAGGTGGTAAAGGTGAGTTTGTGGTGAAATTAAGATTGCTTACCCCTGACAGAAAAACGATTCTGTCAGAATCAGAAATAAAGATGGTTCTTCATGATGAAGCACAAAAACATAGAAATATTTCTATGAAGTACAATACGACCTTTCCTGTTCCGGGGAGGTACTGGATCGAAGTGCTGCTTGATGATGAACGAGTTACGCTTGTTCCTCTTGTACTTGAACAAATCACAAAAACCACGGTGCATTAGAGGGCACATCCAATGACGTTCTGTTCAAAGCGTTCCAGAAAGTGCGCCTTGTCCTCATAATCTCGAATACATGTTATCTTCATGTTGTCTTTGTTGATTCACCGCACCATAATATAGTACAAGGCGCGGGAACATCAAGGCGGGGCTTGTCGTTGGCATGGAGTGATTGCATTGGATTTATATTGGATTTAGCGATTGGCTGTCAAGATAAATATTGCTCATGTATCAACGTCCCCTATGTTTTCCTCTTTTTTAGCTATCTCCAGCCATCTGGGCCGAACCACCACACCTGATCCCCATAATGTTCAATCGTTACATTCTTCCAGTCTTGCACGGGGTCTCGTTCCCCGCACTGAGGACATACGAAGTTGCGTACAAAACTCTCTGCGTTATACATTTCCCAATCATGCGCTCCGCATTCAGGGCAATCAGAAAGATACGAATAAAACTCAGCACGATTAGCCTTAAACCAGTGTCGGAACTGCTCTTCCTTTTCTTTCTCTTCTATAAAATTTTTCGGTGCCTCCCAGCGCTTTGCCAATGGCCCTACGCGTGAGTTGCTCCATACCACTATCCCACAATGTTTGCACTTTGCTCCTATTGGATTTGATTTTTGTTCTCGTTTTGCGCCGTAGAAAATGATTTCTTTGTGGCACCGCTTGCAGTGCCCTTGTGATACGTATAGCCCTGCGGTAATAATACTCTCTTTTCTAACCCCTTCCTTCACTTAGCGCCTCCTTTAATCTCTCTTGGGAGTTATCAAAATGGCAATTTTCAAGTCTGACTTCATAGATTCTCTAAAGGAAGCCATTATGTCAAGACTAAAGAAGCGACCCCAATAATTCCCTTGTGTCCTTATTTCCACTTAGGACACTGCAGCTAAAGCTGCACGGATAGAAGCTCTCCCTCTAAGGAAAGAGCATTGAGCGGAGTCGATTTTGGAATAAACCTTCTTCGCCGCTTGCACTCGTAAAAGGTTTATTTTGGAATTGAACTCTATCGACACTGTCAATTTTGGTTATCGAGACAAAACGGCCAGAGGCTTCAATATCAGCAAGACCTCGACCAACCTTTTGCCAAAATTTCTGTGAAAACCACATTACATGGCCCAATTCTTCGATATAGCCTTTTTTGAACACACGACGGCCAGGGAAAACATAGGGGACGTTGATACGCGAAGATCATTTATCTGATGATCCTCGCTTTACACCCATTGTTTCAACCAGACGAGAAATGCTGGACGCTGCCACGCCCAGATGACGAGCCATCTCTGCGGATGATAAACCAAGTTCCGTCCGTCCCCGCGAAGCGATGGCAGCCCGCAAGCGGCTTACCGCCCTTCTTCGGACTCCATTCATGACTTCCATCGGGCTAATTCCGGCCTTTCTGCATTCTTCGTCGATGATCTTTTGGATGGTTCTGCCCGACCGCTTGAGCTTGAGCTGCCGGAGTTCTCGCTCCTCAGTCTCTTTGAGTATCGCATGAACAAAATCGCCGCTCCCCAGTATCCGCCCGTCTCCTTCTTCCGCTTTCCCTAACCTGCGCTTGGCTACAACCTGCGACCAACCCCCAAGGCTTCTGAGAAGTCCGCCGCCCGTCAGTTCCGGTTGATGGCCGAGCCCTATCCCCTCCTGCATGAACTTCCGATACGCCCCCAGGCTTTTTCGCCTGGTGCTTCCAAACTGCAAGAGGACGTAATCGGCGTCCATCCATGAATGGCTGGCTTTCCCTATGAGGGTTCGGTGTCCGCAAAAGGGGTAGCGGTCGAGTTCTTTGATGGTCTTTACGATGTTCGCGCGCAGAGGGTTTAAGTGTATGTATCGAACCAAGGCAAGAAGGTAGTTATCTTCGTCGCAGAGGATGGATTTGTAGCGGTTCTCGAACAGATGTCCGCTGCGCTTGTGGCGGCGATTGTAGTACTGGGCGTACCAGGTGAGTTGTTTTCGCATGACAGTGGATAGGCCATATTTTCCACTCTTCAAGAGAATGTGAACGTGGTTGTCCATGAGGACCCAGGCATAGACGGAGCATTTCCCCTCGGTAATGTTCTCTTCGAGGCGCTCCAGAAAGCGTGCCTTATCCTCAGTATCGTCGAATATGTTGGCTTTGTTGATTCCCCGCACCATGATATGGTGCAGGGCGCCGGGAACATCCAATCGTGCTTGGCGTGGCATGGCGTGATTGTATGGGATTTAGCGATGGCTGTCAATATTATTGTTTCTCACGTATCAACGTCCCCTATTTTTTTTTCCCTAGTGCAATCAGATGACCACAATGCCTTGAAAATTCATAGCCTCTGAAAAATTACGGCTAATCTCAATTTGTTTATCAGCAGTGATTCTTATCCCATCATCCCATTTTTCAAATGCATCTTCTTTTATTATCACACATGGCTTTCCTCCAGAAACTCCACGTTCAACATGTATTGAAATACTTCTATTGTGCTCTCTATATTCTATCTTGAAACGATTAATAGATTGGACCTCAAACCCCTTATCACTTTTTACACCTTGCTTATTAAGCCACGTAAACATTCTTCCTCTTATTTAATCTCTATTTTCGGTTTTAAATAGATCGGATTCAAACCCGTAATATTAGAATTAACTAATAATTCTGGCACTTCTATTCGTTTATAAGTACTCATGGGGCTAACTGGACCAAGAACAGCCCGAACTTGGCCACTTGCCTGACTAACACCTATTCTCGAAACATCATCCCAAATCTGTGTTGCTTGCGCACCTGTGAAAGGAGAAGCTGGCCCAAATAAATTCATTTCATTAAGCCATTTCCCACCGGGAGTCATTTCAAGTGTTGTACCGCCGTATTTAATAGCATAAGACGTCTTGGGGACGTTGATACGCGACGATCAATCAGTCTGAAAATCCCGCTTTGTAAGTAATTCCATGAGTCACCAAACAGGCCAACTTGACTGTATTGCAAGCATGAATAATTATCGTGCAATCCTATTCCGTCACTACAAGCGACGAGACACCATCCTTTGACTGCAATTTTTTCTGTATCTTTTCAGCCCCTTCCTTCGTGGTATATTTGCCGACGCGCACTCGGTACCAAACCCCTTTGTTCGGAATTTCCGCATTAACAAAATATGCAGGATAACCTTTTTGTTTTATCCTTTTGACTTCATTTTCAGCAACCTTCTTGTCCTGATAAGAAGCCAGTTGAAGCGTATAATGTCCAGCTGCAGTTGCAGCAACGGGTTGCGATTCTTTTTTAACTTCAGTCTGAGGTTGTTTCGCTGCGACTTGCTTGGGTTTTGCTGGCGCTGATGTTGCTTGCTTTTTTACTTCTGGTTTCTTTTCCTTCGGTGATGACACCGCTTGCTTTTTTGGCGTTGCCTCATCTTGCTTTTTAACCGATTGTTTATCCTTAACTTCTGTTTTTTTATCCTGTTTTTTATCCTCTTTACCTTCATCAGAAACAGCTTTTGATTCGGGTTTTAGATCAATAGAAACCTTTTTGTCGCTTTTATCCATCAATGTTTTGTAGAAACTGAACTCTTCCTTGGAGGGAAGCTTTTTAGCAATCTCAGGAAGCGGTGGTATTAAGTCACCTTGCGATCCAGGACTACACTGATATTTGCCGACATAATATCCCAAAAAGAAGAAGCTGACCATCAGCGCAATTCCCAGAGGAATGATAAAGAGATTAGACAGGATTCCGCCCCGTTCATTATTTTGCATGTAGCACGTCCTTTCTTTTTGAGAAAAATCACCTGCTAGGAAAGAATCAGCATTGCATCTCCGTAGCTGTAAAAGCGATATTCCTGCTCAATGGCAGTTTTATATGCGGAAAGCATGCGCTCCCTGCCGCCAAAAGCAGATATCAACATAAGCAGCGTTGTATTCGGAAGATGAAAGTTGGTAATAATACCGTTAGTTACCTTAAATTGATAACCCGGATAAATAAATAGTTCAGAATCACCGGTTCCTGGATGAACCATACCCTGGTCATCAGCGGCTGTTTCAATCGTTCTGACACTCGTTGTTCCAACCGCAATGACCCGTCTTCCTTCTTTATGCGCTTTATTCATGGCTGAAGCAGCTTCAGAAGTAACCGTATATTGTTCCGGAAGCATTTTATGATCTGAAACAGTATCAACCCGAACCGGCTGGAATGTACCAAGGCCCACGTGGAGCGTAATGGTACAAAACTCAATTCCTTTTCCAAGGAGGCGTTGAATCAGCGCAGAAGTAAAGTGAAGCCCTGCTGTAGGAGCTGCAACCGCCCCTTCGTCGGATGCATACACAGTTTGATAACGTTCACAATCTTCAGTTGTTGGATCACGTTTGATATACGGAGGAAGAGGAACCTGACCAATAGTTGAAAGGACATCCCGAATATCATGAATTCCATGGAAACGAATGTTTCTAATCATATCCTCATGTTCTTTGAGAATCTCAGCTTCGATGCCTTGTTTGATAATTAGTTTTTTGCCTTTGCCGCTTGTACCCTTTACGAGGGCCGTCCAGCAATTGCGCTCTTGTTCAGCAAGAAGAAAAATCTCCGCTTTTCCACCACCTGATTTTTTAGCTGGAATCCGGCAGGAGCAAACCTTGGTATTGTTTACAACAAGCAAGTCCCCTGGAACAAGATATCTGCCAAGATCAGAAAAGATTCCATGTTCGATAATTCCTGTTTCCCGGCCAACAACCATGAGCTTTGACTGATCTCGAACAGGAATTGGTTGCTGTGCGATCAGCGATTCAGGAAGGTCGTAATGAAAGTCTGATAACTTTAATTTTTTATCAAGTGAAATCATCGGAAGGATAATACCATAAGAACGGCAAATTCTAAATAACAAATCCCAAAATACAAATAAATCACAAATCTCAAGAAACAAATTACAAACAATGTCTCAAAATCAAATTCAAAAACAAGTAATGCAACTCTGAGGCGTTAATAATTCAGTTCTTTGAAAATTGGTGTTTGTTATTTGAACCTTGTAATTTCAAATTTTTATTCAAGCGATCTTCTCCAACCTCGCTCGAATTCTTCATAGGAAATCATGATTGAGCTGCTGATCGCTGACCGAATATCTGAGCCTTTACCCAGCTCATCTAAAATTGATCGTACTCGATACATGCCGTACGTATCAATCATATAACGAACTGATGAAAAACTGATGAGATAAACCATTCCAGCCGTCCCAGCGTGTAGTCCGGTAAAAGAACCTTCCAAATTCGAGAGAGATGGGATTTTTCCCTGCAAGGCAAGCTGTTTCAGCAGTGTTTTTTGGTACGAGGATAGCTCTCGTCCTTCGAGGCATTGTGCAAGTCCTTCATTTAGCCATGTGGGAACTTGTTTGGCAATAGTGCGGATCAGCGCATGAGTATATTCATGGTACAACAATCTTCTGAGCCCCGGCGTCTCCTGAGTGATTCCACCGATCGGTATCCGAATTTTTCCATCATATAAACCGCCTGACCAGCCGGGCGCATCCGTCACTTCCTGAAACTGCTTGCTGGAATACAGAATAGCCTGTATTTCCTCACTGGGATAACACGATAACGTTCGCCCGATAGTTCCGTATGCATCTTCAAGAATTCTTAAAATAATTCTCCCTGCTTCAATCATCTGCCTTCCTTCATATTTGATGAGGAAGTGGCTGGTAACATCGCGATTAAAATCTTTTTCCGTTTTATGTTCACGGGTTATGCGGTCGAGCCTTGCCTGTATGACAGCAGACCCTGGATTCAACGCAAGTGCTTTTTGCCAGTATGAGGCAGCGGTTTCAAGATCATCCTTACGGTAGTAGAGCTCGCCAAGAAATTCGAACGGCTGGGATGCCTGAGGCATGATTTCCGAAGCACGGATCAGAGAACGCTCAGCATGGGTATCGTCACGTAAATGAAAATAGGCAATGCCAAGACCCAAATGGCCTTCACCCCGGGTATCATCATGCCATACTGCCTGTTCAAAAGCTTCCTTAGCCGCCCGATAATCTCCTGTTTTTAATTGTTCAAATCCGCTCTTGACAAATTTATTATAGGTCGTTGTTTGTGAAAAACTGAGCGCGGGAATCATGCAGAGTGCGGCCACAATGCATATTTTTATAAGATATCTCATGTATTCCTCGAGTAGCATGAAACAAACTTCTCAAAAGAACGGTTATAGGTTCGTTCAATTTCTGGAGGAAATGCACATGCAGGAAGTTCATCTGATTTGAGATGATAAGAAATGCATTCGCAGCAAATCCCTTTGCGGGAACAAGGCTCATACGTGCAGGTACATTTCTTTTTATTCATGGTAAGCTTGCAATCCATAATTCCTCCAGGAGAAATTCCACTAATCAAATAACAAATTTCAAATAAATTACAAATTTCAAACATCAAATTTTAACACTATTGAAAACGACGTTTGTGTCATTGCGAGGAGCCGATTTTTGCGACATGGCAATCTATACTTTGTTTTTTGTTTAAATACGAGATTGCTTTGCTATGCTCGCAAAGACGGCAATAAGACTATCTCAACCTGTTAAACGATATTTTAACCTGTTTGATCCCTAAGATTTGGTTATTATTGTCATTTGAGCTTTGTTATTTGAAATTTTAAGCATCTTGTTCTTTCATTACTTTGACCAGCACTCGTCGGTCCCGAGGACCATCAAACTCACAGAAAAAAATCGCCTGCCAGGTTCCCAGAACAATCGACCCGTTTTCTATCAGAACAGTGAGCGATGGACCCATAAGACTTGATTTAATATGCGCCGCGGAATTGCCTTCTGAATGACTATAGCGATCCTCAAAGGGGATAACTGTATTCAATTCCTTCAAAATGTCCCGTACCACATCTGGATCAGCATTCTCATTGATTGTAATTCCTGCCGTGGTATGAGGAACGAAGATATGGCAGATACCTGAAGAAATGCCGTCTTCTGCAACAAGCCGCCGAACTCCATCCGTGATGTCAATAAACTCTGTTTTTGTGTTTGTTTTAATACGAAGCTGCCTGATCATCTGATCCTCCTGAGCTTGTATGCATCGCTTTCTGCTTTGAAGTAGGTTTACAGCGAGATTCCAATATCTTCCCGTCCTGGAGATGGTTTTTCTTCGGCAATAGGATAAATGATATGCGTGATGAGTGAATTAATACGAGCTAAATTCCCAATGACGTCAAGATGGATGTGGCTTGTTTCTATGGATTCACGAAAACCTTTTCTGAGCCGGTCAAGATGAGCCTGAACGAGTTCTTTGCCTTTGTTCCCGAGTTCCTCCTTATTCCTGAGCACCCGGTCGGCAAGATCCCGGTCATTGCTTGCAAATGCGGAAATAGCCATGTCGAAATTATCGACGATCTTTTTATGGAAAGCGATAATTTCATTCATCCCTTCTTTTGAAAAGGTAAGCCCCTTTTCAATCCGATTCATTGCACTGTGCATGATATTGCGATCAATGATATCGCCGATAATTTCAAGATTTCGTGAAATTTCAAGAACCATCATTGCACGATGCGATTGGGATTCCGTGAGATTTGAAGAGGAAAGCCTGCTCAGATAAAGACGAATATGCCGATCAAGAATATCCACCAGATCGTCCTTCTGCTTGATTATGGCAATGCGGGTTTGATCGTCGCTCTGGAATGTTCTAAGAGAATCAACAAGCATCTCCCGAACAATGTCTGAAGAACGGAGCGCCTCGCGTGTAGCTTGACCAAGAGCAAGTGACGGTGTATGCAGAACATGTTCATCTAAATATAAGGGGCCAAATTTTTTCTCCTCTGCCTGTTCGGGAACAAGCCGGATAATAAGTTTTGCGAAGAGACCGATAAACGGAAGAAAAACAGCAGCCATGATCACGTTAAAAAAGGTATGTGCGTTCGCGATCTGTCTGGCCAGGTCAGGCGTAGTCGCGGTTACAAGGTTCTGGAAGAGACCAAGGAAGGGAAAAAAGAGCAGCACTCCGAAAACTTTGAAAAGCGTATGCGCCCAGGCAACCCGCCGGGCTTCCGCAGGAGAACGCAGGCTTGCAATCAGCGCGGTTGAGCACGTCCCGATATTGGCGCCGAGGATGATATAGATCGCTGAATCAAGCGGTATCATCCCGCTCTGCGCAAGGGCGAGCGCCAGTCCCATGGTGGCAGCGCTGCTGTGGATAAGAGCGGTTACAATCGCGGAAAGCACAATGCCGGCCAGCGGGGTACCGGTCAGAACCGCAAATACCTGGCGAAACAATTCATTGTCGTGGAGCGGGATCATTGCATCGATCATGATTTTGAGCGAAAGAAACACAAAACCGAACCCTAAAATTCCCTGCCCCAGATTTTGCCAGAGTGATTTTTTTGCAAAAAAGACAAACACCAGCCCACTTCCTATGAGAAGAACAGCATAATCGTACGCATGGAAGGCGATAAGCTGGACGGTAACCGTAGTTCCAATGTCCGCGCCCAGAATAACGGCAAGACTCTGACGAAAATTCATGAGTCCTGCGCTCACAAACCCAATGAGCATGACTGATGTCGCGCTGCTTGATTGAATAAGCCCGGTAAGAAGTGCGCCGCCGCCCACGGCCGTTAACCGGTTGCTGGTAAGAGAGCGGAGAAGTGACCGTATTTTGGAACCTGCTGCCGCCTGGAGCCCATCATTTAAAAGCTTGATCCCGTACAGCAGAAGAAGCATGCCGCCAAAAAGGCTTATGAATATCATACAGTAACTATGCCTAATTTTTGGCGATTCGTCAACTCGAAAGAAGGGAAGGTCAAGGATTTTAACCTTACAAGAAATGGCAGAATGAAGGGTGAATGAGCTATGTTTTTTCCTGGACTCGCTTCCGCAGCCAGGAAATAAAGATATCGATCCCTTCCCCGGTCCTGCAAGAGAGTTCGAAGATGGGAGCTGCCGGATTAACTGCTCGAACGCCTTTGTAGAAGCTGTCCCGATCGAAATCAATATACGGCATCAGGTCGATTTTATTCAGGATAATCACATCAGCAGCCATAAACATTGATGTGTATTTGTACGGTTTGTCATGCCCTTCCGGCACACTTGCAATAACGAGTTTGAGATATTCTCCAAGATCAAACGTCGAAGGGCAGACAAGGTTGCCGACATTCTCAATCAGCAAAACCGCGCCTTTTTTAACCTGCATATCCGCCATGACGGTCTTGATCATGTTTGCATCAAGGTGGCAGCCGCCTCCGGTGTTGATCTGTGAGACCGGTATTCCAAGTTTATCGATTGTCTCTGCATCAATATTCGAAGCAATATCCCCTTCAATAACTGCGGCGCCAGTTTCTGCGCCTAGTGAGGTTATGATCTTGAGTATGACGCTGGTTTTCCCGGATCCCGGCGATGCCATGACGTTCACTGCGGTAATGCCTTTTTCTTTGAATAACACACGATTTTCATCTGCAAGCTTGTCATTGGCTTCCATAATATTTTTCATGATGGTTATTTTCATGAGCAATCTCCGTTATCCGTTATTCCACATCAATGCTTTCAATGTAAAATTCTTTTCCTATGTCAGTTGGAAGCCCCATGCCGCCGCATGTAGGACAATCAAAGCCTTTTGCTGGCTTTTCATAGTCATTACCGCAGACAGTACATCGGAACCTGGCTTTCACACGAGAAAATACCAGTTTTGCACCCTGGGCAATGGTGTCCTCGCTCATAATATCAAAATACATTTGAACGGATTCATCGATAATCGTGGATAAATCACCGATCACCAGCCTGATTTCAGTTATCTTGGATGCACCAGCTTTGGTAGCCTCTTGAATGACCGTTTGAAGCATCCCTTGTGTAACTGCGTATTCATGCATTGCTGGATCCTCAGAGCTTCGTACACACTGCGGTAATCTATTGAAATCGCTGATATGATCATACCAGGGAAAATCGGCGGGAAACACCCCAGGCGGGGAGTTTTCCCCGCCTGAGCATGCGTGAGTTGACTATTCCGCTTTTTTTGCAGGAGCGGGTTTTGCAGGTCCGATGCGTCTTACTTTTTCACGTGTAAAGAGACCTGCCAGATGCGCTTCATCCATGTGAAGGCATTTGACCGGGCATACTTCAACGCATACATTGCAAATTACGCATTTAAGTCTGTTTAATTCCCATGACCGATCGGTCTTGCTCACGGAAATGGCATTCGACGGACATCGCCGCGCGCATAACCCGCAAAAAATGCAGGTATTGATATCGATCTCCCCGAGCGCTCCCCGCGTATTTTTCATCGGCTGTCTTTTCTCAGCCGGATACATCCGTGTTGCCGGTTTTGAAACGACATTTTTCAGTACATTGCCCAAAAAATCAAACATGATTGTCTCCTACCTTTCCGTACAGCTTATGCAGGGATCGATGGTTAACAGCAACACCGGAACATCCGCAAGATGACTGCCGGGAATCATTTTCAGCAGCGTCGGGATATTCGCGAATGTGGGAGTTCTCACGCGCAACCGGTCAAGATTCTTCGTCCCGTTGCCCTTAATGTAATACAACACCTCGCCTCTCGGCTGTTCGACACGGGAAATTACTTCACCGGTTGGGTTTCCCTTTACCGGAACGCAGTATTCAGCACCAGCGGGAATCTTCGAGATAGCAGCCTTGATAAGTCGAATGCATTCCAGCACTTCCTTAAACCGGACAGCAGTTCGCGCCCATGAGTCACCGTCTTTTTCAACCACCATCTGGAAATCGAGGTCTTTATAAGCGGCGTATCCCATGGTTCTTAAATCCTGAGCAACTCCGCTTGCGCGGGCCATCGGTCCCACGGCGCCAAGTGCGTATGCTTCTTCTTTGGTAAGGGTGCCAATTCCGACCAACCGATGCTTCACCGTATAGTCGTTCAGCAACGCGCCTTCCAAGACCTTCATATCTGCTGCAATTTCATCTACAACACGAACGATTTTAGCCATTTGCTCAGACGTAAGATCTCTTCTGGTGCCGCCCACAGCATTGATGGATATCACGACCCGTGCTCCCGCCGTTTCTTCCATAATGTCCATGATCTTTTCACGGTCACGCCAGCACTGCATGAACAGGCTCTCAAATCCAAAGGCGTCCGCAAGAAGCCCTAACCAGAGCATGTGACTATGAATACGATGTAGTTCTGCCCAGATGACCCTGAGGTATTTTGCCCGCTCGGGAATCTCGATATTCATCATGGCTTCGATGCCCTGCACATAGCACTGAGCGTGCATAACGCTGCAAATACCGCAGATCCGCTCGACCAGAAATACATTCTGATTGAAATCTTTGACTTCGGCAAGCTTTTCCAATCCCCGATGCACATATCCGATTGCGGGAGTTGCCTCTACCACCTTTTCGTCCTCCATTACGAGCTTTAAATGAAGGGGTTCCGGCAAAACCGGGTGCTGCGGTCCGAATGGTATAGTAGTTTTGTTGTTCATGTCAGTTATCACCCTTCTGTACAATGGTTATCTTTGACTGGGGATTTTTGAGCGCTTCGGGCGTCAGAAGAAAATGTCCGCCGTAATCGATCGCAATATTCGTGACGTTCAGACCGAACAATTCCTTCATTTCATTTTCTACCAGCACGGCACAGAGATACGTCGCAGAAATGCTCGGTACTTCTTCACCCCGTTTTACCGCAATTCGGAAATTAGTAAGCTCCGTATTTTTGTCAAAGTGATAGATAACATTCAGCTTGTCCTCTCCGAGATCAACACAAGAGGCCGTGACAAACCGGTAACCCTGGCCCGACATCTTCTGTGCTTCGGAAAGAAGCTGGTCTTTGGAAATTTCTGTTACATTGCTGATCATACCGCCTCCTCGATTATACCTTTGCGTTAGCTTCAGCGACAGCCGCGCATTTCTTGGCTTTTGCCTTCAGCTTCATTTGCCTGGCTTTTTCTTCCATTTTCCCCAATGCTGCCACAACTCCGTCAATGAGAGCTTCGGGTCTCGGCGGGCAACCCGGGACATAGGCATCTACCGGAACAACCTTGTCCACACCCCCGACAACGTTGTAACACTCCGCAAAGATACCGCCCGTACCGCCGCATGCGCCGATGGCGACAACTGCCTTCGGCTCTGGCATCTGATCATACAGATTTTTCAGAACCCGCGCGTTCCGATGATTTATAGTTCCGGTTACCAACATCACATCAGCGTGTTTGGGGTTTCCAACATTCACAATTCCAAAACGCTCAAGGTCGAATACCGGGGTCAACGCAGCAACAACTTCGATATCGCACCCGTTGCACGCGCTGCAATTGACATGTATGACCCAGGGAGATTTAATTCTTGATGTGCTCATAATTCCCATTTTCGTCACCGTCCTTAGGCTTTGAGATACAGCCAGATAATATTAATACCAGCGGTTCCAATACCGACCAGATAAGTCGCCTTTAACATCCATTGCCATGACATGCGTGCGCACATATTATCGACCACCAGTTCAAGAAAATATGCGCCTAACGCTATCAGTATCCCTATCCACAACGGCTGGGCAAAGAACAAGGCAATAAGACCCAGCAGAATGACCAGATCATACCAGTGCGTCAGTTCAATCAGAGCAAGCTGACTGCCGGAAAATTCCGTAGTCAGGCCTTTGATAAGCTCCTGATGTCCGTGGTGAGATGTCGAGAAATCAAACGGAGACTTACGCAGTTTAATGGTCAGAACATACAGCAATGCAAAGAATACGAGCGGCAGGCTGTAAAGCAAGGGAGTGCCGTGCGTAAACACACTTTCGATCATGAAGCTCTTGGTAACCATGTATATCCCGATAACCATAAGAAGCAGCACCGGCTCATACGCAAGCATCTGGATAATTTCACGCTGTGCGCCCACCTTGCTGTATGGCGAACGAACGCTCATCGCCCCCATGATCAGGGCAATCGTGGAAAATGCCAGGACAAAGAACAGCACCAGGAGGTCTTGCTGGAGCACGAGAAGCACGAGGCTTGCAATAGCAAATAAGAGATGTGCCCACACATAAACCATCTGAGTCTGATTGACCGAGATGTTTTCCTTGCCCATAAGTTTGAAGAAATCATAGAACGGTTGTATAATCGGCGGTCCAAATCTATTCTGAAACCGAGCAGTCAATTTCCGGTCAATGCCGTTTAATAATCCGCCGATAACCGGCGCCACAATAATCGCAACAACGACAATAAGTATATTGTTTATCATCTCAGCACCACCCCGAACATTAACAGAATTATTGCCACGGCAGTCAGGTTCATTCCCAGAGTAAGTCTTTCTTCTCCAAATACCCCCTGGAAATAATAATTGCGAACCATAACGTCAGCGCTTTTATCGCCGGGACCGGTAAACTGTAGTCCCCGAATATCAGCATCGACGTTTTCACCGCAGAGATACGGCGTCCGGACTTCGTCAAGTTTCGCCCGGCGCAGATAGTAAATCATTATTACCAAAAGAACAGCAAGAATAGCAAAAAGACCAAGTACGGAAAATCCGCCGATGACATGTCCGTTCAAGGCGGTAAGCCAGATGCCGCCATCAGCGCCACCCGTAAGCATAATCTTATCCATCAGATGGAATGCTTTTAACTGCGGGTCCACCAACATATTAAACATCGGTGCAATGCCGATGCATACTACCAGGACTCCCGCCAGAAGTACCGCCAGGGAGCTTGATATGGAGAAATCGATTTTTTCCATTTTATATTTTGGCTTATAGGACATCGTCAGAACAAGTCCAATCCATTTTACCCAGAACACAACCGTAAATGCAGCGCCAAGCACAATCAACAGCATAACAAGCGGCGAATTTATCGAAGCCTCAATTGCAAGCAGCTTGGTAATCATAACGCCGAATGGCGGGAGAAGCATTGAGACAGCGCCAATTACCATAATAATCGTGGTAAACGGCATTTTTTTCATTACGCCCTGCATGTCTTCGATATTGCGGCTTCCGATTCCCTGCTCAATGGTACCCACACAAAGGAACAAGAGACCCTTGGAAACACCATGGAAAATGATAAGGAGCATGGCAGCTCCCAGGGCAACGTTATTACCAATGCCTGCGCACGCAATAATAAGGCCGAGATTTGCAATCGTTGAATAAGCCAGTACGCGCTTGGCATTGCTCTGACTAATTGCAATCGCGGATGCAGCCATAAAGGTAAATGCCCCCGCAACCGCAACAATGGTTCCAAGCAAGGTGCCTGCAAATGCCGGGGCCATCCGGACGACAAGATAGACACCGGCCTTCACCATGGTGCTGGAATGGAGTAACGCGGAAACCGGCGTCGGAGCAACCATGGCGCCGAGCAACCAGCTCTGGAACGGAAACTGTGCGGATTTCGTGAATCCTGCGAAACACAGCAACCCGATCGCAATTGGGAACAACCCGACAAAGTTGCCCGCAAGAGGGGCCTGGGCGATCTCTTCAACTGACAGAGTTCCCCGGGTATAGTAAATCAGAATAATGGCGGCGATAAACGCAACGCCGCCCGTCAGGTTCATCCACAGGGCTCTGACGGCATTCTTGATCGAAATTTCATTTTCATCATGTTTAATGAGCAGGAACGAACACAAGGTCGTCACTTCCCAGAAGAAGTACATCCAGGAGAGATTGTTGGTCATGACCAGGGCGTTCATTGCGCCAAGAAATCCAACCAACACCATGAAAAAACCCGGCTGCTTGGTTTTCTCGAGATGCAGGTGATGCTCGTGCTCTTTCATATACCCGATCGCAAAAACGCTGATAATGGGACCGACAATCGAGATCAGCAAAATGAGAACAAGCGATAAGTAATCGATAACGAACGCCGTTGCTGGTTCATGGACACCCATGAAGAATTCAAAGAAAATAACCGGGATGAGCTGCAAAGCTGTCAAAACCACAATCAAAGGCTTCTTGAGCTTGAATCCCCAATACCCGATAAACAACAGCAGCAGTACATCCAGAACCTTGATAATCTCACCCACATTGAATGGCAATGCACCCTCATCAATGCGGATACTCCCGTTCGATGCAAGCATCAGACGAGTAAATTCCCAGGCAACAAAAAACAGCACCAGGGTATTTGCTACAACCACCGTATTGCGCACTACCGTGTTTCGAATGATGTAACAGACTGCAGCACTGAAAGCCGGCAACAGTATAGCTACTGCCAATAACCCTAACACGTAACTGTCCACATTCTGCTCCTTTCAAACAAACGTATTCACATATTCATGAAAAACATCGGAAAAAATCGGGATAGGTCAACAACGCGTACCAGTACAACCGCATATTCTATAATAACCACCCCCCCAGGCAAGACTTATGCGCATCCAAATCGTTGCATTCTAAGAAATTTCATTTTTCTTGTCAAGGATAAAATAGTTTCGGATTATTCTTGCGTAATCAATCGCACTTGAGAAAAGAAAAAAACAACGACGAGTGCTATGAATATACAAATAGTGTTGTGTTCGGACATTGAAAGGTCTTGATGAATAGCAGCAGCGGCAGGAACTGTCATTAAAGAAATCGGGATTTCACAAAAGCAATCTCATCTTCTTTATTTTTGACGAATCCGTCAAGCTTCGCATCGAGGAGTTCTGCAAAAATTTTCTTGTACTTCGGTCCCGGTGAAATCCCTATTGTCTTCAGATCCTCTCCATCCAGTTCGACAACGACCGTGCGGAGATGGGTAAGATACAGCGAAATATTTTTTTTAACCTGTTCAGGAACGGCTTTCGACATCATCAAAAGGATTGTTTCGATATCAAGAGGCTGAAGCAGGTCATACACCCTGCTGGGCGGAAGATTCTGTTGCTTCACAAAAATGGGAAGGACTTTGGAATAATGAGAACGAGACTTATGGACCCGTTTCCTGATGTGCAGGGGAGCTGCTATTCGGTCAAACGCTTCATCAACAGCCTGCTCTTTCAGCCGGTCAAGAAGACCGAGAAAATAAACGAACCATTTTTCAGGGTGCAGACCGAGATACAATAACCTGAACCAGGTAAGCGTTTCCTGAATGCCATTAAAAATACGTTCAGCATGCACGGGGGTTTTGAGTGCCGGATGAATGAATTTCAGGAGATCGAAATCCTTCATCCGGACAAGAATTTTAAGCGGCTCTGCTTCTGCAAACGACAGGAGCACTTCCTGAAAGAATCGCTCTCCCCGGAGCCGGTTAAAAAGTCGCATGCTGACCGCCGTCTTGATAAGGTTCTCAGTATGTTTGTTCAAGTGAAAATCGAAACGCTGCTCAAAACGAATTGCTCGCAGCACCCGGGTCGGGTCCTCAACGAACGAGAGATTATGAAGCACCCGGATCGTCTTCTCTTTGATGTCCCGCTGAGCGCCGAAAAAATCTATGAGTTCTCCAAAATGGCTTTTATTCAGACGGACTGCGAGCGTATTGATGGTGAAATCACGCCGGTACAAATCCCGTTTGATCGATGACAGCTCCACGGTCGGAAGCGCGGCTGGAGCATTATAATATTCGTGCCGTGCTGTCGCGATATCCAGTTTTAATCCATTGAGTAATACGACAACTGCAGTCCCGAATTTCTGATGCATGGTGATTCTGCCGCCGGTCTTTTGTTGAAGCATTTCTGCAAAGGTAATCCCGTCTCCCTGGATAACAATGTCGATATCGAGATTGGTTATTCGCATCATCAGATCGCGAACGATTCCGCCGACAAGATACACGGGAAAACCGGCTTCATCTGCAATAGTACCAATGGTAGTGAGCAATGCTAACACGTCCTGAGGCAGATGGGTCTCGATCAGCCGTTTTACATTCCGGATCGATCGCGGCCCATCATTCTCGGGCTGTACATCCAGGCGCTGCTCGTGCAGTGACCGCAGAAGATCGGTCCGGGTAATCGCACCGGCCAGTGTGTTGTTGTGATCGAGCACCGGGATAAAACGCTGCCGTTCTTCAATCATTATCCGCTCAACCTGCGCCATCGGCATCTCTGGAAAGGCGACCGGGCCGCCGCTCGTCATAAATTCATTCACCGCCTGTTTTCCCAGGCCGTGGAACAGCGCCTTCTGTACCACCTCGCGTGTAATAATCCCTTCATATTTGTTTTTATTTAAAATAGGCAGTACATTCACACTGAAACGGGTCATGGCTTCGCCTGCTTCTGCAATAGTGCTTCCTGAAGGGATCGTCATAACCGGAGAGGTCATGATTTCCTTCGCAGAGCGGTCAGGCTTGATATGTTTTTTCAGGATATCAATCAACCGCTCTCGCGCCTGGAGATACGTCATGTCCTTCGTCACTGCTGACGCTGCCGTTGCATGCCCTCCTCCACCAAACTGCTCAAGGACATTTCCTGCATTCACCCATGCGGTCCTTGACCGTGCTATGATCTGGGTCTTCTCTCCCATTTGAACAACAAGAAACAGAACATCAAGATTTTCTTTTTCCTTCATTCGCTGAGCAAGATTTGCAAGATCTGGGACAAAATGCGCTGTATCCATGGCCGCGATAACTACCCGCACTCCATTGATCTCGTAACTCATTGCCGCGGTCATAAGATTGTTTAAAACAGCCGTCTGCTCAGGGGTAAGCTCGCGTGTAATAAAATCAGAAACAACTGATAGCATGGCTCCTTGGGAGAGTAAATACGCCACGGCTTGTGCGTCGCGTTCCGTGGTCGAAACATACAGAAGCGAGCCGGTCTCTTCATAAATACCCAAAGCAAGAATCGTCGCTTCCATCGGTGTGATTGAAATATTCTTTTTTCTCAAAAGCTCGATCAGGATTGTGATCGTAGCGCCAACCTTTTCCACAACTTCCAGTTCACCACGCAGGTCTCCTTCCATGGCAGGATGATGATCGTAAATATGGATGGAAAGATTTGGACGATCTAAGATGCTGGCAAGTTTTCCCAGTCGGTCGGGATTGCGGTTGTCTACAATAATAAGGCGGGTGATAGCGTTTAAATCAACATGTTTCAGCCGTTCAATATCCACCACATAGAATGCTGATTCAAGAAAAAAATCACGCATGCTTTTTTCCTGCGATCCTGGAAATACGAGCGTTGCTTCCGGATACAGTTTTTTCGCGGCAACCATAGACGCCAGAGCGTCAAAATCAGCATTAGTATGACTGGTAATAATTTCCATATTTTTTTAAAATTCCAATCGTCAAATTACAAATTCCAAATAATATCCAATTATCAAATGACAATAATCAACCGTTGAGAGTTTGATGATTGGTCATTGGTGCTTATTTGTAATTTGGTGCTTGTAATTTGGTCATTATCTTTAACTTCTCGGATGATGCTTCTCGTGTATCTTCTTAAGCCGTTCCCGCGATACATGGGTGTAAATTTGGGTCGTTGAAATATCCGAATGCCCGAGCATTGCCTGAACAGAACGGAGGTCCGCCCCATTGTCAAGAAGGTGCGTTGCAAATGAATGGCGGAAAGTATGCGGCGAAACAGTTTTTTCTATTCCGGCTTTTTTTGTGTAAAATTTGATCCGCTCCCAGAACATCTGGCGCGTAATGGTTTGCTGTTTTGCACTGATAAAAAGAGAATCGGATTTTTTATTATGCAGAAAAGCCGGACGTCCCCTCTCCAGATATGCCTGCAGCCAGTCAACTGCTGTCTCACCCAGAGGAACGGCGCGTTCTTTCGAACCCTTTCCCATCACAATAAGATATCCCCGCTCGAGGTTTATATCACGCTGCGCAAGATGAACGAGTTCGCTCACCCTGAGGCCGGTTGCATAGAGGAGTTCGAGCATGGCCTTGTCGCGAAGACCGATTTTTGTGGACGTATCCGGCTGAAGAAGAAGCGTCTCGACATCAGATGAGGAAAGCGACTTCGGAAGCCGCTTCCATTGACGCGGAACATCGATATTCAAGGTGGGATCGGTCTGTGCAAGTCTGTCAAGGAGAAGAAATTTATGAAAGCCGCGCACAGCTGCCAGATTACGGGCACGAGATGATGGTGCAATACCCTTCTTTGCAAGAGATGCAAGAAAGGATTCAATATCAGATTGAGTGATTGAATCCGGACTTTTCTCTTTCATAAAAGTGAAATATTTTCGTAAATCACGTTGGTAGGATTCGATCGAGTTACGTGCGAGTCCTTTTTCAACAGTCAGATAATCTAAAAATTTTTTCAGAAGTTCTTCATTCATAAAAGGAACACCTGCTAGATCAGATTCTATGTTATTGACTCATAAAATGCAAGCGATCAACGACAATCTGCTTGATATCCTGAGCAGCGTATTGTATCATCACCTGCCGTCCGATAACATACACATATGATGTCACATAAAAAGAATATACTGCTTATCCATCCCCTTGGTGAGACACTGCTTCCTGGAGAGCAAAGCATGGCTCGGGTCATGAATATCATGCCTCCGCTGGGACTCCTGTCTCTGGCAGCCTGGCTTGAGAAACATGGCCATCAAGCAGACGTACATGACTGTTATGCATTCCCTAAAATGGATTATTCCATCGCCGCCTATTTGAAACAAAAAAAACCGGATTATGTCGGCTTTTCTACAACCACTTCCAGCTTTTTAGACGGGATCAGACTCGCGACCATAGCCAAGGATATTCTGCCTACCGCAAAAATCATTTTCGGCGGTGTTCATATATCAGCTTTAAAAGAACGGTTATTGAATGATTTTCCGGTGATTGATTACGGAGTGCCTGGAGAAGGCGAAGAAACGTTGCGGGAACTGCTTGAATCAAATCAGAGTGATCTGGCTCAGATTCAGGGGCTTCTCTTTCGGAAAAACGGAGAAACGATCTTCACCGGCTATCGAAAAAATTTGCTTGTTATGGACTCATTACCATTTCCCGCCTATGAAAAACTCCGGGGATTCCCTGCCAGTTATAAATTACCGATTTTCAGTTATCCCAAAGCACCGAACACTACCATTATTACAAGCCGGGGTTGTCCGTATACCTGTTCGTACTGCGACCGTTCTGTTTTTCAACGAACCTATCGTTATAATTCACCCGCATATATGGTGGAATATCTCACCTACCTTCAGAAACGATTTTCAATCAAGCATGTAAATATCTATGACGATACATTTACCCTGAAACGCGATCGGGTTATGGAATTCTGTGAACTCAAGATGAAATCAAATGTAAACAAGATGACTTTTAACTGTGCTGCACGAACTGAACAACTCGATCAGGAAATGCTTGTTATGCTCAAAAAAGCAGGTTGCTGGATGATCAGTCTGGGAATTGAAACCGGCGATCCAGAGCTGCTCAAAAAACACCGCTCGTATTTGCCAAGCAGGAGCATGGAGAACCCGCTCGAAAATATTCGTGCAATGGTATATCAGATCAAACAAGCAGGAATTCGCGTCAAGGGACTCTTCATGCTCGGCCTTCCTGGCGAAACAGAAGAGAGTATCAAAAAAAGCATGAATTATGTCATGAGCCTGCCGCTCGATGATTTCAATCTTTCCAAACTTACGCCATTCCCTGGTGCGCCCATGTATAAGGATATTCGTGAGCATGGAAGTTTCGATGAGAACTGGGAGCAGATGAATGCTCTTAATTTTATTTTTGTGCCAACAGGATTTACAAAAGAACAACTTGAAGAACGGCATAGAGAATTTTATCGCCGATATTTTTCTCGATTACCAATGCTGCTCAATTATATCAAAATGATCTGGCAATCTCCTGACAGTTGGCGACGCTTCTGGTTTGACCTGCCGACGTTTATACGACTTACAAAACCTTCACGATCCAACGAGCGTAAAGCAAGAATGCATGGTCATCAGAAGGATTAAAATCCTCCTTTCTTTTCTCGATGCATTGACTGATTGAAAGACTTCTGCTACAGTCTGATAAACATGGCAATGTTTACTTAGAGAATTCTTTGCAGCGTCAAATACGTTCACATTAAATATGATGAAACGATAAGGAGAACACTTTGAAACCCTGGTACGAAGAATTATTCAAAAATTACGCTCAAACCTATGATAAAGAAGTGTACACGCAAGGAACGATCGGAGAATGTGATTTCATTGAGAAAGAAATCAATTCAGACAAAACAAAAAAGATACTCGATATCGGATGTGGAACCGGCAGGCATGCAATAGAGCTGTCGAAAAAAGGCTACTCGGTAACAGGAATCGACTTATCAGAATCACAACTGGAACATGCAAGGCAGAAAGCGTCTGCTCTATCACTCACGATTGATTTCCGAAAACATGACGCGCGGATGCCGCATTTCTCAAATGCTTTTGATCTGGCCATTATGTTGTGTGAAGGCGGTTTTTCTCTCATGGAAACCGATGAAATGAATTTTCAAATTCTGGAAAACGCCGCACGAGCGTTAAAACCCAGGGGGAAGATCGTGTTTACAACGCTCAACGGCTTGTTTCCTCTCTTTCATTCAGTGAAAGATTTTTTCGATTCGCAAAAAAAAGAAGGTGCTTCGACAAGCAAAGAAAATACGTTTAATCTTATGACTTTTCGCGATCATAGTGTAGTAGAATTCACTGATGATTCCGGGAATAAAAAAACACTTCAATGCAATGAACGGTTCTACGTTCCTTCCGAAATAACCTGGCTCTTGAAATCATTGCAGTTTCAAACAATAGCTATATTTGGAGCAAAACTGGGTGCGTTCAGCCGCAACGATACCTTGACAACGGAAGATTTTGAAATGCTGATCGTTGCAGAAAAGTCGTGAGCCCTTTGCGCAGGCAACTCATGAGCCAATTAAAATGCAGAACAGTCCGATAGTACATCATTGATAATCCCCTATTCGTATGATATAGTTAATGAGTTTTATTTGTTCAATTCACACTCGAACGACATCCCTCATGACAGACCTTTCCCATGATTTTGAACAGACCCTTTTATCTCTTGACCGATTGGCCGCCAGACAGCTTGTCACTGCAGCTCAAAATACCTATACACCAATAGAATTTGTAGATCAGGTCATTATGAAAGCTCTTACCCGTATTGGCGAGGGCTGGGAGCGAGGTGATATTGCTCTTTCACAAGTGTATATGAGCGGCCGTATTTGTGAAGAACTGGTTGACGGGCTCCTTCCACCGGGTGATGCACAACGCAAGGATCAGCCGCGTATGGCAATAGGAGTGCTCGAGGATTATCACCTGCTTGGCAAGCGAATTGTTTACTCGGTATTGCGGGCTGAAGGCTTTGACCTCAAAGATTACGGCCGGGTCACGGTTGACGAAGTAATTGCCAAAGTAAAAGAAGATCATATCCGCATACTCTTGATCTCAACATTAATGCTGCACTCTGCACTGCATGTTCAGGACCTGGTGGCCAGACTTAAAGCCGAGAATCTGGATGTAAAGGTTATCGTGGGCGGAGCTCCTTTTCTGTATGACGATCAACTCTGGCGTGAAGTCAAGGCTGATGCAATGGGCCGCTCTGCGTCTGATGCAGCGAAACTCATTCGCTCTTTGATGGGAGGTCTTGCATGAAAAAAGAAGCAATGACTTCCATGCAGCGTGTGCTTACCACTCTGGGGCACCAGGAGCCAGACAGAGTTCCGCTGTTTCTGCTGGTTGTTATGCAGGGGGCACGAGAACTAGGGCTTTCCATTCAGGATTACTTTTCCAAGGCTGAATATGTAGTTGAAGGGCAACTGCGCCTTCGTGCAAAGTATGGACATGACTCTCTTGTTGGTTTTCTGTACGCCCCTCTTGAAGTTGAAGCATGGGGCGGTGAAGTTATTTATGCTGAAGATGGACCGCCCAATTCTGGACAACCATTTATTAGAAATGCTGAAATGATCCCTCGGCTTAAAGCTCCTGATATCGGGAAAAATCCCTGTTTATTAAAAGTTCTGAAAACCATCAAGCTATTAAAGAAGCGAGTCGGAGATGAATGCCCGATTGTTAGTGTGGTTGTATCTCCGTTCTCAGTTCCGGTAATGCAGATGGGTTTTGGCCCGTATCTTGATCTCATGGTGGAGCGGCCGGACTTATTTGAAAAGCTTATGCAGGTCAACGAGGCATTTTGCGTGGAATGGGCCAATGCGCAGCTGGAAGCGGGCGCTACGGCGATCTGTTATTTTGATCCGGTATCCTCTCCTACCATCATTCCCCGGGAAGTGTACCTTCGTACGGGATTTACAATATCCAAGAATATGTTACGCCGAATTAAAGGCCCTACCACCATTCACCTGGCTTCAGGACGCTCACTTCCTATTATTAATGATTTAATCCAGACAGGAACCGCGGTCGTGGGCGTGAGTTGTTTTGAAAATCTGGCAGAAATTAAATCAATCTGCCGCGGAAAAATTAGCATTCTAGGAAATTTGAATGGAATCGAAATGCGCCGATGGACTCCAAAAGAAGCGGAGGAAAAAGTGAAAGAAGCTATTTCCCAGGCCGGACCTGGCGGAGGATTTATTCTGTCTGATAATCATGGTGAGATCCCCTGGTCTGTCCCTGATAAAACGCTGATGGCGATCTGTGAAGCTGCCCGCCGATGGGGTTCCTATCCTTTGAACATACCAGAGCACTATGGCAAATAAAATCCTGTTTGTAGTCTGTGAACATTATGTACGTGAAGCGCAAGCCGCGATCGAAGCGGAACAATTAGATGATGCCGTAGTAATAGGCTTTCCCGCCCGATGCGGCCGCCCTCCTTTGACGACCGAAGAACTTACTGCAAAAATTAATGCGCTGGGAAATATCGATCAGGTGGAAGTCTTTGGAGCTTCCTGCCTCACCGGCATCGCTGATTTTACTTCACAGGACTATAAAGTACATGTTCATAAACGAGATCAGTGTTTCACCCTTGTGGCTGATCTCTCCTTGATTAATTATTGTTTAAAAAAAGGCGCCTATTTAGCCACTCCGGGTTGGCTTGCAAACTGGCGTACGAATATAGAACGGCTGGGTCTCAATCAGGAAACAGCGAGCGAAATGTTCGCTGAAACAACTACCGGTATTGTCATGCTGGAAACCGGCGTTAACGGACACAATCCTGAGCATGTGAAGGAATTTGCTGAATATGTACATAGACCTTTTGAGATTATCCATACAGGAGTATCCGTTTTGCGGTTGCTGTTTGGGAAAATAGCGCTGGTACGACAGATGGAACTGCAGCGGAAAGAGGCTGCCAAGGAAATTAAGGAAATTCGCAAGCAGGCAGCAACACATGCAATGGCCATTGATCTTCTCTCCAATCTGGCAAAAATTGTTACAGAAACAGAAGCAGTGCATGCAATGCTGGATGTATATACCTTTCTTTTTGCCCCTCAACGACTTTGCTATTTAAGTTTTCAAGACGGCGTTCCTAACAAATTATGGCTTAAGCCGGAAGGGCTCATTGATGAGGCAGAACAAGAAGCCCTCAAAGAAAAGCTGGATGCATTGCAGGAAAATAGCGGGTACACAGAATCCGGAAAAGGGTTTTATCTGCGCATCGTCAGGAGAGGAGAAATCCGGGGCGTTATTGCTCTGGAAGATATTGCTTTACCTGAATACCTTGATCAATACCTCAATTTGGCGTTCAGTATTGTTGATATTTGCGAGCTCCCTATTCAAAATGCACGAAAGTATGAAAAGTTGGTCCGCACGCAAGAGATGTTGCGAAAAGCGAATGAAGATCTGTATCGACTTTCCACGACAGATGCCTTAACCGGTATCGCGAACCGTCGGGCATACGACGAATATCTTGAAGTTGAATGGAAAAGGATGCTGCGCAACAACACTCCTTTGTCACTTATCATTTGCGATATCGACTATTTCAAAAAATATAATGACCGATATGGCCATAAAAAGGGAGATATTTGTTTGCATACCGTCGCACAAATTATCCGTAAGATTGCATTGCGTCCCGGCGATTTTGTTGCGCGTTACGGAGGTGAAGAGTTTGTTGTGGTTTTACCGAATACACCAACGGAAGGAGCTTTTCATCTTGCCGAAAAAATCCGGATGGCTGTCGTGCAATACAATATTCCCCATGAAGGATCTGAGATTGCTCCCTCTGTTACTTTGAGTCTCGGCATCGCCGAGCTCAAACCTCCTTTCGACGCAGAGTTAACATGCACAACACTTTTTCGTATGGCAGACAAAGCTCTGTATCAGGCAAAAAACGAAGGAAGAAACCGCACGATTGTCTGGAAAGGACAAGCTGAATGAGAGGTCGGTTACAGAATACTGCCTAAACCAAGGAACGCAATATGCCCTCTGTCAATATCCTAAAAGACTATATCCCCGGTTCAATCGGCCGCATAGCCGAACTACACGGTACCTATTATAATCAGCATTGGAACTTTGGATCATTTTTTGAAGCAAAAGTGGCAACGGAACTATCTGAATTTATTAAACGATATGATAAGAACCGGGATGGTTTATGGACCGTCGCGTTCGAAGGAAGGATTGAAGGTTCGATTATCATTGATGGATTGCATACCAACGATGAAGGAGCACATTTGCGATGGTTTATCGTCTCTGATGTTTTACGCGGAAAGGGTTTTGGCAACCGGCTTATCGATTCTGCAATAACTTTTTGCAAAAAATCTTATTATAAGCGCGTTTATCTCTGGACATTCGAAGGGCTTCATGCTGCAAGACATCTTTATGAAAAAGTCGGATTTAAGCTTGTTGAACAACAGAGAGGGTCGCAATGGGGCAAGGAAGTAAATGAGCAACGGTATGTTCTTGCATTAAGATAACCTGTTTTATCCTTTTGCCACCTTTCCGACAATTTCTTTCACATCAGAAATCCCCTGATCCATTAACAATGACTCCATGCCGTTCAGTATATCAAGCGTTGCACGAGGATTTATAAAATTCGCGGTTCCTATTGCGACTGCCGAAGCTCCGGCCAGCATATATTCCAGGGCATCTTCGCCAGTGACAATTCCTCCCATGCCGATTATGGGAAGTGTAACTGATTTTGCAACTTGCCATACCATTCGAACACCAACAGGTTTTATTGCTGGTCCTGACAGACCACCGGTGCAGTTTGCTAATCGCGGCTTCATACAGCGGACGTCGATGGCCATGCCCAATAAGGTATTGATAAGCGACAAACCATCACATCCCGAGTCTTGAGCTGCTTTTGCAAACTCGACAATATCAGTAACATTAGGAGAAAGTTTTGCAATAAGCGGAAGCTTGGTCGCTTTTCTGACAGCGGACAGGAGATCAAAAGCAGATGCGCAATTTGTACCGAACACCATGCCTCCTGCTTTCACATTCGGACAGGAAATGTTCACTTCAAGTCCGGATATGCCCGGCACGTCGTCAAGCCTTTCTACAACACCGACATAATCTTCAAGACTGTAGCCAAAGACATTCACAATCACTGCGGTGTCAAATTGCCTCAGATAGGGAAGTTTCTCGTTTATAAAAATATCGACTCCTGGATTTTCGAGCCCGATGGCATTCAACATGCCTGCTGGCGTTTCCCAGATACGAGGAGGCGGATTTCCATGAATCGGCTTGAGTGATATGCCCTTTACAATGATGCCGCCCAGTTTATTCAGATCAACAAACTCCGCATATTCCTTGCCATATCCGAATGTACCAGATGCTGTAAGGATAGGGTTTTTGAGATGAATGCCAGCTATGCTCACCGAAAGATCGGGTTTATACACTGTTTTTTTTCTCATCTCCACCCAACCTCGAACATATTATGATGAAACATATTTTTCACAACGGTTCCGTCCTTTTTTCTTGGCAACATACATGGCTTGATCAGCCTGTTTGATTAGCTCATTCAGAATATCGGATGCCTTGAACCCTTTTTTTGCTCCTTTGAAAGCACTTACTCCCAGACTGATGCTCATCTTTAAAAGTGGTGCATGGTATAAAGGCATGGCTGTTACAAGTTCCCTCAGGCGTTCGGCAAACTGATAAGCCCCGTCCATGTCCATGGAAGGAGAGATAATGATGAATTCTTCTCCACCATACCTGCATACCACATCATTCAGCCGAACATTTTCTTCCAGAAGCTTTGCAAGCCGGACAAGGACCTCATCCCCGATTTTATGGCCGTACTTGTCGTTAATTTCCTTAAACTTATCGATGTCCAGAAAAATAATGGTACAAGACTGTTTTGTGCGCTGGGCAAGCTCGATGATTTCCTGTCCCCTTTTTTGAAAGCAACGCCTGTTTGCAAGCCCGGTCAAAGAATCAAGAAGCGCCTGTGATTCCAGTGTCTTCATCAGCTGGCCGATTTTTTCCCGCATGCGATGAAAAGACTTGTCCAGAATGTCCACTTCTTCATACGTAGATTCCTTGTGACTCATCGAAGGCTCTAGTTCACGGTAATGTTCAGAGAAACTTGAGACTTCCTGAGTAAGCACATCAATTGGTTCGACAATTTTTTGGGTTGTATATCGGGCAAGCGGAAAAATAATGAGCAGAATCATGCCCAGAAAAATGAGGATAAATATTCCGATTTTATGCAACAAGCTGCCGATTATCTCATTTTTTTCGATCTCAACAATAAGTCCCCATGAACGATCCGAAATCCATTGATATGCGCCCAATACAGGAGCACCACGATAACTAATATAATCACCGAATCCTGTTTCTCCATTCAAAACACGTTTGACCGCTTCTGACTGAATCAGAAATGGCCGAGAAACATCAGCGTCCTCCCCGTGTTTGTTAAGTTTAAGAATGGAACGTGATTCCGTAAGCATCCGGCCGTTCACATCTACAAGATAGGTCTCTCCGGTTTTTCCGAATTGAAGCGAAGAAGTAATTTCCTGAATTTTACTCAGATCGAGCGGTCCCAGGATCACTCCGGCAAATGCGCCCTGATCATTGATCACCGGACTGGATACAATAACCGTAGGTTTTGCAGTAACACGGGAGATAATAATCTCACTAACATACTGCTTTTTTTCCAACGCCGCCTGAAAATAACTGCGGTCTTTTACATTAATACCTCGAGTAAGAATTCGTTCTCCATCAAACAAAAGAATTCCCCTGCTATCCACATAGTACAAACCATCGAAATCGGTATTTACCTTTTCCATGTAAGCACTCAGTAATCTTTTTATGTTAACAAGATCTTTTTCTCTGACCGCCCGGGAAAGGGTAAGCTGGGTTATATCCTGGACGCGCTCATGGAACCAGCTCTTTATATACATTTCATGCTGGGTTCGTGTAATCGCAAGGTTCTCATAAGCAAATTCTTTGATGGAGTGATACGTAATGCCGGTATACGTCGCCAGGCTGATTACCGCGCTAATGATGCCGATGATCGTGAAATTTCTGATAAGTGCCAGCCGAAGTTTGCTCTTTCTGTGGTTCATGGCTGCCTTGCGTTTTGTGAATGTAAAAGCTGAGGAAGTGGTAACCGTACTTCTTCTGACCAGTCAATTTCTCGTGCATCAAATACCGGCCCTTCCTTGCACACGCGCTTATATCCTTCTGTCTTTATTCGTACAGAGCATCCCATACATGCGCCGAGCCCACATCCCATACGCGCCTCCAGGGAAACGAAACACGGGAGAGAATGCTCGGCAGCAATCTTACTTATTGCCGCAAGCATCGCATGAGGCCCGCAGGCATATATCACCAGATGCTTCTTTTTTTCCGTTTTGGTCAGGAATGCATTCAGAATATCCGTTGTCATTCCTTTTACACCCATGCTTCCATCTTCGGTTGCAATATGAACGGTTGCACAGTTTTTTCTGAATGCGGAAAGAATATTTGAAGGCGGAAGGCATTCCTTGAAACGAGAGCCGACAAAAAGATGGATAGGAACACATACACGCTGTGAAAAAAACTGAAGTGGCGGGAACCCGCTTCCTCCTGCAACGAGTACGGCGGTTGTTCCCTTTTCCGGGAGTGAAAATCCGTTTCCAAGCGGTCCCAGGAACTGAAGTGTTTCTCCTGTTTTCGCATGACTGAGAAGAGCAGTTCCCTTTCCGGCAATGCGGTACAGAATTTCAATAGAGGAACGTGTGGGAATTGACGCAATCCCGAACGGCCGCGCAAGGAGCGGATCAATAGTATCGGAAACCCGGAGCATCACAAATTGGCCAGGAAGTGAAGTGCGGGCTGCTTCAGGGGCTTTCAGGATCAGGCGGAAATACCCTCTGCCGGCAGGCTTATGCTCAAGAATAATTCCCGTATGCAGCCGTTTAGCATTCAATCTGAATCTCCTGAACTTCGTATTCCACCGTTTTTGCAGGCGTTTTGATTGTTACAACATCGCCAACCTTATGCCCAATAAGCGCTTTTCCAACCGGTGATTGAACCGATATCTTCCCTTTTTTAAGATCAGCCTCTTCCTGGCCGATCAACGTATATTTTTTGATATCGCCGGATTCAGTATCACATAAAGTCACCGTGCATCCGAAGACAACCTTTTCATTGCTCAGTTTTGAAACATCAATGATCTGTGCATGAGCAAGCTTGGATTCCAGCTCGCGCTTCTTTGCATCAAGATGACCCTGACGCTCCTTCGCTGCATGATACTCTGCATTTTCGGACAAATCACCGTGCGCTCGCGCTTCCTCAATATCTTTGATGTTCTTGGGCCGCTCGACTTTCATAATACGATCGAGCTCCTGCTTTAATTTGTCATATCCTTGTTTGGTCATCGGAATTTTCTGTGTCATTCTGTATGATACTCCTGGAGAGATTTTACACGAATCGTGCCTTTTTTAATAGTCGCAATTCCACGTACGGCCGCTTTTGCAGCAGAAAGAGTCGTAAAATAAGGGATCCCTTTCATGAGAGTGGTACGCCGTATGGAATAGGAATCCTTCTGCGATTGTGAACCGGAAACCGTATTGATTACAAGATCAATCTGTAGATCAGTGATCTGATCCACAATATGCGGCCTGCCCTCGGCAACCTTATTCACTATTTCAACTGCGATGCCATGCCGTTGTAAATAAGCAGCCGTTCCCCGCGTTGCAACAAGTGAAAATTGCATTCCTTCAAGTGCCTTCGCTACTTCAACGAGATCGGCTTTATCTTTATCTTTCACGCTCAGGAACACTTTTCCATTTATCGGCATGGGATTATTGGCAGCAATCTGGGATTTGGCAAAGGCCATTCCGAAATCAGTATCAATTCCCATAACCTCGCCCGTAGATTTCATTTCAGGGCCAAGAAGCGTATCCACACCCGGGAATTTCGTGAAGGGAAAAACCGCTTCTTTGACCGCAATGTGTTTTAATTTCTTTGTGCTCGTAAAACCAAGCTCGTTTAGTGTCTTTCCTGCCATCAATCTTGCAGCAAGTTTTGCAAGCGGAATGCCGGTTGCCTTGCTTACGAACGGAACGGTTCTTGATGCCCGGGGATTTACTTCCAGTACATAAATCTTGCTGTCCTTTACCGCAAATTGAATGTTCATGAGTCCAATCACGCGAAGAGCAAGAGCAAGCGCTTGCGTCTGGCGTTCGATTTCCTGAATAATATGAGCAGGCAGGGAAAACGGCGGAAGAGAACATGCAGAATCGCCAGAATGGACACCTGCTTCCTCAATATGTTCCATGATTCCCGCCACAACAACACGTTTCCCATCAGCAATTGCGTCAACATCTATTTCAATAGCATCTTCCAGATATTTATCAACCAGGACCGGCCGCTCAGGCGAAGCCTTGACCGCACGAGTCATGTAATTGCGTACACTCTCCTCATCGTACACAATCTCCATGGCTCTGCCTCCCAGAACATACGAAGGTCTCACCATGACCGGATACCCGATCCGGTTTGCAATTTGCACAGCTTCATCCTGCGATACTGCAGTTCCACTCTCGGGCTGCAAGAGACCAAGCTTGTCCAAAAGTTCCTTGAACCGTTTACGATCCTCTGCGAGGTCGATGCTGTCGGGTGATGTCCCGAGAATCCTGACCCCTTCCTGCTCGAGCGGCACAGCAAGCTTCAAAGGAGTCTGCCCGCCGAATTGAACAATCACGCCTTCCGGATTCTCACGTTGTATGATATGGAAAACATCCTCCAGTGTCAAGGGTTCGAAGTACAGCCGGTCTGAGGTATCATAGTCAGTACTCACGGTTTCAGGATTGCAATTCACCATGATGGCCTCATACCCATCGTCCTTGAGCGCGAACGCGGCATGGACGCAGCAATAATCGAATTCGATCCCCTGCCCGATCCGGTTCGGCCCACCACCGAGAATAATGATTTTCTTGCGGTCTGTTGGACTGGCTTCAGATTCAGATACCGGTGCTCCGATCTGCTCCTTCTGAATCTTATAAAACGGTTTTTCATAGGTTGAATACAGATAGGGAGTATGCGCTTCAAATTCAGCAGCACAGGTGTCCACTGTCTTGAAGACTGGCAGAATCCCGAGTTCAAGACGTTTTCGCCTGACTGCAGTTTCAGTCGTTCCCAGAAGTTGTGCAAGTCTGCGATCTGAGAAACCGAATTCTTTTGCTCTTCTGAGAGGATGATCGAGTTCAGAAGTGTGCTGCAGAATCATTTGACCCGCGTCTTTGATATGTTGCTCTTCGTGAATGATCTGCTGTATTTGATACAGAAACCACCGGTCGATTTTCGAGATTGCAAAGATTTCTTCGATATCAATTCCCATTCTCAAAGCATCGGCAATATACCAGATTCGCTCCCAGTTCGGGACGCTGATCTTCTGGCGAACATCGACTACTCCCTTATTAAGGTCGCCATCCCGGTCGCGGCGCGATTCAAATCCATACCGATCGATTTCAAGAGAACGAAGCGCTTTTTGAAAAGCTTCCTTGAATGTTCTCCCGATTGCCATGGCCTCACCAACGGATTTCATCTGCGTCGTGAGCGTTGCATCAGCCTGGGGAAATTTCTCGAATGCAAATCGCGGGAATTTCACAACAACATAATCAATCGTGGGCTCGAACGACGCAGGAGTTGCCCGGGTAATATCATTCGTTATCTCGTTAAGTGTATATCCAACTGCAAGCTTTGCTGCTATTTTTGCAATTGCAAACCCCGTTGCTTTTGATGCCAAAGCAGAGCTCCGGGACACTCGCGGATTCATCTCAACAACAACCATTCTGCCGTTGTTTGGGTTTATTGCAAATTGAATATTCGAACCACCGGTATCCACCCCGATCTCACGTATGATGCGGAGAGATGCATTCCGCATAATCTGGTATTCTTTGTCCGAGAGCGTCTGAGCAGGAGCAACCGTAATACTATCACCAGTATGCACGCCCATGGGATCGAGATTTTCAATGGAGCAGATGATCACGACATTGTCATGTGTGTCACGCATGACTTCGAGTTCAAACTCTTTCCATCCGACAACCGATTCTTCAATCAATACCTGATGGACGGGGCTCGCTTCCAAACCCAGGGTCATCAGCTCGGTAAATTCATCTCGGTTATACGCAATCCCGCCGCCTGTTCCTCCGAGTGTAAATGCCGGCCTGAGAATTGCGGGAAAGCCAACAATATCAAGAATGGAATATGCCTCTTCAAGAGTTGTGGCAAAACCGCTTTTCGGAACATCCAGCCCGATGCGTTCCATTGCCTTTTTAAAAAGCTCCCGGTCTTCTGCTTTTTTGATCGCAGGAAGTTTTGCTCCGATCAGTTCTACGTTATATGTGTCGAGTACACCGGTTTCTGCCAAAGCAACCGCTGTATTCAGCGCGGTCTGACCACCCATGGTCGGCAATAGAGCATCCGGCCGCTCGCGTTCAATAATCTTTGCCACAATATCCGGCGTGATGGGTTCAATATACGTCCGGTGCGCCATCTCCGGATCAGTCATGATCGTGGCCGGGTTTGAATTCATCAGGACGATTTCGTACCCTTCTTCCCGAAGCGCCTTGCAAGCCTGAACCCCTGAATAGTCGAATTCACATGCCTGGCCGATGACAATAGGGCCGGAGCCAATGATCAGAATTTTTTTGATGTCAATACGCTTTGGCATTTAAACCTCTTAAAATTTTTGATTCTCGTAATATTAAGTTTCGCTGCAGTGTCCCCCGCCAGCGGGGGAGAAGACAAGGGATCAATCAACAAGTTCCTGCATCCATCCATTCTCCAAACCATATTTCATCATGCACTGGTAGGCCTGTTCGTATTCTTCGTGAGTAATCCTGCGCGATAATTCAGAAATGGATTGTGCCTTATATGCCGGAAAGTATTGGGACATGAGGCTGATGTACACATCTGTTGAAATCTCTTGCGCAAGGAATTTCATGATTTCTTCTGTTCCTGACAAACCATTTGGAAGAATTAAATGCCGTATGATGAGTCCCCGTTGTGCAATTTCCTGATCATCCAGAACAAGATTGCCGACCTGTCTGAACATTTCTTTGATTGCAGCCTGATTAACCTCCGGGTAATGAGGAGCATGGGAATATTTTTTTGCGATTGTGTCATCCGAATACCGCATGTCCGCAAGATAAATATCCACAATGCTGTCAAGCAACTGAAGCGACTCGAGCGATTCATACCCGCTTGTGTTATACACAATAGGAAGACGAAAGCCTTGACTTCGTGCTATCCCGAATGCCTTTAGAAACTGCGGCATCGTATGGGTGGGCGTCACGAGATTCAAATTATGACAGCCCTGATTCTGAAGCCAGAGCATATCAGCTGCAAGTTCATCCGAAGTTTTTTCATTCCCATTTCCCATCTGGCTAATCGGATAATTCTGGCAGTACACACAGCGTAGATTGCAATTTGCAAAGAATATCGTGCCGGAACCACGAGTCCCGGAAAGCGGAGGTTCCTCACCGTGATGCGCAGTGACGCTCGATACAACCGCATGCAAACCTGATCTGCATAATCCGGACTTCTCGTTCTTCAGCCTTTTTACACCGCAGGCATGCGGACAAACTCTGCATGATTTTAGAAGTTCATAGGCAGCGTCAATGCGCTTATGTAATTCGATATCGGAAACCATGAGGTTAAGTTCAAATGACAAAGATCAAAGTTCAAATCAAAAAACAAAATGACAACTCATAAATTTGGCATTATCTTCTTGCAGTTTGATTTGAACTTTGGATTTTGACATTTGGCATTTTTAATTTTTATGCTCCATCATCTCAATAAATCGTTTAAATAAATACCTGCTGTCATGTGGCCCGGGAGAAGCTTCCGGATGATATTGAACCGAGAAAGCAGGAAGCGTTTTATGCTGAAACCCTTCACAGGTCTTATCATTCAGATTCACATGGGTCATCACAACCTGATTCTCAATTGTTTTCATATCAACGGCAAAACCATGATTTTCTGCTGCTATCTCTACATTCCTGGTTGCGAGATCCATGATCGGCTGGTTCGCGCCGTGATGACCAAACTTAAGCTTGTAGGTCCGTCCGCCAAGCGCAAGACCCAGAAGCTGCTGTCCGAGACAGATCCCGAATATCGGTTTTTTCCCGAGAAGCTTTTTAATGTTCTCGATTGCATACGTAACCGGTTCCGGATCTCCAGGACCATTTGAAAGGAAAACTCCGTCTGGCTTGAGAGCAAGAACATCCTCCGCGCTCATAGTTGCCGGAACAACGGTAACGTCGCAGCCAGCATCAGTCAAAAGCCGAAGGATGTTTCGTTTGATTCCATAATCATAGGCAACGACTTTATAGCGAGATGACTTCGCCTGCGCATATCCCGATTCTAGGTTCCAGCATCCTTCACTCCATGCATACGGTTGTTTACAGGTCACCTCTTTCACCAGATCAAAACCGCTCATCTTTGGCAACAACGCTGCTTTATTTGCCAGCTTTTTATGATCCAGTTCACGAGTGGAAATAATTCCCGGCTGAGCTCCATGATCACGAAGATGTCGCGTAAGCGCGCGAGTATCGATTCCGTGAATCCCGACAATCCCATGTTCCTTCAGATACTGATGAAGCGACATTCGGGCTCTCCAGTTGCTCGGAATTTCCATGTGTTCTTTTACGATAAACCCTTCTGCGTAAGGTCGGGCTGATTCCACATCCTCGAGATTGACTCCATAATTTCCCATCTGGGTATAGGTCATGGTCACGATCTGACCTTTATACGAAGGATCGGTCAATATCTCCTGATATCCAGTCATGCTGGTATTAAAAACAACCTCGCCCGATGTTTCACCTTCAGCACCGAACGAATATCCTTCAAATACGAGTCCGTCTGCCAATGCAAGCAATGCTTTTTTCATAATCATACCTTCTGGAATGTTATCAACCTCACTCTATAATGTCATTCCCGCGAAAGCGGAAATCTAGGAAATTCAGTCCTTGATGCTATCTGCAAAAACCGCCCCGCCTCTCATTGTGAATACTGCCTTTCCTGTCATATTCCATCCATTAAACGGCGTATTATGCGACTTTGATTTAAACTTCGATGCATCAACAACCCATTTTTTCTCAGGATCGATAATCGTAATATCTGCATCAGCACCCAGAGTTAATGTTCCTTTATGAAGACGAAGCACCTTTGCCGGATTGATCGTCATCTTTGCAATCATGTCAGAGCGGGAAAGGATTCGTTCTTCTACCAACTTCATAGCGAGCCCCAGGCAGGTTTCAAGCCCCACAATGCCAAACGGTGCTTTGGAAAAAGATTCTGCCTTTTCATATTCCGCATGAGGGGCATGATCAGTTGCTATAACATCGATCGTTCCATCCTTGAGCCCCTGCTTAATGGCAGCAACATCATTCGCGGTTCTGAGCGGCGGGTTCATTTTAGCCAGGGTTCCGTGATCAAGAACCGCCTCGTCAGTCAAGGTAAAATAATGAGGACAGGTCTCGGCCGTAATCGAGATACCGTTCGCTTTTGCATCACGAACCAGTTGAACAGAACCTTCTGTACTCACATGTGCTATATGCACCCGGCATCCAGTCAACTGCGCAAGAGCAATTTCACGGGCAACCATCGTCTCTTCTGCTTCAGCAGGTATTCCCTTTAGGCCAAGCTTCCGTGCAACAACGCCATCATGCATGACGCCGCCTGCAACCAACCCCGTATCTTCACAATGAGAAATAATTAAGAGCCCTAATTTCAGCGCTTCCCTCATGGCATGCTGCATCATGTCAGAATCCATGACCGGTTTCCCGTCATCTGAGAACCCAACGCAACCAGCTTGATGAAGCGCCTGCAAATCCGCAAGTTCTTTCCCAAGTGATCCTTTGGTAATTGCACCGATCGGAAAAACATGAACAGAACCTTCCTGTGCCTTATCATGAATAAATCGGGTAACTGAGGGATCATCGTTCACCGGGTTCGTGTTCGGCATACAACATACGGATGTAAATCCGCCTGTTTGTGCAGCGGCCATGCCCGTTGTTATTGTTTCTTTGTATTCAAACCCAGGCTCACGAAGATGCACGTGCATATCAATAAGCCCGGGAACAATCCACTTACCCGAAACATCAATGACTTTTGCATTGAATGACTGATCGCCCGGCTTGATAAACTGCGCAATTTTCCCCTCTGCAATCAGAAGGTCAAGCCGCTCTTCAATCATATTGGCCGGATCGATCACGAAACCGTTTTTGAGGAGGATGTTCATTTTTCACCTACTTCCATAATCACGACCTTATCTTCATATCCCTCTTCAGCGAGCATCACCTTGATCTTTTCCTTTGTTGACGTCGGTATATTTTTCCCAACGAAATCCGCTCGAATTGGCAACTCCCGGTGTCCCCGGTCAATAAGAATCGCCAATTGAATTCGCTGCGGTCTGCCGAAGTCCATAATACCGTCAAGCGCAGCTCGGATCGTTCTTCCCGTGAAAAGAACGTCATCCACAAGAACAAGGATTTTGTCTGTTACATCAAAGGGAATATCTGTTTTTTTTGTATCGAGAGGTTTATGCGTTGCAAGATCGTCTCGATATTTTGTAATATCAAGAAAGCCCACTGAAGGCAAGATACCTTCAATGTCATTGATACGGGAAGCGATCCTTCTGGCAAGATGAATGCCGCCTCGTTGAATACCAACAATAATCAGATTTTTTGGGCCTTTGTTTTTTTCCAGAATCTCATGAGCAATCCGGGTAAGCACCCGATCGATTCCGGCCTTGTCAAGAACAGTTGCTTTTTCTTTTAAATGCATGGAATATCCCTCATAAGTTCATCTATTACCTGAAAGTTTTGTAATCAAGTTTCAACAGACACAAAAAAAACCTTCATCCAAATGGAGAAGGTTTTTTGATTGTCGTACGGTATTATTCATGCATGCCCTTTCTGGCCTCTCGGGACCAGATTTAAAGAGGAATAATTGCTCGTTATGTTAACTAAACGCTTGTACAATACACTGCATTACAGGGAGTGTCAAGAATTTTTTGATCGACGTAAGCCTAACTATGCATTTTTTTCAGCAGCCATGCCATGTTCTTGCCCAGATCTTTCATGGTTTTGATCCCTTCTTCATCCTGATTTACTTCTCCCGGCTGACGACCAATCCCGATATTCCAATAGCTTGATCCTGGTATAATCATCTCACTGATGGTAAAGAAATAATTGAGTGAATTAAACGCATGAATGGCCCCTGCACGCCGCACAGCGACAATGCCCGCTCCTGCCTTTCGTTTGAACAAGCCATTATTCGCCCGGCCGACCATGCCACACCGTTCGATCAATGCCTTCATACTGGCGGAAATATCAGCAAAATAGGTTGGAGAACCAAGCAGAATTCCCTGTGACTCATCCATTTTACGAATGCATTCATTAATGATGTCTTGCGTTATGGCACATTGTTTGTTCTTTTTTTCAAAACAAACATAGCAGGCACGGCAGCCTTGAATCGGTTTTCCTGCAAGATTAATCAATTCTGTTTCAAATCCAGCATCGTTCAATTCATTCAGGGCAGTTTGCAAAAGAATTGATGTATTCCCCTCACTACGTGCGCTTCCGTTAAAAGCAACTACTTTCATACAGCCTCCTTATGGCAATTATCGTTTTATCATTTTAAGAAATCGCTCCACAAACACAGGGTTAAATATGGTTCCGCTTCCCTTGCGAAAATAAGCCTCGATTTTTTCAGGAGCAACCGGCTCCTGGTAGGATCTCCGGGTTCGCATGGCGTCAAAAACATCTGCAATCGTAATCAACTGGCTTGTTACATTCGGAGTCCAGCCTGCTTTGATGGAGGGATAGCCGCTCCCATCGAATTTCTTGTGATGTTCCAATGCCGCAAGCACGGCAAGCTTTGGAATTCCCTCAAGTCCCATAAGATACCGGGCTCCCTTGACGGTATGGGACTCCATAATTTTTCGTTCTTCATTCGTGAGAATTCCCGGCTTGGTGAGAATGGATTCAGGAACAAATATTTTCCCGATATCATGGAGCAATGATGCAATGCCCATCGCATGCAGATGCTCCCCGGTAAATCCCATGTTTTCAGCCTGGCTCATGGTAAGAATACAGACATTCGTGGCATGGGTAAAGGTATATTCATTCACGGATTTCAGGGAGGCAAGAAGACTTAACGGATTGATCTCCTGGCGAAATCCTTTGATAAACCCTTTCACCATGTCGTCCAATCCCCGCACATCGATCTGGCGATGTTTTTTTGCTGAGAGATAGAACTCTTTGAGTCCATCGAGTTCTGTTTGCGTGAGTGCAAGCAGCTCCTGGATAATCTCGGGAGAAGCAGAAGTTCCCGTTCCGGGTTTCCCGTTGGTTGCCTCTCCGGTTTCTGGGCTGTCAGCTGTTTTGACTCTCAGTTCGATTTTCCCAAGCTTGATACCGGGACTCGATTGAAGCGTATCAACCTGGACAGAAGCAAGATCGCGTATCAATTTTTCAAGCTCCGGCCTCGTCACATTCGGGAAAAATGAAAGCCGTTCAAACGACTTTTTTTTCATGATCTTGGCAAATTGCGAAATGAAAAAACTATTGGGAAGCGGACGGTTTGCTCCAACTAAATCCTCGCCAACGAGTAGAATCGTTACCTCTGGCTGCGTAGCAAGAATATCTTTGATAACACTGAATGCCTTATCAAGGAATTGTGCGACCTGCGGATGGCCGGGAGAATATAAGGCCATGTTGGTAACTGCGCTCGTCAATTGAGCAATCACTAGACACAGGCGTGTATGGAGGTCAGGTACGGTCATGCAGCATCTCTTTCTGAAGGACGAATCGCTGTCATTTCTTTTCCTGGAGCTTGCGGCACGAGCGCCTGATAGGCTCATGGCCAAGGCTCTCCCCGATTTCCAGAAGTCTCGTTATCTGTTCACGAGGATAACGTTCCAAAGAGTGAAAAAGTATCTCTTTCATGTGAAGCAAACTGCGGGGATAGAGCGGCCAAGCTGCCTGTGCAAGCCGCTCGAGTTCCCGTATTGCGCGCGGATCACCGATTTCACCGAGCGCTTTGATGAGTTCTTCATTTCTCTCATAATCAGGCTCAAACAGAATTTTGTGCTTTATCTTCGCAAGAATGTCTCCAACCGATTCCTTGATCTGATATTGGCCTGCCAGAGCAATTGACTGAAACGCAATATCAGGATCAGAGGAATTGATCCCCTTCCGGAGCATGGTAATGGCATCAGCGTCTTTTAATTTTAAAAGTGTGCTGAGCGCCTCCATCCTGATTCCGGGATCCCGATGATTGAGCAACGGTCTTATATACGTCAGGGAAGTCTGGTTACCGGCCCGGCGAAGAAAGAGCAAGAGGTTTTTAACAGCATGCGGCCGGACATCACGAAGCCGTTTATGAGCTTCCCGTATTGCAGGATTGCCGAAGATGCACAGAAGATTCGTAAGAATGCGCCTTCCTGCGGCAGTCTCATCCCTACAGTAAATCTCCATCAAACCTGGCACGCATTCAGAACCAAGCGCCTGTATAAAACCAGCCGCTTCCTGCCCTTTTTCCCGCATCCACACTTCAAACGCATGTAAAGCCTGGCTTCTGAATTCCGGCGTCAAAAATGCCTTTCGCGCCTCAAGAGCGCATTCCCGGATTCCCTTGAGTGGCTTCTCAAGCGTATGACGCCGCAATGACTCATAGATGTCCCACAAAAGAAAGAAGTTGCCGGTTGTCAGAAATCCCGGCATGATAGTCATCAGTTTCTTTGCAAATTCCCGGTAGTCCTCTTCATCGAGATTTTCCTCCATGAATGCGAGAAGCGCTCTTCCCATCTGAAAATCAAGATGATCCTCTTCAAGGCTTTTTGCATATTCCTCGAGTGAGAGTTGTCCGAGCCCTGTGGGAGCCCCTTCCCGCAATCCCTGGAGCAATGCTTCATAGTCTTCTCCCACATATTCTTCATGTTTTTCCCTGCTAAAAAGCTTCTCCATATGCTCGGGAAGAAAAACACCGGGCTGATCATCCGAAGACGAGGCAGTTCCCGGAGAAGGCATCGTCTCCTCCATTGCGCTTTGTGCATGCGCTTTGGTCAGCTTCGCAAGAAGACCGGTTAATGCAGGCGATATTTCTTTCCCTTCGGCACTTGCCTGTTTCAGCATATCCACAACCATGTCGTCCGTAAATCCGCCTAAAACGCCGCCACGATCCGCCGCACTCGCTTGCGACGATATCCTGCGGAATGCAACAGAGAGAAATTGTTTTCGGAGCGCAGGATGAAGATCCAGAAGCAGCGTGTTCAGATTCGCAAGCGTTTCCGATTGTTCACGCGTGAGTTCCTTTTTCTCTGCGTGTTCCCGGATATGATCTGAAATGATCCGGTCATACGATTCCAACGCGATTGTGGAATCAAGTTCTTGCTCATTTAAAAGCCGTGCCAGTTCAACAGGATCGATATCTGCTGTTTGGCCTAAAGAAACTCCCTGCTCATTGCGACCTGCAAGTGTTCCTGCGGAAAGATGGGCAATAAAATCCTGCCAGAGGCCTGTTCCGGTTTTTGCACTCGACGGGGAAACCGTTGAACGGGTGATCTTTTCTTCTTCCGTTACATGAAGGTGGCTGAAATCAATCGCCTTGATCCTGATATGAGCAAGTGACGCGCCTGCCATTACCTGTTCAATCCCTCCCCAGGCGCGAATATCGTCCGGCTTTGTGGTAATCAACTGGTGAAATACAGTAAGTTCATCCATGTTCAAGCCGTTAAGAAAAGTGACGGCTGCAATTCCCTGCTGATTCAATGACAAAGCAAAATCGCGGTATACGGGATTCTTCTGATCCAGGTAATCATGTCCAACCAGAAGCGTGTCTTTAGCAATGCCCAGAGTGATCTCAGAACGAATTTCGAATATTTTCGAGAGAATGGAATAAGCCCGTTGAATGCTCTTGATGATCTGAATATGACCGGGAGGATAGATACCGACGTTTTTGCGAGAAATATTCAGTTCGATAATGGCTTCAGAAAGAAGCCTCGTATCAAGCGGTAATTCGCGTGCAGAGGGCGGATCAACGGACTGATCAGGAGTCTTATTCGGTGCTTCATCCATGATTGCTGCGTATTATAACCAGTTTCCTTGAATTTTCCAGAAGAAATCGTTCTCACAAACCGCAAGTCGCTGTAAATGCGAGGATTAGGCATGATTAAAACCTGTTTTTTTCTTGACAACATGAATATGCGATGTTAGAGTAGCCCCGCAATTGAACGGGGCTGTAGCTCAGCTGGGAGAGCACAAGGCTGGCAGTCTTGGGGTCAGGGGTTCGATCCCCCTCAGCTCCACCAAGAAATTCACAAGGATTGATATTATCAATCCTTTTTTATTTATGTTTAGGCGGATCGAATTAAAGGAAGTTTGAGGGAAAAGATTTAAATTCCCCTTAGCTCCACTAAACAAATTAAAAGGCTGGTCATTTGATGACCGGCCTTTTGTGTAAATAAACGGAACCTCTTTTAATTGGTCAAGAACACTTTTATGGCAACTCCATAGCGGAGCGGAGGAAAAAACATGAATCGTTCATATAGACCCTTATTTTTCTCTATTCTTTTATTAGTTTTATGCGTTTTTCTTACGAATTGCGGCAGCGGTGGAACCGAAGGAGGAGCAAACTCTGCTCCAGCACATACTCCTGTTATTTCTAACCTGACGTTTGTGTCTTGCGGCGTACCTGGTGGAACTACATGCCCAAAAGGATCTACGGTCAGCGGAACTATTAATTTCATGGATGCTGGTGCTGATATCACGAGAATGCACATTGTTGTTCATAATCAGCCTTTCACTGGTTGCCAGCAAGAACCCATATCAATTCCAGGTTATGCCGGTAAGACAACTGGAACAATTAGTTTTGATTTTGAAATAAAAATAGATAACGCATATCAATTTTGGGTGACTATTTACGATAGCACAGGTGCACAGTCGAACTTCTTACACTCCCTCTTGATAAATTAAACAGCATGAAGTTTGACTTGCTTTCTATCTATTGTAAAAATGAATGAAACAGCTAAGCCAGCGAGGGGACACCTCCTCTCGTGACGCGCAGCCCTCAGCTTCACCAAGTTTTCACAGGGTTATCCATCACTGGATAGCCCATTTTCATTTTGATGTAATAAAAATGTGATAAGTATTATCGGAGAGTCTTGAGATCAGCCTTCATACTCTCCGCTCTCAATACGGGAGACAGCTTGCTGACTGGTTCCCATGAGTTTAGCCAATAACCTGACGTTAAATATCTGCTTTAATAATGAAATTAACAACCATACTGACTCACTATACCCGCTATCGACATATTCTCCATTACCGCATCATGAGGAACAAGCACATACTTCCACGGCTTGCCGCCGTTGTCTGTTGCGTGCGTGCTTGCATGCGCACACCATTTAATGGCAGCATCTTTCTTGGCTAGAACTTCAGCGCTTTCCATTTCATTTCGTGCTTTTGACTCAACCATATATATGCAGGTATCCACCTCAGCCACGAAGTCCGGCACATAATCCCCTTGTGCCACTCCCACCTTATAGGAAATATGAAATTGTCCAACAGCCGGGCGGAACCACTTCTTCGTTTCCCGGTCGAGGATGATGGCGAGCTTCCTCTCCGTATCAGAGTGGAACTTCTGAATCGGATAGAGGCAATGTTTAAAACCGCCGAACAGCATCTGTCCAATTCTGGTTCTATCCTCCACTGAATTACGGAAATCGTGAACCGGCTCATTCGCCTTGTTCGTAAATGCACTTGATTTCAATTCCGTGAATCCCTTATTCACGATCACTTCGTAGTCTGTTGCTTTTTCCCACTGGTGCGCCTGCATTTGGGCATGGATGAATGAAGCTAGTTGTTTTTGATGGTAAAGAAGCACATTCTTTGTGTCATCCTCAGAAAGATATGACTGAAGATGCTTCACGACCTGCCCAGCGAGAGTATAGAGAATATCTGCATGCTCCTCATAGGATATATCATCAAAATCAATCAACCCCCGAACCAGGTAGTCTTCCAACCTGCTTTCATTCTCCCCGCTTCCGTTGTATTCCAGTGTTTCCTGCGCATTCGTCCGAAGGTGCTGGATCAGCAAGTCCCGTTCAACAGGCTGATAACGGATGCTGGAGCAATCAAGAGTGAACGCATTAAAGCCGACACTAATCTGACCTTTCGGCACCACGAAAATACGCGGAATATCAATAGTCTGCTGAACAACCAGCTTTGCCATCTTCGCTACAACAGCAACAAGGTTCTGCTTTTCAGAGATTTCCGGCAAAGCCTGCTGCATAGGTGATATGTATTCAGCAACTTCTTCAGCGATCTTATCCTGGATTTCTTTCTTAAGCAGATGATTTGAGCCAGGCAGCTGCTCATATTTCTTGATGATAGTTTCAGTTGCAAGTGCAATAGCAAGCTCATCTTCATTCGCAAAATTTATGGGGTCTCTTATCTGCGACGATAGTATTGGCTGCACTACAACGGTCTGCATTCTCTGCACATCCGTAGCCGGATCGAGAATAACCTGTTGGAGCCGGATGTTTGAATCCGGCTTATTTGCTTCATCAATGATCTCCTGGAATCGGTCATGGGCAACGATATTCAATCGGTCAACGCTTGCGACGCCGGTGCGTTTTCCGTAGGGCAGCCGTAACCCCCGACCAATTGACTGCTCGATTAGAACCCGTGCATTGGCAGCCCGAAGTGGAACGATGGTATACAGATTCGTAACATCCCAGCCTTCTTTCAGCATATTCACGTGAATAACAATCTCAGTAGGTTCATCCGGGCTTTCGACCTTGAGCAGACGCGCCACCATCTCGTCTTCTTCTGTTCCGGTCTTGCTCGAATCAACCTGGATAACCTTATCTTTATATCGGCCTTCAAAAAACGTGTCTGACCTGATACGCTCGATCAGTTGACTCGCATGGGTTGTGTCCCTGGCGATAATCAGCATGAACGGCTTTACGATTTGCTGCTCGGTCTGGCGTGCGTAGGTTTCCAGCTCAACTTTGGTGTTCTCGTGCAGCCGGACTCCGTCTTCAAGCTTGATCTGCTCGATCTGTTCTGCATTGAATTGCTTGGGATCAAAGTTCTTCTGCGTAACAACTGCCGGTTCCTTCACAAAGCCATCCGCCATTGCCTTGGCCAGAGGATAGTCGAAGATCACGTTCTTGAACGAGACAGCGCCCTTGGCGGTTTCCACAATAGGCGTTGCCGTCAGCTCCAATCCGAGAACCGGATTTAATTCGTTGATTGCACGAACGCCGGCTGATGCGCGATACCGGTGCGACTCGTCCATAAGAAGAACAAGATCATCGAGTTCTGCGAGGTACTCAAAATAGCTTTCACCGATATATTCTGAAAGGCGCTTGATTCGCGGCGATCTACCTCCCCTGACTTCGGAGTTAATCTTCGAGATATTGAAGATATTGACGTGGACTGATAAGTCGATGCCTGGCAACGTGTCTTTCCTGACACCCACACCCGATTCATAGTTGTCTCCAGTGATGATGAGCGGAGGCTCAACAGCGAATTCCGCAATCCCCTTGAAAACGTATTTCGGAGTATTCGGCGTAAAGTCAGTTATGAGCTTGTTGTAGATGGTGAGGTTCGGAGCAAGGACAAAAAAATGATTCATGCCATGAGCAAGATGTAGATAACTGATAAAGGCGCCCATAAGCCGCGTTTTGCCGACTCCTGTTGCCAGGGCAAAGCAGAGCGATGGGAAATCCCGCTCAAAATCCGTCACTGTTGGAAACTCGGATTTGATCGTTTGAAGGGCCGCTTGAATATCTGCGCCCTTGCGCGGCGGTACGATCTCGGTGATTCGATCAAGAATTTCAAGGGACCGTCTTTGTGGCTGCCGAAGGCTCAGCCGCCCTGCAATGGCGTTTACGTGACGGTTCATAGTCCCCCCTCAGTCGTTCTGTCGATTGATCAAATTGATAATGACCTTGACAATCGTATCCTTCTCTTCCGGTCTGCTCTCGGCGATAAGAAGTGTAAGCGCCACAAGTGCATTGTCCGCAATTCGTTTTGAACCGTCGGCGCGGTACGCTATGCCGTTTCCGGCAAGAAAATAGATGAAGATCGCCGCTGCAATGCGTTTGTTTCCATCGATAAAAGCATGATTTTTTATAATAAAATAGAACAAATTAGCAGCCTTTTCCTCAACACTCGGATACAGCTCCTTCTTACCGAAGGTTTGGTAGATCGTTCCGAGCGCGCTCTTGAATCCTTCATCCTTTTCCACTCCGAACAACCCGCCGAATTCAGTCTTCATCGACAAGACGATATCATGAGCCACCGTATGCATGAGCACGAATGCAGGCTTCGTCGTCGCTTCGATAGACAACGTACCATGATCATACCGGTCGAGCGTGGTCAGGGCATAGGCATAATCCGTAATAACGCTTAAAAGGCCTTTAGCCTCGTCCAGACTAACGACCTGATGTGCCACGGTCTTTTCCAGAAGAGCAACCGTCCTGCGTAGGTCAACTAGCTTTTCTTCCTGCTCCCTTAATCTCTTCTCGTGGATCGTGTATCCTCGCACAAGATGCTCCCGAAGCATCCGTGTGGCCCACTGGCGAAACTGCGTACCGCGTTTAGACTTCACCCTATAACCTACGGAGATGATGACATCCAGATTGTAGTGGGTCGTTTCGTAGCTTTTCCCATCCCTTGCAGTTATCCGGAATTTCCGGATAACTGAATCCTGCGCCAGTTCACCTTCATTGAAGATATTTTTAATATGCTCGTTGACTGTTCGAACATCTTTAGCAAACAGCTCCGACATCTGCTTCTGGGTCAGCCAAACAGTCTCGTGGTCAAGCCGCACTTCAAGCGCACTGTTTCCATCTTCAGCTTGATAGATCAGAACCTCTCCACTGTTGGTCATTGTTCTTCCTCGTCGAAAAGATTTTGCTGCCCCTGCTTCGGCGGGGCCTTCGGCAGGTTCTCGACCTGGAGGCTATAGTCGTCGTGTCCCCATTCGCAGCGCTTCAGCACTGCGTTCGGGATTTTCTTAACCGTTAAATTCTGATAGTTGTCGGATTTACCACGGAAAGCTGAGCACAGAACCAGAAGCGACCGCGCTTCACCAACTTCGTCAGAAAGTGCTTGTAGCTGGTCATGGTTCAAGTTCTGTGTCGTGACATAGATGAAGTCCTGTTCACTTGAACGGCCATGCTGCCAGTAGATTGAATCGCTTGGAGCGTAGGTAAAGCCCTCAAGCTTGCAGAGAGCTTCTGCCAGCATCGCAGCATTGTATTCTTTATTGATGACCCAGTTACCCCACTTGTCTTTTTCAAGGAGCGATGGCGCAAGTCGATAATACCTGAACCCCCCGCCACCTTTCCAGCCCACGGCTTCGGTAATTCCACCTTGGTCCTGCCCATCTATCACCTTCTTCATGCGCGGGATAATGTGCGTATGGCAATGCTCGCCAAGTTCGATCATGATCCATCGACGGCCCATCTTGTGAGCGACGGCACCAGTTGTACCGGAACCAGCAAAGGAATCGAGGACGAAGTCGCCAGGGTTGGTTGCTGTATCAAGCACTCTCTTGATTAAACGTTCAGGTTTAGGCGTATCGAACTGAGATATCTCTCTTACAAAGGCTTTCACTTCCGCCTTCGACGTTCGGTTACTACCAACATCCTTATGGAACCAAATTGTCTCAACAGGACGGCCTTCAGACGTATCTGCATAAATGCGGAAATAAGGTGTCCATCCTGATTTTCCTTTTTTCCACTCAATTCGCTCTCGTTCCGCTTCAACTTTTTCTTTGCTCCATCTCCATGCCCCATCCGTTCCGTTTTGCTTTTTTGGATAAATCTCAGAGCCGTCTGGTCCTATAAGTGAATAGAAGAGATTCGGTCTTGCTTCTCTACTATCGCCTTGTCCGCCCATAGCGCGAAGTGGCTTTAAGTAATATGAACGCCCAGAAACATCTTTTTTGCCATAGTGACTCGGTACTTCGCCATTATCTTGTGATATTTTCTTAAAAGAAAGCACCTCAATATTCTTCGCAAAACAAAGCAAAAAATCATGCCTTGAGGAAAGAAACTGGGCATCCATCCGCGGGCTATCTGATTTTTCCCATATGACCGTACCGACAAACTGAGCGCGCCCAAAAACTTCGTCACATAATACTTTCAAATAGTGTGCCTCATTGTCATCAATAGTGACCCACAATGAACCGTCATCTGAGAGCAGATTTCGAAGAATGTCCAACCGATCGCGCATTAGCGACAACCAGATAGAATGTTCCACACCGTCATCATAGTGGGTGAACGCACTACCAGTGTTGTATGGCGGATCGATGAAGATGCATTTGACCTTTCCGGCATATTCTTGCTCCAACGCCTTCAATGCAAGCAGATTGTCGCCGAAGATCAGCCGATTATCGAAGATGTCCTTTTTCGTTATATGGTGTGGGGCGTGATAGGATCTCTCTGCGTCTTCGAGCAGAATACGCGGTTCCAGCTTCGGCCTGTTTTCCTTGCCTATCCAGGTTAGTTCGAGTTTTTGTTTTTTAGTACTCATAAATTCCTTATCGCTCGCTATTTCTTACTTTTGGTCAATTTCTTTTCTTGACGATGGAGGAAGAAAACTTTCTCCCTGTCTTTGCTTCCAGTTCACGTCTCGCCTTTTTGGCAATGCCACCGCCTTTTTTACCGGCAACCTTGTTTTCGTCCACGCCGACTGCGTTCATAGTCTCTGCTATCTGACGGTGGATGTCGGTAAGATATTGCTTGCCATCGGCAGCTTTCAGTTTCAGTCGGTGACAATTTGTCACCGACTGACTTCCTTCCTTTTTCAGGCGTTCTTTCAGCTTGTTCCAGTATTTGCGTGACGTCTGATAATCCGGTTGCTGGGTTAACGCCTGAATAATATTCACCACGGAAAAATACCAGGTTTCGGATTCTTCATTATACACTCTGCGAATTTTATAATTTTCAAATACAGCAAGCGAGTTTTCTTTCATAGTTTCCCTCTTCTACAGCTTCCCCGGTTCCAGGTTCGCAGTTTTTCATCAACCTGCATAAGAAGAGACCTTCATGTTTCGTTCGTTACTAAAGGAGATAATTCATTTCTGGATGGATTCTCAATCAGCCAATGCCCTCTTTTTGACCATGGCCAATCGCCCGAATTGTTTAAAACATTACTATAAGCATATAGAAAAGTCCAGAAAAGAGATGAGTACTATTCGTGAGTGTTGGAACGTATTGGCATAAAACCAGGCCGGATATTTACAAATTATTTGCACCTATTTCGTCATTGCGAGGAGCGTTTTTGCGACGTGGCAATCTGAACACATGTTATTGTCATTTCGAACAAAGTGAGAAATCTTTCAAGATTCCTCAATCGCTTCGCTCTTCGGAATGACCGACGGAATCATGAGATTGCTTCGCTCTGCTCGCAAAGACACAAAAGAATTTTCGATAGCTGATAGGATTTATTTTGGTTAGTGAGATTTTCTTGTGACCTACACATTAAACCGGAACTCGATCATATCCCCGTCCTTTACTTCATAGGTCTTTCCCTCAAGCCTGAAATGTCCTTTTGCTCGTGCTGCACTCATACTGCCGCTGGCGAGCAGTTGACTCTTAACAGCGGACGTTTGTTTTAAGCATCAATATAATTATCCATAAGCAATTCAGAAGTGAATCTTTTGTTTGCAACTATTGTTGTATTATCTGAAGAACAATTTATGATCTCGACACTATTGTGACATGCTGCTGCTATACTGTATTCCAGCATCAATGAAGCAATCTCATTAAAAAGGAGGATGAAATGAAGAAAATTATTCTTGTATCAGTAGTATTGATTCTTGCACTAGCGCTCTTCGCAGGCTGCGCCAAAATGAAAGGTCAAACAGCGGGTGAGTACCTTGATGATTCGACTATCACGGCAAGAGTCAATGCCGCTATCCTGAAAGATGCAGATGCACAGTATTTTAAGACGGATGTGACAACAACGAATGGCGATGTTGTTCTTCAGGGATTTGTGAACAGCAGGGAAACTGAACAGCGGCTTATCTCGAAAATTAAGCAAATCGAAGGTGTAAAGTCAGTCCGCAGCCTTTTGAAAGTTGATCCTTCCATGACCGGGTCAACCGCAGGTGAATACATTGACGATGTTGGAATTACAGCGAAAGCAAATGCGGTCATCGTACGAGATTCGGATGCAAACTATCTCAAGATCGATGTAACGACAACCCGGGGAGATGTTGTCCTTCAGGGCTTTGTAAACAGCAGAGAAACCGAACAACGCCTTATAGCAAAAATCAAGCAGATCGAAGGTGTAAAATCAGTGAAAAGTCTTCTTAAAATTCAAGACAGGTAACATAGCAAGGCATCTCAAAAGATATTTTCCCTTATCCTATGAGATGCCTTTGCTGCCTGAACCGGTGGTATTGTAACGCCTATTTGCACACGAACTGAAATCTACTAAAAATAATTTCTATCCCTGATAATAATTTTATCCTTATAGATTTTGCGAGGTCTCATAAACGATATTTTTGCATAATTACTTTTATACCTCTTGACAATTAAAAAAAAATTTGTTAAAAAAAAACCTACTAGCACTCTCTGTCATAGAGTGCTAGAAATAAATATTGCAACTATTTCAATTGGTTAAGGAGGGTAATACGATGTGGACGGATTTTGATAGATTTGGGTTATATGGTCCGTGGCGTGCTTTTGATCGTCTCCATCGCACAACATCGGGGGTTCTTTCCCAATCAACGAGTGATTTTCCTGCTATCAATGTATGGGCTGATGGAGACAATCATGTCCTTACTGCAGAACTTCCCGGTATTGAACCAAAAGACGTTGAAATCTCAATTGCAGGAAGATCAGTGACAATCCGTGGAATACGGAAAACGGATGAGCCATGTGAGGGCGAATGTGTGCATCGTCAGGAACGATGGGAAGGTAAATTCACACGATCTATTGAGCTTCCTCATGTGATTGACCAGAACAAAGTCGAAGCAATCTTCAGCAAAGGCGTGCTTCAAGTGGTTCTGCCACGAGCGGAATCAGATAAACCGCGCAAGATTGCCATCAAAACGGAATAAGGAGGATGCCATGACGGATACAAATCGAGATATGACAAAAAAGGAAGCGCCTGTTCCCGAAGGCGTTGAACGTACAAGCCAGCGCAGGATTTATAAACCTGACGTCGATATTGTAGAACGGAAAAATGATACACTGCTTGCCGCGGACATGCCGGGTGTCGATGAACGATCACTCGATATTACGCTCGAAAAAAATATGCTGACCATCAAAGGGTCCGTGCAACCGGAAATCCCCCAGGGTTATCGGCAGATTTACTCTGAATACCCGGTTGGCGATTATGAGCGTGTGTTTACGCTTTCCGATGAAGTGGATAAGGGAAATATCCAGGCAACGATCAAAAATGGAGTTTTGAAACTGCTTCTTCCAAAATCTACCGTAGCAATATCCCGAAAAATTTCAGTCAAAGCAGGGCAATAAGCAGGAGGTGCGTTATGGATATTAAAAACCTTATCCCCTTCAGGAAAAAGAATCCTGCAAGCAGCCAGGCAGAAGAAAATCCTTTTTCCCAATTACAACGTGAAATGAACCGGATGTTTGATTCCTTTGCTCATACGATGAGTATGAGTGCTGCTCCTGAATTTTCTGGATCGTTCATGCCGCGTGTGGATGTATCTGAAAATGACAAGGCAATCTTGATTACGGCCGAGCTTCCTGGTATGAGTGAAAAAGATATCGACATATCGATCTCTGAAGATGTTCTTGTCATCCGGGGTGAAAAGAAAGAGGATAAAGAGGAAAAAAGCAAAAATTATTACTATTCGGAACGGTCCTTCGGATCGTTCAACAGGTCAATTCCCCTTCCACGCGAAATCAATGCGGACAAGATTTCCGCTGATTTCAAAAAGGGAATCCTGACCGTCACGCTTCCCAAATCAGCCAAAACAATGGCTGATGTAAAAAAAATACCCATAAAAACGGAGTAACATGTTCGATCATGCCGGCAGGCTCCATGTCTGCCGGCATTGGTATCGAATAACTTTTATTACATGGAGAACCGGTATGAAAATGACCATCAAAAAGCTGCAAAGCACCATTCTGATCATCTTCGTTCTTGTTGTGTCGTGTGCGTTTGTTCTGTCCAAAGAGTCTTTCGGCGTTTCCTCTGAAACAACACAATTTCTGAGTACGTTAGGCAATGCCCTCTCGGAGGTAGCGGAAACGGCACGTCCTGCGGTCGTGAATATCTCGACAACGTCCACAGTCACCCGGGAAGAAAATCCTTTCGGCGGCATGTTCAATGATCCTTTTTTCCGTCGATTTTTCGGGGATCAATTTGACCATCGGGACCAAAAACAGAAATTCAAGAAATCAGCGCTCGGCTCGGGAGTGATTGTGACCGAGGATGGTTATATCCTTACGAACAATCATGTTGTGAAAGAGGCTGACGAAATAAAGATCGTTCTGAATGACAAACGAGAATTTAAAGGCAGGGTTGTCGGCTCTGATCCAAAAACCGATCTTGCCGTTGTCAAAATCGATGCAGAAAAACTGCCGACCGTCAAAATGGGAGATTCAGGAGTTTTGAAAACCGGTGATGTCGTAGTTGCCATCGGGAATCCCTTCGGTTTAAGCCAGACCATCACCATGGGCATTGTAAGTGCTGTAGGAAGATCAAACGTCGGCATCGCGGATTTCGAGGATTTTATCCAAACCGACGCTGCCATTAACCCGGGAAATTCAGGTGGCGCTTTGGTGAACGCAAAGGGAGAATTGATCGGCATCAATACCGCGATTTTCTCGACCAGCGGCGGGTATATGGGTATCGGATTTGCCATTCCCTCAAATATGGCAAAATCCATCATGGACAGCATTATTAAAAACGGGAAAGTGATCCGCGGGTGGATGGGTGTAAGCATTCAGAATCTTACAAACGAGCTGGCTGAATCGCTCGGGATCAAAGATACCAGCGGAGCGCTTGTTTCCGGAGTAGAAAAGAATAGTCCTGCGGATCAAGCAGGGATCAAGCGTGGAGATATCATCACGGCATTGCATGGCAAAAAAATCGCTGATTCGAGCGCATTACGAAACATGGTGTCATCAACAACTCCGGGAACAAAAACAGACGTTACCCTTATACGGGAAGGCAAGGAAAAGAAGCTTGCGATTACGCTCGGGGAATCCAAGGAAAAAAGTGCACTCGGAAAATCGGATTATGCGAATGTGATGAAAGGAGTTATCGTACAGGAATTAACCCAGGATGTACGAGAAAAACTAAACATTCCTGAAAATATCGAAGGAGTCATTGTTACGGGAATGAGCCAGAATAGTCCTGCCCGCAGTCAATTGAGAATCCATGATGTTATTCAGGAGATAAGCAGACATCCGGTACAAAATATCAAAGAGTATGATCAGGCGGTTTCAAAAATCAAGGAAAAGAGCTCGGCGCTTTTGCTTATTTACCGGAATAAGGGGTCTCTCTATATCACTATAAAACCATAAAACGAAAACCGTCTCTCTAAGAAAAGTAATTTTTATCATCAAGGCCGGAAAACATCCCGGCCTTTTTTACGCGTAAAGCTGGTTGTTTTCCGGGTGTCTTTTCGTTACAATATTGAAGACGATACAGCTCAATTGAAATAACCATGCAACGCAAAGGGATTTCTTATGACTGACAACTTTCCTGCTCGTGCCTGCACATATTTGGATAATCATCTTTCACACTATGTGGAAAATCTTAAAAATCTTATACGCATCCCCAGCATCAGTTTTCCTGGATTTGATTCTGAGCCAGTAAAAAAATGCGCTGAAGCAGTCATGAATCTGCTCAAAAAAAGCGGGCTGCAGGATATGCAGTTGCTCGAAGCAGAAAGCGGATACCCAACCGTGTTCGGTCAATGGATGAATGCCGGGAACAAACCAACGATATTGCTGTATGCCCATTATGACGTTCAACCACCGGGCAAAGAAGCATCTTGGAAAAGCCCGCCATTTGAACCTGAGGAAAGAAACGGCCGATTGTATGGACGAGGGTCCGCTGACGATAAAGGCGGAGTAGTAATGCACGCAGCCGCAGTGCGTTCCTTTCTTGAATCAGTCGGAACGCTGCCGGTGAATGTCAAAGTAGTGATTGAAGGTGAGGAAGAAATCGGTTCCCGGAATCTGGATAGTTTGCTGAAACGCAATCCGGACCTTTTTCAGGCTGATGTGATCTGCATTGCGGATAGTGAAAATTTCGACAGCACCGTGCCGTCGCTTACTGCTTCGCTCCGCGGGATCGTCACGGTAACCGTAGAAGTGCGATCGCTTCGTTCAAGCCTTCATTCAGGCACCTGGGGCGGCCCTATCCCTGATCCGGCTCTTGCGCTCGCAAAAATGATTGCAGGACTCGTGGATGCAGATGGAAAGCCTGCTCTCCCGGGAATGATGAACCGGGTCCGACCCCTTTCCTCATACGAACGTGAGGAACTTGAGAAGCTGCCCTTTGAGGAGTCTGTATTCCGGAAGCAAGCTGGTCTGGTGGAAAGCGCCCGGATGACCCGTAAAAAAACTGCGTATGAAAATATGTGGCATCTTCCTTCTATCGCAATCAACGCTCTTGAAGCAAGCAGCCGAAAACAAGCTGCAAATATCATCAATGACGCTGCCTGGGCCCGGATAGGCATCCGGATCGTTCCTGACATGGATCCCGAGGAAACATTGCAGCAGCTTAAACAATATCTTGTGAATCAGGCTCCCTGGGGCGTGCAGGTTACGATAGAACCAGAAACTCCCGCAGGATGGTGGAAAATGAATATTGAAGACCCCTTGTTTCAGGTAGGGCTTAACGCGCTTGAACAGGGATATGGGCGCAAACCGGTTATTATCGGCGCAGGCGGGTCTATTCCTTTTGTAAAAACGATCACGACAGCATTAGGAAATGCCCCTGCCCTTTTATTCGGAGTAGGAGACCCTTATTCCGCTCAGCATTCGGAAAATGAAAGCATCTTGATCTCAGACTGGCAAAAAGGCTGCCGGAGCCTTATGTATCTCCTTGATGGATTATCCCGGCTTGACGGTTGACTTTGCGGCATACTCATGCTTTAATCTAAGATAATTGCAACCGGGAGGAATTGCGTGTATGTCGGAAAAACATTCCGTACTCATTATTTGCCATTCAGCTGCAGGACAGATGTATCTCGGTGTTCTCCTGAACCGCATCTGGTATTCGCCTATTCTCGTCCGAACGGTCGAAGAAGGGATTCGGTTCGCGCAAAGAACAGAGTTTTCCCTCATTCTTTTCGATGGTGACATCCCGCAAACGGAATTACAGCCTGCTCTTGCGCTTTTGAGAACTGACCCCGCGCTTAAGGAACTCCCGCTTGTTGTCTTTATATCAGATTCTTCCCTGCAGGAATCACTGGTCAACCAGGGATGCTCTGCAGTACTCGTAAAACCGCTCGATTTGACCATCCTGTATGGCGTGCTGCATCGCTTGAGCGGACAACCCAGAAATGCCCCTCGCATTGCGGTTAAAATCAAGGTCGAAATATTGGAAGGTACTCCGGAAAAGACATTAACCTGCGTAAATATATCGGAAGGCGGAATGTATCTCAGAACAATGAACCCACTTCCCGAAGGAACCTGCCTTCATCTAAAATTCAACCTCCCACACGATAATCAGTCGATTGACCTTATTGCTGAAGTTGTTCGAACACTGAAACTCGATGGCCAGCTAACATCGGATCCCGGCATGGGACTTCATTTCATTGATATGCAGGAAGACGTATTAATCAGGATAAGAAATTTTGTGGAATGGGAAATGACCGGCGATCTCGAGTGGGAAGCAACTCTTTGATTGCCGGTCAATCGGGATCAGGATCCAAGCAATTTTTCGTTTACGGTTACCAGTGTTTTGTTCGAAAGTTCCTTCAGATAGCCGGTAAGCGCTTCACGTTGTTTTGAAGCGAGAAGAGAGCCACGGAACGCATCTTTGTTCTTTACAAAATCTTCAGGTTTTGCCTGTGAATGACTCTTGAGGTATGCAGCAGCAAGCTCCGGATCCGTAACAGCAACACTATCCTTCACGAGCTGTATCAGCTTCTGTCTGAGTAATACTCCCCGCTGATTCGCCTCAAAAATAGCCGGTCTCATATTGATGCTGTCCAAAGCCCGTTCATATCGGGTTCTGTCGAACTTCCCGTCACGAAGAAACGATGGTTCCTTCATGATCACTGCCTGAAGTTCAGCATCGCTGACCGTTAATCCGATTCGTTCGGCTTCCTTCTGAAGCAGCCGCTCCGAAATCATATCCCGGACGGTCTGAACTTTAAGCTCTTTTGCCATTGATTCATTGAACTGGTCCTTCATAATGGCACGGTACATTTCATACGTATTCCGGTATACCCGATAAAAATCGTCCTTGGTGATTACATCATCTCCCACCTTGGCAACAGCTCCTCCTCCAATATCAGCAGGATAAATCCCGAAGAAAAGAAAGGTAACCGTAATGACGCTGACGGTAATCCACATCAGCCATTTCATGTTTTTTCGCATTGATTCAAGCATTGAGAACGCCCCCTTGTGCGGTACTGATAATTACGAAACGTATTTTAAATCACTCCGAAAAAAAAGCCAACCACTTTTTCATGACCAAACCCGTTATTCAGCCAGTTTCTTTTTCAGAAGCTGGTTTACCAAATCAGGATTTGCCCTGCCTTTGCTCGCTTTCATCACCTGTCCGACAAAGAAACCGAACAATTTTTCCTTTCCCGATTTATATTCCGCAGCCTGCCCCGGATTGGCAGCTATCACATCTACGATAATGGCCTCCAGTGATCCGGTATCTGAAACCTGAACAAGTCCCTTCTCCTGAACAACGGTTTCAGCATCCTTGCCGGATGCATACATTTCTTCAAACACTGTTTTGGCAATTTTGATGCTGATCGTCCCAGCATCGATCAATTTGATCATGCCGCTCAGTTTTTCCGGGCTGATCGGGCACTCGTTTATATCTTTGTTATCTGCATTCAACAATCGCATGAGTTCCCCCATCATCCAGTTGGAAACCGTCTTGGGCTGGCCGGAGAGAGAAGCCGCTTTTTCAAAGTAAGCAGCCATGTCTCTGTCCTGGGTCAACAAACCAGCATCATACTCAGGAAGTCCGTATGCGCTCACAAACCGTTCGCGTTTGGGATCCGGGAGCTCCGGGATGGAAGGCCGGATCGACTCAATCATTTCTTTTGATACCACCAGCGGCACAAGGTCAGGATCCGGGAAATACCGGTAGTCGTGCGCTTCCTCCTTGCTCCTCATTGAAAACGTTACGCCTTTACTCGAATCGAAAAGTCGTGTTTCCTGGATCACTCTTCCGCCGTCGTCAAGAATCTGTGTCTGTCGTTTGATCTCATATTCCAGAGCTTTCTGAACAAATTTGAAAGAATTCACATTTTTTATTTCGGTCCTCGTCCCGAACTCTTTGGCACCGATCGGCCTGATCGAGACATTTGCGTCGCAGCGAAAATTGCCTTTTTCCATGTCTCCGTCTGATACTTCAATAGAGCGTAGAATGGCCCGTAGTTTTTTAAGGTATTCGACTGCTTCATCCGATGTTCGGATATCCGGCTCTGACACGATTTCCATGAGCGGAGTGCCTGCCCGATTCAGATCAACAAGGCTGGCAGAACCGTCTCCGATATGAACGTTTTTTCCTGCATCTTCTTCGAGATGAATCCGGGTAATTCCAATCTTCTTTTTGTTTCCATCAAGAACGATCTCGACATAACCTTTTTCGCAAATGGGAAGCTCGTACTGGGAAATCTGATATCCTTTCGGAAGATCCGGGTAGAAATAATTTTTTCGGGCAAACCGGCTGTACGAATTGATCGAGCAATTCATGGCAAGCCCGGTCTTGATAGCAAAATCAAGTGCCTTTCGGTTCAGTACCGGAAGCACTCCCGGCATCCCGATGCAGACCGGACAGGTCCGGGTATTCGGTTCCTCACCAAACTTGATCTCACATCCGCAGAATATTTTAGTATTTGTCTGGAGCTGAGCATGCACTTCAAGTCCTATGACTGTTTCGTAGTTCATGATTTATCCTTTCAGATAATCCACCACAGAGGCACAAAGACACAGAGAATTTTTTTCACAATTTTTTACTTGTCTACTTAGTGTTCTTAGTGACGCAGTGGTTAAAATCAGAGCTTTGCTCTTCGCTGGTGCCAATCAGTCGCCTGTTCATACGCAAAAGCCGCATGAAGAACCGCTTCCTCATCAAAATGTTTCCCAACGATCTGCAGCCCGATCGGAAGAGTATTCCGGGTAAATCCGCAGGGAATTGAAATTCCCGGAATGCCCGCAAGATTAACGCTGATCGTAAAAATATCGGATAAATACATCTGGAGCGGATCCTTGGTTTTTTCTCCGATTTTGAATGCCGGTGTCGGTGCTGTGGGTGTGACGATCACATCAACCTTTTTGAAGGCATCATCAAAATCTTTTTTGATCAACGTTCTTGCTTGCTGCCCTTTTTTATAATAGGCATCATAATAGCCGGCGGAGAGCGCATACGTGCCGAGCATGATTCTGCGTTTTACTTCTGAACCAAACCCTTGATCCCGTGTTTGCATGTATAAATCCAGCAGATCTTTTGGATTTGGAACCCGGAAACCGTATTTAACCCCATCATAGCGCGCGAGGTTCGAACTTGCCTCGCACGTCGCAAGGATATAGTAGGTTGCTGTCGCATAATCCGTATGCGGAAGCGAAATTTCGAAAACAGCGGCTCCCAGGTTCTTGAGAATTGCTATTGCTTCCTTTACTGCCTTTTCAACATCAGGATCCATTCCTTCAATAAAGTATTCCTTCGGGATACCGATTCTGAGTCCACGAATATCTTTTTTGAGAGCTGCTGTAAAATCAGGAACCGGTATATTAACTGACGTTGAATCCTTGGGATCATGTCCTGCTATGACGTTTAAAAGAATCGCCGCATCCGTCACATCCTTGGTAAGAGGTCCGATCTGATCGAGCGAGGATGCAAACGCGACAAGCCCGTATCGCGAAACTCTGCCGTACGTTGGTTTCAATCCCACAACACCGCAACAGGCAGCGGGCTGGCGGATCGATCCTCCGGTATCCGAACCGAGCGAGGCGATACAGGTTCCAGCAGCTACCGCTGCTGCAGAGCCACCGCTCGATCCCCCGGGAATTCTGGTGAGGTCCCACGGATTTTTTGTAACAAAAAATCCTGAATTTTCCGTGGACGATCCCATGGCAAATTCGTCCATATTTGTCTTCCCACAGAGGATAGAACCGGCCTTGCTCAAGTTACAAACTGCAGTTGCATCATAAGGTGGTACGAAGTTACCCAGAATTTTTGATGCACAGGTTGTTTTGATCCCCGTCGTGCACATATTATCCTTCACAGCAATCGGGATACCGAGAAGCGGCGTTGACCGGTCTCCTGCCTTGATGCGTTTGTCCGCTTCTGTCGCTTGTTTACGGGCAATTTCTTCCGTTACGGTCAAATACGCTCGTACGTTTCCATCTACGGCTTTGATTCTTCCAAGAATCGATTCCGTCGCTGCCAGAGAAGTTGTCTCTCCACGGTTTATCATATCGCGCAGCTCATGAATTGTGTGGTCAAAAAGCTCCATCATAACTCCTTTGTTATCCTGTTCTGATTATCAACCAGAATAATGCGCGGTTTGTGTGTTTTTATTTCTTCCTGATTAAAATATTCATAACAGAAGACAATGACCTTGTCGCCTTTCATACCCCGTCGGGCGGTCGGGCCGTTTAGTATCATTTCTCCTGCACCACGCTTGCCGGGAATTACATACGTCTCGAACCGCTCGCCGTTATGCAGGTTTGAAACATGCACGAGCTCGAACGGAATCATGCCTGCTGCTTCGAGAAGAATCGGATCAACAGTCAGGCTTCCTTCATATTCGAGGTTCGATTCTGTCACCGTTGCACGATGAATCTTTGAGCGTAACATTTGTCTGAACATGTCATTGTCCTTTCATGTTAATTAATTTTTTATTCAATGATCTTGGGAACTTTATAATGACCTGCTGCCTTTTCAGGGGCATTGGCAAGAGCCTCTTCACGCGGCAGGCTGGGACATACTACGTCCTCGCGCAACACATTGTGGATATCCAGAACATGGGACGTTGGCTCAACTCCGCTGGTATCGAGTTCATTCAGTTTCCCGACATAGGTCAGGATGTTCGAAAGCTGTTCGGTCAAATGATCCTGTTCTTCCGGGGTAAGTTCCAGTCGTGCAAGCTTTGCAACATGATCCACTTCCTGCTTTGTTATTTTCATATGAACTCCTAAGAATGTGATCGCGTATTCTATATCACTTCCAGATTTGCATATTTTACTGCAAGCACTTTCACACCGTGGCCAGGAAAACTTACGCTGATTTTCTGATCGTCCCCTGCTCCTTCGGAACGTTGGACTGTTCCCAGGCCAAAGCGGGTATGACGGACAACAGCACCATTGTAATACCGGTTCTGGGAAGGAACTGCCGGCGCACGATCCCAGAGCATGGTTGCTTCAGATGTTTCTTTTCGCGTTGTGGCAAAAAGACCGTTATTCCACTTGGCAGAACGGTGATAATGCACCTCTTCTGAACCGGTTTTTGACATTTCAATATGTTCAGACGGGATTTCCTGCAAAAAACGGGACATAAGGTTCGCTTGCGGATATCCGTATAATCTTCGTTCAAATGCGCAGGTCATGATCAGTCGTTCTTTTGCCCGCGTTATGCCGACATAGCAAAGCCGCCGTTCTTCTTCGAGTTCTTCCTCGCTTTCCGCAGAACGGGAATGCGGGAATAAACCTTCTTCCATGCCGACCATGAAGACGAGTGCGAATTCAAGACCTTTGGCATTATGCAATGTCATGAGCGTCACGGAATCCGCATTCCTGTTTTTTCGTTCTCCCGCAGTCTGCTGTTCAATATCCGTGATAAGGGCAACTTGATCCAAAAAATTCGACAATGAACAATCACGATTCTGCTCCTGGAAATCCTCGGTTGCAGTCATTAATTCGTTCAAATTCTCAATGCGAATTCTGGATTCAACGGTTTTATCCTGCTCAAGCGCAGTGATATATCCGGTCTCATGAATTATTTTCCGCACAAGATCCGTTACGGTGAGAGCGTGTGCGCTGGTATGAAGCCGTTCAATGAGCCCGGAAAAGTCCTGTAGTTTTTTTCTTGCACCCGAAGTGATTGCAGCCAAATCGGGATTGACTACCGTTTGATAGAGAGTGAGGCCGGATGTAAGCGCAGCCTGTTCAAG
>Ga0265297_10000301_pt1 | contig 161119 bp, 245 predicted proteins | sample Munlanlwell13791_FD_192502 | JGI IMG/M metagenome (GOLD analysis project Ga0265297, IMG submission 192502) | Leachate microbial communities from a municipal landfill in Southern Ontario, Canada - Leachate well 137-91 | ecosystem: Engineered > Solid waste > Landfill > Unclassified | place...
GATGGGGGGATCGCTATGGGGTGGGGACAGGGGGAGCGCGCGCTTCTGATGGGGGCCGCGACCTGCCCGCATCGGAGGAGAGGGGCGCCCTGGGATCAATAGGAGAGGGCAGCTCGACGCCTGGTCAGCAGGACGTGGGCGAAGGACTCCGTGCGCAGGAGGGCGCGGACCTGCTGGCGGGCGGCCCGGGCGCGGAGGGCGCGGTGCTTGGTCGCGCCGCGGGTGAGGTAGGAGTGCCGGCGCTTCGCGTCCCGGCCATCCCGGTGCAGGATCGAGTTCCAGTGATCGTCGTAGCTCCACCACTGCCGGATCGTGCGCGCCATGGGGGTTCCCTCCTGTGCAGGCCAAAGGATAACGCAGGTGGCCGCGCGAGGGAAGCCACATCTGGCAAGGGGCAGATCAGTGAGCGTACATCCCGTTGTAGAGGCGGTGGCATCACGCCTGTTCCTCCACGCGATCGAACTCTCTACTATAGGCCCGCAGCCGCCCCTGGTCGGAGCATGCGCAACAAAGCCCGCGGCGCGGGAGGTCGCTCCACAACGAGGGGCGAGGCCCCAGCCGGCTCCAGCGGTGCGTGTTCCGTATGGCATCCCACGCCCCCTGGGGGGTCGCCGCGTGGACGCTGAGCGATTGCCCGCAGTTCGTGCAGAAAAACGTGTAGCAGTGCTCCCGGCGCGGGATCCCTGCCGCGTGGCGGGCCAGCAGGGATAGCGGCTTGCCCTCGCTCAGGCGGCGCAGGCCCTTCTCCGCGATCTGGCGCACTCGTTCCCGCCCAATGTCCTCCGCCGCCCCCACCATCTCCAGGGTCCAGTCCGCTTCTGGCGACGCATCCGGCGGCGGCGTGAAGCCGTACAGCCGTTGCAGCACCGAACGCTGACGCTCGGGCAGCATTTCCAGTGCGAGATCCACGGTAACGCGCTGCTCACGCCTGGCAAGCACCTCGTCCGGCCCCGGAAGAGTGCAGGTGCGCTCCCCCACCCCCATCCGGCCCAAGTCAGCCGCGTCGAAGCAGCCTTCCCCCGCCGCGCGCTCCACCGCCAACACCGCAGCGGGCCACAGCTCGTCCGCCCCCACCCCGTGATAGTCCACGATCTTTTGAGCCGAAGGCCGCAGTTCGCCCGTTCCCCTGGCGAATGGGGCCAGCCGCAGCCCCTCGTAGTCCAGGTACAGCTGGTAGGCGATCCCTACCGCGGCCGCGAACGCCCGGGGAGACAGCCCGAGCTGCTCCCGCCGCTCGATCAGCTGGTTATTGCGCAGCCGCACCGTCACCCGGAAATCCTTGATACGCTTGGTCATCATGCCCCCATTCTACACGGTTGCGCCGCGTTTGTCAAGCGGTGTGGGGGTCAGTCGCCGGCGCAGCCAGGAGCCTGCCGGTGGATGGGAGAGGTGCCATGGCAGGCGACGAACCGGGCCACGTAGCCGGCGCCCACGTCCTCCAGCCCCTTCAGGAAGGGGAAAAAGTGGGGGTCGCCGTGGAGACCGAGCATGCCGCTCTGGACGCCCTCCTCGCGCTGGAGGATGAGGCCCACGAGGTACCCCCTCACCAGGTCCTGCAGCATCCTGCCCATGCTCCCCTGCATGTCGGCGCGCTCGGTAGACGACAGCTTTCCATTCCCCAGCCGATCCCGCGCGCGATCCACGGAGTCGGTGAACTCCGCGGCCAGCAGCTCCGCGGCCTGCCGCACCTGTTCCGACCGTGGAGCGGGCAGGAGCCCCGCCTCCAGCTCCTCCACGCGCCGGGTCAGGCGCGCGACCTCCGCCGCCAGCGCCGCCTTCGTCTCCTTCTGCTGTGCCATGGCAATCCCTCCTTCGTTGGGTTGCGATCGTTTGTCAATTAGGCTCGGTGGCATGCCACGCACCTCGCGCACACGTGTTCGCTGCTGGGCCTCGCGGCCAGCGAACGCCACCCGACGGACCGCTCGATCCCGGTGCCCATCTGGTGCCCAGACCCCGGGGTTGGGACTTTCAAAGGAATCCCACTTCCTTTATTGGGGAACCTCATCACGATCCAGCACAGCTTCGATGGCCCCACGTTGGGATTTTAATAGAAATCCCACTTCTCTTGCTGTGGCACGTCTCGCGCGGCATTCTGACCGGCGAGGCCGGTTGGGATTTCAAAGAGATCCCACTTCTCTTGTCAGCTCCACCGCGGCTCAGGACGGTACCGAGGATCCCTCGCCAGTTGGGATTTCTGAAGAATCCCACTTCTCTTGTCGGTATCCTCTCGCGGATAGCCCGCTCATCCCGCTTTGTTGGGATTGAAAAGGAATCCCACTTCCGTTGTTTGGTTCACGGGTGACTTCCGTTTGATGCGCCTACGTTCGTTGGGACTGCGGAGAGATCCCACTTCTCTTGTCGCCTCCTGTCATCAGCCCACCACAGTCGAGCCCTACCTGGTTGGGATTTCAAAGATATCCCACTTCTATTGCTGGCCGCAGCACCATCATTGTCTTGCCCACGCCACCCGCGCCAATGTTTGGATCGAAAAAGAATCCAACTTCTCTTGCTGGTCCCCACGGTTGCCGCGTGGTCCGAGTTTTCCGAGTCTATGTTTGGATCGAAAAAGAATCCAACTTCTCTTGCTGGGCGAGCGTAGCGGCGAAGTGGACGCTCCTGCCGAAGCGTTGGGACTTCAGAGGAATCCCACTTCCATTGCTTGGAGAAAGTGGAGGATACAGCGCTCGTCGTGCTCCCTGTTGGGACTTCGTTTGGACTTCAAAGAGTCCCACTTCTATTACTTGGCCGTGTGCGCGAGCATGCGGGGAGGCGGCGTTGGGATTTTCAAGGAATCCCACTTCCGTGATCCGCCGCGCGGAGCACGGGACCGCTCGCGTTCCATTACTGCTTCTTGGGAATCAGAAGGAATCCCACTTCTCTTGTCTGCACGGGGGGAGCGGGATCGTGCGTTTGGATTGGAAAAGAATCCAACTTCTATTGTCAAAGAGCTACGATCTCGTAGCTGCCGCGATCACTCCGTCGGGGGCTGCGCGGGGCTGCCCGCCTCCGGGAGCCGCTTCTTGTGCCGCCCGCGCTTCGCCCACTTCGCCTGGCGCGGCTGGCGCGACACCTCCTTGCCGGCCGCCTTCGCGTGCAGGGCCAGCATGTTGCGCACCGCGTTGGCGTCCTGATCCCAGGTGCTCCCGCAGTTCTCGCAGGTGTGGTCGACCTGGGGTGCCGCATCCCAGCGCCCCTCGTGCCCGCAGACGTGGCAGCGCTGGGTGGTCATGGCCGGGTCGATCTTGACCACGCGCCCCCCCCGCGCGTGGAACGCCTGGGTCAGTGCCAGGCACAGCTCGGAGGTGGCCGCCGCCCGCTGCTGCCAGCGCGCCTCCTTGATCTCGGCCTCCTCCGCGGCCAGCGGCTTGTGCTTCTGGGTCGCCCGCTTGTCGAACGCCTCCAGGACCAGCGTGTCGTAGCGCGTGGCCAGATCGCAGGCCAGTCGGCGGTACTGATCCAGGCGCCGCCGCATGCTCTTCGCGCGCTGGTGCTCCTCCCATTGCCAGAGGTGGCGGTCCTGGGATCCCCACGCCTCCAGCAGCGAGAAGCCCTGCTCATCGCCGTCCCACCGCTCGTCGCGCCACGCGCGCAGCAACGCGGAGAACCGCCGGGGGCTGCGCCACTGGGCCAGCCCCACCGTCTCCTCCCGGAACCACTCCGGGAGCCCCGTCCGCTCCATCCAGGCCCGCATCTCGGCGATCATCGCGTTCTGCCGCTTGTCCCGGATCGACGCCAGGTCCTCCACCTTGCGCAGGCCCGACACCACCGCGGACACGCCAGGCGGGATGCGCTCGCGCGCTCGTCCAACGCCGCCGCCACCGCCCGCTGGGCCATGCGCCGGTCGATCTCAATCTCCTTGTGCGCGTTCTTGTAGTCGTGCGTCTTGCGCATCACCGCGTCCACCAGGTCAGCTTCGCGCGTGGGAGGCCGCAGCCCGTACACGTACACCTTCGTTTTCATCGATGGACCTCCTTGTCGATGCCGCGCCACGATCAAGCCCCATTGTTACACGGTTCGCGACCGTTTGTCAAGCTATTTTCCAGCCCCGCGTCCGCGCAGGCCCCGCGATCGCCGCGCCAAGACTCGCGCACACTTGTGCGCGTTTGATCCATCTCCGCTCACATCGTGCTGGCGATCCTCAATCACTCCCACCAGCTCCCATCCGTGGGCACCTTGCACCCGCGGTAAAACTTGCTGCGACGGCTCGGCATCCGGCCGTTCACCAGCATCTCGGAGAAGAGGTTGGGGTGGTTGCAAAGTCTCCGGCTTATTCCCACCTCGGGCCCCCAGATGGCCACGCGATCCCCACGCCGGTACCCCTCCTCCTTGATCGTCTCCAGCACCGTGAAGATCACGGCGGTGCGCCACGCGTCGTCCACATGCGCTGGGCACCAGACTCGGAAGCGGGACCGCGGGAACTTGAAGTCTCCAATGTGCACCGGCACCGTGGCCGTGCACCCCGGCGACGAGCAGCGATGATCATAGCAATCGCACATGACGCCTCCTTCTGGCGCGCCTCAGTCGTCCTCGTCCTCGATGGCGCTGACCACATCCTCCAACAAGAGGTAGCGCAGGACCTCGCCGTTCCAGCGGGTCACGGCCTCCGCCGGACCGAACGGCTGCTCGATCCGGCCGTCCTCGGAGACGCTGCACACGAGGAACGGGTCCTCGATCTCGCTGCCGGACACCTCCACCTGCGCGAAGAGCAGCACGTCGGTCGGCACCGGCTCATCCTCTGGGCGAATCCACTTCATGATCGCGATCCTTTCTCGATCTCAATTTGATCAGCCTTCTTCCGCGCCGCTTGCAGGGCCTCGTAGAGCTTAGGGCACTGCCCGCTGGGCGACTCCTCGTCCCATAATCGGTCGAACTCGTCCCAGCCGACCTCAAACGGGGCAAACCACGGGAAGCGGTCCGTCACCCACGATAGTTGTCCGCGCCACTCCGGGAGCAGATCCAGCAATGCCCGGCACCGCCGGTAATCGTCCGGGTCGTGCGGGTAGTCGAATCTGCTGCCGCCCCCACCCGTTATGGCCGCGTAGATCGTCAGGCTGCTCGTCCCCGTATCCCCTCGGTAGCGCCACCAGTTCGCGCGGCGAGAGACGGGCTCCGAGAGGGGGGGGCGATCCGGGTACTCCCCGCCCAGCCCAATCTCGCGCGCGCCGCACGACGGGCACGCCACCGCGCGCAACGAGGCGATCGCCACGTCCAACGGCGCATTGATCACGATCTCGGCATCAAACACGGTGCCGCACTTGAAACAGGTACTCCGCTGCGATTCGATGTTCATTGCCCACCCTTCCTATGTCAGTTCCAGCCGCCAACCCCCGATGCCCACCCGCACCAGCAGCAGCGTGCGCTCCACGCCGTCCACCTCCACGCACACGGGGGCCCGCGGCAGGATGATCCACTCGAAGTGCCCCAGCTGATCCTCCGGGCAGGGCAGCACCGTGCTACCCTCGGTAAAGGCGCAGAACGGGCAGAGGAAGTCGAACTCGCCCGGCTTCAGGCCAAACATCGTGCCGTCCTCCAGCATCGCGAACACGGCCCCATGCCCGTTGAAGCCAACCGGGTACACGCGCGGGTCCAACGCAGGCGGCATGGGAGACAGCGGGGAACCGAACCTCCATGTTGCGGCCGTCGTCTCCGGGATCGGCACCTCGGAGGCCACGGGGCGGCGCACCTTGACCTGCAAGCTCAACGTGGGCAGCGTGATGATCATCGATCCACCTCCGATATCTTACCGGCTCTTGTGCGTTTTGTCAACCATGCTGCTCGCCTCCAGCACGCGGTACTCCCAGCGGCGCCCGTCGACCAGGCGCGCCTGCAACCCGGGCACGCTGCGGCGGCCCTCTGGCGGCATCGTGCGCTGGCGCCGCAGCGTGGCAGTGATCACAGCCGCCGTGGACTCGGGCAGGTCGGGGCGCCGCAGGTCCCGGCGGATCACCTCCAGGATGCCCGCCGCGGTCATCCAGTGGGACGCCCGCTTCCGCAGCACGGCCGCGCACACCGCCAGGTGGGAGCCGTCATCGGGATCGCCCTGGCCCGCGCCGATGTCCTCGATCGGCCCCGCATCCACCGGGTCCGGCGCCAGCTCCACGGGGCGCCGCGGGCGCGGCGCGGATGCAGCTGGGAGCGCCTGGTGCTGGGGCTCCCTGTGCGCCGCGCACGCTTCATCCAGGCACACGATGCGGCCAGCGCGCCCCCGCGTGGCGGGAAACCCGCACACGGGGCACCGGGGGCCGCCCTGGGGGTCCTGCGCCGCACCCTCCGCCGCCACCGCGCTCCGCCGCCGATCCACGCGATCGTCGGCCAAGCGATAGCGCATGCGGGGGTTGCGGGGCGCCATATCGGGATCGCGCAGGACCACGCCCGCCTTGGTCAGCGCCGCCAGATCATCGCTCCCGCGGCTGCCGATCAGGGATGGATCCACCTCGTCCAGCTGCCCCCGGGTCCACCAGCGTCGCTCGGGGTGGGCGCACATCACGGCCAGCACGCGATCCCCCCGCACGCGCTCGCGTCCCTTCTTCTTCGGCGTGCCGAGCGGTGTCGGTATGGAAGCCGGGATCGCGGGTCGAGACCGCCCGTGCACCGCAGGATCTTTAGCCTTTTCCGGTGTCGGTGATGGTTTCGAGACCACGTAGGGGACGGGATCATCGACGGGCCCCCCTTGGCGCGTCCCGCAGGTCGGCGAGGAGCAGGTGAACGCACCCGTCGCGGGGTCAGCCTCGCACGGAGCGCCGCACAGCCCGCAGCGCTTCTCCGTGGGAGGAACCACTGGGGGGGGAGGCAGCACGGCCGGATCCTCCGCGGTCGGCTTGGGCAGGCGCCCCAGCATGCGCTCCAGGCGCTGCACCAGCGCCGTCACATCCACCGTGATCGTCACCAGCACCCGGTCGTCATCGCGCATGATCGCTCCCTTGCGCGAACACGTGTTCGCACTATCGCGCCCCGTCAGAACTCTATCCCGCATGCCTCGCAGCGATGCTTGACCATGTCTGCCGAGCGGCACATGGGGCACACCGCGGGCGCCTCGGGCGCGGGGCGGTCGTGCTGCCCCTCGGGCCGGTACCCGGTGCACACGTGCACGCCCAGCTGCGTCAGCGTGCAGCGGACCCGGGAGGTGTAGTCGCGACCGTTCAGGTAGGTAATGCGAGGACGCGTGAGCCGCGCGCAGGTGCACCGGCCGTCCACGTTCCACCAGCAGTCGTTGACGCCGTCCCGGATCTCGATCCCGTGCATTTCACATCTCCCCGTCGCGGGCGCCGCACAGGCAGAGGTGGCCACGGCACGCCTGGCCCCGCACCTCGCGCACGTGCTCCGCGCAACACCGCAGGATGGAGATCGCTACTCCCACGTCAACGCCGCCCTCCGGGGGCACCAGCGCGGACAACATCCCAGCTGCCATAACAGCCGCAGCCTCCCCGCGTCCCATCTCCTGGCCATCGCGACCCACACTGCGCAGGTACACCGCGTCGCCACCGTCCGGATCCGGCTCGGTCCACACCGTGACCACGTCGGCCCCGGGGCCCGGGGCATTCTCTGCTGGGGATTGAGCTGCGCGCCCGCACGCCGCCTCCACTAGCCCCTCCTCGTCCAGCAGCCGGCGCCCCAATGGGCTGCGCCAGAACAGATCCTGGGTATCCTCCAGTGCCTCGATGCACCAGCCGAGGGCCCGGAGCGCGCGCTCCCGATCCTGCTGCACCCACGCTTCGCCGTCCGCGCACCGCAGCGCGAACTGCACCGTGTCCGGGTCTGACACGCAGGTCGCTGCGATGTGGGCCAATCCCTCCCGCATCCGGTCAACCTCTGCCTGGAGCACGCGCTCGCGCTCTGCCCCCGCTGCCTGCTCCCGCTCCAGGCGCTCGATCCGCAGCCCCAACCGGCACCGCGTGCACGGCGTCTGGAACGACGGCTCACCGCACAGCTCGCACTTCCCATCCAACATGTCCCTACTCCTCCTGCATCCTCATCGGCACGCAGCGCACCGCGTACTGACTCGTTACAATCAGCGCCCCGTCCTCGGATCTGCCCTCCCGCGCCACGCATCACCCAACTGTGAGGCCGCCTCGCAGACGGCATCTCGCACCGCTACGGTCACGAATGCCAGCAGCAGCACGAGCAGCACAGCCGGCGTCAGCAGCACGACCAGGAGGCGCCGCGCCCAGGTGGTCCTCCAGTAGCAGATCGGCGTCATCGATGCGGCCTTCCATCGGCATGGGACGCCGCGAGATGCGCCTCCCGCTGCGCCGCGAGCACGCATTGCACCGCGCACACCACGTCCGGTGGCAGCTTCCACAGGCCCTGGCCACCGCGGCACGGGATCGGGCCCGCCAGCGGCATCAGCGTGCCCACCACCCAGCCGTACGGCCCGATGAACCACGGGTCCGCCCGCATCGGATCGTCCCGGTCGAGAACCGCGTGGACCACCCGGTCGAACGTGACCACCGCCACGACGCCGCCCGGGCTGTCGGCGTCCGCCGGAGGCGTGTACCCGCACTCCCGGGCCATCCACAGGGCCCCCTCCCGATCGTACCTGCGGCCGGCATGCAGCGCGATCGGCCTGCCCCAGTGCCGCGCCGGGAGCGCCCACCGCCGGTTCTCCACCCGCTTACCACCGTGGACCATGGCCTGATCCCAGGGGCGCCACAGCGTCAGTGCCAGCATCTCCGCTACTCCTTCCCCGCGAGGGCGGCGCGGAACATCTCCAGTTGCTCTTTCGCTTCGTAGCAGACTCCGGCCTCCTCAAACTGATCGAGGTATTCCGCGAACGCCTCTGCGCTCTCCCGCCGCAGCCGCTCCACCTCGGCCTCCAGTCCGTCACGTCTCTTCCGTCGCTCGAACGTCCCGTGCTCGATCGCCGTCATGGCCTCCGCCGCCGTCTGCACCGGGAACGGCCCGAACTCCTCGTCGGCGAAGACCACGACCCGCGCCGCCACATCCTTCGCCTCGTCCAGCGCCAGCAGCACCCGCCCGTGCTCCTCGCGGAACTCCCGCAGCAGGGCGCCAGCCGCCGGGTGCATCTCGTCGAGGTCTTCCTGAAACCGGTCCAAGCGGGCGGTCAGGTTCTCGTTGCTCATCTTCGTCCTCGCTTCTTCCGCGCCTTGCATCGCGCGAGGCCATCCCAAGCACCCCTAAAATACCACACTGGCGCTCGTTTGTCAACCGACATCTGGCCGAGGGCCGCACAGGCGCTCCACGACGCACTCCTCGACGAACGCCACGAAGCGGCGCAGGTCTTCGTCAGCCCGGCCCGTCGCGTCGTCGATCGCCAGCTCCATGCCGGATCCGCGGCGTCCCAGGTTGGTCCCGTTCAGCCGGTCGAACTCCGCCACCAGCTCGGGCATGCTCGCAGCCAGGCACAGGCAGCGAACGCGCTGGACCTCCCAGGCTGCCCGCGTCATCGGCGGGGGCCGCTCCGCACAACTACCTTGGCACTCCGCGCACACGTGTTCGCCTCCCAACCGAAGCCAGCTCCATGCGGGCCCTCGATTCGCACCCCCCATCCTACCTGATTATCGCGCGTTTGTCAACGGACAACTTCAAGAAGCGGCGGCGGAGTCAGTGGGCGGCGCCCGACGCGGCCTCCTCGGCCTCCTCGGGATCGATCTCGTCTGGATCGCCCTCCTCCGCTTCCTCCTCGGCGTTGATGGAATCGAGCAGCTCCTGGCCGTACACGATCTCGCGCTCCTCCGTGTCGTAGGCCACCAGGCGCAGCCCGATGACGCTCTCGACGCCAGAGAGGTAATCCTGCACGGTCTCGATGCCGTTGTTTCCCGCCAGGTACTCCGTGCAGATCAGGTCGAACAGATACGCCCGGCGATCCTTCGACGAGTCGCACCCGGCCGCCTTGGCGGCCACCGCCAGCGCGCGGTCGTAGTTCGCCGCCATGGCTGGCGTCGGGCGCCCGATGATGTAGTTGGCCTGCCGCTCGCTGCCCGCGTCGGCCCCCACACCGTCAGGGTCGGCCGCAGCATCCTTGGCCTGTTGATGCAGCATCGTGTCGATCTCCATGACGGTGCGCCCCTCCAGCTTGACGCGCCACTCCGCCGCGTTCTCCGCGGTCACGTAGCCGACGAGCATGCGGGCCTTCGTGTAGGTGAGGGTTCGGTACCACGCCTGGGCGTTCTTGGGCAGCGTGCAGAGCCACTCCTCGGTCTTGACCAGCTGCTGCGCCTTGCGGATATGGAAGTCCAGCTCCTTCTCCACGTAGTCGCGCCAGCTGCTGTAATTCCACCCATGGTAGAGCCCCTCCCGGTTGATCTGGAGGAGCGCCGCGGCCATCTCCCAGCTGTTCTTGTCGCCCTGGTCCCGCAGCACCTGCACATGCCGCCGCAGCTCGCCATGCTGCGCCTCACCCTCGGCGCTGCCGTCCACCTTGCCGAGCACGACCAGCTGGCCGCCGGGCTGCACTTCTGCGGCCTCGCCCTGATCCTGTTCCGTCCGATCCTTCACTTGCTCCTTCGCCATGTTCGCATCTCCTCGTGTGAAGCCGGAGCGCCTCCGCAATCACGTAGGCGTCGGCAATGTTGTGGTCCTCGAACTCGTACCCACGCTGCGCCAGGGCCGGAATCACCGCCACCTTGGGCAGGTTGCCGCGCCCCAGCACGGATTTCCGTGCCGTGCTCACCGGGATGCGCACGGGCTCCACGCCAAGCGCCAGCCACAACTGGGTCTTCACCACGCCGCCCAGCTCGCCCAGATCCACCAGGGCGCCATTGCGACGGCTGAATGCGTAGTCCTCCACCCCCACCGCCAGCGAGCCCTCCGCCTGCGCCGCCCGGGCCACTCGCAGCACCGCCTCCGCGATGACGATGAGGCGCTCGATGCGCTCGCGCTCGTGCACGCCCCGGGTCAGATCGCTGCCCACCCGCGCCATTGCCACCACGGCACCCTCCGCATCCAGCACGCACAGGCCCGTGCCGGTCAGGGACAGGTCCAGGCCCAGGTAGCGCGCGGGGATCAAGCGGCCGCCTTTCGCGCGTCGAAACAGAGTGCCTTCCCTGGGCACTTCCGCGCCCGCTTGTCGCTGCGGATGCGGCAGCCCTCGGGCAACGGGGCTGGCAGGGGCGCGCCCGCCAGCTCGCCCTCCACCGCGGCCACGCACGCCAGCGCCCGATCCTCCAGCCAGCGGATGGTCGGCTCATCGCGCGGGATCACGTGCTCCGCGATGGCCTTCACGAGGTCGTCCTCGCCCTTGGCCACGTAGGTCAGGCGCGCCCAGGAGAGCCCGCTCATCCACAGGTAGATCTGCACCTGGGGCAGGTGATCCTCCCGGGGGTGCCCTCCCGCCCTGGGGTCCACCTGACGGAACAGGTCGGCCCGGATGCTCTTCAACTCCCACACCTCCGGCGGCACATCCCCCCACCCCAGCACGGCGTCCCACTTGCCCACGACCCGGCACGCCGGGATGCGCCCCTTGGGCTCCACAAAGCGCCAGCCCATCCCCTCCGGGCGGGGCCCCCACCCGCGCTCCACCCACGGCCCGGTGCCGGGCGTGGGCGCCCGCTCCACGGTGTCGCCCTGGGTGCGCTCCCACGCCCCCTGGAGCACGGGCCCCAGGCCGGGCAGCAGCTCATCCTGGAAGGCCCGGTGGTAACCCGTGCCCTGCGCGAAGGTCCACAAAAGCTGCCCATCCACCGGGTCGCGCAGCTCCCGCCGCGCCCGCACCGCCAAGGCGCACAGGCGCGGACACCAGTGCGTCACATTGCTGGCCGACAGCCAGAAGTCGATGTCCGCCGCAGTGCGCGCCCCCTCCGGGACCACGATGGCCTTGTCGGGCCGCTGGAGAGCACGCAGGGCATCGGCCATCCGCGTTGACACCTCACCACGGGGCGGATCGATAGCCGCCCGCATCACGTTTCCGAGCATGCTTTTCCCCTCCTAGCGATCAATCAACGTAGACGCGCTCGGGCTCCGGCTGCGGAGCGGGCACGTTCAGGTCCTGGAGCCGCTCCGCGATGTGCTTGTCCATCTCGTCCACCCGCAGCTGCAGCCGGTACAGCTGCGCATCGTCGGAGAGGCCGGGGTAGAGCCGCAGCAAGTGGCCATGCCACTCCGCTGGGGATCCGAAGCCGTCCATCTGGCACAGTTCCGGCGTGCGCCGCATGGCGCCGACTGTGATCGGCCGCACCGACACGATCGTGGCGACGGCGAACGGCACCTCATCGGTGGCTGGGGGATCGGCGTACTCCGACGACAAGATGATCTGCGCGCCGACCTGATGCGGGCACCCGCTGGGGTACCGACGGGTCACGCTGCGCGCGCCACCCTCCTGAATCAGCTTGGTCTCGTTGCGTGTGAGCCTGAACATCCTGCCTCCTCTGAAATGCGAACACGTGTTCGCGTCAACAGGTTCCCATCCTACCTCACCGCGCCCCGAAAAGCAAGGCGCGACAAACGCCATGAAGGCACTTATGGGCCAGCATCCGCGCCGCCATCCCCGTAGGGCTCCTCCGCCAGCACCGGGCGCCCCGCGGCCAAGGCGGGGGCAGGATCCGCTGTTGATGCCTCCCCGACCGGCGCTGCAGGCGCGGCCACTGGCGCCACGGAGCAGTACTGCTCGAACTCATCGCTCTTCATCTTGGCCAGCACGGTCAGGGACGTGGCCACGGCAGCCACCACGGCCGTCGAGATGCCCAGGCCCAGCTGCCAGTCCTCGTCGTCCGGGAAGGCCGTGGCGAGGCCGCCCGCGCCGCTCAGCGCGCCCCCCAGCGCGGCCCCCCAGGTCGCCGCGTCCCGCTGGTCCAGTAGCCGCTGGCAGCGGTCCGCCGTCCAGCTCGTGGCGAACGTGTCCCCCTGCGGCGCCGTCGGCAACACCCGGGCCACCCCACCGCACGCCACCAGCAGCCCTGCTACGATCCCGATCATCAATGCGCGCATGCGTCCTCCCGTGGCGAACACGTGTTCGCTGCTATAGCTCCGCTCCCGGGGGCGGCCCCCATGCGCGCCCACTCCACTCGTAGATCCGGTCCACCTGCTGCGGGGTGAACCGCCAGCGCACGCCCACGTTCCGGTCGGCCCAGGCCCGCGGCGTGTTGCCGCGCTCCTCGGCAACCGCGCACCAGTCCGCCACCATCTCGGCGAGCCGGGAGGGAGGCATGCGGGTCGCGTCCACGATCTGGGCTGGCGGCGCATCCCGATCCGTCGGGTTCAGCAGCGCGGTCCGACGCAGCTGCCAGTACTCCGGGTGGTGGTCGTTCGTCAAGATGTGGCGCTCCGTGGCCGCCTGTATCGCCGCGTCCAGCCCCGCCGGGGCCGCGAAGGGCACCCCGCGCTCCTGGCACCGGTAGCGCCACGTCAGCCAGACGTAGGGCGTACGCTCGGGATGGGCGAACTTGGACGCGTCGTGGCGCGCTACCCGGCGCAGCAGCAGATCGGCCAACGTCGGATCGTAGCCGCGCAAGTACGCCGCCAACCGGGCCGCGTACCGCTGGACCAGCAGGATGTGCCGCTCCGTGCGGGCCACGAAGTGCGCCTCCATCTCCGCCGTCGGCGCGGGAATCGACTGGCTCTCATCCATTTGCATCGCCTCCTCCAGCGATAGCTTGTCCACGATTACACCTCTTCCATGGCTTCCTCGCCATCGACCAGGATGGCGCACGGCAGGTTCCAGTCACGGATCACGCTCGCGATGCCGCCCTGTCCCTGTAGCACGTTGATCACGTCCTGCGTCGTGGGGTTCTGCTATCTTTCTGGTGCGCGAAGGTGCGCACCGGCCAGTTCCTGCTTCTTCGAGGGCGGTTGCACGCGCACACGTGTGCGCGCCAGGGCCACCCTCTCCACAGGCGTTACTTCGGGGCTAGCCGCCCCTAGTTGTTTCAAATTCATCGCCGCGTTCACATCGCGGTCATGGACTACCCCGCAGGCCGGGCAGACCCACTCTCTCACGTTGAGCGGCAACTGTTTGATCACCTCACCGCAATCGCTGCACTTCTTGGACGACGGTTCAAACCGTGGGTACACCACGATCTTGGAATCCCAGATCGGTCCCTTGTACGTGAGTTGCCGCCGAAACTCCCCGAACGCCTCATCCTGAATGGACCGCGCCAACTTCCGATTCCGAACCATACCTTGCACATTTAGATCCTCGATGCCGACCGCTTGGTTCTCGCGGACCAGCCTCGTCGTGACCTTGTGCAAGAAGTCCTGCCGGATATTGGCGATGCGCCTGTGCAACCGCGCCAACCGTTCCGCCGCCTTCCTTCGATTCTGACTTCCTTTCTTCTTCCGTGCATGTTGCCTGGACAGCCGCTGCAACATCTGCATGGCAACCCGGATCGCACGTGGACCCTCGATCTTCTCACCAGTCGACAGCGTCATGGACATCGCGATCCCCAGATCCACCCCCACCACGCCCTCCGCTGTACGGGGGCGCCGCAGCTCTCCCACGTCCACCTGTACGACCAGAAACCAGGCATCGGCATCCCGCCGTACCGTGCCTCCCGTGATCTTGCCCGACCAACGCAGTGGTTCCCTCGTACGCACCGCCCCGACAAATGGCAACTTCGCGCACCGCTCCTGCATCGCGAACTTGTCGTTGGCGATATAGAAGGAATCCCGAGACTTCCCCTTCTTCTTGAACCTCGGATATCCTGGCTTCTGCCCCGCCTTCACCCGCCGGAAGAAATGCTGGAACGCACGCTGCACATGATCGAACGGACGCGCCGTACAGTCGCGGTGCACCTCGTAGGTCCATGGGAATTGTTCTCGGCGAATCGCGTTGAACCGCTTCTTCAACGACAGACCGCTCGGCTTCTCTCCTGCCGCGTACTGCCGCTGCCACTCCGCCAAGGCCCAGTTCCACGTGAACCGCGTCGTTCCACATGCACGACGAAAGTACGCCTCTTGCTTCGGTGTCGGGCGCAGTCGAATTTTGTGGGCCAGGATCACTTCTGCTCCATCGCCGCGAGCACGAGATCACGGACCACCTGAGCCACGCTGCATCGACGACGATCAGCCTCCGATTTGAGCCACGCCAGCATCTCGACATCGAACTGCATCACAAATCGTTGATCTTTCTTCATGTCACAACCCTACATCAATTCTGCGCAAGTGTCAATACGGATCTTCTTCATTGCGAATTTGTGAGCGCGTGACTACCTTCTGCCACTGCCTGTCTACATTTCTCAGTGCTAGCATCGGCTCTCTCTTTATCGATCCGCTCGAAGACCTCGGCGACATCGGGACGCCGCGCCCGCAAGTAATCCCGCTCAGATTCCGATGCCCGTCGCCAGATATTGTATCCCTGGATCAGCGCCTTCGTCGTGGGGGACAGCGCCTCCCAGCGCGCTGCCTCTTCCCTCCGCTGCGCGAGGCGCGCAACAGTCTCAGTGAGCACCTCGCTACCCACCCGGGCTGCGATGTCCGCATGCGCTTGAGCCTCCTCCAGCGAGGCAAGATCCTCGTGCCGCCACTCGCCGTTGTCCCACTTCCACGATAGACGAGTTTGATCATCCACGACCTCGATCTTGGCCTGGAACCGATCCGCGGTCGCCCGCAGCACGCCGCCCTTCTTCTTCCACCGCAGCTTCACGTCGCCCATCCGCTCACCTCCAGATCAAGAGGATATCGCACGACGCCTCGGCCGTGTCCCGATCCCGCACGTTCAGCGGACTCAGTTCTCGGCACGGGTTCGAATGGCGGCCATCCTCCGTGGCGATCCAGACCTCCGTGTCGTCGCCCACGGCGTTGACCTCGGCCAGCCCCTGGACCCACTGCTTCAGGTCGCGCACCGTGATCACGTCCCGCCGGAGGATGGGCGGGATGCGCCGGTCGCTGGCGATGGCCTCCTCGATGCCGTCCACCGGCTCGTAGGTCTGCGCAAAGATATCTTCTTTGCATGGATAAAATTCACCCGCCACGCCCCGGATGATGAAGTCCATGGGACCGGCGTAGTGGTCCCCCTCCAGGGTGGGGATGAGCAGTTTCCCGTCATTGTACGGCCCCACCACCCGCGCCGTGGGGCAGAACGCCTGCACCTCGACCAGGTTGAACCCATCCCACTGCACCGCCTCGATCACCACCGGCCTTTTGCGAAACTTCATGCGTCACCTCCTTCATCCTCGTCCGGACACACGAAAAACTCCGTGTTGGATCCGCGCAGGATCGCCAGGATGAGATCTGCTTCTTTCCTGTCCGACGCCTTCTCCTCCTCGGGCAGATCCGCGTAGGGGACCAGCAGCCCCCGCCATCGGAGCACGCGCTTGCACGCGGCACAGTCGCAGCACGGGTGGTGTCGTCGCACTGCTCCCTCGATGTCGGGCAACACCGCTCGCGCCCACCGGCTCCACGCGTCGTGGGCGTAGGCTGCCAGGCGCTCCCGCAGCTGCTCCTGCGCGTGCGCGATCTCCTGCTCCACCAGGGCGTCCAGCGGCTCCGGCAGCCCCAGGGCGCGCCGGATGCCCGCCGCCAGCCACTCCGCGGGCGCCCCCTCCCCCCGCCGAACGGGCGGGGATTCCAGATAACGATATGCCGCCAGCAGCTCGCCCACGGGATCCTCGACGTTGTGGAGCGCCGCCAGCTCCAGCAGATCGCGCGCCCCCTGCCTGATCCGGAACCGCTCAGCGACGGTAACCCGCGACTGAAGATCGCGCAGGAGACGTCGCTCCTCCGCGTCCGGAGTCGTGCCCCGCGCCGCGCAGTAGGCCACTACTGCCTGATCCACCATTTCCCGGATCTCGTCCCCGCTCATCGTGTCACGCATCTCGTTCATCGTGTTCCTCCGTTTCCACGTCTCCCAATGATAGGGGCCGAACCTGATCTAAAGCTGTCAGCGACCGTTGGGCAACGCTGACCAGAATCTTGCGCTCGGCAAGGACGCTCCAAACCGTGCGCTCGCGCGATGGCGCGTGTACCGTCTTCTTGACCCAGTACCCTCGCGCTCCGTATCCGGTGCGATGTACCTCTAGTAGTCCCCATCCCTCGGGAACCTCGCCCGGCCGAACCAGTCCTTCGGGCGTCAGGAACCACTTCTCGTCGCCCACGGAACTTCCGGCACGCTCGTGTGCCTTCTTCTCGTTGCGGAAGAAGTCCTCACGCGATACCTTGCACTCGACAACGATGGACTCGCGCGATGTCCACCCGATGGCGTCCGGCGTCTCGGAGGTCGCCGTGACGATCTCGGTGGCCACCACCCGGCACTTCCGCGTGTTCCGCAGCCACACCGCCGCGATCTCGACCAACTCGGCATGCTCAGCGCTGCTCATCGGACGTCCACTCCTGCTGCCAGCGCAGCGCTTGGGAACCGCACCAGCTGTACGCCCTCCTCGGCGCATGTCCCGATGTGGTCCCCGTTCTCCACCGCGATCTCTTCCTCGCGGAAGTCCGGAACGTGCTCGATCAGCCAACACTGGAACCACTCGATGGCCTCGGTGAACGTCTCCGCCCCGACCTCCGCGTTCCACGATGGGCCGCTGCGCCGCTCCAGCAGGACGTGCCACAGCGTCGTCACTCTTCCCTCCTGCTCGTCTCGCTGCTCACCAGCCACCGTTCCATCCTGTCCATCAGGAATAACTCGATTTCCTTGGTCCTGGGATGCGCCGGGAGTGTCGTCCCATCGAAAGCCCGCCGCGCCTCCTCGGTGAGCGCCTCCGCCATCTCCTCGATCTGTTCATTCTCGTAGACGCCACGCTTGATGTCGAGGATCAGATCCGCATACGGCAGCGGATAGACCAACCTGCCGTACTTCATAAGATCAATGCCCTCCTTCAGGAGATGGATCACGTTGGACGCGAACTTCGTGTCGTACCCGTACTTCGTGAACAGGCTGGCCCGGCTCGTCGCCTTCGAGATGCGCTCCGCGACCATCCGCCGCGCCTTCTTCACGAACACGCCCGCCTCGAACGACAGGTCGCCCACCTTCAGGTGCTTGCCGGTGTCGTCCGTGTTCCTGAAGATGTTGGACGTCCTGAACTCGCCCAGAACCGCGTTGTCGTCCTGGCCGTTCAGGAACTCCAGTGCGCGTTGCAGGGCCTCGTAGTTCTCGGGCTTGATCCGCATCTTGTGGAGCTGCGCGTGGGCGTAGGCGACAAACCTGTGGTGCGCGCCCTTGTGCGGGAACAGCGGCGCGGCGTCGAGCAGCGCCCGCCCGAACGCCTTGTCGGCCTCCAGAACGTTCTCCTCGTTGGCGAACAGCAGGTGCAGGATGTTGGGGTTGTTCTGCATCGCCAGCGCCACGAACTTGCGGAACTCGTATGCCGAGAAGTCCACGGCGTCAGCCGTGTTCCGACCGCTCTCGTCCTTGGCCTTGACGTGCATCTCGACCACCTCGCAGTGGCCGAACCCGTACACCATCTGCCGCGTCGGCATGAACACGCCGATGTAGTCCAGGTCGCTCTCAGGCGTGTTGGTCCCGAACAGGTGCGACCCCGCCCGGATCTTCAGGATCATGTTCCTGATGGCGATCTCCTTGTAGTCCATGTCAGCCCTCGTCCCCCAGCATCGCGCGGAGCATCTGGAAGTCGGAATCGTCCGTGCCTTCGAGGTGCGCCGTTCGCAGCACGCGCACCACCGCGCACGCATACGCCGCAGCATCAGACGCACCTTCCGCGATCTTGTCCTTTACGGTAGCATACGCCATCCCAGCGACGACAGGACGGCTTGCCTTGCTATCCGTTCCTTCCTTCCCGAACCCAACCGGGATCGGCTGCCGCAGTTGTAGCTTCGCAATGAACGCCGCCGCCCACACCATCTTCTCGCCGTGGGTCAGGATCATGCTCCCCTCCTCTATGCGCCAGATGCGCAACTGATTTCACACGCGTTCCTTCATGATTCTCTCAACCATGCGCGGATCGACTCCGCCATCTCGCAACTCCCGCGCCTCCTTCTTCAATTCCACAAACCCTTCCTGGGCAATGTCAAAGCAGGATCGGCAAATGCTTCCGATAGCAGCAGCAACATGTGCCGTCTGACCGTCATCCTTCGTGGGCACCCACGGGATAAAGCTCACCCCACACTGATTGCATACCTTCCCGCCACCGGTCAGGATCATAGCTTCCTCCTAAAACGGAAATCCACTCGCCTTGCAGTCCGCCAAGTGCTCAACAGCAAAACGCACCTCGGACACGTAGTAGTGCCCCCGCTTTGCGTCCTCCTCGCTCCCGTCGTCCAGATCGTCCAGCATGCCATTCAACTCCCGCGCGATCGCGAGCGCCTCATCTTTCGCAAGGGCGTATCCGCAGATGTGCCCTCCCTCGGGGCCGCAAACCAAGTAGATCATGCTCCCCTCCTCGTGGCGACCCTCAGCAGGTCCGCCGACATCTCCAACTGCTGCGCCATGCGCTGCTGCTGCTTGACCTGCTCGCGCCCGAGCCAGCCCACCAGGCCCAGGACCGCCTCGGGCGACAACCGCCCCACGGGCACGAACGCGAACGTCGCCTTGCGCCCCTCCTCGGCTAGCGGACGCAGCTTCTCTTCCACGAGGTCAATCGCTTCTTGGGTCAGGATCATGACTCCTCCTTGGACGCATGAAATCCACCGCACGCGGGACACTCCCTGCCGGGGGCCGGATCGGGCGCATCGCACGGCGTGAAGTGGACCCGCACGAAGTCCACCGGGCGCTGCGCCACGACCTGCATATCGATCTGCGGCACGCCGTCCTCGCCCGCGCCCACCGCCTTCACGACTGCAGGCGTGTGCCCGCCCACCAGGATCTCGTCCCCGACCTCGAAGTACGGGGCCTCGATCCACTCGCCCCCGCGCTTGACGTGTACCGTCATCGCCGCTTCCTCCCGTCCTTGCCCTGCGCGGCCAGCCGCCGCGCCATGACGATCGCGACGAAGTCAGTGTGATCCATCACCAGTTCCCATCCAGCGTCTCCGCCTCTCCGAACGTGCACGGCCCGCACATGTCCGTGCACGGCAGCACCGGCGTTGCCCCGCACACGACACACTTGCGCGAGTAGTCCGGCAGGAAATCGGCCTCATCCGCTTCGCTTGCGCCAACCAAGCGATCCTTCTTCTCGTCGCTCTGCTCCTCGCTTCCCATCGTCCCCTTGAACTCCCGCGCCAACGAGAACGCACCGAGATCCGCCGCCTCGACCTTCTCGACGATCAGCTGCTCGTCGTAATCGTCGCCGTTGCTGCCGTGCATCCACTCACCCTCGATGTGGAAGCTGACCACGTACTCGCCGGGGACCGGCAGATCGTCCTCGTCCCAGAAGCACGCCCCCGTCCCGTCCCAGTGGTCTTCCATGAACCAGTCGTGCTCAGATCGGTGGAACTTGCTTGCCGGGATGCGACCAGCCTCCACCTCGATCAGCTCGACAATATCGCCTTCGTAGTTCGGGTCCGGCATCACGACCAGCCAGGCCCGCATCGTCCCGCTGCAACATCCGCTCATGGCTCCTCCTAGTTCAGGTACGGCTACGCTCCGCGAACGCCGCATCCTGCTGCTTGATCGTCCTCTCGATCTCCGGGCCACCCTCCCGCTGCTGCGCAGCCTGGAAGATCGCCTTGCAGGACAGCTCCCCGCGATCATCGCGGTCCACCTCACCCACCTGAAAGCCCATCCCGTCCAGCGCGAGATCGTGGCCGAGCATCGGCTCCAGCCAGCCGTAGAACTCGTCGGATACCCACACATGGATCAGTCGCATCTCTTACCTACCTTTCTGTGTTAACATCGTGGCCTACATCCACCCTTGCTGCTCGGCCCACCACTCGGACACGACCAGCGTGCCCTCGTCGCCCTCCTGGTACACCTCGCTGTCCTCGTGCACCTGCGACTGCGGCACCCAGACAGATCCGTTGATCGGATCCTCCGCGGACTCCACCAGGATCGCCTTGCCGCTGTCCCTAACGCAGCGGCAGCCCTCGATCTCGAATCCACTCATTGGGTGACACCTCCCTGGATCGCATCCGGCACCAGGCGCCCCGTGCGATCCTTGAGCACGATGATCCCGCCACCGGGGCTGCGCGTCAGCACGACATCCGCGCGAGCCGCGATCTCGGTCGTGGTCAGCCACTCCGACCGCTCCAGTTCCCGCAAGGCATCGAACAACCCCTCTGGGGGTTCAACGAACACCCCACGGAACATCACCTCGTTCCCCTTCGGCATGATCACACCTCCTTGTGGATCCTCCGCTTCTCTGACTGTTCTGGTGTCAGACGAACAAGTTTCACGATCCTGATCGACGTAGCGCACGTGGAAGACGTTGACGGGGTCCCACGTATGGTAATTGCTCGACCACATAAACGTGCAGCGGTCGAGCGGCGCCCCGCAGTCCACCTCGATCGGCAGGTAGTCCGGCCCGATGCGGATCGCGAACTTCGCGCCCAGAATGCGCCCTTGCCGATCGGGCTTGTCGGTCGGCCACAGGGTCGAATCGAAGGTGAGCGACAGCGCCTGCTCCTTGGGGATATCCAAATCGCGGAGGATCCAATGAAGCCCCTGCCAGATACGGCTGAGGAACTGCTGGCGTTTGGCTGCTGCATCCGATCCGACGAACACGTGTTCGTCCTCCTCCCGCATGGTCGCCCACCACGCCCGCGCCACGTACACCGTCATCTGAACGAGGCGTATCAGGTCGAACCAGTGCGGCTTGCACGGCACGAACAGCGGTCCATGCTCCTGCTCATTACTCATTGGGATCCTCCCTGTATTCCCAAGAACGATCTTCGAAGCCACGCCGCAGCGCACCCAACTGCACCAAGCCCAGCAGCAGGTGTTGAACGGCGCGCCTCATCCGCTCAACGACATCTGACGTCATGGGCAACCCGATGCAGCGCTGCGCCTCGTCCGAGATCGGCTTGAACGCAGCCAACCCTGGCCAGCCTGCGATGCGCTCCATGTCAACTGCCAGCCGGTATGGATCCGTCTCTGGATCTGAAACCACCACGACCGCTGGGATCTCAGCCGTATTCATACCGAGAGGGGCGATACACCCGCACGTCCAACGTGGCTTCTGATGGATGGGGCAGTAGCCGCACTGGAGATGCCCCCGTAGCCCGGCATCCGGGCAGTTCAGCCGCTCCAGGTCATCTCCAAGAGGATCCCGGCCCACCATGGATTTGAACTCCTCCTGCGTCCACCGATACGGCTCCTGCGGAGCTGGCAGGTCTTCCAAGCACATCAGCGTGCCGCATTCGGCCACGTTGATCACTGCCTCGGAGTTAATCATACGCACCTCTCAGTCACGGTCGAACAGGCCGACCCGCTGGTAACCGCCGATGCCGCGCTCCCGCGCGTGCACGACCTTCATATTGACCTCGGGCACGCCATCGGCCGAAGGCCCGACGTGCGTCACCTCGTACTCGAATCCTTCGAGAAACGGTAGCCGGTCCCCCACCCGGTAGTCGCCCTTCGCCGCCTCGATCCACGCCCCGTCACGGTACACGCGCCTCGTCATGGATTCACCTCGTCGCCCATGTAGCAGATGTACGCGCAGCCATCCTTCGTGCACTTGCGGGCGAGATCGTGCTCCTTGTGGGCCGGGTGCATTTCCCGCGCCGGGACCATCTGCAACGGCGAGCCGCACCGCGGGCAGACCATCTGCTCCGCCATCTTGATTTTGAAGTCGAGGAGCCGCTTGAAGCACGCCATGCACACGAAGCGGTCCCCCTCCTTCCGATCCGTCTCGGCCCCGCAGACCTTCGTCGTGAAGTCCTGGGGATCCAGCCACGACTGCTGGCAGCTACCCATGATCATCCTCCTTTCCATCGGACAGCACGCTTCCATCCCTCATCAACCCATCGACGACCAGGGCGCTCAGATCCTCCTGCCACTCGACGTGGAGGATCGCGTGCTGCTTGAATCGGGCGATCATTACGAGCTTGGTCGCATCGCATTGATCCCGGTCCACATCAACGCCAACGTAGCTGTCCAGGATGATCTGGTTGAGCATAGCCTCCTTCGTGCCAAGCACGGGAAGCCCCCACAGCGTTGGGACGCGCTCCGCGACGGACGGATGCGCGAAGACGTGTGTAATGCCTCCACCGAGTACCTCGACCTTCTCACGGTCGAGTAGTCGAACGCACGCGGCCCGCACCGTCTCCTGGGTCGCAACGCAGTCAACGGGAGCGCCGATGAACTGCTTGCACGCCTCGTTGATCGACGCGACGACTCGGTCGAAGGCCGCCTGCGCCGCGGGCGACATCTCGGGGACCTCGAACGAAACCTTGCCCATGTTCCCGCTCCTATTTCTCGCGGCAGTTGCACTCGTCGCAGTCGCACGTGCCGCCCTCGACGAAGTGCACCGGTTCGCGGGTTCGGTCCACCGTGCGCCCGCAGATGCGGCAGCGCAACACGGGCTGGCCCGTGTCCCGGACCGCCTCCTCGACTCGCACTTGCTGCTTCCGCAGCAACCGCATCAGATCCTCATGCGATCGGTAGAGCCGCTCGATCCACGCGCTGGCCGTCTCATCGGGACGCGCCCCAAACTCGGCACGCAGGGACGCCATCCCATCCAGCTCCGCGTCGAAGGCTGCCTTGGCATGCGCAGCCTCCATCCGCTCACGCCCCATCTCGCGCATCACCTCCGCAGCACGGTCCAGCACCGACGTACCTGGGGGCGCCTGTAGGATCCGGCGCAGCGAGCGCCACTTCGACGCCTCGTCCTCCGCAGGCGCCTCCGCAGCGCACACGTGTTCGCCGAGGCCGAGGTTGGGACGCCCATCGCGCTCTACTTCATCCTTTGGCAGATCCCACGACGCGATCTCGGCCGCGACCCGCACGCGCTCCGCCTCCTGGAACTGCCGCAGGAGGTCATCCGCGCAGTAGTAGAGGCGCATTTCAGCGCGGTGGGGAAACGAGAACCGCACGTGGATTCGCACGGTGCCAGGCTTCCAGCGCTCCACCAGGAGGACATCAGCTCCGTGGCGCTTCAACCATTCGAGGTCGCACACGCCGTTCACGGTGTAGTAGGTCGTGCCTCCCACTTCCTTCGCTATCATTAGGACCTCCTCCGCAGGCAGTCATCGCAGAACATCGCCACGCACCCAGCGCAGTCCGGAACGATGTTGTCCGCTGCCTTCCAGTTCGAGAAGTCCTCCCTCTGGATCTTCCCGCTGCCGTTGTAGCACTCCGACGCCCCGTCCGTTTCCTCGACCTTCTCCTTCGTCGGAACCGGCGCCCGCATGCGCTCCATGGTCAGCTCGCGGACCAACCGCTCCCGATCCCTGGCTAGCTCCACCACCATCAGGATGAGCAGCTTCTCAGCAACAAGCGTGCCGCGGAAGCCGCGAAGCACGTGATCCACGATCGGATCCTTCGAGGCCCACGCCTCGACCTCCGCCCACGTGGGGTACGGGTACACTTCGCTCATGGATCCTTCTTCAACGACTGGCAGCAAATAGACTGCTGCCGGATCTCAGCGTCCATCTCGGACAACTCCATGAAACCTGGATCTTGGACAACATGATCCATGATGAGTCGATCAGGATCTCTGGCGCGCTCTTCGAGAATTTTGGACAAGTTGTGCTTCGCGGCCTCGTGGGCCTCCACCTCGCGCTGGCGACGCGCCTTCCTGGCTAGATGTTTCTTCATGTAGCGCCGGACGTAGGCCCCGCGCACGTACCAGCCCAGGCCGAAGCCGATGGCCATGAGCAGCACGACGACCGCGAGCACAGCGAGCAACAGGCTGTTCATTGGATCTCCTCGTATTGAAGGTGCCGCGCAGCCCAGCGCCACAGCCACTCCACGAGCGGCACCCAGAACCCGCGAGGATGCGGACCGCGCACGAAGGCACGAAGCTCGACGTGCATCGGCACATGCGTCTGCCGGAAGTAGTCGAGAGCACACCGCAGGTCGGCGCGTGTGCACGCGCGGCCACCGATGGAGGCTACGACCTCGTCATCAGACATCCCAGGTGGAAGACCAACCGATGCGAGCAATAGGTCACGGGGGTTCTCGTTGTCCATCATTGGTCCTCCCAGGACGCCAATACACTACCACCTTTGATTGCGTTTGTCAACTGTCCTGCGCACACGTGTTCGCTTTCTCCAGCGCCGCCCGCAAGCTCGCCACGGTCGCGGCCAGGGGCGCCATCCCCTCCCGCTCGATGGCAGCCACCAGCGCACCCCAGTCGGGCTCCAGCGCCGCGGAAAGCGCGTCCACGCCCAGCTCGCGCAGGACCTGCACGCGGACCGCGTGGGCACGCCGCTCGTCCGCGTTGGTCCGGCGGTGGACGATCATGGCATCCTCCCCGCCGCCAGCTTCACGACGACGTTCACGTCAGCCCGCTTCTGCTTCATCCTGTCGATCTCGGCCTGCCCCTGCTCGGACATCGCTTCGAGGATCCGGGTGAAGGTCCGCGCGATCCAATAGGGCGACGCCTCCACGGTCAGCACACGGCCATCGTCCTGGAACAGATGGAGCACGACGTGATCCTGCGCCAGCGAGAAGTTCGTCATCTTCACCTCGGGGTAGGCGAACCGCCCAATGGTCTTCCTGCGCTTTTCGTCCTTCAAGGTGCACCTCCCAGCAGGGCCGAGCCGATCCGGCATGGCTCGTCCGCTGATCGCTCGATCTGCCCGTGCGCAAAGCACGGCGTCTCTGGGTACCACGGCTCGTCGTGCACCGCGCAGGCGTACGCCCCTGGCCGATCGCCGCGCAAGTGCGGGCACGGACCGTCCCGGGGAGGATCGATGGCCACGATGTTCTCCGGGACGACGCCTAGCGCGGGATCGACCACGATCGCTACGAGATATCGCTGGCAACAGTGTCCGCAGCGCAGGCACCGCATCAGCGCCACCACCCGGGCGCCCGCACCGGCAGCTCCGCGCCGTGGATAACGCCGCCGCCAGGCGCGCCCCAGCGCACCAGGAGCCGCAGCAGGGGGCGGCAGCGCACCTGAGCCTCCTCCACTCCAGGCCCCGCCAGGGGGCCCTGCGCGATGCCCATGTAGGCCGCCAGCACGGCGTGCTCCTCGCTGCGGATCGCGGGCGCCCCCAGCACCGGGATGCCCCACCACCGCGTCCGATCCCGGGCCACCTCCTCGCATACCAGCAGGTGGGTCGCCACGTCCCACTCGATCCCCGGCGGCACGCGGCCCACGATGCGCTCCAGCACATCCTCAATGTGGGCCCGCGTCCCAGCGGGGATCGGGCGCAGCACGAAGGGCGCCTGCGCCGGCCGGACCACCGCCAGCACCTGTCGGCCATCCCGCTGCGCCGCCTCCCGCTGCGCGCACAGCCGCGGCGCCAACGGGATCCCTCCACCATGCTGTGGATCCTGCGTCATCTGCTCCTCCGTGACTCGCATCGCGCGGGCTATCATCTAAAACCGCTTGGAGCTGGGGAGAGCGGCGCTAGGCCGCCAACCGCTCGTTTTCGGCAGTTGTGAACTACTAACGCGTGAACGCGCCAGCTTCCGCCTTCTCCGGGATCTGCGCGACCGAGGACCTGCGCCCCCGGACCCGTCTTGCAATCCCTCCAACGGCAGCCGCCCCGGTCCCCGAGGCAGAGGCCGGAATCACACCGGCCCAAATCATTCGTTTCGCTTCGTCGCGGATGTTGCGCGCCGCGTTCTCGTCCCGATCGTGGCTCGACCCGCACGCCGAGCACGTCCACGCCCGCACCGCCAGCGTCAACCGATCGTTGATCGCTCCGCACGCGTTGCACGCCTTGGACGACGGATAGAAGCGGTTCACCCGAACGAACCCCTTCCCCGCCCACGCCGCCTTGTACTCCGCCATCCGCCCGAACATGCCCCACCCGACGTCGCCAATGGCCTTGGCCAAATTTGGGTTGCGCATCATGCCCTTCACACCCAAGTCCTCGACGGCGATCACTTGGTTCTCGTCGACCAACCGCCTCGACACCTTGTTCACGAAGTCCCTGCGCGCGTTCTTCACCCGTTCGTGCGCCCGCGCCACCAGCTTTCGCGCCTTGTCCCTCCCGTTCGATCCCTTGACCTTCCTCTCCATTTTCCGCTGCTTGCGCACTAGATTGCGCTCGGCCCGCTGCAAGTGGCGCGGATTCGCGACGTGCTCCCCGTCGCTCGTCACCGCGAAATCCTTCAATCCCACATCCACTCCGACCACTGGGCCATCCAACGACACCACCGGCATCGGTTCCCTGTCGTCCACCAGTACCGACGCGTAGTAATGCCCGCATGGCTCGCGCCGCACTGTCACCGTCTTGATCTCTCCCTCGATGGACCGGTGCACCACCGCTTTGAACCATCCCACTTTGGGGAGGAAGACCCGCTTGTCCGTGACCTTCACGCCCTGTGGAAACTGGATCGATTGCGGGCCGTTCCTGCGTTTGAAGCGAGGATACCGTCCCCGCCGCTCGAAGAAGTTTATGAACGCCCGCGACAGGTTCCGCAACGACTGCTGCAACACCTGAGCATTCGCCTCCCGTAACCACTCGTGTTCCTGCTTGTGCAGAGGCAAGCGCCGCGTCATCGCCTCGTACCCGAGCCCCTTGCCCGTCTCCTGATACAGCCGCTGCGTCTCTGACAATGCATCGTTCCACGCCCACCGTGCACATCCAAACTGCCGCGCCAACGCCAACTGCTGCGTCGCGTTCGGATACAAGCGAATGCGCGTTGCGCTTAACATGTTTTACAGAATAACACATTTCTAGCAAAATACAACCCCTGATGCATTCACCTGTTACCTAAAGTTGACAGCGCTTGACATCCAGTTGTAGGTGCCTCGCCTTTTTAACGCGGGGACGGGACCACCCGCGGCACGCAACGATTCTCGTTTCCCTGATGTCGAAACCGTTTCAGCCCCTTTTCAAAGAACACCACGGCCTGTATGCCGCGCCGCTACCGATCCTGCGCACAGATCGTGAGGTGGCCCTGCAGCTCCGCCCACTTCACGTCCACGTGCGTCCCCAGCCGCACCGCCCTGTCCTGCGCCTCAAGGAGCATGGCCGTCGCAGTCTGCGCCGCGGTCAGGCGGATCGAGGCAGCTTCCTGTGGGTAGCGCACCGCATCCTCCTCCATGGAGCGACGCATGGCCGCCACCTGCTCCCCCGCCACCCGGAGGTGCTCCTGATACGCCTCTTGGGCAGCATCGGTGCGGAACTTCATTCTGACTCTCCCGTGAGCTGCCGCCAGCATCGCAGCGGGATCATGATCCAGTCTCGCTCCCCGTGCGCGTCGTTCGGGCCGCCAGCGATCTCGATGGCCAGCGCCGGCTCCTTCCCCGCCGCCGCCGCCTCGCGGGCGATCTTGTCCAGCCACGCCTTCTTCACGTAAAGACTGGCGTGCTCGGTTCTTTTGCACTCGGTGAGGAAGTCCTCCGCGCGCACGTCGCCCTTCGCGTACATGGAGGCGCCACTGCCACGGTTGCGGTGTCCCCGCATCACCCGGGCCACGCGGTGTTCCTGCTCCGTGGGGTTGCGCCCACCCTGCTCCAGCACCCTCGGCCGCGTCATCGCGCACCCCCTCCATCGACCACCCCGCAGACCATGCACTCACCCGTCCACTGGTGACACGTCCTGCGCCCGCACTGTGGGCAGACTGTCGCGTCTGGCCCCGCCTGCTCCTCCGGCGTGCACTGGCGCCCCCGGCGCTCCTCGATCAGGCGCGCGTACCGAGCGGAGACATCTTCCGGCGCATCGCGATGCGCGTCCGCCCAGCACTTCTCGCAGGTGCTCACTTGGGCTTCCCCTCTGGTTGCAGGATCGTCAGATCCTGCAAGGACACGGTCGTCACGGTCCTGGACGCCCCGGGCTCCATCGCCTGGCACACGATAGCCAGCCGTCGACTCGGAAACCCCTCAATGCGCCATCGGCCGGGACGGTTGGCCACGCTCACCTCCTGCCCCACCTGATACTGCGCCACGTTCCTTCGCGCCATCCTCGCCTCCATTCTCCCGATTATAGCGCATTACTGCGCGTTTGTCAACTATTTTGGCGCACACGTGTTCGCTTTTCAGAGTAGCCGATCTCGGCCCAGCTTGGCCAGGTAGTCCCGGATAATCTTGGGCATCGCACCGTTGGGTTCCACCGCCCCCAGTTCGATCATCCCGCGCGCCAGCTCGCGCACGCGCGCCAGCGGCATCGCCGCCATCCGCGCCCACTGGCGCAAGTCCGGCTCCCCGTCCCGCCACAGCACCCGCTGGTACACCGCCAGCAACCGGATCTGCTCCGCCGTCAGCGCCACGATCACGTGCGCAGGTAGATCACGCGGCCGATCAGTCATCGATCTGCTCCGGTACCGAACTGGTCGCCAAGCTCCAGCGCTCCAGCACGACAGCCGCGTAGGCCGGGCTCACCTCCATGGCGCGGCAACGGCGCCCCAGGTGCTCACACGCGATGAGCGTCGTCCCCGACCCGACGAATGGATCGTAGACGATCCCCTCGGTGATGCTACTGTTCGCCACCAAGCGCTCGATCAATTCGACAGGCTTAGTAGTCGGATGTAAGTCTGATTTCTGCGGGCGAGCGAACTCCAAGATGCTGGTCTGAAAGTCCCCGTAAAACTTGTGGCCACCTTCCTTCCATGCATAGAGGATCGGCTCGTGCTTGTAGGCGTAATCGGTGCGCCCGAGCACGTGGTTGTTCTTGACCCAGATCAGCTCGTGACGAGGTTCTATGCCTGCTCCCATCATCATCATCATCATCATCATCATCATCTGGTCGCCGCCCTGCGGCATGAAGCAGTAGACCACCGCCCCGGGCGCCATGACCGCGCTCATCTCCGCGAACGCCGCCCGCCAAAACTCCTGCGTCTGCTCCTTGTCCGCATGGTCGCCGTCAATCGGCACCTGAATGCGATTGCCCGGGGAAATCGCATTCAGGAACGTGTTTTTGTCGGCGTAGGCCACCCCGTAGGGCGGATCGGTCACGACCAGTTCCGCCAAGTCGCCCCCCATGAGTCTCGCTACGTCCTTAGCCTTGGTTGCGTCCCCACACAGCAAGCGGTGATCCCCCAGCCGCCACAGTTGGCCAGGCGCCGTTCCCCACCGGCCCTGCAACACGTCCGCCTTGGATTGCAAGGCTTCCGTACCATCGTCGCCCCCAGGCGGATCATCCTCGCCCGCCAGCAACCGCGCCAGGTCTCCGTCGTCGAAGCCCAGGGCGCCCAGCAACTCCTCGCTTTGCCGCCCGAGATCTTCCAGCACAAGCCGCAACCCCTCGTCGTCCCAGTCGGCCACCACTTCGCCCACCCGGTTGTCGGCCACCATGAAGGCCCGCGCCGTGGCACCGTCATCGTCCGCCCACAGCACGGGCACGTGCTGCGCACCCAAACGCCGCAGGGCATCGGCCCGCTGGTGCCCCGCCTCTATGACGCCAGTGCGCCGATTCACCACGATCGGCCAACGCACGCCGAAGGCTCTGATGGAAGTCAGGAGCGCCTCCAGGTTGACCTGGGTGCGCGGGTTGCCAGGATCGGGGCGCAGGAAGTTGATCGGGACGAGCATCGCCGCCAGACCGTCCAGCACGGGGATGTTGGTCCCTGGGAGGTAATACGTGCCGTCCCGCTGATCCGCGGAGACCGGCGGCGGCGGCGCGTCGAAGTCCGGGATCGGCTCCGCTACGGCGCAAGCATCCGCTGTACCAGCGTCGCCCGGAGCACCCGCCGCACCGCTGGCTCCTCGATGCGCGCCACCACGTCCGCCTTGGTCTTGTACTTTTCGTCTCCGAGTCGCCACTGCGCACCGTCCTTCGCCAGCAGGCCAAACTTCTCAGCCTGGGCCACCATGTAGTCGATGTCCAACACCTTCCCAGCATCTCCCCCGAGCAGCCCCATGCGGTAGCCGCCCTGCACGTTGGGAGACGCTGTCTTGTTCTTGACAACGCGGAAGTTCATCCAGATATCGGTGAGGCGCTTGAGCTGCCAATCCTTCTTCATCTCCTCGTCCATCGTCTCCTTCTCGCCCGTGGACGACCACAGCTTGGCAATGACGGACGCCGTGAACTTCTGGCCCTCCCCGCATGGAATAACCGTCGGATCGCCGAACGAAACTCCAATCTTTAAGCGTTCTTGGTTGATCCAGATCTCCGTGATCGGGCGACCAGTGAAGGAATGCAGCGCAGCCCTGCTAGAAGTCGTCTGCCGAGCCATCTTGTTGACGAGCCGGGCAGCCAGACCCTGCTGCCACTCCGACGTAGATTTTTCGACCTCAGCAGATGGGGTGAGCGCAGCGATCGAGTCCAGGATGAGGAGATCCACCGACCCGGTGTACGCCAGCTCGTTGCGCAGATCGATCGCCTCCTCTGCCACGGATGGTTTGGCCAGGATCATGCGATCGGGATCACACCCGAGCGCCCGCGCCCACGCGGCGTCGAAGGTACCCTCCACGTCAAGCATGCCCACGCGGAACTCCTCGAAGGAGTTCTCTGCGTACTCCTTGCAACGCTGCTTGAAGTCAGCGGCCGACTCATCCTTGATCTTCACGGGGGTGTAAATGCCCGCGCGAACGCAATCGCAGGATGCAACAGCAACAGCGCTCAGCTCCCCAGTATCGGGGTCGAATCGCTCCTCCACCGTCACCCCGCCAGGTGGCCGCCGGTAACAATTGGCGCACAACTCCTGCGCCAGACCAGCAACGCGCAGCGCAGCAGTGGTCTTGCCGCTCGACTCTGCCCCTCGGAAGATGGACACGTGTCCCACTGGCACACCACCACCAAGGGCGAAATCAAACGACAGGCTGCCAGTGGTAAGGCGCGGGCCTGGGCGCGGCTGCATGCGACCGGCCAACCCGATCATGCGATCCCCGTACTTCTTGTTGGCCGCGGTGCACAGCGCAGCCAGCTTGGATTTTCGGGTACTCACTCGGTTCCTCCTCCACGCAGCCGTTCACGCTCCGCCGCGATGCGCTGCGACAGGTACTCCTGGAGCGCTGCCACGGCCTCCTCCGCGTCCTCATCATCCCCGATGGGGCGCGACAGGCCCAGGTCCAGCTTGTGCATCTCGAACCGCACCGCCGCGTTCAGCGTCATGCCGTACTCGACCCAGAGGAACCGACGCTTGCCAGGGAGGGGCGGTAGTGGCGCCTCCTCGCGGGGGCTGTTCCGCACCAGCGCTTCCTCCCGGTCCAGCACCTCCCCGACGAACGCGCGCACGGCATCGAGGGCCTCGTCGGGCATGAGCGAGGCGGTCGGATCGAAGCCAACCCGCGCCCCGATCTGGATGCGGACGAACTCGTAGTTGCCCAGCGAGATCGTTCGCCCCAGGGCGAACATCGTCTCCACAAGGTCCCCACCCTGCTGCACCGCGATCGGGCCGAATGGGCGGTCCGCATCTCGGACAGGTCGATCTGGCGATCCCTTCACTTGGTAGGTCTCCGTGCACCGCTCTGTCCCGACGGTGCTGCGTGAGGCGTCTTCCGACATGGCTCGTTTCCCTCCCGCGAACACGTGTTCGCTTGTCGCATCAGCGGTCTATCACCGCCAACCTTGGAGCCACGATACTACCATATTCAGATCGGTTTGTCAACAGCCTGCGATGCCCAGCCCCTCCCACCCTCGCCGCACTTCCTCGGTAAACTCGCGATCGCGCGCCGAAACGCGAGGTCGGCGACCAAGCGCAAAGCGCAGGACCAAGACCATCGCCTCGGTGTAGAGGCGATCTCCACGGGGAGATCTGTACGGTGTTGGAGGGAGAAGGCCAATGCGCGTCCAGTAGTTGAGCGTGTTCTTGCTGCGCCCCAGGTCTTGGGCCACACGGCCCACCGTGTACGCCACGGTCTGCTCTCCGTTCACGAGCACGCGCAGTGGCGTCCGAGGACCAGATGTCCTGGGGGGGGGCAGCAGACCCTGCTCCCGCAACCGTTCGCGCTCCTGGCGCTTGCGAGCGCGGTAGTCGCGCGCGCGCCGGATGGCCTCATCACGGTAGGCAGGATCACCACGATAGCGCTCCTGGCGACGCTCCGAAAGAGCATCGCGGTGGCTCTCATAGTAGTCTCGCTGATACTGGCTGCGGTCTCGCTCCTCCTTGCTCATGCGCTTCCGCTTCTTTTTCCTAGATGTGATCATGTCGCTTACAAACGCCTCCCACCACTACCAATATACGATCTGAATCGGTTTGTAAACATCGATCAGCATCCCAGGGTCCCGTAGTAGCGATCTCGGCGCGCTGCCATGCCCCGCATGCGCGGGATGCGCTCGTCCACAACGTCCACAACCAGCGGCGTCGGCTTGCCCTGGCACCTCCCAGCGCGCCAGGGGCACCAGTGCTCGCACCGATCCGATGGCACGCACACGCGCCGCAGTCTCCCAACCACTTGCTCCACGTCGCTGATCGGAGTAGCCATCACTAGTACATCTAATGCCGGAATATCGAGGCCCTCCATCACGAGCTGCTGCGTGGCAAAGATCACGTTTGCACGCTCTGCCTGCTCCAGGTCGGCCAGCGTCCGTGGCGCCAGCTTGGGGTCCCCTCGTCGGTGCGCGCGCGTGGTGGTCTCCCACCGCTCTCCCGTGAACCACTGCCCGGTGTAGAAGCCGGTGACCACAGGGAACGGAAGCGACACGTTTTTCATGATGCGCACGAGATCCTCCGCCATCTCCTGCAGGTGCTCCAGACGTGCGCTCACCACCAGGATCTTCCGCTCGGCCCGCACCGCCTGCACAAGGTCGTCCACGATGGACCGCGTACGATCGCGATCCTGGCACAGCTGGTTGACGATCTGGGCGCTGTTGAGCTTGTCCACCTTGACCTCGTAGCTGCCACGCTTGATGTCCGTCAGGGTAGTCCCAGTATAGATGCGGCGCACCCGAGGTCGGACCGTCTGTGTGCGCGCCGCGTACGTCACAGGCGCGATGTGGTAGAAGAAGACATCATCCGCGCCGTCCTTGCGCCTTGGCGTCGCCGTCAACCCGATCCGGTAGGCCGCGGCAAACTTTGGGATGATGCTGCACCACGATGCAGCGCCGATGCGATGCGTTTCGTCACTGGCTACTAGACCGAACGTATCAGGTCCGTACAGATCCTGCGGGTAGCGGCCGCCCGTGTCCCGCGCCAGCGACTGGAGCAGCGCGATCACAAAGTCTGGCGCGCGCCCATCCCGGGTCACCTGATGCTCGCAGCGGTCCTGCTGGATGATGCCGACCACCGCATCGGGCAGGAACTTCCCGATCCGGTCCACCCACTGGTGCAGCAGGAACTCCTGGTGCACTAGGATGAGCGCGCGCCGACCTATGATCCGCGCAACCTCGATGGCGGTGGCCGTCTTCCCGAACGCCGGCTGGGCTTGCAGCAGCGCGCCTCCCCAGGGCTGCTGGCCATCCTCCCCGCAGAGCGCCCGCAGGAGCACCTCCACGGCCTGCGCCTGCTCCGCGTAGGGCCCCTCGAACCGCGCGGTGGTCTCCAGGGGCCGCATCGGCGCCCCGTAGCCCACCCGGAGCACCTCCTCATGAGCCCCCGTGCGCATCGTGCGGTAGAAGCCCCGGGGCACGCCCAGCAGGTTGCGCGCCTCGTCCAGCGCGTAGAGCGCGATGGGGGCCGGCGGCTCGGCCCCGGGGATATCCGTCACAAGGCGCGGTTGGATCGTCAGGCGGTCCACGAGGTTGGCCACCTGCCGAGGTAGGAGCGCCGCCCGGTCCAGCCAGGCGTATCCGCCGATCTCGACCTGCATCCGCTACCAGGTGCCGGGGCCGCCGCGGAAGTCCTTGTCGTCCGGCGGAGCACCGTCATCGCTGTACCCAGCACCCTCCACGCGCCCACCAGCAGGACGACCGACATCGGGCGCGCCACTGCCGCTCACCTGGCGGCCACTGCGCCCGGAATCCTGCGCCATAGCACCGACGTCGACCCAGCGCGCCATCTCGTCGGCATCGAACAAGCAGGTCTTCTCCAGGTCCCGGATCGTGTAGCGCTGGAACAGGTCCTCACGCTCCACGTACTTCGGGTCAGCTCCAAGCCGCAGGAGATATTCCCGCATCTCTGGGATCGTGCCGCTGCCAGCGCGCTCCACAAACTCCCAGGTGTTTCCGATCGCTGGCTCCTTGCCACCACCACGTAGGGTGTCGTAAACGCATCCTGTGAGGTCGCCACGACGGCTGCGCTGATCCTCGAAGTATGCCAGTTTTCCGGGGTTGTCCTTGCCACCGCGCTTGGCCACCATGAGGCGCTTCTGGAACTGAGACTCGCGCTGCTCACCCTTCCGGTCCACCCATGGCTCCGGGTAGAGCATTGGAGTGCCATCCTGGTACACCACGTATCCAAGTTCGATGACCGTGAAGTATGCGGCGTAGCTGGCCCCGAACTTCGCCTGGCACGGCGGGCAGATATCCGCGATGCGGTTCTCCCGCAGGCAGATAGCCTGGAACACACCGCGCGGCACGCGCGGCATGCCGTACGTGTCGTGCTCCCACAGGTAGAACGGCACACCGATGATCAGGACGCGCTTGCGCGCCGCCTCGCCAACCTTGATGGGGTTCTTTTTCGGCGGGGGCACCTTGAAGCGGTAGATGGCGTCTCGATTAGATCCTCCTCCGCCGCCACCATCCTCGCCATCGCGGTACTTCCCGTAGTCCGCAGGTGGATCCCATCCATCGTGACCATAGCTGCTCTTCGTGTGATCTCCAACTCCTGGCATGGCTTCCTCCTGTGCTCTCCGAGCACGGTTAAGACCTCTCACCGAGGTCGCATACCAACGGTTGACTCACGTCAACCAATCTCAGAACGGAACTCCTTCGTCGTTGAATCCTCCATCAGGATCCTCCGGGATCTCATCGAACAACATCTGATCGAAATCCCAGTGCACCCTCACTCCATTGCCCACGCCCTGGCCACGCCGTAGCTTGAGCGGCTTGATGCGCAGCCAGCGGTCATCCCGCATGTCCTTGTCCTGCTCCAACGCGAACACCGCGTGCGAGTCCTGTCCGATCTCGTCGGCAAGCGCGATCGTCCCCAGCCGCACGCCCCCCCCCTTCTTCTCGGACAGCTCCGCCGCGCGGTTGAGCTGCACGAACCCGATGCCGGCCATGTCGAACCGCTTCACCGCTCCCTTGAACCACTCCAGGGCCACCAGCAGCTTGTCCCGGCGCTCGCCCTTGATGCGCAAGTCGTACAGAGAGTCGATGGCAATCAGCGTCGGCTGGCAGGCTCGGATCGCGGCCTCGATCCCCCGCGGGGTAAGATCGTCGTCGGAGTCCATGATCCATAGCCCCTCCTGCACCCTGCACGCGTCCACCGCCTGCTGGAGGCGCGGCATCTCGTACTCGCCGATCGTCCCGCGCACGAGGTGCATATAGCTGACAGGAGAGTGCACCGCGAAAAACCGCTCCGCGATCTCTTCCTTGCCCATCTCGGGCGACACGATCAGGACGCGATATCCCTCCATCCACGCATGCCGCGCAGCCAGCACGGCAAGTAGCGTCTTGCCAACTCCGGGGCGGGCCACGAACATGGTCATGGTCTTCGGCCACAACCCAGACGTCATGGCGCTCAGCGTAGGCCACGGCAGCGGCACCCCCCGGTAGCCGTGCGCCACCCGGTCGTAGGTCTCCAGCACGCGATCGCCCATCGCCAGCAAGCTCGCGGGCATGCGCGTGCGCGTCAACTCCAGGACGGCGTCCTGGAGCCCCGTGAAGGTCCCAGACAGCAGCTCCGCGTGGGTGTCCGCAAACCCCTCCGCCACCAGCTTCTGGGCCGCGTAGATGATTCTCCGCACGGCCGCCTTCTCGCGCACGATCGCGGCGTAGTGCTCCACGTTGGATGGCGCAGCGACACCATCGGTGTATCCATCCAGAGCAACCGCACCACCAATGTGATCAAGGCTCCCCAAGGTTTCCAGCTCTGTGCCAAGGGTCACGTGGTCGATGCCCATCCCGCGCGCGTGCAGTGTGCAGATGGCCTGAAACACGATCCTGTTCGTCTCGGAGTAGAAATCCCCAGCACTGAGGATGGCCATCACCGATGGCAGCAACGCTCCGTTCAGCAGGATGGATCCGATCACGGCGCGCTCCGCAGCAGCGTCAAAAGGCGGAACCCTCTCCGCAGATCCTGCCATGGGCACCCCTCACCTTCCTGCTATTCGCGCAGGGTAGCTTGCAATTCGCGCGCGACCGCATCCCGGCGATCGATCCCACACACGTGCACCGGCATCGCGTGCTCCTTGAGCGATGCCATCGACGAGACCTTCAGCTCCTCAGCCATCTGATCGGGGCTCATGTTGGTCGTGATGATCGTCACGAGCCTGTTCGCGTTCCGATGCCGGATCAGCTCGTCGATGATCCGCGCGCCAAACCCGGTCGAGTCCTGCGTCCCCTTGCCGAGATCGTCAAGCACGAGCACGTCCACGTTGAGGGCGCGATCCCAGAAGGTCTGGTCCTCGTCGAACATCTCGCGCTCGACGATCAGCCGCTTCAGGTCCGCGGCCTCGGCGTAGAGCACCGGGTTCCCGCGGCGCCGAAACTCCATCGCGATAAACACGGCGATGCTGGTCTTGCCCGTGCCGTTCGTCCCCCAGAGCACGAGGCCCACGCCACGCCGGCGCATCTCCGGCAACTGCCCCATGTAGCTGCGCACGGCAGCGCGCGCGCTGATGCCACCAGCCCGGCCCGCCTCGTCAGAAATCTCATCGCCACGGACAGACCAATACCTACGCGGGACCCGCATGCGCCGCAGGTCCTCCTCGGTCAACTTACGCCAGTAGGTGACAGTAGCCCCTTCCATACAACTACTCCCAGCCCACGTCCATCGGCTTAGACGGGGGCCGATACTCGTCCGTGTCCTTCCCGCGCCGGGCGCGCTTGCGCGGTGGCTTGGGAACGTCAGCCATCCCCTGCACCTCCGCGAAGACGTCCGTGCGGATCTTCCACAGCAACCCGATCCCTGGGATCCCTCCCAGGCGGCCGCCAGAGGCTGCCACGCGCTGCGGCCACGTCGCGCAGTAGTGCACGATGGCCTTCTCCACCAGCGTCGGCCCATAGGCGTTCAGCAACTTCCGCACCAGCCTCTTTTGCCAAACCGTCCACCACTCCTCCTCGGGCGGGAGGACCAGCTCATCGCCGTATAGCAGGCGCAGTTCACGGCGGAACCAGTCCCGCACCTTCCCTATTGTCACAGGAGGCGCTTGGTTTGTCAACTGTTTTACAAACGAGGGAGTCTCAGCACGGTCCGGTTGCTCTTCGGAAACAGGTTGCCGCGGAGGCCGCTTGCTCCGCTTTTTTGCGACTTCATCCCGCGATCGTTCGGTGCGCGCCTTGGCCGACTGAACTCGCGCGCGAAGGGCCAACAAGCTCTCCCTACCGGACGTCATCGCGGCTCTCCACAACCGTGACCTGCCCCAGCGGGTAACGTCGAACTCGCGCGCCCACGCGCACGACGACAAACCCCCAGGCGGTCTTGAAGTCGATCCCGTGGGTCATGCGGCACTGGTCTGAGAACTCCCGCGCCTCGACATCGCCCATCTCCAGGATCCGATCGCGCCATCGCGTGACCTCCTCCACGTACCCCTCGCCATCGGGGGTGCGCACCCTATCCCCGACGCACAACAGCAAGGTCGATCACCTGCCCCCCTCCCTCGCCGTACACCCGGCGCCACAGCTCAGCCGCGTACCGCCACGCGAACTCGCCCCCGAGCCCCCAGTTGAGCAACATCGCCATGTGCTCCTGGTGATCGCCGATCGCGTAGCAACGCTGCCACGTCTTGCGGACGTACGAAACATTCCAGTGGCCCGTCATGAACGGGCTGACGACCGCGCCGACGAACGTGTGATCCTCCATCGAGGAGAAGGACGCCAGCACGTCGCCGCCCAGGTGCTCAGCCACAGTGCCGAGACGCGTTGCCTGGAGCACGTAGCGCGCGCCGTTCCCCGGCTCCCAGACCAGGACGCCCACAGGGGGGCCAGCCACGTACAACGTCGTCCTGCCCTCTGGTGGCCGATCAAGCATCGGCGCTTATTTTACCAGAAAGTAGCCGTTTGTCAAGACACAGATTCGACGGGGTGCGCAATAGCCCTGCGCTTTTCACGCTCGCGGCGACGGTTCATCATCTCGGTGACATACGTGAAGTGGAAGTCAACGTGGTATTTGCCAGCAACCGCAGACAGCAGCGAGCGGATCGAGCCCACGACGTGTCCGTTGCGGCCGATCACCAGCGGGATATCCGCGGGGTGCGTGAACAGCTCCGCAATCACGCTCGTCTCTCCGGATCGAATCACCACGCGCACCTCATCCGGTTTGTTTACGAATGTCCGCACGACCAGCAGGATCTCCCGCATGGCCACCTCAACCTCTGGCTCCCTTGGGTTCTCGTCCACCTCGGCCTCCTCAGAATCCAAGATCGTTCAACGCCGCCTGCTCCGCCGCGTCCCGCGCAGCCATTCGCCGATCCGCCTCCGCCCTCGTGATGCCCATGCGCCGCAGCGCGTTGCTCCGGGTCGCCCGCTCCCGGGAGGCGCGCAGCTCGCCCAGCTGGGCGCTATAGCGGCGACACAGCGCGTGCAGCCACCGGTAATCGGAGGTCGCCAGAGTGCCTGCGCTCTGGAACTGGGATCGCACCGCATCGACGCGCGCCCGATCAGCCGGCCGCAACTTCACGCTCCGCAAGTCCCGCAGCATCTCGTCGATGGCCACCGCAACACCTCACCGTTCAACCGCTGTTCTAGCATCGTTCGAGAGGTGTTGTCAAACGGAGTTGCTAGGTAAAAGGAGCGAACACGTGTGCGCGAGGAAGGGGAGGGGAGCCTAGGCGGCCGCGCGGTCGAGCACCGAGCCGGCGAGGATCTGCAGCTCCAGGGCGCGGTCCGCGCTGACCTCCTGGTCCTGCGCGAAGAGGCTGATCGCGTTGGAGGCGCGCCAGAGGGTGTTGCCGGGGGGCAGCATCTCGACGTCCGGGGTGTTGAAGACGCCCACCAGCGCCTTCTCCTCCGACTTGGACACGCTGCCAACCTTGCGCAGCTGCTGGAAGAGGGCGGCGACGTCGATCTCGGTCTCCGACGCGCGCCGCAGGAGGGCCATCTCCTCGTTGATCCGCTCGGGCCGCATCAGCGCGCCGATGACGTCGCCCATGGCCGAGATGCTGGCCTGCGTGTCCAGTCGGCGGGTCTCATCCGAGAAAGCGAAGTCCTCGTCGAGACGCCGACCGAGGTGCACCTGCCGGAAGGCGTCCTGCCGCATGGCCCCGTTGAGGCACCAGACGCGCAGGACGAAGAGGCGCAGGTCGAGGGCGCCAGCACCGAAGTCACTGTTCTTGAGGGTGGCGCCCACCACGCAGAGGCCGCGGGGATCGGTCGGAACCGGGTCGAAGATCGTGGGGAGCGTCATGGTCAGCGTGACCTTCGTGTCGTACACGTGCCCGTCGGTGGGCACCGCGCCGAAGCCCTGCATCGCCCGGACGAAGTGCTCGAAGATGGGGCCGCTGTCCAGGCAGCGGTAGCGGTCCGAGAGGATGCCGCGCACCTGGTCACCCACCGCGCGGAAGAGCAGGCGCTCGCGGTCGATGTTCGTGTAGATGCGGTTGAGGGCATCCGCCAGCAGATCGGTCGACCAGGGCTGCTCCTGATCGAGCAGACGCCGCGCCGTGGTCTGCCCCATGATGTTGGTCTTGCTCACCCCCTGGTCCAGGGCGTGAGGGTGCACCGCCAGCACCCGGGTGTCGCCGTTGCGGCCGAGGGCCACCTCCAGCTTGTTGTGGGCGTTCGCCCGAAACCGGAAGGCGTCGGTCGGCACCAGGAAGTCCTGCGGCCGCTCCGCCTCGATCCGCGTGAGGGTGTTCACCGCCTCCTCGCGGCCCCGGTTGATGAGCGCCTCGTACTTGGCCCGGACCTGGGCCACCTTCTCCTCGGGAGCCTGAAACTCGTACATGGGATCCTCCTTTCGCCAGCAAACCGCCCAGGGTAATCCTGACCCAGCGCCAGCGTACAGGGATAGATTAACACCTTCGACTGCGTTTGTCAACTGCTAATCGACAGCGGTTGGCGATAAAAGTGCAGCGCACAGCAGGGCACACTGGGAAGATGAATCCTCCAGGGAAATCGGATAGATGCGGTCTATCACACGGAGGTTCAACACGGGGTGCTGCCCCGATGCGTCGAGAACACCGATCGATCCGACTAGTCCATCCAGCGGCGGGAAGCTCCGATCGATGCGGTATCGCACCCCATCGATCGCCCAATCCAGATCTGCAGGATCAGCAAACCAATCCGCGACATCCTCGGGGGTATCCCCGTAGCCGTAGGCCAGCAGCCCAGCCGCATGCCGCTGGATGCCGTACGCGCAGGCATCGTAGTTGCGCACGCCACACCAGGCCACCAGAGTATCCCCCAGCGGGATGCTGCCAGCGAGCGCCCACGTGGGCGCCCACCGATGCCGGTGGAGGGGTCCCTCCGCGACCACGGCCCCGTTGACGTCCAAGGTGCGAATCATGCCGCCGGGGGCCTGCTCGGTGCGCTGCTGCCACTCCAACCGGACAGCCTCCGACGTGCGGACCGCACGCACCCAGAGACCATCCGCGCTCCGCGCGTAGTAGATCTCCGGCTGGATGTGCCGCCGATCGTACACGGAAGTTCAGTTCGGCTTCGATCCGCCGTCGAGGCGCCCGGTGCGCACAAGCTGATCGCGCATCGCACGCAGGTCCGCGGTCGCCGCCTCCTCCGCCTCGGCCTCCTCGGGCGTGGGCGAGACAGCAGCCTCGGCGGCCGCAGCCGCCCGATCGGCCTCCATGCGCTGCATCCCAGCCTCCATCGCCTCCGCCAGCATCTCCCCCTCCAGGACGCTCGGGGGCCCCTCGTCCAACGGGCCGTCCCACATGCCAGCGGCCTCCAGCTCCTCCTCCAGTCCGGACGGCCCATCCGGGAGCTGGATCGCCTCGACCATGGCCTGGCGGCGCTCCAGGTCCGCCTGGGCCGCCACGTTGAGGCGCTCACGCACCTCGTCGCGACGGGCGATGGCGTTGACGCTCCAGGCCGCCCCCTCCTCCTCGACGGGCACCTCGCCGAACATACGCAGCCCCCCCGTGGTGGGGAACTCCGTGCCGGCCGCCTCGTAGCTCGCCTGGGCATCGCGCTCGTCCGCGAAGACCTCCACGATGGGCGCCGCGCCCTCTCCCTGCGGCGTCTCCACCACGTAGAACTGGAGGTCGGATCGGCGCACCACGCCGGGCACGATCTCGTCGTCCGGGTGCGGCTCGGCGCCCTTGGGCTCCAGCCCCAGCGGGATCCGCATGCCGGGCGGCAAGCACCAGAGGTGCGTCTGGGGGGCGTCCACGCGCCGATCCTCTGATGGGAAGATCTCGCACGCCTCCGCGGTCGGCCCAGCGATCTCGTTCTTGATCCGCTGGAGATGCTTCCACTCGGGCGGCCTCCCATCTCGACGCACGATGATCATGTGCATCACAGGCGCAGCTGACGGGCGCCCATCCGGCCCCATCATCACGAAGCCCGAGCTGGTCGTCTGCTTCACGTAGACGGCGTACTTGTGGTTTGCGAACGCGGCCACCACTCCCTGGGCCGCCCCCTCCGGATCGACTGGCATGCGCTGCAGCGGCACCCACTGCGTGCTGGCCGCGCGGTTGCGATCGAAGCGGACGACGTTCTTCCCGTTGTGCTGCTTGCTGGCCATATCGCTCACCCGATCCGCGCCTTCACGCGCATGTCGAACTTGCGGGGGCGCCCCTCGCGCAGGACAGCCACGATCTCGGCGTGGCGATACAGCTCGGCCACCTTCTCTCCCAGCGCATCCTTGGTCTCGAACCCCGCCACCTGGAGCTGCTCCATCGCCTCGTGGCGGTACAGCACGGCCCACGGCATGGCCGCCTGCAACAGCGGGTCCGTGAACTCCATCGCGTCGCGCACCTCGGGCGTCCGCTCCGGGATGTTGGCGATCTCCCGCACCAGCCGCACCGGCAGTTGCAGCACCGTGTCCCCAGTCACCTTGTCCACGTTCATCTCACTGCTCCTTCTGGCGCTCCTGCTCCAGCGCCTCCAGCCGATCCATCAACTGGTCGTTCATCCACGCCATCTCCGCCGCGTTCCGCTGCCACCGGCGGATCGTCAGCGTCCGCCACAAGCGCCCGATCAGGACGCCGATCATCAGCGCCGCCACCGCGGTCCCCGCCAGCATCCACCACGTCATTGGTCACCTTCCCGCGCACACGTGTGCGCATCTGCACGATCCGGCGCCACCCCGCCAGGCGCACCTGGATGAGCTTGGCCACGGCATCCAGTGGCGACGAGACATGGAGGGTTCGACGCTCCTGTCCGTAGGCGGGGAACGTGCACCAGCCGTCCGGCTCGAACCGCGTGCCGAGCCATGCCTCGATCAGCGCCTCCTCGTCCCAGGCCCCGCTCTGGAGCAACGTGTTGGCCTGTCGGCAGAGCATCTCGACCATGGCCCTGGCATCGTCCGTCTTCGTTGCGGCGTTGGTAGCATCACGCGCCGTCGTCATGATCTCGTCCTGCCCCCCCTGGGCCGACACCGTCACATCCAGGTGAACCAGCCGCTCCCCGTAGAAGGCCACCTTGGCGTACACGTCCTGGACGCCAATCTCCAGCTTCACATTGAAGCCCGGGAGACCATCCAATACCAGGGCCGCATCGATCGCGCTTCGCTGATCGCGCATCCTGATCCTTCCTCACAGCGGCAGCAGCCGCTGCACCTTCCCGTGCTGGGCGTACCAGCACTCTCCCATCAGCGGGCACCGCTCGCACTCGGGGTACTGCCCCGCTGCGCACGGCCCCGCGCCCACGTCCAGGACCATGCTGATGGCCATGTAGGGCGCCGTGAAGATCGGCCCGTTACCATCTGGGGGGCCATCCCCGTCCCCAGCCTGCGCCGCGGCCTCCAGCACCTCGCCGATCCAGATAGCGGGCGTCACCTCGGGCGCAACACGGCGCCCCACCCGGTCCACATTGGTATCCACCGGCACCGCAGCGAAGCCGTGCAACGCGGCCACCATGGCCGCCGTGTAGGGGCCAACGCCGTTCTGATTCGCCAGGTAGGCCGGGAGCTGCGCCCGCGACAACTCCCCCAGCGCCACGTAGTGGAGCACCTCCGCGAGGCCGTTCACCGTACGCAGCTTCATGGCCCCCAGGCCCAGTGGGGCCACGCGCGCCAACCGATCCGGCTCGGACAGCGACAGCCAGTCCAGGTAGCTCGTGACGCCCGCGAACACGTCGAAGTAGGCCCGGGCCACCGCGTCCGCTCGGGTCTGCGCGAGCAGGCCCTCCACCAGGGCGCGCCGATCCAGTGGCTCCTCGGGGCTGCGCCAGGGAAGCAGCCGGTCGTTCCAGTGCCGATCCGCCCAGGTCAACAGCGCCTGTACCTGTGCTGTCGCTCCCATGCAGCCCTCCTCCGCCAGGGAAAAAGCGGGGGCCCCTCGGGAGGCGGGCGGGGGGGACGCTCACCTCGACCGAAGGGCCCCCATAAACCTATTTCACCGCACGCGCACCCCCTCCATGCGGTACGTCCGCTTGCGGCCCTCCGTGACCACCGGGATCCACAGCGGCATCTCCTCGCGCGTCGCCCCGAGCCAGCGCGCCACCGTCGTGATCTTGCTGTTGTACCAGAGGTTCCGCTCGGCGAATGGGTCCGCCCCGGGCCACAGCATCCATGGGCGCGGGTGCGGATCCCGCACGCGGTAGCGGGACGAGTAGAACAGCGCACGCCGGGCCATCTCCTCGGCCCCGATGTACAATCCCGGCACGATCGACGTCAGCTGGTCGAACTGCTCCCGCGTCAGGTGCTTCATGGAGTAGCGCATCTGCCAGGGACCACCGTCGAACTTGTTCCCCATGTGCATCGTCACAACCTTGCCGCTCTTCATCTTCACCTGGACCTTGCCCTTGGCGAAGTCCGGGTGGGTGACGATACCCCAAACCGTGTCGCGGTCGTAGGTGAGCCGGAACTTGTCCACGACCTTCTTCTCGACCTTGCGGGTCGCCGTGCGGCCGCGCCACGTCTCCGTGATCAGGACCTTGCCGACGTGGGTCGCCGCCCACTTCCGCGCCGCGAAGCAGAGGGCGCACTCGTTCATGCCGGACTCGTTGGCCATCGTGGCGAAGGCTCCCCACGGGTTCAGCGCCACGCCGGTCTGCCGCTCCACCTCCTCCAGCGCAGCCAGGAAGTGCGCCGCCCAGAGCGCCGCCTCGAACACCAGATCGTCCTCGGCCACCTCCTCGCCACAGCGCTCCCAGCGCACCTGCTTGCTCTCGGGGTGCACCCGGGACCGCAGCACGCCGATCGTCAGCCGCTCCACCAGCGGGCGCTCCGCGGTGCTCGCAGCCCACAGGTGATCCATGTCCACCGCCACCTCGGGCACCGGAACCGTCAAGCGCGCGATCTGGTCCTTCAGGTGCGCGTCCGGATCCGGGACCGTCAGCTCCTGCTCCGTGTTGACCACCTCTCCGTGAACCGTCACGGCGCCCGCTAGCATGGCAGCCAGCGTCAGCGCCAAGAGTAAGATCGGTACTCGCATCTCGTACACCTCCTTCGCGGCCGACTATACCACAACCTGCCGCGCAGCAACCGCTCAGACCGCGCGAAGCGCCCCCCGCCGATCTTGCAACTGCTGCCAAACCTCCCGGCCGTACTCCTCGTCGCCCAGCACGAGGTTCAGGAGCGCCACCAGCGGCCCCACGCGCCCCTCGCTCTCCACGCCAAACGCAGCGAGCTTCCCCGCCAGGTAGGAGTAGTGGTGGAGCGCGCCATCGCTCAGCGTCAGCGCGATCAGGCCCTCGTGCGCGGACACTGACACCAGCAGGTCCCCGACCGCGCACCCCAGCGCCTCCGCGGCGATCTGCGATCGGATGGGCGTCGCGACCAGCACGTAGCGCGTGCCATCCCCGGGCTGCCACTCCACCAGGGTGACGCCGTGTTCGTCCTCATAGAACTTGTCGTACTTTCCCCCGTACCCAGTCACCGACGGCTTCCGCATCTTTCTCTCCTTGCCCGCATCGCGCGAGCAGTTAGCGCCCATCTGGCGGCGGCGGTGGCACGAACACCCCCCGCGCCAGCAGCGCGGCCTCGCTGTCATCGTCCTCCTCCGGATGATCGCGCACCACCACCAGGATCGTCTGCGATCCACAGCGCGGGCACACGCCCGCTTGCCGCTGCTCCGGGGTCTGATCTTCTGCCCCCGGCACCCCCGCCTGCCACCCGCAGCGCTCCTCGGACAGCTTGGTATGTGAGCAGGTGCCGCGGAACCGGAAGCCCGGGCACGAGCAGCGTACCTGCCCTTGCACGATGAGCGCCTCCACCTCGTACTCCGTCCCTGGAGCGGACACCGACGGAACCTGAAAGGACAACCGGCGACGTACCGCAGGACACGCCTGCACCTCGATCAACTTCGGTGGCACCTTCGCACCTTACACCTCGTAACCAGTTGGAGATCGTGATGCAATACTACCATTAACCTTGCGGTTTGTCAACAAAATTAGCAGGTACCGCTCGAATCATAGCAATGGCAACACACCAACCCATCCTGGTAGTTGTCACAGTGATAATCGGTGTCTATCTGCCCGATGGGAAAGGTTCCACCAGTGCAAACATTGGGGAACATGCACCCGTAATGCGGGTCTGCCACCGGGCAGGGCTCCGGGTCCGGCGGGTCCGTGTCGTCGGGGAGGTCGCAGCAGACGAAATCGTACTGGCAGAAACCCGCCACGACCGTGCCGTCCACTATCCCACAGAGCCACTCAGAGTAGCACAACTCCTGGCAGGGATCGGTATCCGCGTCCGTGTCCGCGTCGGTATCCGCATCGCTGTCCGCGTCGGCATCGGTGTCCGCATCGGTGCTGGCGGGATCGCAACAGACCGAACCGTCATCGTCCGGGCAGATCCCTGCGACCATCGTGCCCGCCTCGCAGTCGTCGTAGGGCAGGCAGGTGTGCGAGCACATGGGGTGCGGCATGCCCGCGCAGCAGATGTAGCCTGAAGCGCAGCCGGTCGCACTCGGCAGCTCCCATCCCTCCCACCAGGCGCACTTGGCCGCCGTCACGCAGCCGTAGGTCGGCTCGCACGGGCCAGCATAGTCCGTGTCGCTGTCGGCATCCGCATCCGCATCGCCGTCGGCGTCTGCGTCCGAGTCCGCGTCGGTGTCCGCGTCGGTGTCGGAGTCGGTGTCCGCGTCCCCGTCTGCATCTGTGTCCGCATCTCCAGAAGATGTGTCCTCATCGAACGGATCGTATCCACCGGGATCGCCACAGGCGGCCAGCAGCACCAGAAATATCCATGAGCGTTTCATCGTTTGCCTCCTTGCACTTGGACGGACTGCACGTCCGGTTCCCCGCATTGTATCACCGCGTTCCCCTCAGCGCAGCGCATAACGACGCCGACCACCACCAGGGCGACCACAAAGGCGACGCTTAGACGGCACAGGCGCGCCCGGGCCCGATCCAGCTGGTCGTCGAAGGGCAACCGCAATGCCATCACGATCCTCCCAAGCGCGCCATTCTAAGGCGCTCTTTGGCGCGATGAAGGTGATCCGCGTACATCTCATCGAGCGCCGCGGCCTCAGCATCGTCGAACGCGCGCAGGATCCGCTCCAGAACCTGCCCCTGCGCCTCCGCCGCCAGCATCCGCCCCCGGTCCACAGCATCCAGGGGCCGAGCATCCTCCAGTTGGAGCGCGCGCTGGCGCACCTGCCGCAACTCATGCTCTACGATCGTACGGTACGGGCCCATCCCATCCTCCGCGCGGGCATCATCGCCCTGCCATCGTGAGGATAGCTTAACCCGTTGTTATGCGTTTGTCAACCGCAAATCGGACCAGCGGGGGAAACGGAGGATCCATCGCGGGGGGCAATTGCGAAGACGTCCTCGGTGCGGATCACGGTGTACCGATGATCGCCGATATCCACGTCGCTCCCAGCGAACTGGCCCAGAAGTACGCGATCCTGGACCTGCACCGCGCCGGCCTGGGGCCCGACCGCCAGCACCTGCGCCCACGACAGCGGCTGTTGCGCCTTGGCGGGCAGCACGACCCCCCCGGGGGTCCGGCGCTCCGCCGGCTTGTCGCGCTGGATCAGGATGTAGTCCCCTTGCATCATCACCGCCTTGGCAACGTTGTCATCCATTTTTTCGCTCCTTGTAGTCCAGGCACTTGCGGCCCAGTTGCATCGCTCGTTCGATCTCGGGGCGCGTCAGCTGCCGCGGTTGCAGCGCGCACCCCTTCCGCTTCTTGGCATCGGCCATCCAGAGCACCTCATCGAAGGTCAGTGCCCGCGCGCCCACCTCCTCGGCAAGCTGGAACGCCTCCAGCAGCCCCACCGCGCGCGCCACTGCTACGCTTCCCCGAGCAGCCAGGTCTCCAGCGTGACCTCCTGCTCCTGATCGACCACCACGGTGGACACGTGCCCACCGTACTTGGTCGCCATCTGCTGCGCCCGCGCCACATCTGTATAGGATCCCCAACAACGAACCCGGAATCCGATGGCCGGCCCGGTGGGTTGCTCCTCCCGCGCCTGCGTTGTCACGATGTAGATCAGCATGTGATCTCTATCCTTTCGCGAACACGTGTTCGCACCTTAGCCCATCGCACATCGGTTTGTCAACGAGATTGGCGCTCCTTGGCGCGCTTGCGCTTGGCCTGCGCCGCCATGACCTTCAGGACGGCCTCGGGGCGCCACGCGTGACCCGTCCACATGGCGTACCCGTACTTCCCCTTCACGTGGTCGGCCAGGTACTGCCCGTGGCTGGACGCGCGCTGCATGCGCGTCCACACCGTGCGGGGCACCTTGACGTAGCGGTAGAGCCACCCCGGGTGCGCCTTGCGCCCGGGCCCGCGCGCGCGGAACCGCACGAACAGCATCCGCGCCTCGTCCGCGTACCCGATCTCATGGATCGTGCTGCTCTCAACTCGAACCATCGCTGGCATCCCATCGGGGTCTGGGGGTGGACGGAACACGATCTTACCTTAGCGCATCCTCCTCGGACGTGTCACGGGGATCATTCCAGGGGACCTCGCGGTCCTCGTGGTCCACCAGCAGGATCGCGTGGACAGCCGAGGCCGCGCGGAACACGCCATCCTCGTCGCGCACGAGCCGATCGTCGGGCAGCGACCGCGTCCCTGTGGGGGGCACGCCGCGCAGCGGCAGCGCGCGGAGCAGGCCCAGCATCGCGTCCATCAAGGGTCCCTCCCCGCGGCCTCGTCCCTGGCGGCCTCCTCCACGCACGCCACACACGCGCGGGAGAGCGCGCCACGGATCTCCAGGCCGTGGAAGAACTGCAGCTCCGCCAGCGGCCTGGGCTCGCCGCAGACGTGGCACGTCATGACCGGATCGAAATGGTACCAGCGGCGCAGGCAGCACACCTTGTACTTCCTGCCGGATCCGCATGGACATTGGTCGTTGCGACCGATCTTCATTCGCGCCCATCCAGGATCCGCATCCCTTGATGGTAACGCTTCGAGATACCACGCTGTTCAGGAGGCAGCTCATGCGTCCGCATGAGGTTATCCTCTAAGTCGGCTCGCTTCACGCACACTGCGATCCACGATCCGCTCTGCGCAATTGCTCGCACGTAGTCCGCATGCGTCGGCCGATCCGGAGTTCCAGCGGCAGGCCGAGACAGCAACATCACCGCCTCGACCACCTCTTCCGAAAAGCGCGCCTCCAGCTGCGCGCGCGTCACGCCGCAGTCCTCCACCACGTCGTGGAGCACCGCCGCGCACATCGCCGCCTCCCCGGCCGGGTAGACGCGGGCCATGACCCGCAGCGGGTGCAGGATGTACGGCTTCCCGACCTTGTCCACCTGCCCCGCGTGCTTCCACGTGGCAAACCGGATTGCCCGCTCGATCTGCGTCACAACACCCTCCTACCGGTCGATCCCCTCGCGCCAACAGGCGAGGTCTTCCTCGTACGCCTCGCGGTCCACCTGCCGCTGCGTGGGCACGTCGTCGTCGTAGCAGTCCGCGCAGACGCGCGCCCCGTCGATCAGCTCGTAGTCCCGGCACGCCTCCCCGCGCTCCTTGCAGACGTCACACTGCGGACAAGAGCAGCACTCTCGGCAGGTGTCGCACTCGTCGCAGTACGACTGGCCTTCGTCCAGCTCCATCCCGCAACTCGGGCACTCCTTCGCAACCTCCCCCTTCCCACCGCACACCTCGCACTGGACCATCCACTTCTTCGCCATCTCACACCTCCAGTACGCGGATCTTCTCCATCTCCGCGTCGATCTCCCCGGAGATCCGGTTGACCTTCTCGGACAGCTTCGCGTGGTACTTGCGCAGCGCCTCGACGTACTCGCGTCGCACGGCGAGTTCGTCCGGGTTGGCCTTCTCCCAAGAGTTCCCATTTGACCAATCGTGAGCATCCAAATGCGGGGATCCTTCGCGCCAAATTCCAACGCTGTACCGCGTCTTCGCATCGGAAGGCTTCCCAATGCGAAGCTCCCCTCCGCTGTACTGCTTCGCAACTGTCAGGCGGCGGTCCATCTTGAGCTTCCGCAGGTGGGTCCCACACAGCGGCGCTCCATCGTGCTCGCCCTTCGCTGGTTTCCCACACGGAGCGCTATGGCGGCTCCATACCTCACCAGCCCCGACCATCGCCACGCACTTCTTCTCGTCAGCCATCGTCGCCTCCGTCACGCCTTCCGGCGGTTGCCGCGGGCCGTCACCTCGACGCGCCTCCACCGCTTCCCGCAGTCCACGCACGTCCCGACCTCGGCCCCCCGCTGGTAGACCACCGTGCCGCAGCGGTGCGGCTGCGGGGGGGCATCACGCGCCATCTCGTCCCGGCAGTCGTTGCAGATCCGCTTGCGCCCGTAGTGCAGGTACGGCTGGACCTGCGAGCAGTTCAGGCACACAGGCATGCCGCACCGGAAGCACCGCGAGCGCACCAGGGCGCTGCTGTTCGCCGGAGCGAGGCAGTCGATGTCCACGACATTGCAGTGTTCCATTCGCATCGTCATGCGGTCCTCCTCGCTGCTGCTGCGGACACCGCCGCGCGCCGCCCCGCCTCTGCCACCAGGACTTCCGGGCGGTACACGATCATCTCCCGATCCCGGCTCACACCACGCTCGATCATCCCCGCGTAGTGCGCCATGGCCGCGATGACGTGCTTGCAGGCGTATGGCTGCGCGCCAGGGTGCGCACGGTTCCACGCGTGCCCCCGATGGAAGTAGTCGGCGCAGGAGCAGTACAGGACGCCATCGCTGCCCAGCCGCAGGACGTAGTAGCCGCCCCCGTGAACGCCCGCCCCCCCCAGAGGGCGCCCGCAGACCTCCTGGCGCTGGCCCCGGCGCGTGCGCCGGTACAGGGCCACCACGTTCGGGTGGCCATCGGAGTCGCACAGGCGCCGCAGGTGTCTACCTGGCGTGCACGCGTGCAAGTACATGGCCACCTCCTTCGCCCAGCATCCGCGCCGGGCCTCCGCTCACACCCCTATATTAACCACTGAAACAGGTTTGTCAACAGGAAAAGTTATGCAGCATCCCAGCGCTGCCAGCAGGCGAGGCAGAGGAGGTTGGTCGCGCCCGAAGCCCAGGCACGAACGCGCGCCTCCAAGATATCCGGAGGTGCCGTGCGCCGCAGATAGGCGCACGTGGATCCTGACAACCGGCGCTCCACCTGCGCCCCGCACCCAGGGCACTTCCACCCGACAACGATCGATCCGTCCCGTTGGACTTCCGCCTCATACTCGACCGGCCCACGGGTCCCCGTCCAACCGAATGGCCACTGCTCCGGGAGCGGCCGCTTCGCGTGAACACGCATCTTGCCCAAGCGAGCGCGGCCAGCCTTCTTGGGAATGGCAACGAACGAAGATTTGCGAGCTGCAGCAGCTTCCTCGCGAGCAACCGCTTCGATCTCTCGAATGCGGGCCAGCGCAGACGCCCGCTCGTGCTCTGGCGTGCCGCTATGCGCCGCCAGGGACTGGAGCCGCTGCAGCAGCTGAGATCGATTCACCTCGATCCTCCTCGCCGATCTGGCGGGACGACCTGGATCACAAGCGGCTCCGTCTTCTCGCGGAACAAGGCCCCAGCCGCGTACAGCCGCGTCTGCGCCTGCGCCTCCGGCAACCCACTGGGGTACCACGTGTAGCGCTCCTTGTGCTCGTGGCCCATCAGCACGATGTCGGCCCGCCCCAGGACCACCTCGAAGAACTCCTTCGCGTCCTTCAACCGGCAGAACCAGTCGGTGTAGTACGGGTTGTGGTGCAGGGCCACCACGCTCACCGCCCGGTGCTTCTTCATCTCATCCAGCTTCCACCTCAGCCTGGTGCGCTGCCAGAACCCCACGCGGCCCTGCGCGAAGTCCACGATGCTGCCGGTCCGCAGACAGGTGTCGAGGCCAATGATCTGCCCCACAGGGAAGCCATCCACGCGGAACATCCAGTTCGTCTCGGCAGCCAGCGCCACCCGCAGCGTGGCGAACCGCCGCACGCAGTCCGCGCTGTAGAAGTTGCCCAGCCGCCCGAAGTCGTGGTTCCCGGGAACCAGCATCAGGCGCCCCGTGAACGGCGCGAGGAGCACTTCCGCCTTGGCGTACTGATCCTCCTTGCCGTCGTCCGTGATGTCGCCGGTCGCCACCACCACGTCGCCCGCCGTGAACATATCCAGGATGCCAGCGAGCTTCTCGCGCACCACGGCGTTGTCCTTGTTATTGCCGCGGATGTGCAGGTCGCTGATGTGGATGATGCGCATTTCAGTCTTCCTTCCAACGCCAGGTCCAGATGTGGGCCGGCCGCAGGCTCCCGATCGGGGGCGATCGGAAGATGAACAGCGCGCTCTCGCGCGGGTTGCTCGTCTGCTTGATACCGGGGGGCGCCACGAACTGCACGCGCGGCGACAGCAGCCGAATCTCGGCGCCGGCCGCCACCGCCGCCCGCCACCACGCCGTCGAGGGAGCCACGAGGCCCACCAGCACCGCCGTGGACCGTGGTTCCCGACCCACCTCCGCAATGGCCTTCTGCACCCACCGCTCCATCCCGCTAAAGCCCGGGTTGCACCACACCGTCTGGGAACACAGGGGCGTGCAGCAGTCCTGGTCCGCCCCGTAGCCCTCCCGATGGACCGGGACCACCCGCGCCTGGCCCACGCCGAACCACGGCCGCGCCAGGCCATCCAAATCCGCGTCGAGGTAGTACGGAACCACAGCGTTGTCCGCGCTCGCAGCCACATCCAGGTCGAACAAGAACTCGGGCTGTAGAGCCCGCAGCAGATCGATCGGCGTGCGCCACTCCTACCGGATACTATGTTCAGACTCTACTTGCGCGTTTTCCATCATCGGTCAGCTCCTCGCACGACCAAGGTGATCTCTAGTCGGTAATCTACCTCCGGATGCAGCGCATAGAAGCTCTCGTTGGAGATCTTTTTTGTGCTTGCAACTGGATGCCCCATCTCTTCGAGAACCACATCTTGCGCCACAATGAGATCAGAATGCTGAACTAGGCGCTGGTCATAGAGCGCACGCGCAGCAGCGAGGATCTCGCCTATCAGGCGATCTCGCTCGCGACGCGTTGCATCAGACATCTTCGCGATCTGGTATCCGCCGCGTCTCGGCATGACATGCCACCTACTTTCCTCGGGGCGCGGGGCGTCCCGCCTCCAGCAGGTCGTGCTTGAACAGGTGCGCGCGCCCCTCCAGGAGCCGCGTGGCCGCAGCGAGGAACTCCGGCCAGCTGATGGCCCGGGCCCGCGCGTCGTGGTTCCACTTCCCGACCTTGACAAGGTCGGTCCGGTCCCGCACCGCGTCGATCGCCCGCAGCCCCTCCGCGGCGTCCAGCACCGGCTCGACGCTGACCCAGGTCCGCACGCCCGCGTCCCGAGCCAGATCGAGGGCACGGAGGCGCTCCGCGATGGGCGGCGCATGCGGCTCCCAGTGCTGCCGCATCGCCTCGTCCAGGAAGCAGATCGTGGTGCCCAAGCTCCAGCCGCACCGATGGAGCTGCGGAAACAGCGGTACCACAGCCAGCGGGTTCTTGGTCAGCACCGTGACCTGGAGCAGCTCACGCTCGGCGATCTCTAGCGCGACCCCGAGGGCCTCCGCCTGCTCCGCCGTGCCGAGCGGGTCGGTCGCGAAGCTAAACAGGATCTCCCGGGGATCGCCGCGGTGCGCCGCAGCCGATGCCTCGAACCGCGCCCGCCAGTTTAGCTTCGGTCGCACCGTGGGCCAGTCCTCGGGGCGCACGCGAAGAGCGGCAGACGCATAGCAATAGCGACAAGCGTGGGCACAGCAGATGGCGAGGTTGCACGCCAGCGGGGCGTACTCCAGGGCGCGCCCCCGGGGCGTGTAGATGAGATCGTCGCGCGCGGCCATGCGGTCATGCATACGACAGCGGTGGGCGTTTGTCAACGAGGAAGTGGGCCGGCAGCCGCGAATGATACCTGCTGCAATATGTTGAACAGTTTTCTGCCACGCTTCCGCCGCACTCGCTCTGCTTCCTGTTCCTCTGGCGTTAGGCTATCCCACCATTCCTGCGCCTTGCGCTTCACCTCTGCCTGCTCCCGCTCCCGCCGTTCCTCTGTGCGCGACCCGATGCCGTGCGCCCTTCGCCACTTCGCTTCGCCCATGGGTAACCTCATCGCTTTTCCAGCATACCTCTCCGTTGGCATGCCGATCAACCGCGCAGGCGCCACATCGGGCGCCCCTTTCCTCCACGAGGCCCAGACTCAAACCCAGCCGACGCCAGTCGCCCCTGACGCGACAGGCGCCCCAGGGCGGCCGCCACCCGCAAGGCCGCATCGGGAGCAACGGCAACCCCTTCGGCCAGGGCCCGATCTACCAGCGCTGCGCAGGTCTGCGCCTCACCCTGGAGGGCCCCCGCCACCCATGGCGCCAGCGAGCGCGCAAGTGCCGGGGGCTTCTGACAGCGCAGGCCGCCAACCTTAACCAGTACCTCCCGGGGCGCGTCCTCCCCTGGCAACTGGGCCTCCACCACCACGCCACGTGGATCCACGCGCAGCACACGCACAGACAGGTTGGGACGCACGAGGCGAGCTTGGAATGGACCCCCTTGCATCAGCGCACGCACAGTACTCCAACGCACCATAGCTCACATCCTTTTCCCGCCGTGCCTGTATGGTCGGCCACGGTTGAACTCGATCTTGTCCCGCAGCGCCCTGGACAGGTCGATCCCGCGCTCCCCGCAGAAGTCGAAGACTCGGATCAGCACATCCGCCATCTCCTCGGCTACCCCGGGAACCCCAGGTAGGTGATCCGATGGAGCAGCAAGCCCCTCCGGACTCCGCAGGTACTCTAACGCCTCGGACAGCTCCGAGTGCATCAGTGCGATCAGATCCCCGTCGCTCCTCGGGGCGTCCCACCAGCCGTGCTCACGCGCGATCTGGTGACATTCGGCCACCATGGCCGCGATCCCATCACACCACATCCGAGGATCGTCTCCATCTTCCTTTTTGTACACAAACGCATACGGCCCAACCTTTTTGAATGTATCTGTCATCACTGGCCTCTATTGCGGATCTTCACCGTTCGATCCTCGCGCCTCCGAACCTCACACTCGGCCAACTCCAGCAGATCGCGTAGCTGGTCAGCGTCCACCTCCACCTCGCTCCAATCGTCGTCGGACTCTGCCAGTCGCTTACGGAACGCATCGACCAATGTTCTCTCCTCACTCATCTCATCTCATCCATTCTTCGATGTGGAATCTCGCAGCAGATCGCCCAGGTTCGTCCCGATCTTCGGTCCGCGATGCCCACGATGCTTCCCATTGTCATGAACTGAAGTACACGACGTCATCATTTCGCCCAACGGAAGAAGCTGTTTTGCCACCTTCATCCGAACCACCTGCTCCCACGCTTCCTCGACATCGGCATCCGTCGCCAGCCCAGCTTCTCGTTGCGCCAAAACCGCTTCCAGTCTCGCATTCGCATCGAGAAACTCCTTCTGCTTGGACTTCAACATGAACGCTCCTACGACCTCGCGTGCGTCAGGATCTTGCGGAACTCACGCTGGTCGAAGATCGCCTGCCGCACCGTCGTCGCGATCTCCGTCTGACGCTCGACCGGGACAAGGACCTGCACCGCGCCACCGGTCCGGTCGCTGGACCGGAAGATGAGCAACGACCACCCCATCAGCTTCATCCCGATGGGCGAATTGATGCCGAAGTCGTCGATCCGGAACAGCTCGATGTTCTCACCGCCCTTGCTGAGCCAGCCCGTCTCGATGCCCAGCCGCTGCGTCGTGATCGTGAACCGGTTCGACGCCGACTCGTACCAGCGGCAGATCAGGTAGACCAGCCCGGGGATGACGAACAGCAGCAGCAGGAAGATCAGCAGGATGATCTGCCCGACGCTGTAGAACACCGGGATTTCCCCCTTGTAGACCAGCTTCTCCTCGGAAACCTCCTGGCGCTTCGCGTTCGCCACGAGGTCCTCGCCGCAGAACCGGCACTTCTTCGCCACCGCCCGGATGGGCTCCCCACAAATCGGGCACGGGATCAGGTCGTTCGCTTCGGACATGATTGCTCTCCCTTCGGTTGCGCGCCTACTCCTCGATCGGGGCGAGAGGATTCGAACCTCCGACATCCAGCTCCCAAAGCTGGCGCGCTACCAGGCTGCGCTACGCCCCGTCGTCACCTCAATCCTTGGCCTCCACCCTCCCTTTCGGCGGCGCAATCGCAGAAGGAGCGCGCGGCCCCGACGACGCGCCAGATCTCCTCGGGCGGCTCCGCGTCCATGTAGCCGCAGAGCTGGCGGGCACCCCCCCCACACCGGGTGCCGGGGCACCCCTGCGCGACGAGGGCCTTGCAGCGCGCCAGCTCCCGCGCGTACCGGCTGGCGATCGCCCGGGCATCGTCCAGCTTGGCGCGCAGCGCCGGCCCTGGGTCGGCCCCCGGGGAGGGATCCGCCCCCGCGGCGGGCCCCGCGTCCGCACACGCCGCGCACCCGCAGGGATCGCGCGCCGGATCCTCGGCGAAGTCCTCCACGAAGATGACCCCCAGGAAGAAGAACCCGACCGCCGTCGCCAACTCCCCCAGGATCGGCGCCACGCACCGATCGAAGAAGCTTCGCGCCGGGATCTGGTACCATCCGCCGCCTGCCCTCCGCGCCATGCCGCTCCCTTTCGCGCTCAAGGGCCCCGGGGCGCCCCCACCTGCGGGGGCCACCCCGGGATCCCACACAACCTGTAAGCAACCACGGGGCGCCGCTCGCTCGGCGCCCCGTCTCTCCACGTGGGCCGCGGTGCTAATCGTACCCGTCGGTGGCCTGCCCGGCCCTATCCCGCACGCGGAGCCGCCGCGCCATCCCGTGCGCCAGCGCGGCCCTCCGGTGGCCCCAGCCCAGCGAGCCCGGCCCCCCCGCACGCGGGGGGTGCGCGCCGCCACGTGGCGAGAGCGACGCCCGGATCTCGCCCTGCGTCCGAACCGCCCACTGCCGCACGGGCCGGCCCCATCCCAGGGCCGCACGCACCGTCCGGAGCAGCGGGGAACGTAGCATCGTCCTGCCCCTCCTACGCCTTGACCGCCCGCGCGCGCACCGCCGCAGCACGCTGTTCCCGCAGCTCCACCGCGAACGCCGGGAACCACCGCGGCGCCCCCGGCTCGTCCCGCCAGCGGCGGCCCGCGCGTTCCTCCTGGTCGTACTGCTCGCGGAGCGCGTCCAGGCCATCGATGACGATGTCCATCACCTCGTAGAACGCGGGCCCCCCCCCGGCCCTCTCCAGGATGATCCCCCGCTCGATCGGCGCCGACCGCAGTCGGCTCCGCGCGATCTGCCGGCCCCGCGTCCGCGAGAACCGACCCAGGTCCGGCGGCGAGCAGAACGCGCAGCCCACCCGGTACAGGGTGATGGGCCGGGGGGCCGGCCGCTGCTCCCGCTCGATGGCGAACGTCATCGCCCCGTACGCCGTCCGGTAGTGCTTGTAAAAGATCCCGTCCTGCATGGTAGCCCTCCCGCCGCGCATCCTACGCGGCATGCTCACCCAGGAGTATAACCGCCGCTGGCGCGTTTGTCAACAGGTAAAACGCCTGGTTCCAGCGCACACGTGTGCGCCCCCTCCCCAGCGGGCCCCCACCCCACGTCCAGCGGCTCCGCAGGTGGCCGGTACTCGCCCGCGTCCCGCCCGGCCGCGCGCCCCCGCTTAGCCCCCCCGGGGCCCGGGGCCAGGAACAGCCGCCAGAACCCCCCCACGAGGGCCTCGATGCTGGGCGCCGGGGCCAGCCGGCCCTGCGTGGTGGCCGCCACCGCCTCCCACCGCCCCACCGCGGCCCCCACCGTCCGCGCCACCAGCGCCTCCCCGTGCGCCCCCACCAGCGCCGCCACGCGCGCCCGGGTCCGGGGTGCCCACGCCGGCTCCGCCGCCACAGCGGGGCCGTAGCGGGCCTCCAGCGCAGCCACGTACACCGCCCGGATCCGATCCACCGCCCCCGGATCCCCCTCCCCTCCCTCGCTGCTGCCTTCTTCGATCTCCGTTTCGAGATCGATCGCGCGCGCTACGCGCGGGGGGGGGATCTGTTCCTGTTCCTGTTCCTGTTCCTGTTCCTGGATCGGGGATGGCGTCCCGATGCCATCCGGTATGCCATCCGGTATGCCATCGAGAAGGCATCGCGCATGGCATCCGGAAGGCATCCGGAACGCCTTCCTGAAGGCTTTCAGGAAGGCAGGGGAGAGCCCCTCGCACAAGGCTTCCAACAGGTGGAAAAAACTGCCCTTTAGCGGGCTACTGGGCAGCTCATCGAACGCCCGCGCCCACGATTTCAGCGCGTTCAGACTATTGGGCGTGTTGTACCGCAGGAAGTGCGGCAGCAGCACGACCTGGGCGTGCTCGTCGTACAGGGCGAACCCCTGCGCTTCGGCCTCCCGGAACGCGGCGATGTAGCGATCGAAGGGCCAGCGCTTCTCCGCCGCCAGCGCCTCCAGGCTGGCCTTGTACAGGCCGAACGGCGACGAGAGCGGCGTGGTTAGCAGGTGCAGGAAGACCAGCTGGCAATCATCCGAGGCAAAGGGGAACTTGTCGTCGTTCCAGAGCAGGCAGTGCACCGTGCGGTACCGGCTCATGCTCCACCCCCCGGCGTGCACACGTGTTCGCTCGGTTGCCCGGGATCCAGGTCCCGCAGGGTGCCCGCCTGCGCCTCGCGCTCGAACGCCTCATTGACCAGGGCCGACATCAGGTCCTGCATGTTGACGCCGCGCACGGCGGCGAGCAGCTTCAGGCGCATCCGGGCTTCCGCGCCCAGGTGCACCGCCTTCCGATCATCGCTCGGCATTCTGTCCCTCCGGATTGTGGAGGCAGACGGTACCATACCCAGATCACGGCAGGCAAGTACTTTCCGTGGGAAAGTGACGCGGCCTACTCTTCCTGCTCGCTGTTGTGGGATCGGTTGCCGGACATCAATGCCTCCGCGAGGGGACCGTCGTCTTTAGGCGACGGGAGAATCGCGGCCCCTCTCCGCTTGCTTTTCTGTTGACTTTCATCTGTTCATATGGGACTCTTGCATTGTGAGACGGACAATCATCATCGCGCTTGAGCCAGCCAACGAGCAGCTTGCTGCACTCACGGAGACCTGCGACCTGTTCACCGAGGTCTTCAACGCCGTCTGCACAGGCGGGTGGCAACACGCCGAAAAGAACGGGGTCCGCCTCCACCACGCCTTCTACCGGCCCCTCAAGGCCCAGCACCCGACCCTCGTGAGCGACCTGCATGTCCAGGCCCGCGTCAAAGCTACGGAGGCTATCCGAAGCGCGTTGGCCCTCAAACGCAAAGGCAAGAAAGTCTCCTGCCCGCACTCCACCTCTTGCCCCCCGCGCTACAACCTGCACACCTTCAAGATCGACTGGGCTTCCCGCACCGTGCGCCTGTCCACTACGGCGGGGCGCCAGACCATCCGGTTCGCCGTCCCCGTTCACGCGGAGCGGTACGCCGAGCATCCAGTGGACACTGCCGATCTCGTCTGCTGCGAAGGTCGTTGGGCCATGCACGTCTCCGTCACCGTGCCTGCGCCCGCCGTCGATCCCGTCAATGACGTGGTGGGCGTGGACCTCGGGCTGGCCCAGCCAGCCGTCACGTCCAACAACCAGTTCCTGGGCAAAAAGGCATGGCGCTCTATCGAGAACCGGCTCTTCAAGCTGAAGCGCAGGCTGCAAGAACGAGGAACCAAGAGCGCCAAGCGCCATCTCAAAAAGATCCACAAGTCGCAAGCCAGGTTCCGCAGAGATTGCGACCACGTGCTCTCCAAGAAAGTTGTCCAGGCTTGCCCCGCTGGCGGCACGATCGTCTTGGAAAACCTGACCGACATCCGCAAGCGGGCACGGGCCAAGAGCAACACCGAAGCCAAGCGCCGCCTTCACGGGTGGTCCTTCGCGCAGATCAAGATCTTCATCGCGTACAAAGCCGAGGAACGGGGTTGTACGGTGGCCGGGGTCGATCCCCGGCATACCTCGCAACGATGCTCTCGCTGTGGACACACGGCGAAGAACAACCGCCGCTCCCGCGCCGTGTTCAAGTGTCGGAAGTGTGGATTTTCCCTCCACGCCGACTTGAACGCAGCTCGCAACATCGCGGCCAAGTACCAGACCCACGTCGGCATGCCCGATATGGGTGGGCACCCTGTCAACGTGCCTATCGCGGGAGTGGGTGAACTCGTTCATTCAGCTACCTGCAAGCCGCCCGCTTTAGCTGGCGGTCGTTGACGTAGCAGCGGCGCTGGAGCAGGTGGATGGGCTCCCCAAGTGCCGCCGGCTCCCCCGCCCGGGCCTGCACGGCCTCCTCGCTGAGCCCAGCGTAGAGGTCCAGAGACAGCAGCCGCTGGTCGATGCCAGCGCGGACCTCCCGCTGGTCGGCGATGACGGCCTCCACCGGGATCGTCTCGGCATGCATCAGCCGCCCGAGCCGCTCCGAGGTGTCCCGGATTTGCTTGTACAGGGCGGGGATCTCCTCCGCCTTGGCGCGCTCCAGGGCCTGCCGGTAGGCGGGGATCGGCTCGTCGCCGCGCAGGGCCAGCGCCGCGGCCTCCCCGCCGCCACCCTCCTCGGGGAGCGCCCGCCCGGGGGCCACGCCAAGCCGCAGCATGAGCGCCTCCAGGTCGCCAGTCAGCGCCCGCAACTGCTCCTTCTGCCGGGCGCCCGCGGCCCGGAGGACCGCTGGACCGTCGGGGCACAGCGTGCACGATGCCGCCAAGGCATCGTAACTAATGCGCGTCACATACTCACCGGCGCCATCCTCGATGACACCACGCAGCAGGACGTAGTTGCTGCCTAAGCGGACGACGCAACCGAGCCAGCGCTGCCCATCGTCCGGATCCATTACCCAGTACCACTCGCCCACCAGTGGCAGGTCTTCCGGCCGCTCGCGTGTTTTTGTAGGCGCGCACACCTTGTCCAAGTTGCTCATCGCGCCTCCGCAGCAGGTTCGCCGCCAGCATCCTCACTGGCCATTTCCTTTCAATTATAACCAGTCGGTATGCGTTTGTCAACATATTAGGATCGCGTCGTGACGCGCAGAATTTCACCGCTGCGGAGGCCGACCACGGTGTCCCCGGCCGCGACCAGCCGCAACCCGGCGACCGCGGGATCGGCAATGCGACGGCCGACCTGCGCCCCGCGCTCGGGGAAGAGGGACAGCTCGCCGCCCTCGTCGATCAGGGCCACCACGCCCCGGGCAAGTCGGGCGACGTTCAGCGCGCCATGACCCACGTTACGATCGGCCCAGCGCAGCTGGGCGCCCGCACTGCCCACCGCGTACACGTAGCGGTCGACGCTGCCCCCGCGCTCGGCCAGGACCAGCAGGGCGCGCCCCCCGGCCCAGGCGTCCACCACGCGGGCGCCGTCCAGATCCGCCAGCCGCACCTGGTCGCTGCGGCCCGGGGCCGGGAACACGTTCGCGTACCACGCGCCCAGCACGCTCTGGAGGGCCACGCCGGGGTACAGCTGCGTCGCCAGGGGCGCCACGTTGGCCACCACGCGCGGGGCGGCAACGAGCTGCCCCCCCAGGCGCGCCAGCTGCACCTCGACCACGTGCTCGCCATCGTGGGCGTACAGGCGACCCTCGGCGGTGGTCAGCGCCGCAGCCTGCACGACGAGGGGCACCTCCGCCCCGCCATCCAGGGCGCGCATCCGGAGGCGCTGGCGGTCGATCCAGGCGTAGAGCGGCGTGCCGTCGGGGGCCCATGCCAGGGATCCCGCGCCATCCACGGGGACCTGCCGAGGAGGCCGGGTGCCGTCCCATAGCGTCACCGCGCACCCCGCTGGTCCCCGGACCAAAGCTGCCTCCGCGCCGCCGGGGATCGCCACGTACTCCAGCACATCCCCATCCACGACATGGAGCACGCGCAGGTCCACGTGCCCGGCGCTCGAAGCAGGCCGCAGCCCACGCATGGGCGCGCTGGCTTGGGCGCTGGCGGGCGGGGGATCGCGGCGGCCGGCCTCGAACACAGCGCGGTACCAGTCGCGATAGGCGCTCGGGATCACGTCTAGGGGCGGCACCAGCGGGGGCACCGACACGGCGGCGTTGAACACCGAGAGGTTGGCGCGCATGCGATCGGGCAGACCACGCACCGTGGGGTGGCGCCCCTTGTAGGGGTGGATGCCAACGAACAGCTGGAAGGTCACGATGCCCCAGGAAAACCAGTCGGATCCTGTGGTCCAGCAGCCCTGGGCGTGCCAATCCCGCACGCTCTCCATCAGGGCGGTGGCCGGGAAGCGAGGCGTCTGGTAGGAGTCCACATCGATGAAGCACACCTCCTCGAAGGTGGCGGTGGCCAGGAAGTTCATCTCGTTGGCGTCCACCACCAGCACGCGGGCGGCGTGCACTGCCTCCATGCTGGCGCGCATGCGCTGCACGAGGCGCAGCACCGTGGAGCCATCCAGGCCGTGCCGCGCCTGGAATGCCCGGGTGAAGAGCTGGCAGAGCGGGAAGGCATCCGGAACACGGCGCATGCTGTAGCCGACCGGGCGCCCCCGGCCGTCCAGCAGCACGCGCTGCGGCCGGATCACGCTGTCGTCAGCGATCGCGCTCAACTCGTCGATCTTAGCCTCGGGGACCATGCGCTCGGGCTTCAGGTAGACCTTGAACGCCTCGTCCCCGTGAGCGTAGACCTGCCCCTCGCCGCCCGCGCCCAGGAAGTTGGCCTGGGTCAGCACGACCTCGCCGCCCCCCCGCATTCGGTACTTCGTCATGCGCTGCCCTCCGCGCGCTCCAGGACCACCGCGCCCATGCTGAGGTCGTCATCGTGGCGCCATCCCCGCTGAGCGGCCTTCCGCAGGAACGCCTGGAGGCGCCGCTGCACAAACACGCCCTGGAGCCCCTTGAACGCCATCAACTCGCCCACGATCACCTCAGAGGGGATGGGCTGGTGGTCCGCATCCAGGAAGGAGCGCACACCATCGCTGAACACAGCCACGACGGCGGCGTCCTCGATGGTCCGCTGGAAGGGCTGCACGCCCCGGCATCGCAGCTCCTCGCCATCCGGGCCACGCGCCACCCACTCCTCACGCTGCAGCACGGCCGCCATGCGCTGGTCGTCCACGAGGTAGTTGGCGTAGCGAGGGTATCCGTCGGGAGCCTCAACTTCCCAGATCCGCAGGGCGCCCCCCGGGTCCCGGGCGGCGATCACGCCGTCCCCGGTGCACGAGACGAAGGCCGAGGATCTTTGGCCCAGGGCGAAGACCAACGTGGCGTCCATCGCCAATGGGTCCAGATTCCAGCACGTTTTCTGGAACAGACGGCGCCGGAGGTCGATCACCTCCATGGCGCCCCAACACCACCACGCGGGATCTGCCATGGAAGAAATGCGGCCTATTCCAACCTCGCAGCTCAGGGTGAGCAGCCGCGCGCCAACGTCCGTGTCGGGGCTGCCCGAGCAGCCGTCCGAGACGATGGCGTAGGGGCGGCCCTCTTGCGTCCGTCCGCACCGGGCGTAGTCCTGGCAGACCCGGTGGGCCGCCCCGATGACGTAGGCGCTGTCCGCGTTCGCCCGCATCTCCATCAGAGGCTGAAGGACATCGGCTGCGAGGGGCCGCCGGTTCCGAGCGCCTGGGACTGGGCGCTGATGCTCTTGCTCACGAAGGCCGCCAACTTGGCCAGCGTCCGCGCGCTCGCGTCCTTGGTCTCGACGTACTGTCCGATCCCAGCCTCCTGCTGGAAGGCGACCAGGGCGCCGCTCACCTGCGGGTCGTTGCCCACCCCGACGCCCACCAGGATGGACACCTGGCTCTCCAGCGCCTCGGACTGGATGGCGCGCTCCAGCTGCGCCCGCACCTGCCCCGGGCCCCCCGCGGAGGCGTTGTCGCAGCCGTCGGAGATGATCACGGCCACCCCGTTCACGGCGTAGTCGCTGCCGACCAGGGTACGCGCGTAGTCGGCCTGCGCGTGCACGGCGTGCTCCGCCGCGTCGAACAGCGCCGTCATGCCGCCGCACGACAGGCAGCCGCGGTAGTCGTCGAGGTTGCAGTTGGCGAGCAGCTTGAAGCCGTGCACCTCCCGCATGTGGTCGTTGAAGGTGATCATCCGCAGCATCAGGTTGTCGGCCCGGGGAGACAGCTTGCAGGCGTTGACCACCTCGCGGATGGCCTGCTCCATATCCGCAGCGTAGGGCCCCACGGACCCGCTCACGTCCACGGCCAGCGTGACCAGGGTGTACTCGGCCGCCCCCAGGGCGTCCAGGCGCGTGGCGCTGTACCCGAACGCGGTGGTCGGGAGCGCGCGCTCCTCCATGGACAGGTCGTTGATCTTCGGCATCGGTTCCCTCGCCTTCCTGCTAGCGCACCGCGCTAGCGCAGCACGTCCACCGTGGTCGACGTCTGCATCCCCTTCGCCGTCATTTCGGCGACGAAGTCCTCTTGGAGCTTCTCGAACCCGGGCACCGGGCTGAGAGCGTCGGTGAGCAGCACGAACTTCTGGACGTAGTCCGCGCTGCTGAACCCGGCCGCCACGTCCCGGATCGTGTTGGCGACGCAGTGGCTGCCCGCCTCGCCCGCGATCAGGATCAGGTCCGCCTCCTCCAGCGCCTGGATGAGGCGCAGGTTGATCTGGGTCGACGGATCTGCCGGGTCCGGCACCTCGGCCTTCACCCCGGAGTAGTGCTCCGTGAACAGGTTGCTGCCCTTGCTCACGAAGTCGATCACGCCCGGGCCCGCGGCCGCCCAAGCGTTGAGCGCCTCCAGCACGGCCGGCACCAGGGTGGCGCCCGGGCTACCGATCAGGCAGTGCGGGGGCCAGATGCACAGCGGGTACCGGTGTCCGGCCTCCAGCGCGCGCACGTAGTCGAGCATGCGGCGCGTGAGGCTGGGGATGCACGGCGTCCAGGCGCCGCTCTCCACGTCCTGTGGCGTGATGATCGTGAACGGCGTCGGCGGCTGGCCGTCGGGCCCGCGCCACATGGCCGGGTGCGCCACGTCCAGCAGGTGATGCTGGTCGAGCGTCGCGTGGATGTCGTGCAGCCGCGCCCCCAACCGCTGGACCATGGCGGCCACGCGCTGCATGTCCTCCGCGGCGCCAGGCACGAACAGCGCCCCAGTAGGGTCGCAGAAGTCGTGCTGCGCGTCGATCAGGAACAGGTCCACCTTCTTCGTCATCGGATCCTCCTCTCAGGCCGGCTCCCGCCGGAAATGCGGCGGCACGCAACGCTTGTGCGCGCTCACCGTGTGCAACTCGTCGATCTTCCGCGCCACCTCCACCTCGATGGCCTCCCCGCGCAGGTAGGCGTCGATGGCGCCGTACACGTTGGACGTTCCCAGGATGCCCCCCAACTCTTCTTGGTCGGTCTGGCCGATCCAGAGGCCAGCCGTCGGGGGACGATCTACCAGCGCCTCCGGCAGCCCAAGCAGCCGCCCCAGCTGGCGCACCTCGCCCTTGTCGAACGCGAGGAGCGGCTCCAGGTCCACCCCGTGATCGCCGTACTTCGTGGCGTACCCAATGTACGCCTCGGCCGCGTTGGTCGTGCCCACCACGAGGCCACCACGGTGGTTCGCCACCGCGTAGAGGGCCACCATGCGCAGGCGCGCCTGCATGTTGCCGCAGGTCAACGCGTTCAGCAGGGGATCACCTGTTGCGAAGCGCAGCTCCTTCTCCATCGCCTCGTATGCGCTGCGGATGTTCACCGGGAGCGCGTCCGCGGTGCACCCCAGGTGCTTCACCAGCGTGTTCGTCCACCGCACATCCGGGTCGGCCCCACACGGCATCCGGACCAGGACCGTGTGATCGCGGCCTACCGCGCGCACACACAACGCAGCCACCACGGAGGAGTCCACCCCCCCGCTGATGCCCACCACGGCGCGGTGTAGGCCGCTTAGCAGATGCTCCCGCAGCCAGCCGCACAGGGCATCCACGTCGCCCATCGTCACGCACCCACGAGTCCCAGCGCCTGCTTGCATCGCTCCACCTCCTCTGGATCTCCCGAGTGCTTCGTGGGCACATCGGACAGCTTGACCGCGGGGCGCCACGGATTGGTCGGCCACGCCCGCGCCCGCGTCATCTTGATAACCATGTTGAGGGGCCGCACCCCCGGGACGTCGCAGGTCAGCGACGTGCCAAGGAGGAACCGCGCCCCGATGCGTCCCTCCATCGCTGACCGAATCGCCTGGACGTCGTCCAGGCCCAGGCCGTCGGAGAAGACCATGACCTTCGACCGTGGGTCGATGCCGAGCCGCTCGTAGTGGGCGATCACCTGCTGCGCGCACAGGAGCGGATCCCCAGAGTCCTGCCGCACGCCGTCGTAGATCCGCGCCCGGAGCCCGTTGAAGGCCCGCAAGAACACCGGCGTCGTGTAGGTGTCCAGGAGCCCGATCCCGAGCGCTCCCCGGTAGGTCTCCACCCAGCGGTCGAGCGCGATCGCCGTCGCCTCCTCGTAGCCGAGGATTGCGCCATGGTACATGGTCCACTCGTGCGCCACGGTGCCCACGCAGGGGAGCCCCATCTCCAGTGCCATGCCCACGTTGCTGGTGGGGATGTTCAGGGCCGCGAGGACCCGCTGGTGTATCTCCCGCGAGAAGCGGCGCCGCGTGCCGCCCTCGACCACCGGCAGTTGATCCCGGCGGATGAGCAAGCCCTTGGCCGCCGCCCGGTTCACTACGTCCGCGTCGCGGGCGGGCAGGCTGCCCCCGTGCGACAGCAGGTGGTAGCGCTCGGAGATCAGCGCCATCAGCGGAACCTCCCAGAGCACGGTGCGCAGCCATGGACCGCGCACGATCAGACGCAGACGGCGCTCCTCGTCCAAGCTGCACTCCACGATCTCGGACGGGTCGAAGCGGTAGCGCGCCAAGAAGGAGCGGTACCACGGCTGCACCGGCAGGACGCGCCCCAGGCCGTCAACCTCGGACTCGGTGAGCGCTGGAGCCGCGACCAGCTCCTCATCGATCCAGCTGCGCAGCTGGGCAAAGGCGGCAGGCCACGCCACAGGCGTCCGCACGATCAGCTCGTACTCCGCCTCCGCCTGGGGGTAGTGCTGCCCGATGGCTTGCTGCATCGAAAACTTGTAGAGGTCGGTATCGAGCAAGTGCATCACACGCTCCATTCCCGTTCGTTCATGCCTCTACGCCTGATTCACCTGATGGACGCCGTGGCCCCGGCCTCGGCCAGGAGCCTCACCGCCCGATCCGCCTCCTCCTTCGACACGCCCATCATCACCGTCGAAGGGGCGCAGTCGGTGAGGTCTTTGGAGTCCTTCAGCCCCAGGCCGGTCAACTCCCGGATCTCCTTGATGACGTTGATCTTCCTTTCGCCCACCATCTGCAAGATCACGTCGTACTTCTGCTCGGCAGATCCCGGGTGCAACCCCGCGTCCACCTCTTTCAGGAACGCAGGCACATCGACAACGCTGCCACGCAGGTCGGCGATGGCCGCGAGGAGGCGCAGGTGATCGATCGGATCCGGCATTCGCAACCTGTCGAGGATGTCGGCGACACGCTCCCTCTGCTCGTCATCCTCCATCGCCTCCTTGGCGAGGATGCTTCTCTGTTCCTCCAAATCGTAGATTTTCTCGCGGAACGCATCGTTCTCCGCCCGGAGTTGCGGGAGATGCTCCCGGAGGGTCGCGATCTCCGCTTCCATCTCGTCCGCCGTCTGCTGCTTCTTCTTCTTCTCGGCCATGGCATCCTCCTGTTTCGTTGTTTTGCTACCCACGCGCCCCGTCGTCCGCCAGCTCCCCGTCGCGGTCCTCGGACGCGCGCAGGCAGTCCTCGCAGATATCGCCTACTGCGCCGAACGGGATCGGCTCCCCGCAGTCGTAGCACTCCCGGTCGAGCTGCCCGGCCTCCCGCGCCGCATCGAAGGCGCCCTCGGTGGGCGGGAAGACCAGGTCCGGGTCGTCGATCCGCATCATCATCACCTTCACCGGCACGTAGCGCTGGAGCGCGCGCCAGACCGCGCGCTGCAGGTCCGTCGCTCGCGTCTCCGGCGCGCACCCCCCGGTGAGGTAGCCGTCCCCGTGGCCGTGGACGCTGAAGCGGACCGGCTGGCCCGGTGGCGCCCACATGTCGCACTCCAGGGACAGGTTCCACTCCTCCTCCAGCGCCTCCTGCGCCATCCGCTGCTCCCGCTGGGATGCCACCTCCACGTCCACCCACACACGGTATTCTCGGCTCATGCGTCCTCCTTGCCGAACAACTTGGCGAGCAGCATGGACGCCGCCGCGTGCCAGCCCGCACGCTCCAGCGCGGCGCACACCTCGCCCTGCACGGCCGTCACGCCGCTGTCCCAGCCGCTCTCCCAGGCCGCCCGAACCAGCGCCCCCCGGGCATCCTCCGGCCAGCGCCCGCGAGTCTCTGGCACCAGGCGCGCCAGGCAGAGATCCCGCTCGGATCCGTGCTGCCGCTCAGCGATCTCGCTATCCTCGGTCCACCTGACGGTCTTGCTCATGGTCGACTCCTAGAACGCCACGCACGCGCCCTGGTCGCATGGAGACCTGGGCAGCGACACCGCGCGCGCCAGATCCGCCACCGCGATCTCCAGGGCGTGGCGCACGTCCGCGTAGCACGCCTGCATCTCCACAGCCAGCTTGTCCCACGCCCACAGGCGCGCGTACACTGCATCGACGTGCTCCTCCGCCACCGCGAAGGCGTTCTCCAGTCCGCGCTCCTCCGCCACGGCCCGGGCCGTGGCCACCACCCGCTCCCTCACCTGCCGGTTCACCGGACCACCGCCCGCAGGAGGTACTGGGCGGCCGCGATCACCGCGATCATTCTCTCCCGCACCTCCGGGGGCGCCCCCAGTACCTCCTCGGCCGTCACGTGGGCCGCGTACTCCTCCATGTCGGAAGACACGCGGCGGAGGCGCACACGCAGATCCTGCGCGCGCTCCAGAGCTGCCGCCTGCGAATGCTGCTGCACATTGGCGCCATCGGTGTTCTTCATCGCTTCCTCCCGGGCAGGGCATCTTCGACCCTGCCACCGTGAGGATAGCTTAACCCGTTGTTATGCGTTTGTCAACAGAGAAAAAAGAAAAAAGCGCACACGTGTTCGCGCGCGGATCAGGCGAACTTCTTGGCCACGGCCTCGGCCATGCGGTTGACCTCGTCGGCGTACTTGCGGAGGGCGGGCACGAGGATGCTGTTGAACAGGTCCGGGGCCGCGCGGGTGGGCAAGCCAATGCGCGAGTAGCCGTCCAGCTTCCGCTTTGCATTCGCGAACGCCGGCTGCAGGATCCGCTCCGCCTTGCTCTCCAGGGTATCGTACAGCTGCTTCGGATGCTCGATCATGCGACGCGCCTCGTCCTGCGGGTCCGGCGCATCCGGATCGACGGACGTCGCTTCCATCAACTGCTCGATCAGATGTCGCATGTGGTCCTCCTACGAGCGTCCAAGCGCCATCTTCGCTGCGTCGGTCCCGGGGGCGCGCAGCCTCTTCCCCACCTGTCTCCAGAGCACCTTCCAGGCCAGGTCCAGGACGGCGTCGGACCGCGGGCTGTCTATGCCTCCAGGAACAAGAGAAAAGATCTCTCCCTCCATGTCGCCCTCGAACTCCTCCATCGCGTTCTCGATGGCCGCCACCAGCTTGTCCGCGAAGGGGCCCACCAGCCCCACCAGGTCCTTGGCCAACACGGTGCTGCTCGCCATCCCCTCGACCACGGAGGCGCTACCGTCGCGCATCACGAAGTCGATCTGCTCGATCAGCCGTCTCACGACGCCACCATGCGCACGATCACGGGGTTGGCCGGGGCCACGACGCCCGCGGTGCCCGGGCTGGTCACGCAGGCGAACGACAGGTGCGCGAAGCCCCACCCCTCGGGGACCACCACGCTGCGGCGCTGGTTGGCCGGCACGCGCACGACCAGCTCGGGCGCCGTCGTGCCCACGGTGGGCGCCGCGCTGTCGTACACCTTCAGGCACGCCTGATCAGCCGGGTTGCCCGTGTTGTCCACGTCGATCATGTAGAGGGTGCCCGCGCCGCCGGTCACGTCCGTGTCCGGCGTGACGCCCGCGCCCGTCTCCACGATCAGCTTGCTCCCCACCGGGGAGACCTGAGTCGAAACCGAAAGTGCCATTTTTCAATCCTTCTCGCACCCACATTATCATATGGGTTTGCGTTTGTCAACCATCCTGGCGCCACATGACGGCCTCGACGTCCAGGGTGGCGGGGACCCAGACCTCCCAGCGGGCGCTCGCCCAGGTGGTGCCGCGGGCCTCCTCGACCCAGGGCGCCCCCAGGGCCATCCGCGCCACCTCCGCGCCCCCCAGCCGCCACGCGCCGCGGTGGCCCCAGCCCACCAGCCGCCACAGGAAGTCCTCGGGGGTCAGCAGCCGCGTGAACGCGCTCCGCACCCGCTCCGCCCGCTCCTCGCCAACGGCCCGCAGCGCGGCCCCCAGGGCGAACCGCGCGCCGTCGTCGCAGGGGCTCGGGGCCGCCTGCGCCATGAACATCTCCGTCACCGCGCCGTCCACGCTCACGCCCGCGCCCCCGGCCCGGCTGGGGTGCACGTCGAACCGCGCCTCGCAGCGCACGCTGCCGTCCGCCTGGGGCGCCTGGCTGATGCGCTGGAGCACGCACGCCTCGGCGTCCCCCAGGGTCACCCGCAGCGGCGGCGGCCCGTCCGCCCAGCGCTCCCCATTGGGCAGCACGCCCTCGCGCAGCAGCCGGAGCGCCGCGCGGTAGGCCGGCGTCTCCACGAGGTCGGGCGTGCCGACCACCCGGAGCGCTGCCTCGCCCAACCGCCGAAGTCGTCCCACGGCTACGCCTCCCCTTCCAGCATGGCCAGCAGGCGTCCCATAGATCCCGCGTTGCTCTCCGCCACGTTCTTGCCCGCCGTGCTGATGCTCAGCGCGCCGCTCTTGGATCGCTTCAGCAACCCACGCCGCACCAGCGCGTCCACCTCCGCAGGCTGCACGCGCTCGTGATCGAACACCTCCTTGCGCGCCGACGAGATGAGGCTCCGGATCGTGCGCAGGATCATCTGCTCCCGGGGCGTCACCTCAGCGCCGGCCGGCAGCAGCGGCGCCAGGGCGTCCGGGTGCACGTAGACCGTGGCCATGGTCCGCGGGTGGCCCTGCGTGCCGACGACGATGGCGCCCCCAGGCGGGATGCGCACCGGCTTGTTGGCGAAGTCGATCTCCTGCGGGTCGTCCGGCCGCGCGCCCCCCCATCCGCCCCCGAGGTCGCGCGCGCGCCCGCTGGCGAGGTCCACCACCAGCACGAACCCCTTCTGGCCCTCCCCCGCGTAGGGGTTGGGCACCACGCTCTCCTGCGGCACCACCGCGATGTCCGCCGCGCGGTACTCCACGCGCTTCAGCGCCGCCCGCAGGCTCGCTGGCAGATCACGCAGGGGCAGGTGTACCTGCCGCGCTTCCGTCATCCGCTGTAGCAAGTCCCGCATGTCCGATCTCGCCTCCGTGCTGGCGAACACGTGTTCGCTACGCCCTCACCTCGCCCGCGATATCCTTCAGCTCGCCCGCCGCCTGCTCCAGGTCCCGCGCGAACGACGCTGCCATGTCCCGCGTGAACCGCGATCTGCCCACGTTGTCGGCGTAGGCCCGCGCCTTCTCGATGGCCCGCTCCAGCGTGGCCCGGATGCCCGCCGCCGTGATCGCCTCGTCCAGTCCCTCGGCCGCCAGCCGCCCCCGCACCGGGGGCGTGATGTCCACCACGGCCAGCTCGGTGTCGAAGATGGCCTTGGCCAGCCGGTCCAGGGCGTCCAGGGCGACCCGGAGCGCCCGCTTCACCTGCGGGCTGGCGGAGGCCACCTCCTCCTCCGGCTCCCCCTTGGCGATGGCCCGCATGGCCAGATCCCCCGCGAAGTTGCGCACCCGGCTCCCGAAGTCGTACACCTGCGCCTTGCGCACGTCGCGCGGGCCCAGCCGCTTGAATGCCGCCTCTTCCAACTGGCGTAGCAGTGATCGCATGGTACAACCTACCTCATTCGAAGGGCGCCCCATGGTCGAATTCCTTGGACCACACCTTCTCCGCGAAGACTGGGAGCGCCTTGCAGGCAAACATCAGGTGCTCCTGGAGCGCGTCCAGCTCCTTCTCCGGCAGATCGGCCTCCACGATCCGGTCGATCAGGTCCCGCACCTGCCCCTCGATCTCGGCCCGCAGGTCGCGGACCGCCTTGGCCAGCGTGCGGAAGTTGTCGCGCCCCTCCGCCAGCGCCCCGGGGCGCCCGGTCACGGCCTCGTTGAGTTGATCGACCAGGTGTCGCATCGCTACTCCTCCCATCCGTGAGCTTTGTTCCATTTGGTGGCTGCGTCCATGGCAACGTCCCAGATCCAGTGCGTATCGTCATCCAGCCACTCGTCATGCCCCAGATCGTGCGCGACGTTCTCCGCGATCTGCGTCGCGTTGGCTTCCTCGTCATCTTCCAGGTCGCGCAGCTCGCGGGTCGCAGCCGCCTGCGCCTTGCGGATCAACGCGAACTGCTTCTGCTTCCACGCCTCCTGGTCCTTCTTAAAGCGCAAGCCGTCCGCGGCGCCCCACCCGCGCGGCAGAGTCAGGAAACGCTCCAGCGTTCCCTCCTCCAGCCGCCGCAGTAACTGATCCATGCTCTCTTCTTTCCCCTTCCGGCCGCGCTGCACGGCCCGCTCGAAGGCGCCCGCCTTCGCCCCCATGTCATCCTGGCCCTTGAAGTGCTTCTCGCGAGCGGCCCCCCGGGGCGTCTGCGTGCGCGCCCCCGGCTGGCTGTACCCGCTCTTCTGGCTCTGCGCCGTGCAGATGGCGAAGGCCGCGCCCAGGTCCTTCCCCTGACCGCTGACGTCCGCCACGCACCGCTGCATGAACCGTGATTGCTTGCGGGGACCGGGCATGGGCGACCTCCTCCGAGGAGGTTACAGCAACCCGAAGATTTTCACAAGGAACAGCCCGACCACCACCGCGACAGCGATCACTGACCCTACCACCCACGCCACCCACGGCACCCCACGCGGCGCCAACTCACCCGAAGCCCGCTCGCGCTCCGCTCGCAGGTCCACCACCTTGCTGATCTCTCGACCCACGTCGATGTCACCGCTGTCCGACTCCGCTTTCTTCTTGGCCCGCCAGTGCGCAGGACACGACTCGACGTGGGCCTCGATAGCCTTGCCGATCTCCTCATGCACCGTCTTGATGTCCGGCTGCACATCGGCGCGGATCGTGTGCCACAAGCTCTTGATGCTAGACCCGTGCTCGCCCTGCTCGCGGATGAACGTCTTCACGTCCTTTCGCAGCTCGCGCACCTCCCCCAGCAACGTCGCGTTCTGCTGGGTCAGCATGGCGAACATCCGCGAGCACCCGGGGCGAATATCATCTGGAATTGAAAGATCTGGGGCCGGAGCGTAGCTGGATCCGTTTCCCACTTGTGACTCCTATGCAGATGCCGTCAGTAGGCTCATGCAAGGCACGGAACAAATGGCTACAGCCTACGTCAGGCGCCAGCCGATGGAGTGGAACAGGTCGGCCGAGGTCGGACCACCAGCGTCGGCCTGCGTCCAGATCACCGTGATCAGGTCGCCCGCCACGAAGTCGTCCGCCGCCGGGTCCACGGCGCCCTGCTCCACGCCAGTGCCAGAAGCCGCGTTGATCACGTACGGCGCCGTCAGGCAGCTCACGCCGCCGATCTGCACGTCGATCGTGACCGTCTCGCCAGCCGCACACCCGGTTCCGAGCGCCGCAGCCGCAGACAGGATGGTCCCGGCCGCGGGGGCGATGAAGCTGTTGACGGTAGTCGGGCCACCGACGAGAGCGCCCGCCACGATGTCCGACTTGGCGCCAGGTCCACGGCCAGCGGCGATGTCCGCAACCGCTGCAGCAGCATCGACGATCGCATCACGCACATCGTGGGAAACAAGTTGTCCAATCATTTCTTCCTCCATCCGTGGTCGCTACGTGCGCCACGATCGATCCAGTTGTTGCACTAGGGGCGACCGCAGCCGCCCCAGATCACGATCCGCTAGTCGAACTGAACTTCGATGTCGCACACCGTGTCGCGCATCGGAGTCGGGCCACCGCCAGCGACGTAGGTCCGCACAACCGTGATCAGCTCGCCAGCCGCGAAGGCGTTCGCGGCCGCGTCCACGACGCCCGCCACCGGAGTGTCGATGACCGTGGTGTCATCGACCGTGATGACGCCCGTCAGGGCCGACACGCCCGCGATCTGCACGTCGAAGGTCATCGACTCGCCAGCCGCAGCTGCTGTGCCGGTCTCCGCCGAGCAGGCCACGATGGTCCCAGCCGCCAGGGCCCGGAACACCCGCATGGTCTCCGTGGCCGCCGCCAGCTGCCGCGAGTCGGCCTGGCTGCGCCCGGCGTCGATAGCCGCGAGCCGCGCCGTCGCGGTCTGCATCTCGGTCCGGTTGGCCACGATCACCCACACCCATGTCCCGGCACCGGTCTGCGCAGCCTCCAGCAGCGCCCCGCCGTAGTTCGTGTTGAGCACGAGCGTCGCGGCGCCGTTGATCGTGTTCGCGCCGTTCGGCGTGATCGTGATCGGGTTCGTCCCACCAGCACCCTGCGAATCGACGACCAGCACCTGCTTGCCGAGGATGGCCGCGGACAGCGCGGGCAGGTTCACGACGGACGGAGCACCGATGGTCGTGGTGGCCACCTCGACGATGGCCAGATCACCACCGCCCACGGCCACGGGGGTCGCGACCGCGTACTGCCGGTACACGCCCTTGTCGGTCTGCGTGTAGTTGACGCCGTTCCAGGAGATGACCGCGCCCGCCAGGAACGCCTGCCCGGTGTTCGTGCGTGTCGGATCGTTGTCGGTCACGTCCGCCGTGACGAAGTACGTCCAGCCGTTCACGACAGCCGCTGGGGTCGGGAAGTCGGCCGCGGCCGCGATGTCCCCCTGGTAGGGGAACGCGCCCACCGGGTTCAGCAGCCGATCCGTCAGGTTCAGCTCGACGCCCGCCTGGCTCTTCATCCGGATCGAGTCGTCGGCCGCCATCGCGTACAGCAGGCTGGACGGCTTGTCCGTGGTGGACGTCGGGGCCGCAGCCTGGTGGACCAGCTCCACGAACGGCGTCTCCACGTCGCCCGCGAACTGCGCCTCGGTGTCGCTGATCACGGACTGGTTCAAGCGGATGGTCTTGTCTTCGTCGGTCATCGTTCTACTCCTTGTTGCTCACGGCCATCAGGATCCCACGTGGATCCCACACTGACACCCCCACGCTATCACCCACTTATGCCTGCGTCAAGAACCTGGGGTGCGCGCACGAACAGCACGCCCTCGTTGGACGCCGTCTCAGCGATCTCGTTCCACCGCTTCCGGTTCTTCTCCCACGACATCTCGCCCATGAACCGCAGCGCCTCACCGAAGTTTGGGTTGATCCCAATGGCCTGGAGGCAACTCTGCCGCGCCTCCTGCCCGCGTCGGAGCATCCACAGGCACCGGGCTTTCATCAGACACGCGTCCGCGATCTCCGGCGCCCACTTGGCCCTAGACAGGTAGTCGTCGTACCAGCGCACGGCCGTCTCGTACTTCCGCCTGTACCAGTACTCCCTGGCCAGGTAGTACGCCTCGCGCACGAGAGTCGGATCGCGCGCCATCTCCTTCTCCAAGATCCGCAACGCCCTATCCGGGTCGTTCTTGTGCGCCTCGCTGTAGCCGTAGGTGACCACGACATCGCTCTCGTATTCAGCCAGCGCGCTCAGGTGGTTGTGAATCGCCCCCTGCCAGTACACCTCGGGGCAACGCCGGAAGGCTCGGACGGATCGATGTTCCTGCCCCGACGATTTCGCCACGGTTCGGAAACTGATGGTTCTACGCACGTCGCTAGCGAAGAAGACCGGACGAGCACTGACGTCTGCAATTACACCTCTTAACTTATCTATACCACCCGGTTCTAGCACCTCGTCTGCGTCGATCACGAGCACCCAGTCCCCTGTGCACTGGGCCAGCGCGTAGTTCCGCGCCGCCGCGAAATCGTCACGCCATGGGAAGGAGAACACCCGTGCGCCTGCGTCCAGCGCAATCTCCCGCGTTCGGTCTGGCGGATCCCCCGGTAGGCTCGTGTCCACGACCACCAGCTCGTCCGCCCCAGCCACCGAGGCCAGGCACGCAGAGAGACAGGACTCCTCGCCCCGGACGATCATGCTCACGCTCAGCCGCATCATCCCCTCCTACTTCGACAACACCAGCGCACAGGCGTCATCCGCCTTGCTCTCCGCCGCCTTCAACTTCTCACCCATCGTGTTGGCCCCGTAGTCCACCGCCGCCGACGCCGTCCACACGTCCAGCGCCGACGCCAGCGTGGCAATCGGGGGCGTCACCGGGAGAGCCGCGTCCCAGATATCCAAGCCTCCCAGGTTGAGCGCCACGCCCGCCGGGTAGAACACCGAAGCGTCGTCCCAGTAGAAGTACCGGTCCGTTCCCGTCGCGTCCGTCTGCCCGCTCAACGTGACCGTGATCTTGCCCGTGGCCGTCGCAGGCGTGAACGTCACCGAAAGCAACTGCCAAGCCGTCGTCTGCGCCGCCGCCGCGTACACCTCCGTCCCCCCGTCGTACTCCACCGTCAGCCGGGGCATCTCATGCGTCCCCGCCCAGTACGCAGCGTTGTTCAGCTTGCACCAGATGGCGATCACCATCGTCTTGGTCTGGATATTTCCGGTGGGCACATCGAACGCCCACTCGAACGTCTCCCCAGCAGTTGTCGGCTCGAACCGCATCGCGCTGCCCCCCGCCGTGTGCACCGTGGTGTCGGCCAGCGCGGCGTTCGTCCGCTGCGTCTTGCCCAGCGTGTAGATCCGCCGGTCGTCCGTGGCCGTGTCGTCGTAGTCCGCGAACCCGACGCTGAACCCCTCGACCATGTCGGGCACGTTCCCCTCCGAGAGCGTGAGCGCCCCGGTGGGCGAGTCGAACGTGTAGGAGGGCATGCACCCGCTGTCGAACCCGATGTCCACCGTGTTGGCCGCCTCCGCGCCGAACTCGCTGTCCACGTCTACCGCGTTCCGCTGCGTGTTGGGGTAGAACACGACGGCGCAGAGGCAGTTGTCGTAGTGGTTCCGGGCGACCTCGATGGGGTTGATCAGCTGCCCCACGCCGACCGCCCCGCCCGTGCTCGGACTGTCCACGTTCTCGTCCTGGGCGCTCCCCCAGACGTAGTTATCGGTGAACTGCGACTCCGTGCCGCAGATGCAGAACGCCCCGTAGGCCGCGGTCGCATGGGCCCGCATGTTGTGGGAGTAGTTGCCGGTAAAGGTCTTCCGCAGCGCACCGTCCGTCCCGGGGTGGTAGCCGTAGATCGCCGCTTCTACGCTGTCGCGCAGCGTGAAGCGCCCCGAGACGTGCCCCAGCTTGTTGAAGGCGGTGGTGCTATGTGTCGCGTGCCGGTTCCAGCCGTAGTAGCGCTCCACCAGCAGGCCGTCCGGCGGTACGCGCGGGGTGACCAAAAAGTAGCCGTTCGCCGCGCCCGTGACCCACGACACCACGTCCCGGATGAGGTACTGGCTTCGACAGGCGGCGTCCAGCGCGGCCAGATGTGGCTGATACGAGAGGCTCCCAGCTGCCCGGAATACAGCGGTATCCACGTCCACCCCCTGCAACTGGTAGTTCGCGGCAGTCCACAGGTTGTTATCGACCGTCGCCACTGCGTTCTTGATCTTCACCCCGCAGCGGTCCAGGCGGATGACCCAGCCGCCCGCGATCCGGTCGTAGTTCGCCACGTTGCCCGTGAGCGTGATGTCCGCCCCGGCAACGCCCTGGACCGTGTACGACGCGTAGGAGCCCTGTCCCTGCACGTCCTGCTTGGTCATCACCACGGTGTCGCCGTTGACCCAGTCCACCGCGTCGGCAACGAGCAAATGCGCCTGTCCGACCACCGCATCGTTGGTCAGCTGCGTCGCCATGTAGCGCGGGATCTGGCCGTAGGCGAACAGGCTGTTCCGCCCCGCCCAGTCGTAGGCGTTACTCGTGCGCTGCGTAATGCTGGGGGCCGCCGTCCCGGCCGCCGCCGCGACGAAGTCCAGGATAGCGCGCTCGGCGTAGGGGATGTTCCCCCAGACCAGCGTGTGCGTGCCGTCGCCGTCCGAGGTCGTGTCGATGGCTGCGCCGCCCGAGGTCGCCGACACCGTGAACGTGTCCGCCGTGGGCGTGCTCTCCACGTAGTAGTAGACCCCCCGCGTGTCATCAAGCGGCGCCGGTAGCGTGCCCGTCGTCCGGAACGCGATCAGTTGCCCGACCGCCAGCCCGTGGCCAACCTTCGTCACCACGCCGGGGCTCGCGTGCGAGATGGTACACGTAGACGTCTCCTCGGACCCGATCCGTATCCCGGTGAGCCCACCCAGCACCAGCTTGCCCTTGACCGTCAGCGTGTACGCCGCCGCCGGGGGATTCTCCCACTCCAGCAGCGCTACCGTGGCGATCTCCGGGGCCGCCACGTTCGAGCACACGACGCATGCTATACCGTTCACCGCGTCGCCCGTCCCCAGGACGGCCCCGAACGACGTGGTGGCGTCCACCGTTACCTTGTCCTTGCAAACCAGTACATCGTCGGCGTTCCAGGACAGCGCGTTGTCGCACCACGTCGCGTAGAACGGCGCCGTGCCGTTGCTCGTAGCGAGGTTCCACGTGCCCACGCCCGCACCGTGGCTGATCTCGAACCGCCACTTGCCCGCCGCGACGTCCACCGCGTAGGGTGCGCCGAACACGCACGGCGTGACGTACTCGCCCCTATACTGGTAGGTGCCGCTCGTGCACGTGCCTGCGATGTCGGTTGTGGACATCGTGACCGAGGCGCGGTCCGTCCACACCGCCCCCACCAGCTCCTGGAGCTTCACCACGACCTCGCGGTCGGTCATCGAATTGGTCAGCAGGCCGAGCACCACGCCCTGGCAGTTGCCCGCGTTGGCGAACGTCACGGCGATGGTCCGCGTGGTCGTCAGCGCGAGGTTAGTTGTGCCGAACCACGACAGGTTGTGGGCTTCCACCCGGTAGAAACCGTTGACTGTAGATAGGCTGGTCGGTCCGTTGCTGATGATCACGCTCATGGCTCTTCCTCAACGGGCGCTTCCTGCTCCCGCTCCAGCGCCGCCAGTTCCAGCAGCTTCACCCGCGCCGCGAACTCGTCCTCAGTCCGGCACCAGATCGTGTACCGCCGCCCGCCGATCTCCACCGTGCGCTCGATGTGCGTCATGCCACGCTCCAGCTCGTGATGCGGTTGTTCGCGTCCCGCGTGAAGGTCCACACCCGCGTCCCATCGTCGGCCTCGATCAGGTAGTGGGCCGCGTTGCGCGTCAGCGTCACCGTCCGCCCCGCCGTCACCGCCACCTCCTCGATGTACCCGTCCCCGTCCCGCGTCACCGCCCCTGCGTTCACCGCCACCAGCTCGCGGGCGAAGACTGCGCCACCCACGGCCAAATCCTGGGCCACCTTGTCGTAGGTCAGGCCCGCGTCTCCCGCCGCGGCTCCACCATCGTTGAAGACGATCTGGGTGTCGATGCCCGCCACTGGGCCAGTCGGACCAGTCGCGCCGGTCGGGCCTGTTGGACCGGTAGGACCAATCGGACCTGCTGGTCCTGGAGGGCCCGTTGGACCTGTTGGACCGGTGGGACCAACAGCAGCTGGGTCGTTGTTGTGGGCCTCGGCGATGGCCCGTGCCAGCTCATCCACCCCAGCCGCGTCACGCGCCAGGTTGTAAGCCGGCCCGTACGCCTCGCGGCGGTAGCGCGCGATCAGGCCGGCTAGTCCGGTCCCTCGGACCGCATCACCCTCATCAATCGCCACGGGCCTGCTCCTCGTCCACGCGCGCGCGCAGCAGCTTCAGGGCCGCCCCCAGGGCCTCCGGCGGCGCCACCCCCAGGTCACGCGCCAGCGCCAGCACGGCGTCCCAGGCGTCCCGGGGGAACAGGACCATGACCAGGCCATCGTCTTGCGCCGGATCTGATGTGCGGGCCGCCCGGCCTGATCCCAGCGAACACGTGTGCGCTTTCCCGTGGACGATCTGTGCGCGCATCGCCACTAGGACACTTCTCCAGGATTCACGCCTCTTGGTTTACGACCAGCGCCCGGGGCGGGAACCTTGGAGCCAGCAGCGCGCCCAGCACTCTCATAGTTGGATGGCTGAACGTACGAGGTGTCCGGCGTGCGCAGCGCATACATGGATGGCGACCCGATGCTCAGCCCGCGATACAACACCCCCCTATCCTTGGTCTGCACGATCTGCCGGAAGGTCAGCGCCACCGTGGCGTTCCGCGGCACGCCGTTGGGGAACAGCAGGTTGTAGGTCACGTCGCAGCCCGTCATCACGGCGTAGATCACGTCGCCACCGGTTTCGTTCAACCCCACCCCAGGCACGCACAGGCATGCCACCGGCGGCGGGTACGACACCGTGCTGCCATCCGCCACGTCGTAGCCGTAGCTGGGGTAGCAGTAGGCCCGCAGGTAGCGGATCTCCGCATCCACGTCCACGTTGTGGGGCCGCATGTCCTTCAGGTACTCGTTGCCGGGCGCCGTGAGCCCGAACGGGTCCAGGATCTTCTCGAAGACCGTGCGGTCCTCCACCGGCTTCATGAACCGGTGCAGGCGCACTTCGAAGCTGATCGTGCGCCCCCCGTTGCTGTTCCACTGCGCCAGCGCGTGCGACGCCCCCGGGATCTCCTTGAAGTTCCACCCCACCTCGATGCTGTCCTGGATGCTCTCCGGCCAGAACTGGAACGCGCGCTCCGGTAGCAGCACCGCGCTGCCCGCCGGGTCCGTCGGGTCGATGCCCACGATGGACATGGAGGCGCTCTCCATGCCCTCCGGGCCGTTCATGATGGCCTCGACCAGCTGCCCAATGAACCCGCCAGCCATCTCCTACTCCCGTCTCTTCCTAGAATGATCCTCCACTACATCTTCATCGCACGCCAACACGTGCATTGATGCATCCATATCGGTTGCGGTGCTCCCATCTGCGTGCAACCCAAGATCGTGCAAACGCTTGTGTAGTGTCTGGATAGCCCGATAGCGCGCCAGCAGTCGAGGTGGAACATCAACACATGTCACGCATTGCACAAATAAGTAGACACTGCGGCATGTCGGGCATATTGGAAACTCCACAACGCGACCGCGCACACGCAAGTCGGATAATGGAAACGAGTGATCGTGCCCACACCCAAACACGACACTTGCCGTATCTCTTGTAACTCTATATAGGCCCATAGTTCCTAATCCTCCACTGTCAAGTGCCCGTGGCACCACAGAACATCTCCTTGTGTCCATGTCCGAATTTTCGAGACTGCCTGCACATGGCATCCCCATTCATCTGGCAATGTAGCCAAAACACTTCCGGTTGACCAATCCGGATTACCCGGAGGATTTTCTGACTCCGAGTCAATGAACACGTTGATTGTGCTCGGAGTGGTAGCATAGTGAGAATGCCACGTCACACCCTGGCAAGCAGTCTGGACTCCAGGTGCTCCCATGGTAAAAGGAGCTAAAAGAGCCCACCCGAATTTCACCTCCTCGTATGTGTCCCCATCCACCTCCATGCAAGAGAACGACTCCGGGCCAGCACCACTGGTTTGCCCAATCTTCCACTCAGTCGTCCAATCATCATCTGCCCACGGCACTGCCGTTTCGTCCAAGTGCTTCTTGCACACGATCATCCCAAACGGATAAATTTTAACCTTGATGGCATCGAACCCAGCAAGATCCCTGGTCCACAGTCCGCTGACCCCTACACTCGGGTCCCAGGAGCAATTGGAAGCAAAGTACGTTCCGTATTGTGACATATACCGACGAAAGCGAGGAATGCCAGCGCCGAGTGGCGTTGCCTGTTCGTATAGCCCCATCTCGCTCGCATCCGCCGCCATCGGCTGGATCTGGTGATGAACATCATCGCCTGTGTCAAGGTTCCATCGCAACGGGGTACCACCAAGAACAGAATAGTTGTTCCCCACGCCAAAGGTCGAATCCCACCCCGTCACGATATCCCACGTGGTCGGTGACGCCGCGATCTTGCTAGCGCAGATGATCGCCCCGCTGGACGTTCCTCCCCGCAGGAAGAAGGCCAGCGTCGTGAACGCAGCTGCTCCAGTCCCAGCCCGCACCGTCAAGCCCCCCGCCTCGATGTAGCCGCCGACCAGGATGGCGAGCCCCTGCGTGTTGTGCCAATAGATGGAGCATGTGCCCTTGGTCACGTTGGCGTCCAGCGTGACATTGTGCGACCGCCACAGCAGCACCCAGTCCGCTGGGGCCGCCGTCGGGTGGATCGTGCGAATGCGATCATTGATGAACCCGAGGAGCGCCGCCAGCTGGGTCTCCAACACCCCCCCAGCCAGCGCCGACGGCGTCCCCGCCGCTGCGCGCGCCGCTACCTGCACCGCATGCCCCACCACCTCGATATCGCCCACCGGGAACGCCCCCGCTGGCGCGTTGTCCAGCGTGAGCAGCGTCTGCTTCTTGTAGCAGAGCAAGCGCAGCGTCCCCGTGAACGCCACGTCCACAGTCGCCGCGAAGCTGATCTCGACCCACGGATCCTCGTAGAACCCCTCCGCGTCCGCGTCGGCCGACGGCGTCAGCAGCGTGATGCCGTCCGTCTGGTACACGTCCCCCACGCGTAGCAGCCCCGCATCAGATCCCAGCAGCGGAGCGTTCTGCGTCGCCGTGCTGTGCAGCAGGCGGAAGTGCTTCGCCGCCGTGCCCACCGCCCCGGTCCCCACGAAGTACAGCCCGCTGAGCTGGAACTGAGTCACGCCTACCAGCCCCGCATAGGTCTCCACCGTGGGCTCTGCGAACGACCGCACATCTTCACCGCTGGCTGCCCCAGTTCCCAGGCACCACTTGGACACGCTGTCGAGCAGACCCCAGAACTCGTCGCCTTCCACCAGATCACCTGGCGTCTGCCGCGCCGTCGGCGATGGCAGCGACCGCCGCTCATACATGCCCGCCAGCGGCCACAACGCGAAGTCCGGGAAGATCGTCGATCCCATGGGCATCGGGATCGCGCACAGGATAACCGCGTAGGGATCGTAGTTCAGCTGAGCAATATCGTGAGGGTCCGTGTTCTCCACGCGGTAGTGGGCCGTGGTCGTGTTGTAGGCAGAGTAGTCCGCCACGATGTAGACGTACCACGTCTCATCGGCGGGCAGCCCCATCGGAGGGAACAGCGCCGCGCAGTCGATCTCCACGTCCATGGTCTCGCGCACCGACACAGCGAAGCCCCGATCCCGATTGGCGTAGACCGCGAACTGGTCCTCGTCCACGTGGTGGGGGGGCGTGTATGGGTCGATCTGCAACCGCAGCACGGTGTCCGCCACCAGCCGAGGAAAGACCCAGTATCCGCGGTAAGCCCCGCGCGGGTGCGCCAGCGCGCGCTCGTTGGCGCCATCCGTGACGTACTTCTCGCGCCACGCCAACTTGATCTTGCCCTCGTCGATCAGCACGGGGATAATTCCAGCCATGGTTCTGCTCCTAGCCTAGCGTACTGCGCGTCACGCGGAACGTCCAGCGCACGTCGCCGTAGGTGATAGCCCCAAACCCCTCGGCGCGCACGCGCACCCCGTCCACCTCGTCGTCCACGGAATCCGTGATGTCGCGATCAACCCACCCCGCGACTGGATACCACGTCACGGGATCGTTCACCCCGCTCTGCACCGGCAGCGCGCCCGTGTCCACCGTCGGGAAGACGGCCCCGCCCCCGATCTGGAGGATGCGCAGCCGATGGCCGTTCCCGGGCGCAGCCAGCTCGCCGCGCTGCTCCATGGTCAGCAGCACGCGCCCAGAGATCCCAAGATCCAGGAACTCCCCGCCCGTGAGCACCTTCTCGGAGAGCCGCCCCGCCAGCATGTCCAGCATGGTCAGGTCCCACTCTGTGGTGACCACCCACTCGGCCACGCGCGCATGGATGGGCAGCAGCTTGTCCTCGATCTTGGCCTGCAGCCGGGCAATGGCCACCTGCATCTCCGCATCGGTCCCGTAGTGGTCATACGCCTGGGCCTTGGGCTCGATGAGCACGCGCACGCGGTACGACCGGCAGTAGCAGCAATCCCCCTTGTCCACCTCGGGCCAGTACCGCACCGCCACGTGCGCCCCAGGCCCCGGCACCGTCGCGCCCACGCCCGTGCCCACGATGACCGTCCAGCGCCCCACGTCCTGGTCCGGGAATCCCGGCACAGGCGCCGTCACGGTCCACGCCGCATCCTCGTAGTCGATCCAGTACACCTGATCGTCCAAGGCGGGCGGCGTCACCCCGTGCTCGTAGACCGTCAGGCCGAAGTTGCCCCGGCGGAAGCTGAACGCATCCGCCTGGCAGCGCATCATCTCCACGGTCACGCGGTAGCCCGCTGCCAGGTTCATCGACGCTGCCTCGGTCGCGGAGAGCGCATCCGCCGCGATGATGATCGCGGGCGTGCGCGGCAGCGGGTCCACCTCCGACACCTGGCCGTAGTATCCCTGCGTCACGTCCAGCGCGAAGGCCAGCCCCACCGACATGCCGTCGGTCATCGCCGCGTCCTCGTACAGGTAGGCCCGGTCCGCCAGCGTCAGCCACGCCGGAGAGGGGAAGAGGATGGGGTCGTGGTCGAACGTGTCGTAGTACTGCTCGTCGCCACGGATGTCGTCAAACCGCAGCGACCGTGGCTCCAGGTCGGTGTACCACGTGCCCCCGTACTCGAACACGTGCGCCGCGGGCAGCATGGCGGCCAGGTCCGCGTCGCAGATGTGCCAGAGCCCCTGCACGACCACGTCGAACAGGCTGATCTCTCCACGGATGCGATAGGCGTCCTGCGCCCCCTTGCATCCGAAGTACTGCCACAAGTGCGCGATGGCCGCCCGCTGCCTATCCTCCGGGTCGTTGCGGTCGTTGTCGAAGCCGTAGTCCTTGGCTAGGTGATCCAGCACCCGCGGAGGCATGAACTGGAGGTAATACCCCCGCGCCAGCCAGTGCGCGGTCATCGGCACGTCGTAGATCGAGTAGACGCCAAGCAGGCCCAGATCGGGCACCAGGGTCCCCCCCAGGTAGTCCACGGTCCCCAGCGGATTGACCAGATCAAGAGCAACTGGGTTCATTGGATCCACCGCGCGGTAAAGCGTCCCAGTATCAGGCGTCGGATCGGGAACGTCGTAGAGCCGCAGCGGGCCTGCATCCGTGAGGATATCGAGCACGATGGCAGCACCCAGAGCGGTGCCCGTGGTGTTCGACCGCAGCCGCACCAGCGGCCCTGGCAGCGTCACCGGGGGCACTGCCGTCCCGTCCCCACGCCCCACCGGGACGCCAGATCCGAAGACACCAGCGTCCGTGGCCGCGTTGCCAGTCACAACCCACCCCGCCGGCCGCTGGAATGGCAGCGCCAGCTCGCCCCCCTGCACCCACACCTCGTTCGCCAGCGAGCGCCCCGCCGCGTAGATGGCCGCCTGATCGAAGCTCCGCGTCCGCACCAGAGCGACCTTGTACTCGGTCGGATCCTCCGCCCCCGTCACATCGTCAACCGCTGGGATCGTAGTGCGCCACCAGCGCGCCGTGCTGCTGATCGGAGCGTAGGGGTACCATGGGTAGCGGTCAGCAGGCCCGACCGGCGCAGCCAGCGGGTCGCCCGTGTTGGGCATCTGGGAAAAGTCCGCCTCCCCGATCAGCCTCGTCACGCTGCCCCACACGTCCGACGCCCAGGCCCGCGCCTCCCCCACGTAGAACCACTCGGACTCCGTGCTGTCCGCCCGGGCCTCGTAGGGGTCCCGCTGGATCGGCAGCTGCCCGATGGCCCCCAGGAACGCCTCCAGCTCGTCGCCGTAGATGCCCAGGAGCTGCTCCAGGTAGCCATGCGCGTCCAGCTCCCGCTGCTGGATGGGCACGTTGTCCCAGAGCACCCGGCGGCCCCAGAACCCCTTCCCGAAGAACCCGAACCCTGGCTCGCTCCAGCTCAATAGTCACCTCACACAGCGAACACGTGTTCGCTGCTACACTCCGCCACGGGTGTTCCCTGACCCAGGCGTCACACTGGCATCCGATGATCTCTTCTTCCACAGACAGAAAAACTCGATCTCGCAATCCGTATCCGCGTCCACTGTCACGTGGAACCCAATGGTCGCACTCGCCTCCTTCTTCGGAGAAGCCAAAACAGGACAAAGGACAGACGCAGGAACCGTCACGTCTATCACGTCATACCCAGCCTTGTCCGCCAACGATGCTGCTACGCCGGTCAGGTCCGTCTTGGCAAGAATAGACCCCGCCAGCACGCCGCTACAATCCGTGCCAACTGCCGTATCTGTCAGATCCGCCGTACCGCCAAGACCACCGATATCCCATCCACACCCAGAAACGGTAACAACCTGCGAAGTATTCGTAAACACTCCCCACAACCCAACGATTTCCACAGACCCGACTATATCAAAGCACTCATAAATGAGCGCCCCGCCGATAGCATCCCCTACCGCAACCGTTTTCGTTGACTTGTAGACAGGATCCGCTTCTGGATAGTACGTCATGGCTCTACCTCGCTAGATGATGAATACATCTGACCCGTCGGTCTGCAATGTCACCGACGCTCCGTCCACGTTGATGACCAAATCCAAGGCGGACCCCTCTATCAATTCCCCAGCCTCGGTCGCTACTGTAATGTTGTTCAACGACGCATTCATCCCGCTGTCCTTAACGGTGATCGTGTTCCCGCCCTTAGCAATCCACGCGGACTTCAGGTTGATCGTCACCGGAGCCGTTGCCGTATGGCTAACCAACAGCGTGGCCATGCGGTCATCCGCCAACACGTCATAGGAAACCGCTGCAACATCGTAGTGCTCGTTGCGGATATATCGCTGTCCACCTCGCTCCATTAGAACGCCTCCACTTCTGGGTCAATCACGTTATATCCGTCCACAATCAGATTCGTCACCGTAGCACCAATGTCGATGCCCAACCGGCAATGCGCCATCTTGATGTCCATCCCACCACCACCGGAATCGGTTATAGATGGGTTAGCACCAGGGGTAGTTTTCCGAATCGTGCAATCGTATAGCACGGCGGGTGCGGTGTCGTCGTACAAATCAATCACTGGAAAATCACCCAGCATGATAAGTGTACACCCAGATAGCTTATTGGAACTACCAAGGTGCCAGACATCTGTACCAGTACGAGTTGAACGGTAACATCTGATAAAGGTACACTTTTCAGCGCCACCAACCCCTCCAACCCGCGAACCCCAGCAATCCTCCCCGCCAACACAATCAGTGTACACCCCGTTGCATGAACCTGGGACAGCCGCACCGCCAGAACCGAAGGAACGTTCACCCGCAGTACACCGAGTAACGCTGCCTTTGACCGTACAACACGCAACAGAATCAGCGGTAACGATGCACGATCCAAACGACCTAACCCCGGCGTGACAATCAGTGGCGACCCCCTGGAACGCAGCCGTAACACCAGCAGGGGGGTTATTAGTCACACCAAAGCACCCGTCACCCCCTGTAACCCTATTCAGAATAGCGTCACATAGCGCGTTGTTATCAACCGACGTACCGAAACATCCGTCCCCTCCAATGGTGTCCTCTATCGTCCCGCTGCAAGTTCCAGGGCTACTTGCACCATATCCAAAGGAATAATCCCCAGACTCGCAATGCTTGGCAGTTCCAGTAAACGACGCTGATGCGGGTTGCACAGTAGCAGCACCAAAGGAATAAATCCCAGCAACACAATGATCCAAATCGCCGCTACAAAGCATATCATACATCGTAGAATCATCAGCACCGCACCCAAAGCAACGCTCCGTTCCGATGCAGTCAGACGCCTCTCCGCTGAAAGTGCTATGCCCATGTTCCGCATATCCGTAACTGTAGCCACGGGCCTCACAATCTACCATTGTCGCGGAGCACTCCGCGTTTCCACCAGTTCCAGGAGGAGCGCCGGTCAACACAGAAACACCAAACGCATAGTTGCCTGGAACAACACATCGAGTCAGCGTCCCAGCACACAACACATTTCCACCATTGCTCGCAACACCAAAACTACATGTGCCAGCAACACAGTCCATTGCTGTACCATCAAACGTTGCCCCCACATCTGGACCTGAAGACGCGCCAAAGCTCAATGAACCCGCTGTACAATTCTTGTAAAGCCCAGTAGCAGAACCACCATAAATGAACCCGTTCAAGTCCGTGTGGCAATCGTACCATGCAGATGAACACGACACCCCCATAAGCATCACCGCATAAGGCGGCGATACACCGGTCCCACGGAAGAACAACTCCTTGAACACACTACTAGGACTATCCTTCCGCATCAACAAACAAGCCTGTCCAGGAGTAGTAGCTATTTTCAAAATGCCGATCCGCTCCATGCGACCGCTATCAGCATCCCACCCCAGATCTATCCCATCAGGCACCAAGATCCTGGTCGAAGGTGTGCGAGCATCCCCGGACGCCTCCAGCACAGGAGAACTCCCCGCGCCGACAACCGACACATACTCCTGATCCAGATCCTTGCTGGCACCCATAACATAGGTTCCGCTCTGCAACTCAATGGTGAGCATGTTCGACGCGCTAAGTGCGACGCCTAACGAAACCCAGTTTGGAGCACAATCATACGTGTGCTCGAACAGCCTCCACCCTGCTGTCGGATCGGAGGACAAATCCAACGACGCAGGAATCCTGACGCAATCGTGCGCTGAACGGTATTCGCTTTCCCCATTCCACCAGCCGCGACCGTAGGCTCCAAGATTATCCAACGTGAAACCGACGAAAGACAGCCCACCGAGATCGGGACACGCCATCGCCATGGTTACGAGTGACGACTCATCGAAGACGATCGCGTTGCAAGTCGTGTGGTACTGTGCATTGACACTAGGATCCGGACCCATCCCAAAGTAACTGTCGATCAGAGCCTTCGACCGATGGATCACCGCGCCCCTGACGTTTCCGTACCCGCCATCAACCCTACCGTAAGCGTACGGATTCCCAAAGATGTCCCTGTCAAAGTTTGCGAAGTACTCGCAGTCCTCCATCCAGTTGATCCTGCACACCCCACACATGAACACTGACGACCTCGCGGCATAGATATCGATACGGTTATCCTGAAACCACCCACCAGGAACGTCACTGGTGTCAACGTGCGCACAGATCCACGAATGGTTCCCACCGTCATCTTGCGCTGGGCTGTCCTTCAAATAGAGTTTCATGACCCTGGTGGCGTCCAACTCATCGGCAGTTCCGCTGGCGTCGTTGAAAACATAGAAGCTCTCACGGACAGCGCCATTGATCTCCACGACATGAAAATCCGGCATCGGGAAACCGCAGCCTGCGTTCGCGTTCTGAACCTGTATACTGCCATCAACCAGCCTGAACCCTTGCGGGTAATTGTCATCATGAATCTTCAACCCCGGTTCCCATCCCACAGATGGCTTGCGCACAAATCTGACCGTTGGCGCATCCTTGTCCGTAGCCAGCCCGTAGGTATTCCACAGCTGAGGATCAATCGTCCACATGATGGCATTTGGCGTGGACAGCCGACAGTTGTCCCCCGTTATCGTGATGTGCATCCTCTGCGGAAGATACGTTGCCATCCCCTCGGCGTACACTCCGGGAGCAAGGTGGAACGTGAGGGGCTGCAAGAACACTGCAACATCCAACGGCCCAGGAATCGGTTGCGCATCACACGCCGCTTTGAACGTCTGGTACGGCTTCCCGATGGACCCGTCCCCCGTCACATCATTCCCGTCCACAGCGTCCACGTAGATCTCGCCGTTGCCGGTGATGGCCACGCTGCCTGTGATCGGCACCCACGCACCGTTCATCCGCCCCACGAACTCGTTCGTCGTGGTGCTGTAGTACCATGTCCCATCGACGGGCACGCCGAGGCCGTCCTGCGTCGAGTCCCAGCGGTTGGCCAACACGAACGCCGTCGCCGCAGCGTCATCCACGAGGTTGCCGAGGAAGTTCTTGTTGCCGTAGGGATCTTGAAACGCCATAGCGTCGTCCTCCTAAATCAGATCACGCTCCAGGTCATCGCGCCGTCGATGTTCATGTAGATGACCCCGGTCAATGTATCACGGTAGGGCGTGCCCGCCAGGGCCGTCACCACCCCGTTCGGGTTCCCCGCGCCCGTCATCCAGCCTGATCCACCCGTCGCCGGGAAGGCGAACAGGGTTGTAGGCGTCAGCAAGTCCAGCCGCGCACCGTTGAACCACTGGATGGTGTAGTCGTCGTTGACCACGCCGAAGACCATGCGCGAGGAAGAGATTTCCGTCTGGCTCACGTCCAGCTCCCACTGGACGGCCTGGGGACCCACGGCACCGGGCTGCAGGTCGGCGCAGATGAGACCACCCCGCACCAGCGTGAGGTCGTTGGGCCCAACTGAGATCTCGACCTGCAGCGTGCGCGAGATGAAGATGGCAGAGTCCACCTGGGTGAACGTCCAAGCTCCCGGCGCGTTCGTGACCTCGACGGTCGGAAGCTGCCGATGGATCAGTGTGAGGTGCTCCAGCAGCGCAAACGCCGTCGCATCCGCCCCCTGGGCGAAGGTGCCGAACAGCTGCTGCCACTTCTGCCAGTCCGCGTTCCACGGCGGGATCGGCCACTGGAAGCGTCCTGTGTACTCGTTGGCCATCCTCGTCCTCCTACGCCGCCAGGTTGCTGATCGCCAGCGACCCCAGCGTGATGATCCGGTTGGCGGCCGGCACGAGGTTGCCCTCCGGATCGATATCCGAGGGCCCCGTGATGGCGATGTTCGTGTAGACCATGCCGACCGCGGCCTCCTCCACCACTCGGTGCAGGTCCGACAGGTACAGCGGCTCGTTGAAGTCGCGGCCCTTCAGCAGCTCCACGATGGCCGCCCGCGCCTTGGCCGCCTCCTCCTCGTACACGTAGGCTGGCCCAACGAGCAGCTCGACCTCGATCTGGGCCGGCACCAGCGCAGCGGCACCGTTTACCACCTGCACCTGCTGCGTGACCTCCTTGATGCCGTCCAGGTACGCCTGGAGTCCCATGATGAGCCCAACCGATGGCGCCACGTAGTTGCCATCGGCGTCCAGCGACAGGATGGGCACCTGCACGTAGTTGCTCAGGCAGTCGTCGCTGAACATCTGGGCGATGCGGACGCGCATCGCATCGGTCTTGACCACGATGTTGGCCTGCAGATCCTCCGCTTTGCCGTCGATATCCGCTGCCTCAGCGCCCAGCGTGATCACCAGCGTCTGCAAGCTCGTGGCTGCCGCATCCACGGCCACCTTGATCGCCGGGATCGAGGTGTCCGGCGCCACTGGCGCGTCGTTCGTGAGGGCGTCCAGCGTGGGGTTGAGCAGGGTGCTGACCGTCAAGTCCAGCATGCCCCCCGCCGCCTGGACCGCGGCCAGGGCCGTCGCCCCCTGCCCCGTAATGCCAGTCGCCTGGCCGATGGCCGACGTCAGCTCATCAAGTACGTGCGTGCGCGCCGCGCTCGGCGCGAAATTCGCATCATCACTGACGTACGCGTACAAAACCTCCAACGCCGTCTTCTGGTTCGCTGACGTATCGTTGACGACGGCGATGGCTGTCTCGGCCGTCGTTCCCTGCGCCCGGGCAGCCTGCACGTTGACCTTGGCGCTCGTAACCCATCCCACGAGGCTGTCCGCCCCCAAAGCCCGCAGATTCTCCAGGGCAGCCATCTGCGCCTGGATCGTGGCCACGTACGTGCTCATGGTGGTGGCCCCGGTGGCCAGATCCGCCTCCAGGGCAGCCACAGCCGCGACGTACGCTACCAAGTACGCCTCCACATCCTCGACCAGGTTGTTGAAGGTCAGGTCCGCGTAGGTGCCGCGGGGGTTGAACGCGTACGCCTTGGCCACCGACCCGTACAATGGGTCCACGAAGCTATTGGACAGGGCGTCGTAGTCCAGGGCCGTGATGGCCGCGCCGCGCGCAGCGAACGACAGCGGGGCCAGGCGCCGGGCGTGGTCGGTCTCCTCGGGGTCCGTGCCGCCCGTAGGGGCCACCTCGTGGTCCACCTCGAACGTGACCTCGGCCCCGCCAATGGAGAGCACGTCGATGCTGCTGCTGATGCTGTGCGCCTTGGGCTCGTTGCCCTTGATCCCGTCGATCACGACGAAGCGGAGCTTGACCTCCGCACCCGTAGGCGGGATGGCGCCCGCGATGCCATCGCCGAACCGCACGAGGGGCGGCTGCGCCGTGTAGTCCACCTCGAACTGCTCGTCGTTGGCGTAGGTGAGGAAGGTGCGCTCCTCCCACTCCAAGCCGTCCACCCAGGCTTCCACGCTCAGATCAGCCAGGTAGCGATCCTCGGGCACGCTCGACAGCGGGTAGGTCTGGTTGGCCGCCCCGTTCGCCGTGAACGTCAGCAGGAACGTGTCGCCCTGGCGCACGCTCACTGTCCGCTGGGTTCCTGGAGCCAACGCCAGGGGCTCAACGAGCGCCGCGTAGGACTCGTAGACGAGCCCCGCCGGCCCCTGGTACCGCCACCGCGCGGGCATCGTGAAGGGCCCCGTGGTGCCATCGGGGAAGGTCAGCGAGAGTTCCACGCTGGCCGCCGCGGCCGGACGCATCTTGTAGCCCAGCTGCCGCACGATCCTGTTCGCGGCGCTCGGCGTGCGGGCTGTCTCCAGGAAGCAGTCCGACGCCGTCCGGTCCAGGTACCACTGGAGCTGCGCCGTGGCGTAGGCCATCATCTCGATGAGCATGATGCCCTGCGTCGTAGTGGCGTAGTCGTTGTACACCGTGGTATAGACCGCCTTCAGCCGCCGCAGCAAGTCGTCGAAGATCGACGCGTAGTCGCGGGCCGCGTACTTCACCGTGTTGAGCGGCGCCCGGTCAGCTACCAGCGGCTCGTATGGATCGGTTGCCATGGCGATCTTACCATTTCACAAACAGGACGAGATGCCGCTTGACATTCGCCCCAACGTGACCCATATTGTCTCCTATGAGACGCGAAAACTTCAAGGTCAACCTGGATCCCGACTTGGCCGCCTGGCTCCGCGCCGAGGCCGCCCGCCGCCGCTGCTCCTTCTCGCAGGTCGTGCGGGAACTCATCGCCGCCGCCATGGCCCAAAAATGATCCTGGCCCAGCGCATCCGGCTCGCCCCCAACAACGTCCAGGCGAGCTTCCTGGAGCGCTGCGCCGGTGCGGCCCGCTTCACCTACAACTGGGGCCTGGCCCGCTGGCAGGAAATCCACGCCGTCGGCGGCACGCCCTCCTGGCGCACCCTCAACGCCGAGATCAACGCCCGGAAGGACCGCGACCTGGGGTGGCTCCGCGATCTTCCATGGGCCGTCCCCAACACCGCCCTCGCCGACCTCGGGCGCGCCTTCGGCCACTTCTTCCGGCGGGTGAAGGCCGGCCAGCGCCCCGGCTACCCGCGCTTCAAGGCCAAGAAACGCTGCACCCCCGCCTTCGCCATCGAGGGCCGCGCGATCCACTTCGACGGCCGCCGCGTGCACCTCCCCAAGCTCGGCTGGGTGCGTACCCGCCAGCCCCCCCGCTTCCCCGGCCGCGTGCTGAGCGCACGCTTCTCGAAACACGCCGGCCACTGGGACCTCGCTATCCAAGTCGAGATCGACGAAACCCGCTGGACCTACCCCCACCGCTGCGAAACCCAAGCAGCGGTCGGCGTGGACCTCGGCGTGGTCGACCTCGCCGTGCTCTCCACCGGCGAACACGTCCCGGCCCCCCGCAGCCTGCGGCACCACGCCGCCCAACTCCGGAGGTTGAACAAGGAACTGTCCCGCCGCACCCGCGGCGGCCAGAACTGGCAGAAAACGAAGGCGAAGCTCGGGCTCCTGCACGAGCACATTGCCCACGTGCGGCACGCCGCCACCCACGCGCTGACCGCCTCCCTCGTCCACCACTTCCGCTGGATCGGCATCGAGGACCTGCACGTCGCCGCGATGATGCGAGGAAGGCTCGCCACCTCCCTCCAGGATGCCGCGATGGCCGAGGTTCGCCGTCAACTCGCTTACAAGGCGCCCCTCGCCGGGAGCACCGTGGTCGTCGCCGACCGCTTCTACCCGAGCAGCAAGACGTGCGCCACCTGCGGCGTCATCTACGCCGACCTCGCCCTGAACGAGCGCCGGTGGACCTGCGAAAGCTGCGGGGCCGAGCACGACCGCGACGAGAACGCCGCCGAGAACCTGTACCAATTGGCCGCCGCCCAGGCGGTGACAGCCTGCCGCCACGAGAGCGCTGGCGCCCTTCGGGACGCGCAACTCTCGCTTGGGCAGGAATCGGGCCACGCTGTTAGCTTCGGTTAGCATCGTTTTAGTCCCGAATGGGATGTCATCCACCTGCCAGCGGCAGCGTCACCTGCGTCTGCTGGGTCTGCGGCTGTCCCACCCTGCGGTACAGCACGTCCACGATGATCGCTGTCTCTACCCCGTCCGCCTTCTCGCTCAGGCGCGAGTCCACGGCCAGCACCTCCGCCTGCGGCACGAAGGTCTCGATCGCCTGCGTCACCTCGCTGGCGACGCGCGCTTGCAACAGCGGAGTCATGTTGTTGAAGATCAGCCGGTGGATGTTCACCCCCATGTCCGCATGCATCAGCCGCTCGTTCGTCCCCGTCAGCATCAGCGCCACGATCGAGCAGAACAGCGCCGCATCCGGGTCCGCCAGCGCCGGGAACCCCTCCTTCCCCAACTGGAAGGGGAACGCGAAGGTCTTGACGACCTGCGCATCGGAGACGGGCGGTGGCGCGTTGACCGTCGGCATCTTCCTACCCTATCACGCCAGCGCGCGAAAGGCACGCTGCTGGACCAGCGAACACGTGTGCGCCGATCAGTCGAGGGGGCATCCTGGCATCTCCGGTAGGCCCGGCAGCCCCGGGATCGCCGGGATCGGCAACCCGGGGATGGGAATCGCCAGCTTCAGCGTCGGCAACCCCAGCGACAGCCCCACACTTGGGAGCCCTGGCAGCCCTGGCAGCCCCGGGGGGGACGGGAGCGCGAACGGCAGCCCCGGCACCGGGATCGCCAGCGTCAGGGAGGGCAGCCCCAGCGACACGCCAAAGGACGGGAGGCTGGGCAGCCCTGGCAGCCCCGGGATCGCCGGGATCGGTAGCCCGGGCACGGGGATCGCCAGCGCCAGCGTGGGCGGCGTCGGGATCCGGCAGTTCGACATGGATGCGCTCCTTCGTCATGCGACGTACACCTTGGTCGACAGCTCCTTGCCCATCGTAGGCGGTGGCTGCGCCCCGGGGGCCACCGGGCTCCCCGGCGTTGGCGTCCCGATGAGGTGGCCCGCTGCGCCATGGGTGATGGCCCAGATCATGAGCTTAGTCCCCAGCACAGCGGGCTCGCTCGCCCCCTTGCCCAACATGACCGTGCCCGCGTTAGCCGCGAACTGCTGCGAGCAGTCGGCGACCACGTTGTCCCCCGTGATCGTGATGTTCTTGCCGTCGATGCCGATGGCCCCGCCGCTCTTCGTGGCCAGCGTGATCTTGTCGTCGCCCAGCATCAGCAGCGACGTGACCTCCTGCTGGTCGTTGGCGGTCATGATGCTGGTCTCCGCCTTCGTAGCGCTCATGAAGATCGTGCTACCGTTCTGGTTTTCGATCTGCACCGCGCCGTCCTTGTCCATCGCCAGGAAGACCGGGCTGGGCGCCCCCGCCCCGTCGCCCTTGCACAGCATGATGTGGAGATCCTCGGGGTCGTCCGACATGCGCAGGAAGTGACCCGCGCGCGTGCGGATGCCCTTCCGCAACGCACCCTCCGCATCAAAGGTGTCGCTGGCTTTCTCCGCGATGAGGTAGCCCCCCATGTAGACGGGAAATTCCGGGTCGCCGTGCTGGAACTGCATCCATACCGCCGCGCCGACATCCGGCGGGTGGAACAGTCCGCTCACCTGCTTGGTTTCCGGGTCCACCGCCAGCCCCGGCATGCATGGCCAGGCCCACCACCCCTTCCCCACCTGATCGGGGCGCCGCACGCCAACGGCGGGGCACAGCGCTTGAATGCGGCCCCGGTTGTCCGGGTCGGCGTTGTTCACCACCGTGCCGGGGTAGATGCCGTAGTAGCGCTTGGCGAACCCCTCGATTCCAATGCGCGCCAGCGTATCACACAGCCACCCGATCGGGTCCAACCGGCGCCTGTTCGCATCTGGGCGGTTCCCTAACATGATCTACTCCGGCACCTGTCCCGCGGGCGTCGTCTTCTTTTCGCCCTCTGGATCTACGCCGCCAGCCCCCTGGCGCATGACGGTCAGGCTCATCTCGTAGCTGCCCGGCCCCCACGTGTGGGTCGCCTTCTGCACAAGGTAGGGGCCGTTGTAGATCTCGCCGGCCCCCGCGAGGTTGACGTACATGCCCGGGATCACCCAGGGCAAGCCCAGCGACGTGATGACGCCCTGCTGCGCTGGGTTCCCAGCCGTTTGCCGCCAATCCGCAACGTTCTGAGCGCGGCTCGCTCCTGCTGCTCCAGGAGGCATGGGCTCACTCGCGTAAACAGCTGGCGTGCCATCCTGCTTGACGCCGTCTCCGATCAGTTCTCCACCTCCCTCATCTGCGAGGGACAAATCCTGCTGGATCGCCGGCAACGACCCAGCCGTCGCCACCTGCTGCTCCTCTGGCAGCGCAACCTTCTCCACAACCTTTCCCGTGTCCTGATCGATGTAGGCGATCAGCACACCCTTGCCTGCTTGATCATCCCCACCAACCAGCCACGTCGCGCTCGCCCCTCCCCCTTCCGGGGCCCAACTCAGGCACGGGAAGGTGGACGTAGACAAGTCCACGACCCCGCGCAAGCGAAATGTCGGCCGCGGCAACGTAGACGGATCCGCCTTAGATCCGGTCGCAGCCTGCTTGATGAACCCGAGCGACACCTCCAGCTCAGTAGCAACGTAGACCGTGTTGATCCGCGAGCTAGGATCTGTTACGTCCGGCCCGATCCAGTAGGTCAGGTTCATGAGAGCGCAGATCCGCTTGATCGCTTCCCAAGCCGTCAGCCTCGCATACGCCAGCGGGTGCCACATCGTTTTGAACGATGCGAAGGAGTCCGGGTCATATGACGCAGCAATCTGACACGCATCCAGCGCCCCAGGAGAAAGCGCGGGCAGCAGACCCATCGCCGCGATGCACTTCTCCAGCATGCTCTTCGGCGACTGGTCCAGCACGACCAGCTCCTTCGAGATTGTGTAGTGCGCCCCCTCCGCTGTCACCTGCACGGTGATCTGGCCCGACAGGCCGTTCGCGTCCAACGTGAGGCCATCGCCCCCAGCCTTCAGGAATCCCCCGAACCACGGCGTCCACCAGTCGGGCCGCGATGCGTACCCGATGCGCGCCTGCGCGTGCATGCCAATGGCAAACGGCGTGTCGCTCCCCAGCATCGCGATCGCCTCGTCGTACGGCGCATCGAACGTGAGCTGCAAGGTGGCCGTCCGGCCAAACTCGTACAGCATCGCGACGCCCGTCAGGAACGGCGCGCTCGGGGGCGCAAAGATCCACTCCCTGCCCGATTTTGGGCTCTTGAACCGAACCTGCGCCACGGGATCGGTGAACATGCGTCAGCTTCCCTGCGGGAGGAGCTTGCGCTCCACCCACTCCCGCCGAGGGATCTTCAGGAGGCGCCCCACGTACAACTGCACGTCCGGCAGGTCCATGCCGTTGCGTGCCGCGATGACCCACCCGCGATCGCTGCGGCTGTAGTAGCGCAGCGACAGGATGTCCAGCCGCATGCTGGGGCTGTCCACGACGTAGTCGTCCTCGTTCTCGGTCACCCCCTCCCAGGAAGGCATGACGAACGGCTCGCGGAACCGCACGGGGGATCCCACCTCCAGGTCCCACACCACCGCCTCCGCCATGAAGCGCATCGGCGATCCAGCGTCCGCCGTGAGCACGCGCGCGGGGATGGTCGGGGTCGGCGCAGGCATTGATCAGCCTCCCAGTACAACCTCTCCACCCGACCCAACCTTGCCGCGGGTGATGAGGTCGCTCTTCGCGATGGTTTCCGTGTTCGCGCGGATCTTGTCCAGGATCGCGCGCTGCTTCGCGCTCTCGTTGATGATGGCCATGGTCACCCCGGCCATCCCGGGGATGTTCAGCATGGCGCGCATCTGGGCCTTCACGTCCTCGGTTTTTCCCTCCACCGTCACCGTGCTCTGGAGCGACCCGCCGAAGTCGCGCATCATCATGTTCGCCACGTCTGCCAGCAAGCTCTTCTTCCGCGCCAACTCCTCCATCTTGGCCTTGTAGGCGTCGAACGTCGCGTACACCGAGGCGTCCAGGGTGTCGTTCACCGCCTGGGTCACCAGATCCACGCTCGTCGTGATCCCGCTAGCGAAAGACTCCATCAGCGCCATGCCAGCGTTGAACGCCGGATCAGCCGGTCCTCCAGCTCCAACGTTTGCCAATGGTCCGTCCAGAATCGGAGAATGTGACGTCAGGCGATCCGCCACCGTCTGCGCAGCGATATCCGCTCCCTTTACCATCGCATCAATGCTCGGCTGTTCAGTCATGCCACCGGCGAACCCCAGGCTGACTTCTGCACCGGCATTCATCGCGCCCACCGCTGCCTGCCCGAACGCCTCGCTCACCTTCTGCGCGGCAGCCTGCGCTGCAAGCTGCGCCTGCGATTCCACGTTGGTCAACCGCTGCTGGGCCTCCTCCATCTGGATCTTCGCCTCGGCCCGGACCTCTTCCTGGCGGATGATCAAGTCCATGGCCTTCTTCACACCGACCGTCAGCGCATCGTCCTTGATGCCAGCAGCACCGGCTGACTTCGTGATCTGCGCCTGTACCCCCTTCAAGACGGCAGACGCCTTCGCTGCCTCCGTCTCGGCTTGCGTCAGCGCCGATAGCCCTTCTGGTGTAGTAATGTCCTTCCCCTGCAACCCCGACAGGGCCTTCTTGGCTTCCGCTTCCTGGTGAGCAGCCACTGACAACTTGTCCGCCTGCGCCTGCCACCCAGCCATCCACTTCTGTTCACGCTCGACCTGTTTCTTACCCTTCTTCTCGCCCGCGATGTCCGCGCCAGTGCCGATGCCAAACGCCTCCAGCGCGCCCGTTGCAGCCACCCCCTGCCCTTCCACCATCGCTGTCCAATTCTTCTTGTGCTTTTCAAACCCTTCCTTCACCTGCGCAAGACGGTCTTGCATATCCTTGGCCCGCTCTGATGCAAGTTTCGCTTCTAATTCTTTTCCCTTCTTCTCTGCGTACTCTGGATATGCCAACTGCAATACAATATCCTGCAACCCAACAGACACTTCCTGGATGAACTTCTGCACCTTCAGCGCGAACCCGTGGATGTAGTTGCGCATCGACTCCAGCATGTTGGAGAAGTACCGCGAGATCGAGACATCGCCTTCCTGGGATGCCTGATCCATTCCGCTTCCAAACATACCAGCAATGGTCTGTGTCAACCCTACTGTGCTCACTCCGGCGATCCGGATTGCTCCCTCTCCAGCGGTCATGATGCTATCACGAGCACGTCCAATCCATTTGGCCGTGGTCGTTGCCCACGATGTATCCAATTCAGCCGAATCGAACGTCGCCAGTTCATTCAAAGCCGCTTTGCGGTACTCTACGCTCTGAAGCGCGATCTGCTGCGACACCGCCGTAGACGCGCGGATACCGTTGGCGATGCCACTCACCAGCGATGATCCAGCGTCCTCCCCGGCACCCTCCAGGTTTATGTCTTTTACCAAAGACTTCGACTTTTTTACCGCATGCTCCATCCCATCATCGAAGTTATTCTTGAAGTTGTACCACCAGTCTTCGATGGCCCATCCTGCGTCCTGCAACCCCTCCTTCACGTTGAGTTTGAACTCGCTGAACTCGGGGTCCTTCTGCAACCCATCCCACCACCCCTTGATGCTGTCGCCCATCCCGGAGAAGCTGTCCTTCACGTCCTCCCACGTCCATGAGTCCCACCACTCCGAAACGCTGTCCACGACCTCCTTGCCCAGCCCCCACAGCATCTTGCCCAGGCCCTTGGCCGCCTCCCAGATGGCGCCCCCCAGGTTCTCGATGAACTTGGTCCCAGCCTTCCCAAGCTCCCCTTCTGCTTCCTTGCCAGTGATCCACCCCCAGATGGCCTTGGGGATGAACGTGAGTGCATTCCACACGAAGCTACCGATGCTCTTTCCCACCTGCGCCCAATCGATCTTGGCCAGAAAATCGCGGATCTTTCCCGCAAGTCCTCCCACCCAATCGAGTGCTTTGGAAAAGACCTTACCCAGGTCCATCCCCCTCTTGGAAAGCATCTTTATGCCGACCACGACGCCGCCAATCACTAACCCGATGAGTCCTAGCTTTCCAATGAATCCACCCAGTCCCCGTGTGAGCAATCCACCCGGCCCAGTCAGGATGGACAACTGGCCGAACAACGACATGACTGGCCCCGCCGACGTTGCCACCGACCCCAACGCCGATCCTGCCAGCTCAACGATGGCCGAGAACTTGGCCATCTCCTTGTTGGACCCCTCCAAGTCCATGATCAACCCTCTGAACCCCAGCTGGTTCGCCGCCGACAGCCGCTTGATCAGCGGCCCCCATGTCTCGTCCGACGCCAGCTGCTTGGTCTGCGCTGCCACCTCGTTGTAGGCCCGCCCCATGTCTCCCACGAACCGCACCACGTCCTTGCGGGCGATAGCCCGGAACTTGGTCTCGAAGCTGGACTTCATGAGGTCCATCGACTCCTGGAGCGTGCGGCCCGTGCTGAACGCCTGGTTGGCGTAGTCCTTCAGCGAGAACTTGCCATCCGACGTGATCTTGCTGACCCGCTCCAGCGCCTTGGCGCCAGAATCCCCGCGCTGCGCGAGGTACCCCAGCCCGTTCGCCGCCTCGCCCAGCGCCCCGCTGAGTTCAGACAGCATGGCCTGCTGCTGCGCACCACCCGTGCCGAAGCGATCGAACACCCCCTGGAGCAACTGCGTGCCCTTCACCGCGTCGCGCGACCCCACCTCGATGATGTTCACCGCCTCGTCCATCCCCACGCCCAGCTTGGTCATCCATTGGAACAGCGGAGAGTCATCAAGGGACCCGATGCCGTACTTCATCGCCCGCTCAATCGCAACCGCCTGATCCGCGAACATCTGGGCCGTCTGCTGGCCCAACTGGACCGCCTCCTCCTCGCTGCTGCCCATGGACCGGAACGCGCCCGAGAGGCGCACGGTGGACTCGGTGAGCGCCATCATCTCGTCGCCGCTACGCCGCATCTCCGGGGGCACCTTCTCGAACGTCTTGGCCAGGCCCTCCAGGTTGCCCTTGAGCTTCTTGAGCGGTTCCACGCCCACGCCCGCCTTGCGTCCCAAGTCGGTCAAGCGATTGATGTACTTGACCTCGTCCGCCGCGCTGGCCTGCCACCACGCCCCCAGGCCGCCCATGGCGTCGGTCAGCTGGTCCATCTCGATCCCGGTCGTCTCCGTGATCTTCACCCAGTCCTTGGCCGAGTACCCCAGCGCGTCCAGCGCCTCCTTGGCAGGCCCCGTCGCCTGGTTCATCCCCTTGAACACCTTCGCCACCGTCTCCGCGCCGACGTTCAGCGAGATCGCCATCGACGAGATCTGGCCCGTCATCCGCCGGGCTTCCTTGCCCGTCAGGTTCAGGGATGCCACAAACGGCTTGGCCGCCTTGGCGTTGGCCACGGCCATCGCCTCCAGGCTGTTGGTCAGGTTGCCCGTGTCGCCCGTCAGGGAGCGCACATCCGACGCGATGGAGGCGATGTTGAACTGCTTGATGCTCTCGAAGAACCCCGGGACGTCCGACTTCTTGGCGATCTTGGACTGGGTCTCCATCGTGTCGTTGAGCTTGTCCATGCTGGACTGCGCCGACGACATGGCGGCCTTCATCCCCACGTCCCGCGCCCCCATGCCCCATGAGATGCCCAGCAGGTTCACCGATGCCTCCTACCAGCGAACACGTGTGCGCTCCTACCTTCGCCTGCGCGCATGCCGCCGCGCGGATGCCGCCTGCTGCTCCGCCTGGGAGCGCCGCGACTCTTCGAGGCGCCCCTTCTGCTCCACGAACCGCTTGCGGCGGCTGTATGGCATGCCCATGATGCTGTCGTAGGTGCCACCTTGCAGCTCCATGAGGAAGAACACCTCGCTCTCCTGCGCCGCTAGGGCGCCGAGGGGAAGAAAAAACTGGGCTGCCCCAGGTTCAAGTCGTCCCGCCACTCATGCTGACACGACGGACACGCAAAGTCTACTACCGTGTCCACGTGGCCTTCGTACTGCTCGAAGAGGGCCCGGATCTCGTTGCGGTCCCGCGTGGGGAGCCCCTTCAGGCACGCCATGGCCTCCTTGTGCTTCCGATCGCGCTCGACGGGCACGCCGTCGATGGCCTCCACGCGCGTCAGCAGCCCCAGCGTCAGCGTGTCCTCCTTGCGCTTGCCCTTCGCGCTCAGCCACTCCTCGTCCGCCGCGGTCATGACGTGCCAGCGCACCACGCGCCCGGAGGACAGCGTGTGCTCCCACACCCGCTGCGTCCGATCCTGCATCGGCCGGATCTCGACCTGCGCGAGGTCCAGCGTGTAGCGCACCTCGTCGCGGCATTCCGGGCTGGGGCACTGCACCTTGACCTCGTACTGGTCGCCCAGTGACACGCGCCGGATGGCCAGGAGGGCCACCATGCGATCGCTGGCCGTCAGCGCCGCCACCGCTGCGTTGAGCGCCGCCCGATCATCGATGTTGCCAAGCCGGTGCGTGCAGTTCAGGATGATCTGGTTGAGCCGCTGAAGCACCGGGCCCTTCGCCGTCAGCAGGTCCTCCTCGTACCCCGTCATCTCGCCCACCACCAGCTCGCTGTGCACGCTCCCCTCCCGGTCCAGGTAGCCGCACGGCAGCTCCACCGTCAGCACGGTGGGGCGGATATCGGACCGATCCCAGTCCTGCTGCACCGCTGCCAGCTTCTCCTTGGTCGGCACGATCGGCGCCTCCGGCGCCCCCTGCTCGCCCTTCTGATCCTGATCCGTCATTGCTCTTGCACCTTTCTATGTGCCCGCTGCGCATCCAGCGACAGCAGCTCTGCTTCGGCGCGGCGCTCCTGCCGCACCCAGCCGACGATCAACTCGCGCACCACGTCCGAGAGCGACCGCCCCAGGCGATCCGCGCGATCCCGGAACTCCACCAGCACGTCCTCTTGGATTTCCATATTGAGCCTCGACATGCTACCTCCTGCGCACAGTCTACGCATGATCTGCGCACGCGGTCAACCATCCGGCCCCAAAAAAGTGCAGGCATAGGGTTGACAAACGCAATGGAGGCATTATTATAGTCCCAAGATGCCGGGCGCTAAGCCCAGGCCAACCGAGGAGGATCCAATGAAGATCGAACGCATCCGACGCCGGGTCATGCAGATCACCTACGACGGCCGCTCCCCGGAGATGGAGGCCCGGGCCAGCGCGCTCGCGCTCGCGCTGGGCGCGCGCGGCTACACCGTGACGCTGGTGAAAGCGTAGGGAACTGGACGCGCACACGTGTGCGCATGATCGTGCCCACAACGGTGCCACGCACCGTTCAACCAGGAGGAGAAGCCATGAACGAGACCGAGACCCCCAAGACGATCGACGGGCTGATCGTGGAGCTGCAGGAGGCCGAGGAGCGCCGCGACGACGCCCTGGCCGACTACGGCCGCGTGCTCCAGGAGAAGCTGGCGCTGGAGGCGACCTGCGAGACCCTGCAGGTGCTCGTGGCCTCCGCCGAGGGGGCCGCCACGGGGTACAAGGCCGCGGTCGCCGACCTCGCGGCCCGGCTCCAGCTGGCCGAGGCCGAGCGCGACGCGCGCGCCCTGGACGAGGAGTGGCGGGCCAAGCGCATCGAGATCCAGAAGCTCCGCGACAAGTGCGAGCAGATGCGCAAGAACCTGATCGCCGTGGACGCCCGGGCGGACGAGCGGTACGAGGCGCGCGTCGTCGAGATCTGCGCCGAGCGCGACCGGGCCATCGCCGCCGCCCAGGCCGACGCAGCTGCCCAGATCGCCACCGCGGAGGCCGGCGTCGCGGAGCGCATCGCCACGATCCGGGCCGAGGCCGCCCAGACCATCACCGAGCGCTGCGCCCAGTCCGATGCCGCCGCGCGGCTGGCCACGGTCGCGCACGGGGAGGCCGACGCCCGGGCCGCCGCCGCCACGCAGCGGGCCGAGATCGCGGAGCGCAACCTGGCCATGGTCCGCCAGGCCAACGTCCACCGGGTCGATGCCCTTCGGGACGCGGTGGCCCTGACGTTCGCCTGGGAGCGGCGCGACACGCGAAAGGTCAAGTCGGCGGACGACCTGATGCAGCAGCTCCAGAAGACGCTGTACCAGGCGATCGCCGTGGCGCGGTAGGTGCGGAGGATCCCCCCTCCCCCTGGGCAGAACCTGCGAGGTCCGGCATGGCCGGGCGAAGGAGAAGAAAGATGGACCGCAGCGACTTGGGAACCGACACGACCCTGGTGATCAACCTCGACGCCGAGATCTGGGCGGCCTGCCCCGACGAGCCCCTCAGCGCGGCCCCCCCGCTGCGCCTGGCGCCCGACCTGCGCTGGCGCGACCTCTACGACGAGGACGAGCCGGGATGCCTGTTCGACCGCTACCCGCGCACCGGCCGGGCCCGCAGCCGCCGGCGGCACGCCGCGTAACCACTACTGCGCAGGAGACAGCACGGGATCGGCGGCTGGATCGACGGTGGGATCGGGGGCGGGCCCGGGCGCCTCCTCGGCCTGGGCCATGCCCCGCAGGGCGGTCCGCACGGACGCGGCGCTGGCGCCGCTCACCTTGCCGCCCACCCGCTGGAGGCAGTTCACGATCACGGGGTAGAGCGCCTGCCGCAGCTCCGCCAGGACGGCCCCCGCGTCCCCCTCCTTGCCCACCACGGCCTGGAGGCGGGGCTTGACCTGGCTCCCTCCCAGCAGCGCCTCCAGGAGGCGCTCCACCTCCGCCTGGCTGGTGCGGAACGCGGGCGCGCCCTCCTCCAAGGACTCCTGGCGGGGCTCCCGAGTGGACTCCCGCATGAGCTGCCGCAACTGCCGTGCCTTCTCCGTCAACATCGTCGCACCGTCCTTTCGTTCACTAGCTGCGGGCCGCGCCCTTCAGCTCGCGCGCGCCCTTGGAGAGCACCCCTGCCGACACCGTGGCCCCGGCCGCCGCCAGCGCCTTGGCCACCAGCGCCTCCAGCGGGCCCTGGATCATGCCCGCGAACATCTGCGCCTGCCCCTCGTCGTCGAAGGTCCGGGTGAGCAGCACCTCCAGCTTGGGCGCCCCCAGCATGGCCTCCGCCATCCGCCCCACGACGCCCGCGCTGACCGCCTCGTCCACGCCATCCAGCTCGCGCAGGATGTCCTCGAAGCGAACCCCCATTGGGGCGCGCGCCGGAGCGGATGGCGCAGCAGCACCGGGCCTCTGGGCAACTGTCTTCTTCTCTGCCTTCCTCTTTTTCTCCCGAGCCTTGTTCACTTTGAGCAAGGTATTTTTTTGCCCCCGTTCAAAGTGACCGACCACACTGGCCTTCACACACTTCCCGAAGACCATCTTCATTCCAGGCGGACACCCGCGCCCCAGCGCCTCGTCCATCTCCTCCTGCGTCGCCCCCGGAGCCGCCCCCTTGGCCCGGGCGATCTTGGCGCACAGCGCCTCCGGGTCGTCCACGCCGCCCTTACAGCGCATAAACTCGACGCAGCTCTGGAAGCGCTCCCCCTTCTCCCCCTTGAACCGGCCCGTCTCCGAGTCGATGTACTTGGCCTTGCACGGCTCGTCGGCCTCGGCCATCAGCACTTCCACCTCGACCTGCTCCAGGATCTCTCGCATGCTTCCCATGATCCATTCCTCCAGATCCCTACGGGGATCCCGTAGGCGAAACCGCGGGCAGCGGCGCGCCGGTGCTCACCGACACGGGCAGCGGGACAATCCCGCTGGTCTGACGTAAGCGCGGGTCCCGCCGACGGCGCCGACGTTTTCCCTGCTGCATGTCCACGATACCCTTCACCGACCTCGCTCCCGTGGCCGCAGGGCCACCTCCGCTCCGCGATCCGTGCGCTGCGCATCCGCGCGATCAACATCTTCCACCATCGCGAAGATCTTGGCAAGCTGCTGGGCTACCATCATGGCGTGGCGCCCCTCGATCTGCATCGTGATCGCCATGGGTCCCGCCGGCGTGGGGCGCGCTGCAAACCTATAACTGGACACCAGCCGCCCCCGCACCGCGCGCTCCCCACGCATGCGCAGGAAGCTCAGCAACCGGCTCTCCGTGCGCGTGAGGGCGCGCTCCTTTGCTGCCGCGACCGGGGGAACCTCGTCCAGGAGCGCCCGCAGGCGCTCGCTCTCGCGGGCCATGCTCACGGGATCGCATCCATGAGATGGTCCAGCAGGTAGCGGCCATCTGCATGCCCAGCGAAGTCGCGGTGCGCCACGATGCCAGGGCCCGGCTTCGCGGACCACCCCAGTGGGGGCTTGCGCCACCCCCGGATCCGCGGCTGGGGCGCCCCCAGGTCGCGCGTGGGGAACACCACGGGGATCCCCAGGTGGTCGCACAGCCAGGGCACCAGGACCACCGTCACCGCCAGCTGGATCGGCAGCGGAGTCACGTAGAGGCGCTTGGCCCCCTTGGGCACCCAGCACCACCACGGCGCCGACACGATGATGCCGTGCGGCTCCCGCGCCAGCTCCGGCCGGTACGGGTTCACCACCTCCAGGCCCACCGACACCTTGTTGACCTGCCCCGCGTGCCAGCACACCTCCGTCGCCAAGTCCGCGTGGTTGTGGATCACGCCGTCCTTCCCCAGCACGAGGTGGATGCCCAGCTTGCGGCGCCGGATCGTGTCCGCGCAGCCCGTCGCCGAGTTGCCCGCCGTCTCGTGCAGCACGAAGGTGGTCAGCAGCTTCAGGCGCTCGGCGTTGGCCAGGTGCGGCTCGCCGTCGTCCTTCCAGTTGCGCGCCGTGCCCCCCGCCTCCAGCACGATCCGTGGCAGCGGCAAGCGCTCGCCACGCACGATGAGGTTGTTCGATGGCTCGCTCAAATGACACCTCCTGCCTTCCGGATGCGCCGGAACGCCCGGACCATGGACCGCAGCGGCACGCTGCCCTCCGCCGTCCACTGGACCGCCGTCAGGACCATGCCCACGCCCACGAGGTCGGCATCCTCGGGCGCCTCCACGGCCCCGAGCTTCCCCTCCTTCTCGAACCAGAATCCGTAGGCGTCCCGCGTCCAACGCACGGTCGCCGTTGCGGGCCCCGCCGGATCGTGGGGCACCAGGACGACCACGCGCAGGTCGCCCACCTCCTTGCCCTTGGGCCCCCGCAGGCGCGAGGCGAAGCGCGCCGTCGCCCGGGCCACCCCGTCGGACGGCCGCTGTGGCAGGCGCGCCCGGGCCGCCAGGCGGCGGTCGAAGATCGCCTCCATGATGCGGTCAAGAATGCCCGCCGCTACTGCCGTCCGCGCATCCACGTCAGATCTTCCCGGCCTTGCGCTTCGCGCTCAGCTCCCGCCGCAGCCCCTCCGGACTGGTGTCCTTCTTCCGGGCCTTCTTCATGGCCTTCGGCATGCCAAGTGGCTCCCCGCCGTCGTCCGGGAAGAAGATCTCGCTGCCGTTCACCGTGCGCCAGTGCCCCTTCTTGCCCTGGAACTCCCACGTGTCGTCGCCGACCTTCTTGGAGACCGTCCTGCGCTTGGCCTTCCGCAGCGCATTCCAGAGCTTCTCCGCGCCCCCCGCCTCCTCCAGCGCCTCGAACACCTGCTCCATCGTCACCGACATGGCATCACCCTGCTTTCCAGGAGGCGAAGAGCTTCTGGGCCTGCTTCAGCATGGCCTCCAGCGCGTCCACCTCCTCGTCGTGCTGCTTGTTCAGCTCCTCGCGCTCGCGCTTGTCCTTGGCATCCATCGGCGTCCCAGCCCCGTAGATGCGCGCCCGCAGATGCTGGATCTCCTGCCAGTGCCGCTGCAGCTCGGACAGCGCAAGCGAGAACCGCGCCCCCTCCCGGCTCTCCTCCATCAGCGCCCGCTTGGGATCGGCCGCCGCCGCCTCTGGGATCGTCACGCGCACGGTCTTCCCCGCGCTGTGCTTCACCGGGTAGGTCGGCACCCGGCCCGAGTTGCTGAACCACGCCCGCACGCCGTCCAGCAACGCCTGGGCCTTGTCCTCCAGCGCGTGCATGGCAGCCTCGTGCTGCTTCCAGTTCTTTTTGGCCTCCTGCAGCGCGACCTCCTTCCACGCATCGCCCAACCCATTCACGATGCTAGCCAGTGCGGCCTGGGACCCGTGCGACGCTTCTGGCGCTGGCACGCCAGCCAGCGATGCCAGATCCTTGGCGATCCACTTGCCGTCCCGCGCGCTGTCAAGCACCCTTCGAACAGCCCGGTCGATCTTGAACTTGTCGATGGGCTTGTCAGACGGAAGCTCGTCGATCACGGCATCCGCGAAGTGGCGGCCGCCCTTCCCATCCAGGAACTCCCGGATGGCCTTGGATGGGATGCCCTGATACTTCTGCACGAACACCCGGAACGCTCCGTTCCACGCCTCATCCGGAGGTACAGATCCAGACGGAGCGTCTGATAGTCTGCTCGACATTGTCCCGAAGAACCCCCACGACGTGTTCTCCGTGGGCAACACCTGCCCCTGCCGCTTCCCTACCGCTTCGCAGATCTGCTGCCCCAGCTGCCGCAACGTTCCCATCAGCTTCTCCTTTTTCTCAGCGAACACGTGTTCGCCATCTACTACGCGCGCTCCTCCAGCACACGGAACACGTCCTCCATCGACTCCTTGCGGACCCGCGCCTTCCCCTTGCTCCTCCCCTTGGGCGCCGCCCCGCGCTTGGGCGCCACGGCCGGCGCACCCTTCTTCTTGCCCGGGGCCGCCCCCTTCTTAGCGGGGGCCTTCCGGGCGCCCTTCGCGGGCGCCGCAGCGGCCTGGGGAGCCCGCTTCTTGGCCGGCGCCTTCGCCGCGCCGCCCGGGCCGTACGACGCCGCCCGGGCTCCCTTGCCCGCTCGCTCCTGCGCGCGCGCGGCCTGCCCGGACGCGAACGCGTGCGTCTCGCCTGCCCGGGACGCCGCTTGGTAGGTCCCCTTGGCCGCCGCGTAGGACGCCTTGCCAGCGGCCCGCCCCTTCACGTCGCGCACCTTCTTGGCCGCCTGCCGGGCCTGCTTGCCCGCCTGTGTGAAGCGGAAGCTGTGCGCCTGCACCCCCCGCTTGGCCGTGACGGCCGCCTTGCCCACGGCCTTGGCCGCGCCCGCGACCCCCTTGCCCACCTTCACGATCTTGCCGAAGACCATCTTGGTCCCGGGCGGCAGCTTCTTCTTGACGGCCGCCGCCTTGCCCTTGAGCCAGCTGCCCAGCCCCTCCAGCGCCAGCTCCTGCTGCGCCGTCAGCGGGCCATCCGCAGCCGCCTCCAGCAGGTCCGCCAGGAAGTCCAGCCGATCCGCGTCCGCCTCCTCGAAGAGATCTGCCAGCATGTCGCCGTCCGCCTCCATGAGGAGCGCCAGCGCCTCCTCCCCCTCGACCTCGAACAGCGGCCCCCCCTCGATTCCCTCAAACACGTCCTGCATCGTCCTCATGGCGACCCTCCTACTCTGCTTCCTCTTGTAGCGCACGCGCCGCTAGCTGGTCCAGATCCTTCGGCAACGAAGCCGCGCGCGCTGGCATGGGCGCAGCAGTCACGGGCACTACCTCCACCACCGGAGGAACCGCTCCCCCCTGGCCAGCCCCGGCCACCATGGGCATCCGCATGTAGCCCGTGCTCACAGACGCACGCTGGAGCAACATCGCGTTCACCGTCTCGCGCAATGCAGTTTCCGCAGCATCCATCCGCTCCATGCGCTCGCACATCGACTCTATGCGCGCCTTCAGCAGCTGGTACGCCACATCCGCCTTGGCCTCCGCCTTGTCATCCGTGTCGTCCAAGAATTCCCAGAACCCTGGCACCCCCATGGCCGCCACAAGAAGGACTGCAACCGTAGGGAGCCCAGCACGCTTCAACATGGAAGCCTTCTCCGCGATCTCGGAAATTCCACTCTGCTTGTCGGTCTTCGCCACGGTACACCTCTCCTAAACTTCGTCTGGCTCGGTATCGTATCCACCGCACTTCGGACACTTCACCTCGAACGTGCTCTTGCCCAGCTTCTTCCGAAAGCGCGCGCCACACTCGTTGCACAGCATCCGCGTGCCAACAGCCTCGGCAACGATGTCCTCGCTGACAACCTTGGTCGCGCCAATGACCACCGTCGTCTCGTCGCTCAGGAAGCCGCCCGTGATGCGGAACAGCACGCCGTCCCCCTGCCGCTCCCACCGCACCTGCACCGGCCGGTACGCCGGGTCTCCACCCTCCTTCCGGTGGTGGAACTCCGCCACCTCGCGCTCCCGCAGCGGCCCCCGGCCGTTCCACCACTCGCCCCCCAGGCCGATCTCCAGTGCCCCGTCCAGGGGGTGCCAGATGAAGTCCAGCAGCCCCTTCGTGGCCGCGATGCGCAGCGTCGAGGCGAAGCCCTCGTTCACCGCTCGGTCCAACTGCTCGATCAAGTGCCTCATGATTTAGAACCTCCCAGCTAATCCCTCTCTCGCAGAGAAGATCCGCAGTTCGGTGAACGCTTCAACTTGAACATCGAGTTCCATGATGCTGACCTCGCCAGAGGTGGCATCCATATCAGACCCTGGCTTGTACCTGGTCGGAATTGCGTTCCACAATAACCAAACTCTACCTGGAAGAAACTGCGATGATTCCCATGCCTCAATAGCAATCGGAAGCATAACTTCCAAATCGTCCTTGTTCTTTGTGTTGATGTTCGTGAACTGGATCAGCAGCAGGTTGCGCGGCACCATGTCGATACCGCGGAGCGCGCGCGTGATCCACTGGTAGAACGTGTCGTCGTAGCAGCGCGCGCCGCGCATCAGCGTGATCGCGCCCACGCTCCCCCCGCTGTACACGTACTTTTTGTACATGGAGTTGACCTGCTTGACCTCGTCCACCTCCAGCGTCAGCTCGGGCATCGTGATGCTCTGGTAGCCCATGATGGGCGACCCCAGCACGAAGAAGGGGAACGTGGACGAGGGCACCAGGTCCAGCAGCCAGAAGCGGTGACTTTGGAGGAGGTCCTCCAGCGGGTGACGATTCGGCATCTTGGGCGCCTCCTCGCCCGCCGGGGACTAGGAGTTGAGCAGCTCGACCTTCTCCAGGGCGAAGTCCACCTCGGCCAGCGACACCTCGCCAGACATCGAGTCGAAGTCCGCGGACGGCTTCACGCGCATGGGGATGCAGTTGTGGCACACGACGCGCCGGAAATCCGTGCTCTGCGCAGATTGCGCTGCATCGGCCATTTCCGCGCGCTGGTAGTGCCAGATGGTCACGTCAGACCGGAACTTCTCGCCAGTGACAGCCCGCATCACCCAGTCGTAGAACGCCATATCCCGCTTCGCCACGCCCCGCATCAGCGTGCAGTCGGACACGGTGGGAGGCCCCGCGTACTTCTGCGTCCAGGTCCAGGTGCCCTCCCTGTACTCCGACGCCTCCAGCGAGATCTCGGGGATGGTCACCGACTGGAAGCCCGCCTGGCCGCCACCCTCGAACGGTTCGAGGCTTGCCCCACGCTCGGGCGTCTGGAGCAGATCTGTCCCATCCTCGTTCACCGCCGAAGCGTGGAACCGGAAGCCCTGCATGAGATCGTCTACCGTCGCGCGCATGTCACTCTCCTTCGCTCGCGCTACCGCCCGGGCGGGTAGCTCTCCGCGCCCAGGATGGGCGCCATGTCAAACGTGTTCTGGCTCCAACCCGGCCCCGTGAACACGACCACCCGGCCGTTGCCCGGCGCCATCACTGCCGCCGAGGTCACCTGGATCGCCCATCCCGGCGGCACCAGGATTCCGCCCCCCTCGCGCGACACGTACTCGCCCGACGCCGCCGCCACCTGGTTCAACTGGTAGATCACGCCGTCCGGGTCCACCAAGTTGATCGTGATGTTGCCGCCGCCGTTCAGGTTCCACACCACCCGCTCCAGGCGCCACCCGTTCCCGAAGCCCACCGGCAGCTGGAACAGGCCCGCCACCGTGCACGCCATCCAGCGCCGGTAGCCGCCCCGGAACAGCGTCTCCTCGCTGTCGGTCCCGTCGGGGGCCACCCCCGTGAGCTGGTTGCCCGCCGCGATCTCGTGGACCATCACCTGCGGGATGCGCCGGATCTCAGCCATGCTCCACCTCGAACCTATTTACACATCTTCCAGTCATGTGCCTAACCAATCGAACGTTGGCTGAACCGGAAACAAATATATTCCGCCGGCTTGTTGCAGGCGATGCCCACGTCGCAGTAGACGATGCCCTGGTCGACTGTGTTCTGCGGGTTGTTGGACCGGTTGCAGATCACGAAGAAGGCCTCCTCGGGGGTGCTGCCGGCGAAGTAGCCGCCCTGGTAGAGGCCGGACAGGAAGTTGGTCAGCTGGGTGGTGATCGCGTTCCAGAGCGGCGGCCCGTTGTTCTTGAAGACGTGGATGTGGGTGGCGTTGAACACGCTCTTCTCGACGAACATGAACAGCCGCCGCATCTGGATGTAGGGCCACTCGCCACCGGCCACGTCCAGGGAGCGCACGCCCCAGACCACGCGGCCAGTGATGGGCCACTCTACGAGGCAGTTGATCTTGTTCTCGGTGCAGTAGCCCACCTGGGCCTGCGTGAGCGTGTACTCCAGGCCCTGCGACCAGGACAGGGATCCGTCCTCCATGCCGCCGGGCGCCTTGCCCACGTTCTTGTTGCTGTCCGTGCGCGCGTACACGCCCGCGACGTGGCCGCCCGGGGGCACGTCCACCACGGTGGAGGTGATCGGGTCGCGCACCTTGATGTGCGGGTAGTAGATGGCGCCGAAGGAGCTGTAGCGGTTGAGCGTGAAGCGCTTCCAGGTCACGGCCTCCTGGTACTCCAGGCCGAACGGCACCGCGCAGATGACGAACTTGTCCTTCATCAGCTCAGCGTAGGTGAGCAGCGCGTCGATGACGTAGGGGTCGGTCTGGAAGTCGGCCGCCACCAGCTGCATCAGCTCGTCCACCTTGCCGAAGGCGTACAGGCCGCGCATGTCGGCCGCCAGCAGCGGGCTCACGATGTCGTCGCTGTCGGTAGCGGATCCATCCAAGCCGCCGGTCAGCAGACCCTCGATGGACGAATCCGGCTCGGCGTAGTAGTCCGCCAGCTCGCCGCCCGTGAGGGAATCGGCACCGAACACGTCCAGCGGCGCCGTGATGCCCAACGCGGTGAGCGTACCCGCGGGCACCGGGTTGGAGAAGGTCAGCTCGGCTGTCGCCCCGGTCAGCAGCGTGCGGGTGGTCTGCGTGCCGTCGCCGTTGTCATCCACCACCACGACCCCGGGCAACCCGGCCTCGACCAGCGCCTCGTATTCATCCGCGCGCACCGCTTCGATGTCGTCCACGTCGCCGGTGCCATTCACGGGCGGGTTAAGCCAATCCAGCAGCGCGTCCGCCGTCCCGCCAGCGACGTGGGCCACGGTGGAGTTGAGCCCCCACACGTCGGACGTGACGCGCATGTTGACGCCGTCCAGGGACGCGAACGCCCCGGGCACCTGCGCGTTGACCGCGTTGATCGCATCCGCAACCGCCCACACGCCACCCAGCGGCGGCGTGAACGTCACCGTGCGCTGCGTCCCGCCGATGTCCAGGATCGTCGTCAGGCCATCCAGCAAGAGGCCCGCACCCCACACCGTCGACTCGGTGAGGTACCCCTGCGTGGCGTTGAACGTGATCGTGGCGGGGGCGCCCAGGCCGTTTGCGTCGAGATCGAAGCTGCAGCCAGGAGTGAGGACCCACGGCCCCGCCGTCGAGGTCTTCGATGCGGCCGTGGCCGTGGTGAACGTGCCGGCCGGCCCGGCCGCGGGGTCGCCCGCGATCTTCCAGGTCAGCACGATCTCGCCGGTGTCGTAGTCGATCGTGTTGGTGCCCGACGTGTTCAGCTCGAACTTGGTCGGGGATCCCACCACCGGAGGCGTCAGCGTGGCCGGGTCGGCGATGCTCAGCACGCCGTTGCCATCGTCGATCACCGTCACGGGCTGCGCATAGGTGCAATCGATCAGCACCGCGGAGTCCACCACGAATGTGTCAGCCGCTGGCGTGAGGTCGATCGCGATGGCGCCGGTGGTGTAGGTGATGGTGCCGACGCCGAACCCGCCATAGGTCAGGTTTCCAGCGCCGTCGTCTACCAGCACGCTGCCAGGGCCGCCGCCCGTGAGGTTGGCGGTGATCAGCACGCTGCCCGCCACCAGCGCCGCCGGGGTCCACGTCAGGTTGGGCACCGCCGTGATCGGGTTGGTGCCCGTGCCGATGCGGGTGAGGTGCTCGATGAAGCGGAACTCGGCCACGAACGTGGTCGGGAACACGTCGTGCGCGAGCTGGTACTGCCAGCCCTTCCAGACGCCATCGTACGGGTCTGGCACGACCAGCGAGGACCCGTCGCTGTGCTGCTGGTAGGTGTAAAGGTTCTCGTTGAGGTACGCGGTACCAGCCAGCTCAGGCGGGTTCTGGGCGTTGCCGTAGTCCGTGACGGTGACGTACTGCGACCCGTTGATGGCGTCGTTCATCACGGTCACGATGTAGTTCTTGCTGGTCTCGTCGTCGAACACGACATCGGAGAAGGTCTCCAGCGTGCTCCACGCGCGGTCGGTCGGATCCTGGTTGAGATCCTCCTGGATGGTGATCGTGAACCGCGACCAGCTGGCTGTCGAGGAGGTGAGATAGTCGTCGCTGCCCGGCGTGATCAGGACGCGGAAGTAGTTGCCCACGAGGCCCGGCCACTGCATCTCGAACCGCAGCACGCGGTAGGTGTAGTCGGCCAGGATGCGCCGCGGCGTGCCCGTGTACTCTCCGGGCACCGCCAGGTCGATGGTGATCTCGCCCGAGTCGTAGTCGATGCTGCCCGCGCCGCCCGTGCCCGTGCCGAGGACGTGCACCATGGTGCCCGCGCCATCGTCCGCGAACGCGTTCACCAGCGCCGGGTTGGCGTTCTCGAACGTCACCGTCGCGGTTCCGGGCGTCACCGGCACGTGGTCGACCTGCAGCTCGTAGTGGCCCGCCGGGTCGGCGGTCACGCTCAGCTGCTCGTCCACGGCGTCCAGCTCGTAGTCCCAGGAGGCGTTGTCCGCGTCGTCGTGCGTGGCGCGCACCACGTACAGGCGCTGGCCGCCATTCTGGAAGAAGGCGTACGCCATGGTGGGCAGCAGCCCCTTCTCGGTGAAGCTGCCGAACTTGGTGACGAACTCGGTGAACGACGTGCACAGGACCGGATAGTCCACCTCGCCCCGCGTGGTGAAGCCGATCAGGCCCAGGTTGGAAGTCGTCACGCCCGAGATCGGGCCGGGTCCGCTGGAGACCTCCTTGATGTAGACGCCCGGGTAAGTGAATTCAGACACGGATTGCCTCCTTGTTCGGCTCGGAGAATTTTCTCGCGTGCATCATGACCGGTCCTCAGTCGTCGAGGATTTCAGGCCACCTCGCTGGCCTTGCTAGATCAGAAGTGGCGCCGCCGCTTGCTGCCCCGCCGCTCGCCGTCCTTGTGATCCACCGCCTCCGCGCCGGCTTCTTCCACCGGCGCATCAGATCCATGTGCGACCGGCGCCGCAGCAGCTTCCCCCGCCACCACCGCCAGCTCGTGCTCCGTGAACTCCGGCTTGCCCACCGGCTTCTTGGGGGGCATCTCCTTGGACTTCGTGACGCCCTTCTCCGCGAAGTACCGGGCCAGAGCGGACTTCGGCACCACGTCCGCCACCTTCTGGTCGGTGACCGCCACGTTGGTGCGGAGGGGCGCCCCCGCGGGCCGCCCCGTGCGCCGCAGCACGCCCCGGCGCAGGAGAGCCTGCGCCGCAGGCGTCATATCCACGATCTCCACCTTGGTGTGCGGCGCCACAGCCACGGACTTGGTGCGGCTCACTGGGATCCCTGTCGGAACGCTACCGGAGTAGTAGTACCAGCTCATGCAGTCCTGCTATCTTTCTGGCGCGCAACGGTGCGCACCGGCGTCGAGGTTTTCAGGCCACCTCGCTGGCATTGCAAACTCAAAAGTTGCACGCGCACACGTGTGCGCGCCAGCGCTCCCCTCTCCACAGGCGTCACTTCTCCAATGTCCTCTGGAAGCTGTTGCGGATTCATCATGACGGACGGTACCTGGCGTAGGTCACGTCGGACACCACCTGTTGCACGGCCGGCATCTCCACGGGATCGTGAAGGTCGATTTCTGCGCGTACCGTGAAAGAAATGGTCCATGCCGCTGTCCTGTCTGCGATGTCAGCAAGTTCGGATGTCTCCGACACGCTGATCTCTCCTGCGTCATATTCTCGCACATCGCCTAAGCTGTCAATCACCCGGAAGATGAACCAGGGGGGCAGGCAGCGCCGCAACACGTAGTGCAGGATAAGGTGAGCCTCCTGGCGACGCCGCGCCATGACCTGAAGATCGTAGGCCAGGTCCATCGGGGTGCCCCGCCACTGATTCTCGTAGCGGTCGTAGCCCACCGTCCCATCGGGAAGCGTGATTTTCTGGGCCCCCTTCGCGGGCGCCCGGGCCACCCACTGGTACCACGGGTGCCGATCAAAGGCCGGGGTCATGGATGTCATCTTGAAGGTGACGCAGGGCAGCACGAACGACTGGTAAGCATCCTCGGGCTCCAGGTACAGCAGGGGGACCCGATCGTCCAGGTGGGCCAGCTCGGAGCGCACGCCCGGGACCGCCAGCACGTTGACCCCGCGAAGGTCACCGTCCACCTCGTAGGTGGCCACCTCCGCGCCCAGCGTCAGCGGCACGCCGGCATCCCAGCTCCGGGCGTTCAGCGTGCCGAGGATGGTCATATCGTGTTCCTATCGATGCGCACCGCAGCCTTCACGCAATGGGCTTAGCGAACACGTGTTCGCTGCTGGGCAACCCTGGGCTATTCGCCCTCGCAGGGGCAGATGTCCACGTGGCCCTGGGCCGCGAGATCGTTGATCACGTCCACGGCATCGTCCAGGTCGGCCTCGCGGGAGGCCAGCCGCCGGTGCAACAGCTCGTTCTCGATGGCCCCCAGCGAGTGGTTCAGCGTCCGCAGCTTCTCATCCTGTGTCGTCGGCATCCTAGAACCTCCTCTGTGTCTTCTGCGCTACCGTCTCGGTACGAAGGGCGCCAGCTCCGCCATGAAGGGCGCACCCGCGCGCAACTGGTCCATACTAATCCGGTCTTCGACATCTGGCAAGACGAAGACGTTCTCGCGCCCCGTTTCCACATAGCGCTCCAAGCGCCGGAGAGCATCCGGCACGGCGTTCAGCGTCTCCACGATGGCCGGCCGCCAGTGCGCGCGGGGCGCGTCGCCGTCCAGGCCGAACTCCCGGCGCAGCACGGCATGGGCCAGGTCCTGCTGCACCTCGATGCGCTGGCCGCCCACCGTGCGCTCCAGCTTGGGGCTCTTCGCCCCCGCCTCCAGCAGCTCCGCCAGGATGCGCTCGCGCTGGCCCTGGATCCGGCGCGTCAACGCCTGGATCTCGTCGGGACGCGCCGTCCGCAGGATCACCCGGGCGTCATTGGGCGCCAGCTGCACCGGCAGCAGCTCCGCAGGCCAGGGCCCCCAGCGCGTCAGCACGCTCACCCAGCCGGGCGACGCCGAGTGCGGCCGCACGTAGAGGGCGCTCCGGGGCGCCTGCCCCTCCGCCAGCACGGCCGTCTGGTGGGCGAAGTAGATCGCCACCGCGTCCTCGTCCTGGTCACCGCCCTGCACCAGGGCGATGCGCAGGTCCTCCGCGTAGCGCTGGTCCGTGCCGTTGAGGTGCACCTCGGGCGCGTGCGCCCGCAGGCGATCGCGCAGGAAGCCGGCCAGGGACAGCAGGAAGAGGTAGCGCCCCCGATCCACGCGCTCGGGCAGGTGCGCCACCACCCGGTTGTAGGTCTCCACCGTCTCCCGTAGCGGGTAGACCGCGGGCGCCGTGGACATCGTAGCCAGCGGGGGGCGGCGGTAGCGGACACGCTGCATGCCCCCAGGATAGCACGGGGGCGCGCTGCTGGCGACTCTACTTGAGGGCGGCGCGGGACAGCTCCTCGATATCCCGCAGGTGCCCGATGATGATCTGGTCGTCCGTCTCGATGGACTGCACGACCGCCGCGTGCGCGTGCGCGTTCACCTCGCGCAGCGCCACCATCAACCGCTCGACCTCGGCCCGCAGTTGCCCGGCGTCTTCGAACGAGGCGGCTTCAAGGTCACTCTCACTTTTCAGCGCCTCGTCGCGTTCGGCGGTCAGGCGGGCAACCTCGGCCTCCAGTTCGGCGATGCGCTTCGCCTGACGACTTTCCTGGACCCGCTCCAGACTTTCCTCACGCGCCTTCCGGCTTTCCTCGCCGGCTTGAGACGCGGCTAACCTGCCGTATTTCCAGGGCTTCAATCCTCGGCACGGTCGTTGCTCTGCGCTCATCTCGACCTCCATACCGCTTCGGCCGCCGCCGCGTCGTACTGGGCACACTCCGCGCACCGGTACCAGCCCGTGCCTGCGCAATTGCGAGCAATGCCCACGGCTTCGACGCGCCCAGCTGGGACGAAGCACGGCTCGCCCTCCTCCCCCTTCCCCGCGAGGGCGGCGCGGGCCCATCCCGCTGCGTCTTCACACTTGGTTTCGCACTCGATCACGGTTAGCGTTTTTCTCAGCCGCTCGTTCTCGGCCAGCGCCTCGTCGCGCTCGCGGATCAACTGCGGCACCATCTTACCAATAAACCGTCGGCAATGGTCTCCAGGTGCGGCGCCAAGCATCTTGGCAAGCGCCTGTATATTCCACTCGCGTTCGACTCGCAGCGCCTCCCCCTTCCATCTATCAAGCCGGTCTACCTCTGCTACCGCCCGCCGTGCCGCGTCCTCGGCGTCCATCGGACCCTCGGCCCCCACCGCCCCGATCAGGATCTGCGCCGTCGTCCGGAGGCGTTCCCGCAGTTGATCGATCTGCCCCAGCAGGCACGCCTCGCAGGCGTAGTACGGATCGCCTTCGCCCATCGGCACCCCGTTCACGTGCGGGACGTTGCTGCGCTTGTGCAGCGCGACGAGCATGTGGTCCTTCCCGTGCCGGGCGCACTCGTTTGGCGGGGTGATCACCTGGATGAAGTTGATCTCGTCGCTCATGGCATTCCTCCCTCATCCTCAACCAGCCCGCGCTGGCGCAGTTCTTCCCACGCCGGCTTGCACACGACAGGATCACCGGACCGCGGCCCGCGCGGCACCGGCTGGTGCGCGCAGGTGCTCCCCCGCGCTGGGGCCCACGAGAAGTGGGGGCACTTGTTGGGCGCGATCCCCTGCACCAGCGCCATGCAGCCCTCCCCGCTGTGCTCCCGGATCAGCAGATCCTGCTCGCGGCGGAGATCATCGATGCGCCTCTGTAGCTCGCGCAGGCGCGCCTCGCGCGACGACTCCCATCGGTGCTGGAGGGCCGCGCCCTTCAGCTCCCGTCTCTTCCGCTTCGGGGTCTTCCCCGCGCGTCCCCGCCGCAGCATCCAATAGCGAACGGCATCGCTCGGATCCCCCCAGTCCTCAAACGCGGCCAACCGGCTGTCCCGTGTCGTGGCACGCCAGCACCGCCGCACCGCCGCAACGATCTCCGCCTGGTGGTCGGGCCCCTCATCGCCGTCCCCCCAGCGCCGATAGTAGGCGGCCAGGATCTCTGCATCAGTCACTTTGGCTTCCATGCTTCCTCTTGTTCCTTTGAGCGCACACGTGTTCGCTGGGATCGACGATCTGGCGCTGGGCCTCGCGGGCCTTCCGCGCCAGCTCGGCCCGGGCATCATCCAGGGCGCGGCACTTGCCGCAGGCCCCGCAAGCGCGCCCGTCGTCCCGCACATCAGCCCTCCTGCTCGAACCGATCCGCCTGTTCCCGGAGCGCGCCCGCGATCGTGCGCCGCTCCGACGTGTTCAGCGCCGCCGGGGCCACCGCGCGGAGCACCTGGATCGCATGCACGGCCATGCGCGCGGGAGCTTCGCGCGCCCCCGGCTCCGCCAGGATCTGCGCGACATCCTCGGGCCCCACCTCCACCTCCACCTCGTGGTCGATCGTCACCCACCGGCGCACCTTCATGGAGCCCTCCTTCCTATCCGCGCCCTGTCCGCCTCCGTGACGAGCCGCGCACACTGCCCCGACACGAGGTACCGCATCACCAGCAGATCCCGCTGGCGCGCCGACAGCCGCGCCGGGCAGTCCCCCGATCCGCCCACACAGGGGGCCACTGGGTAGAAGCAGTCCGCCCGGGCCTCAGCCAGATCCGCTGCGCGCGCGTCCCCAGAGGCCAGCGCCGACACGTCCGCGGCCTCGGGGGCACACCCGAGCAGCAGCGCCCCGAAAATCCACGCGATCGTCCGCATCTTCATCCCTCCTGTAAGTTGGGGTGCGCCAGATCCCCCCATCCTCGGCAATCCGGGCACACCGTGATCGGCCGGTTGCCCCACGCGCTCCCGCCCGGCAGCAGGTGGTGGCCATCGTCCGGGTAGCCCAGCTCCCCGTGGGCGTCGCAGCGCGAGCACGGGCGCACCTTGCCTTCCCGGCGCAGCAGAGCCTGCGCGGCAGGCTGGTAGTGCAGCAACTGGATCGCCACCGTGCGCAGCGCCAGGATGCGCTCGGGGGGCACGGGCTCCGGGCAGATCCACTCCCAGCAGCGTGGCGCCTCGCCATCCAGTACTACGCTGAACACGTAGTTGCCACCCATCAGCACCGCCGAGTCGAACTGGGCGGTGAAGTAGGTGCCGGCCCGAAAGCCATCCCGCAGGATCAGATCGGCCGCCTCCGCAGATGTCCCGTGATGCAGTATGTGCATCACTCACTTCTCCACTGCGAGGGCGACGCTGGCGATGCTGATCGCCTTCTTTTTTCCCATCGCGTAGTTCCAGTCGGGATCATCGCATGGCGAATCCAGCATTGCCAGGCCCTTGCTCGGCGCGTATCTGTCCACCACTTTCTGATCCATGTCCGTCCAGGTTGCGACAATATGGTTTAGTGCAGCTGTCAGCCGCTCGACCTTTTCCCGCGTTGTGCTGGCCTTCCCGGCGGTGATGCTGAGATTGTCCTCCAACTCGACCACCCGAGCCTTCATCCGCTCGACCTCGGCACGGAGCGAGGCACGTTCCTCGTCCATCCGATCCACCTCGTCTGCGGACATGATGCATTCGCACCTGATTGGACTCATTTTTTCGCTCATCTCTCACTCCTTCCCCGCAAAGTCGGCAACACCTTCCGCTGCTATAATTCGCAGCACACCGTACTCGCCCAACCCCTCGATGCGCTGCACGATGCATGCGCCACACAGCATCCCCGCGCCAGGTTCCTTGCCCGCGGGCCGGATGCGATCCCACAGCACATCGGGCAGGTCGATGTCCACCCGATAGCGATGCCCGCACTCCTGACATGTGCAGCTCACGGTCTATCCTTCCCCGCGAGGGCGGCTCGGACCAGTCGCCCGATGTGCTCGTCGCTGTACCGGCCGTCGTTGATCTTGGCGGAAAGATCCCCAAGTACCTCGCTCACCGTGCCACGCAGCACCACGTCCAGATCCTCTTTCAGCCGTTCGAGGAACTGCTCGGGGCCATCGTCGCTCGACAGCAGATAGTCGATGCGCCGGACGAACACGTGTGCGCAGCGAAGGCACGCCACGCCCTCCCTGAACCGCGCGAGGACCTCCGCCGGATAGTGGCGCCCCTTGTGATCCCCGTACCGGTTCACCTCCGTCGAGTCGTTCTCCGCGATCACCTGCTCGATCTCGTCGGCGATCAGGTAGTAAGGCGTGTCGCCAAAGTGGCCCCCGCTCATCGGCGCACCTCCGTCCCGTACCGCACGAGGTAGTCCGCCTCGTTGTCCGCGCGCCCCTGCGGGTACGTCGAGGATCCGTGGTTGTCGAAGATCCGGTCCTTGCGGTTGATCCGCCCGCGCAGCTCGTACCCGCTCCGGAACGTGTGATGCCAGTTCTGGGCCGCCTCGGGGTCGGCGTGCGTGTACTCGCCGCTGCGCTGATCCATCCACTGCAGCAGTTCCTTGCGACTCAGGAATTTTTTGACGACCGTCTGCGGGTTGCGCAGGTCCGTTGATTTCTCAACTCCGTACAGCATCTCTCCTCCTACTCCTCCGGGGTAGCAGACGGTCCACCTCGAACACAACGAGCATGGCTGCGTCGCGTCTTGTCGTAGAAGTCCACGCTGCCGTTGTTGAAGTGCACGTACCAAGCGTAGGACGTGGACGCAGCACGGGGCAGCGACGACGACCAGAACCACTCGGACGGTTGGTCCGGAAACTCAGATGCAGGAGCGACTTGCTTGAAGTCGATCAGCGTGACCAGCTCCTCGATGGTCGGCAGTCGCCATCCGTCTCCGAGCTTCGCGGCATAGGTCATGGCCTCGTCCCACGACAGATCCGTGGCGTAGTCCGTGCGCCATTCGAGGCCGGTACTCGTGTCCCTGATCGTAGCATGGGTGGTCGCCTGGAATCGCTCCATCGTCCTACTCCTCTCTCGGCTCGCGCCGCCGCTCCGTCGTCCACGTTGCCTCGGTCGCGGGCAGCACCTCGCCCGCCTTGCGCTCCGTCACGAACGGGCACCAGTGCGGCGGGTTTGCGGTTTCAGCGCACTGGATCATGCACGGGCCGCTAACCATGCCGAAATCATCGCACTGGTAGCAAAAAAACGTCCGCATCGCGCCTCCTCCTACGTGGTCGCGGGGGTCAGCGGCCCCCGCCACAGCACCAGCACGCGGTTCATGCCCCGGAAGCTGGCCGGGGACAAGCCCGGCCCCGACGCCGTCCGGTAGATGCGCCGGTCGCACGCCTCGATCGCGCCGGTCACGCGGACCACCTCCGGCTCGCGCGCCGTGACGATGCCCCCGTAGGCGTCCAGAGCATCCTCGACCACCCACGCCCAGAAGTAGCCCTGCGCCCCCTCCTCCACGTCGGGCACCGCCGCCAGACGCCACCCCGCGATGCCAACCTTCGTCTCCATGCGTTCTCCCCTTCCGCGCGTCCCACCGCGCTGCCTCGCCCGGCCCCCACGCCGCGCGAGCACCCCCATCTTAGCACACACGATCGCGTTTGTCAACCCTCGGGATCCTCCCCCTCGGGGTCCCGGTCCCGGCCCAGCCCCCGCAACGGCATCTGCCGCACGCCCACAACCCGCTTCCTGTCCCGCAACGCCAGCTGCATCTGCAGCCGCGCGATGGCCCGGTCCCGGTCCGCCAACGCCGCCTCCAGCTCCCGCACCCGCTCCCGCAGCGTCGGCGCCCGCGCCGCCCCCACCGCCGCGTCCACCACCACCCGCGGCGCCACCAGCACCTCCGCCCCCCGCCCGCTCCCCGTCTTCCGCCGCGCCCCCGTCGCCACCACCAGCCCCAGCCGCTTCAGCTCCCAGATCCGCGGGCTCGCCGTCTGGTGCGACAGCTTCAGCGCCTGCTCCACCTCCCAACACGTCGCCCCCCCCCCACACCCGTGCACGTGCCGGGTAGTGGCCTGTTTTGAAGCGCCGTGCGCCCTGCGAACAGTGTGGTCCGTTCCTGGGCTCACGACTCGGCCTTCGCGGATCCTGGCCGTCCTCCAGACCGAGGCGCGGCTCCCCGCTGGCTCCTACCGAGCCATACGATGTTCCTTGCTGCATTCAGGTCCCGATCCAGGACCAGCCCGCATGATGGGCACCGGTGCACGCGCGTCGCCAATGACTTCGGCACCAGAGCGCCGCACCCGCTGCACCCCTGTGACGTCCCACGTGGGTCCACTCCCACCACCTCGCGCCCAGCCTCTTCCGCTTTGACGCGAAGCCAGTGTAGGAAGGAACCCCACCCGGCGTCATGTACAGATCGCGCTAGCCGCCCCGTGGCCATCCCGCGAATGTTCAGATCCTCCACGCAGATCACCCCATACGTCGCTACCAGCTCCCGCGCCACCTTGATGTGCCCCTCCCGCCGCACGTTGGCCACGTGCTCGTAGCGCCGCGCCAGCAGCAGCACCGCCGCCCGGCGCCGCTGGCTACCCCGCTTCCGGCGCGCCACCCGCCGCTGTGCTCGGGCAAGCGCCCGCTGTGCTGCCTCCAGCGGCCGCGGGTTCTCGAACACCTCGCCATCGCTGGTCACCGCGAAGTGCGCCAACCCCAGGTCCACCCCCACGTCGATGGAGGAGGGCGGCAGCGCCTTTCGCGGCACTTCCACGCACGCGAATGTCACGAACCACCGCCCCCCCGCATCCCGCGTGAGACGCATAGCCTTCGGCACGCCCTCCAGTGGCCGATGCTGCCGGAACTTCACCTTGCCCAGCAACGGAACCTGCACCCGCTTGCCGCCCCCGCAGATCGGCACGCGGCCCCCCAGATCCTCGATCATCAACGTGTCCCAGCGATGCGCTCCCCGAAAGCGCGGATACCCTGGTCGGCCCCCCTGCTTGCACCGCCGGAAGAACCCATGGAACGCCCGCTCTAACCGCACCAGCGCCCCCCGGAGGACCATCACGGGCACCCCCGCAAACTCCGGGCACTCCAGGCGCAGCGCGGGCAGCTCCCCCATCTGCGCATAGCAGGAAAGCCCGCGCCGCTGCCGATCCCATGCCTCCCGCCGCTGCTGCAACGCAGCGTTGTACAACGCCCGCGTGAGGGCCAACCACGTCTTTAGGATGCGCTGCTGGGCCTGCGTCGGCGCAAGCCGGTATCGGTAGGAACGGACCACGCTGGTAACATAAGACCGCATTGCTGCGTGTCAACCTCTAAACCCTGCCACTACCCATCCTAGCACACCTATTGCGCGTTTGTCAACAGGTCCAGGCCCGGGCCCGCGGAAAATCCGGCGTTTGCGTCCGCCCTGCCCGGCAACGTTTTCGGATGGGAGTCGCACCAAGGGGGGTGGCGCGTGTTCTGGTCATTGGTGCGGGGGAAGGCACGTTTGGGCGTGGGGGGCTTCTGTTCAGGGCGCTGGGGGGGTGGATGCATGGGGCGCGTCCGGCCGCCAGCGTGCCCCGTGGGCGTCCCCTGGGGGGCACGGAGGCGGGGGCTCGGTCAACGGGGGGCGCGCTCGCTAGGGCGTGGGATCGGACGGGGCGCCCTGGGAGAGCGCCGTTCGGCGGCGTCCGTAGGCGGGGATACCCAGGGCGCGGCGCAGGCGGAACACGACCAGCGGGTGCACGCCAGCGATTCTGGCCACGGCGGAGTCAGACATGGTGCCCAGCAGGGGCGTGGCCACGGCGCGCCAGAGATGCCAGTACGGGGGGATACCCAGCCGGCGACGCTGCTTGCTGATCACGCTCGCGGACACGCCCTGCTGCTGCGCAAGGTCTACATCCAGCACCTGGCCGTAGGGCAGGTCCGGCGGCAGATTCGAGGCTAAGGGGCCAGCGCTACCTGGGGGCCAACACGCCGGGATGCCCATGCGCTTGCGCACCTGGTGCACAGCCTGGCGCGTCACGCCCAGCCGGCGCGCGATCTCCGTGTCCGACACCTGCCCGAGGGGCTGATCATCCCACGGTGGAAGCAGTATTGCAGATCGCTTGCAGCGGGGCAGGCCCAGACGCCGCCGGAAGCAGCCCACGGTGCTCACGGACACCCCCACGCGACACGCCACGTCGACATCAGTCATCGTGCCGAGCAGAGGCTCCACCTTCGCCTGCCAGGGGGGCACCACCTTCTTCTTCGGATGGTAGCAACGGCGAATGCCCAGCCGGCGCCGGTGGTGGCCCACGGTGGCACTCGTGCAGCCCAGCTCCCGCGCGATCTCGCGGTCCGGCAGCACGCCCAGGGTCGGCAGCGCCGCCCAGTCCACGGGCACCGTCATGGCGCGTCCCCCTCCAGCACGCGGATCATCTGCTGGCGGGAGGGGGTGAAGTCCCAGTCTGGCGCGCCCAGCCCGAAGAAGCCGCCAGGGCGGGGCTGGATGCGGTCGAAGCAGATGTGGACGAGGGACCCCGCGGCCTCGGGGGGCGGCGTCACCGCCACGGTGCCGCGGTGGCCGGCGCGGATGGGGGCGGCGTGGGCAGCCCAGCGCTCGTCCTGCAGCAGCTCCACGCGCTTGCCCACCAAGTCGCGCAGCGTCATGACTGGCCCCCCTCCTCCAAGATCACGTAGTCGGTGCTCCGGGCCTTGGCACGCGGGCGAATGCGGCTCTTCTTGACCCGGGTCGTGCGCCCACGCGGGAACCACTTCACCAAGACCCTCTCCTCCGAAAGGATCTCAATCACCTTGCCCTCCCGGTAGACCGTGCACCGGGGGTCGTTATCGTGAATCCTCGTTCCAACCTTGATCTCCATCTCCTACTCCTTCCTAGTGAGGAAGGCGCACTTGCGGGCACATGGTGCCTTGTATCCGCATACAGGACACCGACACTCGTGGTCATCGACCACCTGCCGCAGCCGCTCGTTCTCCTCCCGCGCCTCGTCACGTTCGTCTGTCAGGCGCTTCGCCGTCCATGCGAGAGAGTCGTACTTTACAAGGATCTCAGCTACGAGAGTCGATTGATCGCCGCCAGCAGCAACCACCGCCTCCGCTCTGTTGCGCAGGTCTGTTCGCATCTCACTACCTCTTCCCGGCGAGTGAAACTCAGCATCCGATCATCCTGTTGATGGCCTGCATTCTCAGGTTGTCCGCTACCCATGTTGCCGCCTTCAGGCACTTACTCGATCTCTGCGCGGCCTGGCGTGCGTTCTCGTCATCCTGGTCACCCTTCCGCTTCCTCGGCGGCAGCAGCTCCACCGGATCGAAGGCGTTGAGGTAGCACGTCCGCACCTTCTTGCGCCCATGTCTGTTAATCGCAAGGTGCGGGCATCCCCAGCCACAATCGCGGATCTCAGCAGTCGAGACCTTGATCACGGTGACCGCGTACACCTTTCCGTCTTGCAAGGTCATGGCTTCACCTCCCGAACGATGCACTTCCGACATCGCAGCGGGCGTCCTCGGCTGTCCTTCGATATGGGCCACCCGAACAGATCGCAAAAGTCCTGCTCGAACGATGACCTCCAGACCCACCAGGAACAGCGACCGCACCGCTTCCGATCCAACGAGACACTCGCCTCCACCGCGACTTTCACCTTCATGGCGCTCCCTCCAGCATCCGTGCCAGCCGTGCCGCGCGCTTCCGCGCCACCCGCTCGCGCACCTCCGCAAGCGTCGGCTGGGACCTGGCCCACTCAAGGTGTAGTTCGTTCAGACGCTCAAACTCCTCCCTCGATAACCACTCTGACTCCGACATGTGCAACCCTCGGATGCACGGATCTTTCGAAGCCTCCATTCTCGCACGGCCAACCGCCACGAGAGCATCCAACTCAGCTACAATCTCCTCCGGTGACCGGGCCATCGTCACTCCCATCCGCCGAATGGCAGCCATGCCTCCTCGCCGGTCCCGCCCTGCACTGTGCAGTTGACACAGTTGCGCCGGTTGAACGCGTACAGGCAGTGCTCGCACTCTGGCTGCTGTTTCGGGTCGCGCTGCGCAATCAAGTGCGCGAGCTGCTCCTCGGTCATGCGCGTCTCGGTGTCCATCAATAAACTCCCATCATCTTCGCAATTGCATCCCATTTTCAGCGAGCAACCCTTTGATTTCTTTTAGGCTTTTTCGCCCAAGCATCTTTGATGCAACCAGATCCTCCTCGGTACAAAGGATCAGCTCGCTGATCATTTCGATGCCCATTCCCTGCAAGCCATTCATCGAGCGAACGGACAACTCCAGATCCTCGACACGACCGCCCGGCAACTCCTTGACCTCGGCAGCACGGTCCCTGCGCCTCTCGGCTCTCTTCCGGCGAACAGACACAGTCGTTGAAGTAACACCATGCTCCCTGGCGACCTGCGATTGGGTCTTTGTGCGCAGCTCATCCAGTAGCTCTTCGTCGGTCAGCCACATCTTCCTGGAAGAGCAGCCTCTATGGCAGAACCGCGCGTTTGGATTGGTCGTCGTGAACGTCTTTCCGCACCGACAAACGACCGTCCTGATCTTCGGCCCAGCGAGCTTCCATGCCAGACGCACCAGGCCATTCGCCTGATCCACGGCGATCTTCCCTTGCTCCTCGAAGCCCGCCACCTCGACGGCGCGGATCGCCCCCTCGCACGCCTCGGCCCACACTTCGATGGGCGTTCTTTCTTCGTCGTTTGTCATGCTACCCGCCTCCTTGCCTGCCGCTCCTCCCAGAGCTGCCTGAGCCACCCAACCGCCTCCGCGTGCGTGTTGAACGGTCGCGACACGTCCGGGTGCAGCCCGTGAGCGGGCCACGCCTCCGCCCGGACCACGGGGCCCCGGTCGCAGATCCCGTCGCGCCAGTCCACCACGTGGCCGAGCTTGTGCCACCAGCCGTACCCGGGCCACGTCACCAGCAGCCGCACCTCGTCCGGGTGCAGCGGGTGGCGCTCCTCCTTGTACTGGTACTGTCGCATCATCCCCTCTCGTCGTGCTCGGCGAGCCACGCTCGCACGTCCACCTGCCGCCGGACCACCGGCTCGCACATCCACGGCTCGTACTCGGCCAGCACCACCGCGTGGTAGGCCGCCTCGGCCGCCAGCATCGCAGGAGTCGGCTCCGTCCACCCTCCGTCCGGGTCGCCGTACTCCTCGTCGATGCACTCCAGCGTCCGCTCCAGCGTGTCTCCGGGGCGCATCATCAACTGCACCCGAGCGAACCCCACCACCTCAATCTCGTCCGGCAGGTTGTCCGCCCACTTGCCGCCAGGAAGCGCAAACTCCTCCAGGTAGTAGTCGATGGCCTCCTCCATCGTCTCGTGCGTCAGCTCCGTCTCGTGGCCGCCGACAGACCAGTACACGACCTCACGGCCGGTGGGATCGCCTTGTGTCTCGCGCCATGCGGTCATATGGCCTCCTTATTGCCAGTGCCATTCGCCAGCGATCTGCTCCGCCGTCTCGTCTAGCACCTTCGCCCGCTCCTCCCAGCGTTCCGCATTGGGTCGATTCTGCATCGAGTCCGCCAGCGCGTTGCTGGCCATGTTGCGGCAATCGGTCGCCTTGCGCCGTAGGAACGCCAGGATGCCATCGCGCTCTCCCATCACAATCTCACGGGTCATCTTGTCGTCCATCAATCGTTCTCCTTCCCGGCGAGGGCGGCGCGGAACATCTCCAGCTGTTCCTTCGCTTCGTAGCAGACTCCGGCCTCTTCGAACTGATCGAGGTATTCCGCGAATGCCTCCGCGCTTTCTGCTCGCGCTGCGTCCAGGTCGCGCTCTAGCCCCTTCACGAGGCAGCAGGACTCGTTGTGCGCGGACCCCGCTGCGTGGGAACAGGCGAGCGAACGCAGCCGCTCGTTCTCGACCAACAAGCATACACCGCAGTGCAGCTCGTCCTCCCCCGGCGCCGAAAAGAGGTACGCCTCCCCGTGGGTGCACGATCCGACGCTCACGGCTCCACCTTCACCACCACCAGCCCCACCTCGGTGGCCCACCGCTCCGCATCGGCCCGCGTCAGGAACGCGTTGAACCAGAACTCGCGGTCCACCATCGCCTCGATGGCCCACATCCACTCGCCGTTCTCGTCGTTGCGGCGGATGGCCACCTCGCGGGACTGGGCCAGCAGCACCTTGGCCCTCCCCCGCTCGATGGGGTTCGCAAACAGCTCCAGCGCCTTGTCACGGTCGTCCATCCCTGCCTCCCTTCGCGCACACGTGTGCGCTCTCACTCGCCATGCAGCAGGCGCTGCAGGTGGGCCCAGTCGGTCTGGAAGCCCGCGGCGCCGGGGTGGCCCCCGCCCGTGCCGTAGGGCCCCGCAGCCCCGAGCTGCTTCGCCAGCGCGCCCAGGTCCGGCACGTCCCGGCCCTGGGGCCGGTACATGCTCACGGAGATCTGCCCCGAGGCCACGACACTCCACGCCACGAACAGGTCCACCTCGGCCGACCGGGGGTCGCGCTCGAACGGCGTCGAATTGAGCCCCGGCGCGTTCACCACCAGGGCGCGGTAGCCCGCGAACGGCCCCACCGCGGCGCCGGCCTGCATCCTGTCATCCTCCACCCGCTGCTGGTAGCGCATCAGGATGGCGCCGTACTCATGTGCGTCCTGGACCACGGCGCGGTCGCCATCTTGGCAGAACACCTGCTGCCAGAAACCATGGTTCGTCGCGGGGTCGCTGTCGATGGCGCGCAGGTACAGTTGCAGGGGCCGCACAAGCCGATCCCAGGCCGGGTGGTCGCGCCGGAACACGTCCCAGGCCGCCACCAACTCGATGACCTCCGGCAACTGCCGTTCGTGGAAGCACCAGTTCCACGTCAGCTCGCAGGCGGCACGACCCTCCTCGCGCACGCCCTGCACCCCCAGCAGCAGGGGCTCCTCCGCCTCGGCTACCAGGGACGTGCGGTGGTGGTCGATCCAGGTGAGGTGCGCCTCCTGGAGCCGACAGTGCTCCACGAAGGCCCGCATCCGGGCCACGGGCTGCAGCATGAAGTCGAGCAGGTACACGCGGTCGTACTGCTGGATCACCGCATCGTCCCACGCCATGCCGTAGTCGATGGGGTGAAAGATCAACTCCGCGCCCGGCCGCTCGCGCCGCAGGTGCTCCTGCACGATGCCCGCGCTGGCGTGCCCGTCCGCGTCCATGTGGTAGATCAGGTGTATCTGCATCGCGTCCCTCCCGGTGGATGCCCCGATCCTGCCACATCCGGTGGCGTTTGTCAACGGGGATCCTGATCCGGCTGTAGCTGTGCCGATGACGAGGAGACGATCATGGAAGCGAAGCTGGACGCCTGGCGCACGTGGCGGTGCAGGTGAAGCACCGACGAATTCATGTAGCCGTTCACATACTGCTGCGGCACGGTTGCCTGCAAGCATGCGATAGCCCCCTCCAGCACGCGAATCATCTTCCTGCGCTGAACATCGGCCTCCTCCAAGCTCGGAATCTTGACCTTCTTTTTCGCCTTGGCCACCTTCTTCGCTCCGCTCTTCTTCTTCGCGCCGTCCTTTTCCATCGCCACGTCCTTCTTCATCGCGCACTTCCTTCCCGTGCTACATCGTAGCAGCGCACCCTCCATGCCTCGCCATATTAACGCGAACGTGGCCGTTTGTCAACGGGGATTGTTCACTTTTTGGGGGCGGCCACGAGGCGCTCGTTCACCACCACGCGCATGCCACGTCGCGCCAGGATCTGCCGCAGCTGGGGCTCGTGCTTGCGGCAGCACCCCAGGGAGCCCCCGCTGGCGCCGTGGAACGTGACGCCGAACACGGCCGGTTGGCCGCAGATGAAGCAGTAGGTGGCCAGGTGTGGCCGGGGCCCGCGGTAGCGCGGGAAGGCCCGGCCCGCCGCCGGCCCCCCGCAGTCCGCCACGGCGCAGGCGCAGGGGCGGCCCGCTGCCTGCTCCCGGGCCTCCCAGTAGTGGGTGCACCAGGCGCACACGGCGCTCAGCCCCGTCTCGATCTCGCGCTGGGCCAGGGCCTCCGTGAGGGCGCCCAGGCCGGTGCCCGCGTCGATCACGGGGCGCACACGTGTTCGCTCCTCGGTCATCGCGCCCCCCTCCCTAGTTGCTGCGCCAGATCCCCAATACGTCATCTACCGCGCGCGACGGCTGCGCCAACACGTCTTCCGGCATCCACCCAGCAAGACGCATGCCTTCCCATGCGCTCTGAATGAGTTCCTTATCGGATACGTCCCCGGGATCGCCCATGTTCCACGCTCGGATCTCCTTCTTCATGCGCTTCACGTACGGCTTCAGCGCCGCGAACACCTCGTTGGGCACCACCTTCTCCCGCGAGATCGCCTCGAACACCGCTTTCATCGTCGTCATCGTGCTCACCCCTTGGGCCGCGGCCCGTACTCGCGCACCACCGGCATCCGGCCCGGGCAGATCACGCGCACCCTGGCCCAGTTGCCCTCCCGCTCCAGCGGCACCACCCGGCAGCCCGGGTTGCGCTGCTCCGCGTGCTGGATGATGGCCGGCGTGCAAGCCCCGGCCAGCAGCGCGGCCAGCACCAATGCCGCGGCGCGGATCACAGCCCGAGTTCCTTCTCGGCGGCCGCCTGGGCCTTCTCCAGCGAGGAGAAGCGCCCGATCACCTGCGTCTGCCCGCGCACCCCCGGGACCGCCGTCTCGGCCCGGAACTTGTCGCGCGCCTCGTCGTCGTCCCACCACGTGATCCAGGCGACATCGGAGTACTTGCTGCTCAGGGTAGCCTTGTTGGCCTGCCTGGGATCATCCCCCTTTCCCCGGAGATCGGAGCGCCAGCTGTACTCCGCCTTCCGCTTGGCCGCGCGCTCGGCATCCATGCGATCCCGGGCCGCAGCGCTGGCCCCACCGCCCATACCACGGAACCGCGCCGCCTCGAACAGGTCGGCCATCCGTACCGTCGCCATGGTCCTACTCCTTCTTGCTCGCGCGCACACGTGTGCGCCTCAGTCATACGTGCTGTACGAGTGGTAGTCCAGCCCCGCGTCGGCCATGGCCCGCGCCAGCTCGTGGTAGGACCACCGGCGGATCTGCGCCTCGTGCTCCTGCACCCACGCATAGAAGTTGGCGATGGCCGTCCTCTTCGCCCCGTGCACGGGCGGGATGTGGTTGGTGGTGTCCTCCAGCCCCTTCGCCCGCTGGCGCACCGAGAAGTCCTTCGCCGAGGCTTCCAGCTCGAACGTGGGCGTAACGATCTTCACCTTGGCCCCAGGCGCCCCCGCTGGGGCCTCCACGTCCACCCCGCGAAGCCGCGTCTCCTCCACCGCCACAGCGTGCGCACCATAGGAGCCGCCCAGCTTCGTCGCCTCCTGCACCGCGTCCTTGGCCGCGCGTAGCGCCTGCGCGTAGGTGCGCGCCGTAGCGATGGCTCCCAGCGCCTTCTCCAAGAGGCTGGCCACGGGCAACGAGAAGTCCCAGTCGAGGTTGTACAGCGCGAACTCGTCCACCTGCTTCCCGCGCTTCCCCGCGTTCGTCAAGTCGGTCACGCGCAGGGCGCTCGTGTACCGGTGCAGGCGCAACCCCTCCCGCTCGACCGTCTTCCCCAGCGGGACACCCGCGTTGCCCAGCGGGCGCTTCTTGGCCGACGGGCCTCCCTGGGGTGGCTCCGCGCTGGCCGAGGAGATCGTGGAACGCGCGGGCTGCTCGTCCCCACCCTGTCCCCCGGGGATCACCTGGAGCTTGACCCCGGTGCGCGTCACCGCCTCCAACCGTTCCAAGAGCGCCCGCATGGTCCCCCCCATAGATTCTAGCATGTCCTTCATCGCGTCCTCCAGCGGCGAACACGTGTGCGCCGATCAATCTCAGCTAGTCCAGATCCTTGTCGTAGTCGATGGATCGCCCGTCGATCTCCGCCATGAGGCGGTACGCCAGCGTCAGCGGCCCCACGCTGCCACCTGGGTGCGCGTTGGACCAGAAGGGCACGCTGTCCCCGACCGGCGCCACGACAGATATGTTGATCTCGCCGCCGTTGTCCGTCAGCTCGTAGGACTTGCTGCCATAGCTCACGACAACGGATTTGCGCGCCTTGCTGACCCCGACAAGGCGCGCCCCCATGGCCCGCGCTACCGTTGCCCAGTCGTATTCGATCATGGGTCCGTGCTGCCCCGGACGATCCTTCTTCCCCTCGTGAAGTTGCTCCATCGAGCGCAAAAGATGATCCATTTTACTCTCCTCGAAATTCTCTCCGCTCACCACTTCCAGCGGAACCTCGGCATCAACCGGAATCGACTCGTGCTCGCCGCGCCGCTTGGGCGGGTACACCAACGTGCCAGACAGTTGCACCAACGTGGGATTGCCAAAGGTGCTCGACGAGACCCTGGTGGGCTTCTTCGCAATGCGCATCACCCACGTAACCTTCTCGCCGCGCACCACGACGCAGGTTCCCTGTTCCGCACGCCTCGGAAGAACCTTGCGCATCACCTTGAATTTATTATCCATCATCCGACCTTTCTTTCCGGGACAAACTGCGACCGGCGCTTCAGCAGCAGCTTCCAGCCCACCACGCTGGCGGTGTCCAGCACGTTGCCGGAGGACCCGGCGTTCACCACGTCCCACCACAGGCCGAACACGTAGGTCACGTCGCCCTCTTTGGGTACGCGCGCGGCGAACGACCGGCCGGCCACGGCGGCCTCCCAGTGCAGCACCGCCACGTACAGGGTGGCGTCGTACTCGACCTGCTTGCCCTCGGCCCGGGCGCTGGGCTGGCGCTGGTCCGCCTCCTGGTACTCGATGGCGCACTGGAACGTGAGCGGGGCCTCCCCCCCGGCCACGTCGGGCGAGAAGTTCCAGCTGGTGGGATGGTGCTGCGGCGTGCCCCGGGGGTCCATGCCGCCGTACAGCGGGTCGTTGTCCGGCTCGCCGTACAGCGGGTCCACGTGCTTGCCCCGGTTCAGGGAGTAGTACTCGCAGGTGGGGCCGACCAGCGCGATGCGCTCCGCCTCCAACTGCTTGAAGTACGCGATCTCCGTGGGGCAGCTGCCGTAGACTAGGGCCATGGGTTTACCGATCCTCGACCTTCGACACCTTGAACCGCTTGTCCTTCTTTAACTCGTCCACGCCGCCCGACCGCATGTCGATGAGGAGGGTGTCCCCCGATCCGCCCACGTTGCCGTAGCGCTCCGCCTCGGACCACGCCTCGTCCCGGGTCATCCCCACGGGCTCCACCGTGACCTGCACGGGGTAGAAGTCAGCCACCTTCACCGTGTCCGCCTTGCGCCCCTTCCGCAGCGCCTCGAAGTTGCGCTCCAGCTTCTTCGCCCAGGGGTAGGACGCGCCCCCGTAGCGCTTCGACCAGTTCTCGACGCCACGCGAGATAAGATCCTGGGCAATCCATCGCTCCATCTGCACCGGGCGCTTGTAGTCCGGCCCCTGCACGTACTCGATGCGATCCTTGCCCACCTTCGTCACGATGATGTGAGTCGGTGACGAGGAAGCACCAAGGAAGTACTCGGTGTTCGGTTGCAGCTCGATGGTGTTCTTTGGTTGCTCGATGCCACGGTCGCCGATCACCCCGCGCATCTCGTCCATGGCATTCCCCAGTTGCTCGCTCAAGTGTCGTAGCCGTCCCATGTGTGCCGATCCTTTCTACTTGCTTCCGACGGGAACACCCGCCTTTTTCAATGCTGCCAGGATATCGCTGGCCACCACCTTCGCATCCCCAGCCTTCACCGTGTCATAGGACTTGCGCAGGTGAAGACCACCGGCAGACCGCGCACCATAGACGTGAAACAGCGCCATGTGCTCGTCCCTGCTGTTCGAGGAACTGACCATGAGCGACGCCCGATCTGGCCCGCTGCCCTGCAACATGAAGCTGTCGCTTTCATCTTCCCCACGCGGAGCCCCCTTCATCGTACCAGCTCGATGCCCGTCGATATCGAACTTCCACCCGTCCAGTTGGCGCTCCAAGATCCCCTGGATCGCGGTCAGGAAGACGAACGACTTGCTGGCCTCGTTCTTCGGCTGCCTCCGTACCGCCTCTTCGATGCTGTCAAGAAGTGCACGCATTGTTCTTCCTCTACATCCCGTAGTTGGATGTGCGCTCATATGGTTATCGATCCCCCACCTGCACCGGCTGTCCGTCGCGGACGCGCACGGTGGTGCCTCCCATCTTCTTGATCTCGGCGTACGTGTCGCCGGTGTAGCGCCCCCGCGTGTATGGGTACTCCGTCTCCTTGCCACGGAAGCCCATCAGGCCATCGCGGCTGCCATACATGCTGCGCTGCCGCGCGATCAGCTCGTCGATCCCGTCCGGCGTGCGCCCCCGCGTGTGCACGTAGATCGCGCCCTTCGCCGGGACCTCCCCGAAGTAGCCCCGCACGAGCGACCACACGACGTACTCGATCCGGTCGCCGTCCTGCTTGTAGGTGATGTTCGGCGGCGCCGTCTGCACAGACCCGCTGACCGCCTCGCCCATGTTATAGGCGCGCTCATCATCCTTTGCTGCTTGGAACTCGCGGGCCGCCTGTTCGGCCGCCTTGCCCGCCAAGGTGGACCGGTCGTGGGGGTAGTAGAACACGCGGTCCCCCTTCTTGAAGGGCGTCCCCTGCGCATCCTTGCCCGCGTACTTTGCCGTGATCCAGTAGGGATCGCGCCCGCGACCAGAACGGCTCCCAAACCCCTCTTCCATCTCTCCAAGGATATCGCTCATGCTGCCCAGATCACTTGGCGCGTCCTCCTGCGTAGAGAGCACATCCACCGCCCCCATGCGATCACAGGCCGGGCAGCGCACGACAGGATTCCCATCCTCGTCCATGTCCGTGTCGCGCCCGATGCGCACCTGAAAATGGTGGCCACAGTCTGGCTCCATGCAGCGCACGCGAGCGCGGAAGGCACGCTTTGCCCGCTTCTGACTCTTGTCCTCATCCAATGCTATATCGGCCGCGGCCTGGTGCTGCGCCAGCGTCAGCGCCTCGGCGTCGTCCGTGGGGTAGCGGCCCTCCCGCATGCCATACAGGGCCTGGCACTCCCAGATGGTGCGCCAGTCCTCATGGTTGAACACGTCCTCGTGCTTCTTGCGGCCCGGCATGGGCGTCGTGCCCTCGCGGCTTTTCGCCTTGGCGAAGGTCTTGGTGAGGTAGCCCCCCTGCCCCTGCTTGCCGTCCCAGCACCGGATGTCCTTGCCCGCGCCCCGCGCCTCGCGCCCACAGGGCCGCTTGGTGCCCGCGAAGTGCAGCTTGGCGCCCTTCTTGGTGGCCTTCAGGCGCCGCTGGCGGCCATCGGACCACGACCCGCCATCGCTGAGCCCCTCGCGGCTGGTGAACACGCCGCGCGTGTCGTGGTAGGGGTTGAAGTCCACGCCCCGCTCCGCGCGCGGCTCCGCGCTGCCCCGGGGGGACGGCTTCCGGGGCTTCCGCTTGGCCAGCGCTGCGGCCGGCCGCTTGGCCAGCGCCTTGGCCCGCTCGTCCAGCACCACGCCCACGTCCTCGGCCAGCGCCTCGAACGCCTCCTCGTCCTCGGGCTCCAGCTGGTCGTAGTAGGCCAGCATGGCCATCTGGATCACGTCCGGCTTCAGGACCAGCACCAATGGCGTGAAGTGCACGCTGTACTGGTGCGCCTGGTCGTCCATGACCAGCGCCACCTCGCCCGGCACCACCAGCCCCGTCTCCAGCACGAAGTCGTACAGATCCTGGGCGTCCAGGGGGTTGTCGAAGGCGAACACCAACTCCGCGTCGGACTGCTTGCCCTGCCACGGGCGCAGGTCCCGGCGGTCCTGCATGCGCACCTGCGGCACGTGCTCGATGCTGCCGATCTCGCCGTCCTCCTGGATGGCCCGCTGGGCCGCCGCCCGCATGCGATCGGCCCGCACCTCAGCGGCATCGGTGAACCCCAGCAGCCGCCGCTCCTCCGGCGTCGCGATCTCCTCCAGCAGCTTGGCCCCCTCGCGCAGCTCCCCGAGATGCTCCAACATTTCGTCCCGCTCCTATCCCGTCAGAAACCCGACGGGCATCTGGATCTGGCGGATCTTCTCCGTCAGCTCCTGCTCCTTGGCCTCGGCATTGGCGTACATGCCGTCGCCATCCATGCCGAACGACCCGGTGGCCGACGGCTTGTCGCTGTACTTGGTGCGGATCATGGCCAGGATCTTCATGGCCTGCACCAGGGCGTACTCCCGGAACAGCCACGTCTCCGTATTGCTGAGGCGCCGCATGTCAACCTCGGTGGACAGGTAGACGACGCCCACGCGCTGGCCCCCGTCGGGGGGCGGCGCCAGGAGGAGCAGGCGCCGGGCCCGGTCCCACTCCCAGTCCAGGTCGGAGCTGACCACGCGCTTGCCCAGCTCGCGGTACTGCATCAGCTGCACGATGGTGGAGTAGCCGCCGTAGCCCGTGTAGACCCAGGTGTAGGGGTTGACCTCCACGTCGGCCCAGGAGAACAGCCGCGTCAGGTCGTCGCTCACCGGGTAGGTGACGTCCACCACGCAGTCGATGTCGCTGGCGATGTCCGCTTCCGCGATCTCGCTCGTGCCCGTGGTGGTCAGGAACACCATCTTGGGCTGGCCCACCCAGGCCCGCCAGAAATCCTTCGCCGTCAGAATGGCCACGTCCAGCTGCTCGTCCGTCAGCTCCACGCAGATCACCCCGTCGCCCAAGCGACGCTTGATCCACACCCGCAGCTCGGTATCGGTCAGGGCAGGCTGCATCTAGTTGCCCCACAGGCTCCGCTTGAGCGCCTTCAGCACGATGCCACACTCCCACTCGATGTCCTGCACGAGATCCTGCGCATCCTGTGCCTCCACGGGGCCACGCCCGAACGCTTCCGTCATCGCCCGGATGGCCGCCTCTACCTTGGCGAGACGCTCGCGTGGGAACGGTTCGCTGCGCCGACGATCGCGTTCCGTGCTGTCAATGGGAGGCGGCTTCTTCGCCTCCAGCAGCTCCAGCAGCTCCCGCATCGTTTCCATGCTACCTCTACTTCTCCGCCGCCGTCTTCTTCCAGTCCCGCGCGGGCTTGCCGGTCAGGATCTTGTAGATGGCGTTCTGGGAGCGCTGCACCAGGCTGTGCAGCTGGGCCTCGCTCACGTTGGAGCGCCGCAGCGCGCTCATCAGCGCCTGGCCCGCCTGGGCCAGCACGTAGTTCATCTGGTCGCCGTCCAGCCGCTGCACGGTGACCACGGCCTTCTTGATGTCGTCGGGCAGCGCGTTCACGTCCACGCTGCTCGTGTCGTCGGCCACGGCCGCCTGCTCATCCGGCGTGGGCTCCTCAGCCGGCGCCTCCGCCCCCGCGTCCACGGGCTCCGCGGTGTTGCCCGCCGCCTCCGCGTCGTCCCCCTGCTCGCCCAGCGCCCGGAGCCGCGCGCGCACGCGCACGTCCGGGTGCGCGTCCACCAGCAGGTCCGGCGCCTCCTCGGGCAGCTCGGGATCCTCCGGCAGGAACAGGTAGAAGTCGCCGTGGTAGAAGTGGGAGACCGTGCCCTCCTCGCGCAGCGTCACGCCGAACGGCGTGGCCGCGCACACCTCCCCGCGCGCCACCCGCGCGCCCATGCGCGTGCACACCTCCACCACCTCGCCGATGCCCAGGGTGCCGTGGGGCACCGCTGCGTCCAGCCTCCGCTGCGCCTCCGCCAGCATCTCCCTACCTCCGCCCGCGGCGCTTCTCCGCCTTGGGCTCCCGGGCAGCAGACGGCGCTGGCTCCGGCTCCGGTTCCGGCTCTGGATCGGGATCCGGCTCGGGCGGCAGCACCACCGCGCGCGGCGGCGGCTCGGGTGGGGCCTCCTCCCGCACCACCTCCACCACCGCCGGCACGGGCAGGGGCTGGATCATCTGCGGCGCCGCCGGGGGCGCGGGGGGCGGCCCGGGGGGCGCCGGGGCCTCCCCCTCCTCCCGGATGCGGATCAGCACGCCCTCCGCCACCCAGTCCCCGAAGTCCAGGTCCGACTCCACGGCCACGCCCCGCTCGAACACCACCGTCTCCGCGCAACGCAGCGGGTCCTGCCCCTCGCGCGGGATCTCCCGGATCCCGTCGATGGGCAGCCGCGTGTAGCCGCGCGCCAGCATGTACTTGGTCATTTGGGCTGCTCCTTGCAGCGGGCGCCCTCCATGGCACCCGCGATTCGACAGCCCCCACTCTACCCGGATTGCACAGATAGGTCAAAGGGTCAGACGAGAACGGGAGCCTCCGCGCTTGGATTCGCCTTCCAGCACGCCGCCATGATCTCCTCGCGGCGCCGCTCCTGCGCATCGATCATGGACCGGAAGGCGTCCTCCTCGCGCATGCGCCCTTCCCCGCCCGCCGCCTTGCCTACCATCCATTGGCCCATGTCGTCGAACCGCGCATTGCGCCGCAGCATCCCGCTCCCCGTCTGCCCATGCCAGAAGCGGTATGGCGCCGCGTACCGGAAAATACCCCGCCGATCATCGCGCGCGAAGTATGCTTCCTCCGGATCGTAGCTGCAATCGCCCAGCAGGAAGAACGCCCCCCACACGAACGACACAGCCGGCCGCAGGCAGATGTCCCGCACCATCGTGTCGAAGAAGCGCGCCATGCCCCACTCGTCCAGGGCGGCCCGGGTCGTCCGCCGGATCTCGCCCAGGTACGCCTCATCCAGGGCGAACCTCAACCCGTCCATCCACGCCGTCCACGCCTCGTCCAGCGCCGGCACCCACGGCAGGTCCAAGTCCGGGTGGTACTGCCGACACCACGCCTCGTGCCGCTCGCGCAGCCGCGCGTCCCGCGCAGCCCAGTCCAGCCGGTACACCGGGCGCCCCTCCAGGCGCCCCGCCCCCGCCTCCCCGTCCCGCACCAATTCAGGAAACAATAGAGATCCGCGCATCGTCTTGAACATGGTGGCCTCCACCGTGGTTGTAGCTGCGGGCCCGTCCCGCAGCGATCCAGATCGTGTTAGGGGATACCACGCTACGCGCGGTTTGTCGATTTAAAAAGGGGCCCCCGGGGTGCTTGGCTCCGCCTCCACATTCCCGGCTGGCCCCACGCTGGATCGGCGTGCCCGCGGCGTCATGCGCTCATCGTCGAACGCGGGCCTCAAGGGCCTCTACTCCCGACAGAAGGAGTGCGATCAACTTAGCGGGCACGCCCATCCAACGCTCATGATTCTACCGCTTCGCGGGATGTTTGTCAACAGAAAAATGCGCCCCCGCGCGTCGGCGAACACGTGTGCGCTGGGTCATGGCTCCTCCTCTCCCGCCGCCTTCTTAGCGTGGCACCCCCGGAAGTGGTTGCAGTTCGCGCACACGACGCTTCCCGGGAACCCGAGTGGTACGAAGTGGTCGCAGATGGGACTCTCACCCACCGAGTAGGCGCATAATGGATCGCAGACCGCGTCCTGCGCTGTGGGCCAGCCCATGGAAGAGGAGGCATTCACCGCCTCCTGCGTCCCTGGAAGATCGGGCGCGTCCGGAACATCCTTCACCGGCGGTAAACCCAGCGCGGCGTGGTCCAAGGCCTCCATGCTCACCGGGCCGACCGCGTCCTCCAACGGGCCGCCCTTGTAACTCGCAGACTGGTGGTACAACACCAACGCGCCCGTCTCGTCCACCTCCAAGGTGATGAGGTGGTGGTAGCCGTCCGGCGCCGGGTACCGCACCGCCACGCGATTGCCGCGCCAGAATCCCTCGATCTCGATCACGTGCCCGTCCCCGCTCCAGTCGATGCGCATCTAGCCCCCCTGCTTCGCGCGCCCCGCGGCATTGCGCCGCACCTGGTCGAGCACGTCGCAAAGCGCCACGCCCCTGGCACGCCCCGCGATCCGCCACAGCGTGCCGATCCCCACGGGCGCATCCGCATCATCCGGGGACATCCTCATCCGGTCCTCCAGCGCCCGCAGGATGTCGGCGGCCGCCCGGATGCCGTTGTCCGCATAGCGGTTCGGCCACCGACTGGACGACTTCTTCACCCCCTGCATGAACGCCAGCGCCCACACCATCTGCTCCATGGCCGCGGGCAACTTGATCGCAGGATCATCACCCTCCGAGGCTGCCGCCGGCGGCCCGGCATCCACTGGCGCCCCCTCCTCGGCCGTCGGATCCGCGGCCAGCATCGCCTCTTCCGCCTCCAGCGCGGCCACCCCCGCCCGCAGGCACGCCCGGCAGAAGTGCTCGTTCGACAGGAGCGGGAACACTATCACCGCCTCCGCCTCTTGCCCGCAGGCGTCGCAGGTGTAGCGCGGCAGGCCGCCGCCAAGTGCGGCCCCGCGTGCATCAGCAGCTCCCCCGGCACCCGCACCTCGTACCCCGCCACCGTCCCCGTCATCCGCGCGTAGTTCTCTTCCATGACCGTCCTCCTGCGTTACGCGGCTCCCGCCGCGCAGCCTCCCGTCAACCCCGCTACAGTACCACGCCCCTCCGCATTTGTCAACAGTAGAAAGGAAAAAAGCGCACACGTGTGCGCCGCCCCGATCAGCCGTCCGCGCCCACCACCTCCCCGGGGGGAGCCGCCTCCCGCCGGAACACCGCGTAGAGCTGGCCGCCATCGGCTGTGGTACCCGCGTCCTCCAGGTGGTAGTCCGCGCCCGCCTCCAGCACCCGCTCGATCTCCCAGCGCCGGAACAACCCGGGGACCCGCATGAACTCGTCCTCGTCGTCGTCCTCCTCCTCCTCTGGATCCAGATCGGGCTCCCCTCCCTCCCCTGGCCGGGCCTGCGGCAACGGCCCCGCCCTCCCATCCACCAACCGCAGGAGGGCGACGATCGCCGGGTGCGGCCGCACCCCCGGGGCCGCCTTCAGCTTCGCAATGATCGCCGCTAGCGTAGACTCGCCGCGCTCCTCCTGCCACCACACCTGTTCGAGCCCCGCGGCGACCTGCCGGACCGTCGCGTCGTCGGTGCCCCGCACGGCGAACACGCCGCCCAGAACCAGCACCACCTCCTCGAACAACTCCGCGCGCGCATCCCTCTTCCCGTCATCCCGTCGCATCTTCCGCTCCTCTCGTTGTGGGCCTGCTCGGCCGTTCGAAGGGGAAACGCGGGTTCGGCACGCAACCTGGGACAACAGCACCTTCTTTTTTCGCACCACACAATCCGCTCGCGTTTGTCAACAGCAAAAAACCAGCCCCCATTCGCAGCATTGGTGCCTCCCACGGGCGCCCTCGCCAACGTTTTTGGAGCGGAGCGCACCAAGGGGGGTGCTGGGGTCGTGGGGGGGGATTGGTGCGTGGGGATGGCACGGGTCACCGCAGGGTGTAGGCGGCGAAGGGGCAGCGGCGTGCGGTGTCTGGTATCAGGGTGGCTGGGACGTCCTCCAGGAACATCCATCCTTGGTCTGTGGTGGCCTGGGGGAAGTTGGCGACGCGGATGGCGTCGCACTGCTTCGAGTAGGCGACGATGAGGGCGCGGTGGTAGCCGGTTCGCTTGTGCCAGACGTCCATGGTGAGGGGCAGGTTGGGGTGGTGCGCGAGATTTCGCAGGTCGGTCCAGTGGGTGAAGGCCGGGTGGGGGGCGCGGCGGATCTGGAGATCTCGCTCTGCGCGGACGACCTGGATGGCGGCTCCGTCGCGTGCGTGGATGAGGTCCACCAGGCGCTCGTACTCGGGGTCGCCCAGGTGGCAGTGGATGCAGCCGGTCAGGACGTAGTAGGCGTTCAGGGCGGCGACCAGTTGGCACTCGCTGTAGAGCTGGCGGTTGATGAGGTGGCGCCACTTCATGGGGCGCCGGCGTCCGGGGTGGCGGCGCAGGGGGGGCACGGGGGGCAGGCCTGTGCCTGGGCGCGGCGCTCGGCGCTCTCCAGGCAGCGCACGAACATGCGCTCGGCGCGGGGGGCCTCCTCGCTGGACCAGGGCACGACGCGGTCCACGGCCAGGCCGCAGGCGTAGCCTGGGTCGGTGATCTGGGGGGCGAAGTTGTCACAGGCCGCGCTGGCAAGACAAGCCAGCATGGCGATCAGCAAGGGGCGCATGCGTTCCTCCTTGGCGCTAGGCCCCACAGGTGGGGCACTTCTTGATGAGGGCGCTGAAGGAGATGGGGGCATCGACAACGGGTAGCAAGGGTGCGTCCTCCCCGCAGCCCTCCCGTATCATCGGCTCGACCTGCAAGCACCCATCCGTCCTCACGCTGATGCGGATGGCGTGCTCGCCGTCGTCTCCCACGACGGTCAGCGGTTCCTCGGGTTCGAGGGCGCTCACCGTCATCTCGCCGGCGTAGTTCCACTGTGGCATGTGATCCTCCTTGGTGCGGGCGCCCCCGGGGGGCGCACACGTGTTCGCTTGGGGGGCTCCTTCCGGCCCCCACCATGGCACAAGCGGATCGCGTTTGTCAACGAGAATCAGATGTGATCAACGCCGGGGGAAAACCGAGCGTATGGAATGCCAGCGGTGGCCAGCAGCTTCAGTCCATCCTGGTCGCGGTATGCCTCGCCGTACCAGACGCGCTGCACGCCCCCCAGGTTGATCAGCCGCTTGGCGCACATCGGGCAGGGCATGTGCGTGACGAAGACGATCTTCTTCTCGTAGCGCGGCGCGTCGCAGTTGATGACCGCGTTCTCCTCAGAATGCAGGCAACCACAGACGCCAGACTCGTCACGATCGCAGGTGTTGGGCAGGCCGCTGGCGTTGCCGTTGTAGCCCACGGCCAGCACCTTGCGGAAGTCGGTGGAGGTGATCACGGTGCCCACCTGCAGCCGCCGACAGGTCGAGCGCCGCGCGATCTCCCGGGCCAGGGCCATGTAGACCGCCTCGAAGGAGGGGCGCGCGTCGGGATCTGGCGAGCGATAGGTGCCCACGCTTACCCCCAGCGCCACCACGGTGCCCTCCCGCAGCCGGGTGCCCGCGCTGTCGTACACGGGCGCGATGCCCACCTCCATGTGCACCTCCGCGTCCCCGCGGTCGACCTCCGCCGAGATCTCGGCGCCATAGCGCGCCAGCAGGGCCTCCAGGTCGGCCCGGAATTGCACCTCGATGGGCTGTTGCACGGTCATGGGGTCCACCTCCTGGGCGGCGTCGCGCCCGGCAACGAGAGCTGGTCCTGCACGGGCGCGGGGGCGCGCTCGGGCTGGGGCGCGGCCACGGGGCGGCCCCGAGGGGGCAGGGGGGCAGCAGCGGGGCCGGGGGGCGCCGCTGCCGCCACCGGGGGGGGCACCGTGGGGCGGGCCGTCGGCGGGGGCACGCTGGCCCCTGCGGGGCGCCACAGGCCCGCGGCCTCGTAGGCCATCTCCAGGAAGCTCCAGATCTGTGCCTGGGCCGGCGCGTAGCCGAACTTGGCCTGCCGCGAACGCGTGCGGCGCTCGAACTCGCCCTGGGTCGCCTGCTGGCCCGGGGTCATCGTCGTCATGCCGCCCCCGTGGGCAGCAGCCCCTCGGCCGCGACCAGCCGTGCGTAGGCCTCCCGGGCATGGTCGGGACCCCGCGTATCCATGCAGCGCACGATCCCTATGGAGAGGACCCCTATCTCCATGGGGCACCCTCGGCACTCCCACCCGCGACAGGGTAACGCGAACTGCTTGTGCAGGAATGGATTCCGCACCGGCTTCAGCGGGTGGGCCCGGGCCGCGATCAGCAGGGCCAGCTTGCCCCGGGCGCCGTAGGCCGAGACCAGCGCCGCCCGATCCTCGTCGCCCAGGCGCGCCAGCTTCGCCCAGGTCCAGGGCTGGGGATCATCCAGGTTCAGCGTCATCGGGGATCCTCCTCCGGCAGGTAGCCGAGCTTGGCCGTCATCGCGACGTAGACCGGAAGGGCTCGGTTTTCACAACCGAAAATATTGCGGATCATCGAATTGTGCATATACAATCGATGAGCAGACATCGGGCATCTTGCGCATGGCCAACAACACGGGATGGCCGTAAACGGCGCTCCGTGCATCATCCAAGCCGCCATGATTGCCGCCTTCCCCCTGTAGCCGTAGTTGCTGACGAACTGCTTCAGTTTCTCATCGCGCAGCTTCGCGATCTGCTTCCAGGTCCAGGGCTTTGTGTCGGTCAGGTCGATCGTGGGCATCGGGCACCTCCTCCGCGCACACGTGTTCGCATCCACGGCCTGCATTTTACCGCTCTCCGTGCGCTTTGTCAACGATGACCGCCTCCGCGTGCGCCGCCAGCTCCGCCGCCTGCGCGTCCAGCTCCGCCTCGTACCGCGCCGCGCAGGCCGGGCAGATGCCGTCGGTCACCTCGACCACGCGGCGGTCCAGGGGCGCCACGGGCATCCCCCAGGTGGTCCCCGACCGGACCCGGCCACACCAGGCGCAGCGGTGGATCATCAAGTACCTCCTGCTAAGCAGGCGGTTTGTGAGTGAACCATGCAGAACACGGCTCCCCACGATAGGCTGCTTGACACACAGCCCATCCGCTCCGGTCGTGCCGAAGCGGTACGGAAGGCGGCAAGTCCAAATGCCATAGAGGTCTTGGAGACCGTTGGCAGCTTGATCGCCTTCATGTCACAATACCAAATCCATTCGCCAAAATCAACCTTACTGGCGATTCCCCTGTCGGCCAAACCCGACAGTCCACTCACCTTCATGGCGCCCCCCGGGTGGCCGTCCAGACCGTCGGGCACCAGATCGGGTCGGTGACGACGGCCTTGGTTCTCTCGCGCCACGCCTTGAACGCGGCCAGCACCGGCTCGTGCCGGCACCCCGCACAAGCCTCCCGGCCGCAGAACGCCGACGTGCAGCAGCTCGGGTACACCCGCGTGCGATCCTCCCGCGGCAGCGAACACGTGTGCGCGGTCATGCTCAGTCCTCCTCTCACGAGCACACCGCAGCATCCAGCGGCGCATCCGACGCGTCGGTGTAGAGACACACAGTCGCACCAGCCATCGACCACATGATCGCGGCGTGGATCGGCGCGGCAGACGATATCATCTCGGCAATCAGCGGGAGATCTTCGGACGCCGCCGCGAAATCTGCCGTGGCGAACGATCGGTGTTTGCCTGGTTCATCAGGAAAACGCGTCCATTCCGGCTCGCCGCACAACTCGGTCAATTTGGATAGAAGTTCGTCGCGTGTCATGCTCCCCCCGTGATCCGGCGGGCCAGCGCACGCAGGCGCGCCGCCTGCTCAGTCGCAGGCCGCATCCCGATCTCGTCGTTGCGGTCCGCGACGATCGCCAGCGCGAACCGGATGTCCTCGATCTCGTCGTCCGTCAGGGTGATCTCATGCGTGTCCATCTCACTCCTCCTCTCGCTGCGTCCTCAGCAGCACCGAGCCGTCAAGTGGGACTCACCCCGCGGGGGAAGAGGGGCCCCGGCTCCCGGGGTGCCTCGACGACTCGGGGCCGGTGAGGACCGGCCCGGAACCTAGCAGCCGCACACCCAGTCCAGGTCGCCAGCCGGGCCGTGCTCGCCGCAGCGAGGGCACACCACGGACAGCGCCGCGCGGAACTCGTCAGCGATCCGCTCCCGCGCGACCGCCTCGTACTCGGTCCGCTCGGGGATGAACGCGACACCAGGCCCCTCCGTTACGTCGGCCTCCCACTCCTCGTGCGCCCACGTGCGGATCGATTCGGCCAGTTCGCCGACCAGCTCGTCCACGCTCGCGACCTCGAACGGCCCGCAGTCCCCGAACCTCTCGTCGTTGTTGTACAGCAGCATTTTCCCTCTCTCCTTCTGCGGCGTCCCTGCCGCGTTGCCATGCTCACACAATAACCGCTTGGGTTGCGTTTGTCAACCACCCTGGCGTCCCCCCTGGTCGATTGTTTCTAACTACCCGGAATCGCGGGCCTTTTTCTGCACCCGAGCGCGGTACGCTGCGGCATCTGCGACGCTACAGCACGCCCGGCAGGCGCCGGACAGGCCATCCCGGGCCCGGGCCCGCCGGGCAAACGCGGCCAGGGGCAGCACGGCGCCGCACCGGCAGCACTGCTTCCGGCCCTCCGCGGCGTACGGGTTCTCCTTGCGCAGGGCCAGCTTGGGCTTGCTGCCCCCGATGTGCCCCCCCAGGGCCTCGCACACGTACACGCCCCCGTTCCGGGCCAGGTTGCGCGCGTACGTCCGCGGCAGCACCACGTGGTCCACCCCGCAGTAGGGACAGAACACCGTCACCGAGGCCGCCTGCTCCTTGGCGTAGTGCCGGTCCCGGATGGCCTTCCGCTGCGCCTTGGCCCGGTCCTCGTAGGTATGATCGTCTTGCTGGGTGGCCAAATATCGATGGGCCCACGCTATGACCCGAGCATCCTTTCCGAGAGCGCTATCACGCTCCGTCCACACCCGCAGAGGCACACCTCGCGCGATCGCGTAGGCAGTTGAATCCGCCAGCTGATCCTTGACGTCCGGCTCATCCAATCGCGAGAACGGCTTGACCTCCCAGATCTCCTCGTGGCCATCCGAAAAAGTCACCAGGAGATCTGGGTTGCGCCAGCGACCGTCCGCTGCCTGGAACGTCTCGCAACGCCGCACCGCGGCCACGAGCGGATCCTGGTCCAACTCGAACAGGCAACGCAGCTCGTAGGATGATCCGAAATAAACCGCGCCGCCTCCCTTGGCAGTGGGAAACACCCCACGCACATGAGCGTGCCTGTACACGCCATCCGCGTGCATCTGAGCAGTGGACGCCGACCGACGTGCTCGACGCTGGTCCCGCACCTCTGTGTTCAGGCAGTAGATCCAGCACACCTTCCCAGCGTCGTACACCCTCGTCAACCCGCGCTCCTGCGCCCACTCCCACTCCGTGAGGTCCGCCGGACACCCCGTGTGGCTCTTGCGCTGGCTCTGCTTCGAGACACGGCGGCCGTCCCGCACGTAGAAATAGTCGGGCCGGTAGGTCTTGTGCCGCGCGAACCCAATCCGCTCATACACGGCACCGGGCGTAAGGCGGTTGTCGCTGTAGCTCACGATATCGTCGTACTGGCGCTCCCGAGCCCAGGCCACCGCAGCCGAGAACAGCCGGGACGCGCCGCCCACCACCTGCACCCCGGGCGCGAAGCACAGCCGATCCAGCACGATCCAGTTCTGCGAGATCTGTCGCGGGTGGCGCCCAAGGGACAACACGCCAACCAGATCCTCCCCATGGAACAGGCCGAACCGCACCAGGGCCAGCCGGTTGCTACCCTGCACATGACAGCGATCCAGGAATGGGGTGGCTTGCGCCCGTGGAATCTCCCGCACCGCGCAAGCCCGAGCCCCTACCCGTCTCTCGAACAGGCCAGCGCGGGCCTGCACAAAGGCTTCACACTGCGGCCTCCGACGCTCCCATTCATCTGAGAACAGAAACACCTGATCGGGCTCCCCAGCTAACCCATGTGCCAGTCTCGACAGCACCGATGCATCCCCAAGGTCAATCACCGCCACCATGATTTTTCCCACCTTGAATTCCATGCCGGAATGGTAACCAAACAATGAAACAAAAGCAAGGGGGGAGATAGCGCGGCCCTGTTTGGGGCCGCACCAATGGAAATGTAGAGGGGGAAGCGTGGCTTACGCCACGAAAGAGGCTAGACCGTGGTCACGGTGGGCAGGCCGGCGCAGGTGATGACGCCGTAGTACTCCGGCCGTAGCATGCGACTCGCGTAACGGGTCCTCACGCCTTTGCGCACGCGGAAGTCGGCCGGGTCGAGGAAGGACGGGGTGATCTGGAGCGGCACGTAGGGGGCGTAGACGTAGCCGGCGTCCAGGTAGCTGTTGCCCTTGAGGCCGACCAGGACCTTGTTGGCGGCCATGTAGGGGTCCTGGTAGACGGCGTAGCGCCTGAGCAGGGTGCCGACGCGGGCGATGCCGAAGTCCGAGGTCAGCGGCCCGTAGGACGGCGACTGGACGTTCTGCTCGATGCTGGCGAAGTCGCCGTGGGTCGAGAGCTGGTCCAGCAGGGCGCCGACGCCCGGGGGCACGACGATGAAGTTGGCCGGCGACCGACCGCTGGCCCGGTGGATCTCCGCGCCCACCGCGCTGATCTTGGTGATCAGGTTGCGGATGGTCTCGATCTCGCCCGCGGTGCCCGCCGTGTAGGCGTAGGTGTAGGTCGCGGCGAACCGCGCGCCCGTCACCAGGGCGTCCACGATCTCGCGGTCGACCTCCAGCAGCACCTCGTTGGCGAACGTGCTGACCAGCTCGGTCTCCGCGTCGATGCCGTGCAGCGCCCGCATGTCATCCGCCGCCTCCACCGACCAGTGCGCCTTGAGCTTGCGGCTCTCGGCCTTCACCGTGTACAGGGCGATGTCCAGCCCGATGGACGGGACCTCGGCGCCGTTGGTGGACCCCACCTGCTCCCAGTTCACGTAGTACTGGAGGTAGATGACCGTGTTGTTCTGGAAGATCGACGCGACGCCGGTCTCGTCGAACGCGGAGATGGACCACGCGCCGGTGCCCACGACCAGCGTGCCCACCGTGGTGCCGTACTGGTCCACCAGGTTGTTGGTGACGCCGGTCGGGTCCAGCGTGGCCACGATGTCCAGCCAGCCCGTGGTGGCGTTGTCGCGCGTGCGGTAGTAGGCCACCACCGAGAAGGTGCGCTGGGCGTCCACGCCCGGGGCCCGCATGGGCGACCAGGCCGGCAGCCGACAGTTGGCCGACACGTTGGTGAGCGGGCCCGCGCCGCCGCCCGTCTGCGTGCAGACCACGTCGTAGTCCACGTACTCCGAGGAGTAGTAGCGCGCGAAGTTCTCGTTGATGTTGTCGCCCGCACCCAGCTGGCCACCGTAGTTCTGGTTGTACGGCTGGTTGGTGATGCCCAGCTGCGGGATCTTGGTGCCCTTGCGGTCGTCGTACTTCTTCTCGTAGTAGAAAATTCCACCCACGGGAGAAGTCATAGGTTGAACGGATACCAATTGATTTGCGATGAGGTTGGGGAACACCCGGCGCAGCACCGGGAACGCGTACTTGGTGAACGCGCCCGCGTTGGTGCTCAGGGTGTCCTCCTGCAGCTCCTTCACGTGCCCCATCTGGTTCTCCAGCAGCATCGCCGTGCACCGGCGGATGTAGCGGTGGTTGATGGGGTCCTGCGGCGAGCGGGGCGACAGCATCTTGGCCCAGCGCTGCTCGCAGGCCGCGCTGTAGCTCTCGTCGAAGATGGTGCCCTTGCCCTTGTTGCCCTGTTCGAGGATCTCTCGTGCTTCGGTCATGACTCTCTCTCCTTTTGTGGTTAGTCGGTCAGGCCGGCCAGCCGCTGCATCTCCTCGTAGGAGTTGCCGAAGGGATCCTTGTCCCCTCGGGTGCTGCTAGACCCGCGCCGTCCCTCGGACAGTTCCCGCTGGTCGCCGTGGCCGCGCTGCAGCCGCCGGCGCATCTCCCGCAGGTCCTCGTCCAACATGTCCGTCCGTCCGTACCGCGTCACGACCGCATCAACCTCGGCCTTGGAGGAGACGTCCTCCATCAGGCCCAACACCTCTCTACCGTTCGCCAATTGTGCTACCTTCGCCGCCTTGTAGGCGTCCAGGGCCTCGGCCCGCAGAGCGTCCACCCGGGCTTCAAACCGGGTGCGCTCCTCGGCCAAGGTCTGCTCCGCCTGCTCGGCCTGGGCCTGCGCCTCCTCCAGGGAGGACAGCATGCCACGGCTCAACTCAGCTGCCTTGCCCAACCGCGCGTCCAACGATGCTACCTTTTCCTGCAGGGACGACATCTCGCCCCGCAGCGTCGTGTTCTCTTCCAGGAGCCGCTGCTCTGCCGCCGACGGCCCCGGCGCCGGTAGCCGCTCATGCAGGAGCGCCAGCCGCTGCTCGACGTCCTGCTCCGACGTGAACTGCACGCCCTCCAGCAGGGCGCGGGCGGCCTCCGCCGTCTCCCCCTGCCCCAGCTGCCGCTCCACCAGCAGCTGCAGCCGAACCTGCTGCGCCTCGGCCACCGCCGCGTCCCGCGCCGCCTCGGCCTCGGTGCGCGCCAGCGTCTCGGCCTTCATGGCATCCCGCACCGCCCGCTCGTCGGGCTGGGTACGATAAGCGCCCACCATCTCCGCGATCTGCGCCAGGGTGGCCCGGGCCGCGCCCACCGATGGGTCGGCCGCGTACTCCTCGCGCAGCTGCTGCCCCAGGTCCTCCCGCGCCTCCAGCAGCGCCGCCGCCAGGCGTTCCTCGAACGCCTCCGTCATCTCCGTGCGAACACGTGTGCGCTCGGCCTCCACCGCCGCGTCCACGCCGGCCACGACCTTCTCCTTGGCCTTGGCCACGGCGTCCGCCGCCGCCTGCTCCTGGAGCTGCTGCGCCACCTCGGGGAACTCCGCCAGGAACTGCTCGGCCAGCGTGGCCGGATCCGCCTCCTCCACCGACTCCATGGTGATGGTGGGCACGGCCGTGCGCACCGCCGGGTCCGCCACGAAGTCGTAGGTCCGCAGCACGAAGTCGTCCTGGACCTCCTCGCCCTCCACCTTGCCAGACGAAGGGCGCGTGCTGCCGAAGCCCCGGCTGGACACCGGCACCGGGATCCGCGCCTCCACCAGCGCCCGCAGGTCGCGGCCCGTCGTGGTGTTCAGTATCTCCGCCTCGCCCATCACCCGCCCGTCCGCCTCCAGCCACAGATCCGTGATCACGTGGCTCACCAGGGACAGCGAAGATTTCCCGCTCTGCGGATGGTCGAGCTGTCCGAGCACGCGCCGGTTCTCCAGGTCTTCCTTCAGCCGCTTGATCTCCCGCTCCATCAGCTTGGTGCTGTAGATTCGGCCGTTCAACGTCGGCGTATCGCAGCGCCCGAACTCTCCGCGCGCCACCAGCTTGCCGGACCCAGGGGCGCCACGTGCCTCGGTCAACTCGAACACCGATGGCGCCGTGGTCTCGATCAGCAACTGCTTCGACATGGCTTCTTCCTCGCTCATTGGTGCGGGCCCCGTCGGCTCACCACTGCTTCCACCGCTTGAATTGGAGGCCGGTGCGGGCGATGGGATTTCGATCTGTCTTGCGCTTGGCAGCGGACGAGACGCGGCGCCCCGTTTTGTTGCCATCAGGCCGGACAGCTTGCTGTGCCCCATCGAGCCCACTCAGCTCCCGCCTCCCGGACGGATACGCCGTCCTGCGCTTGCGCCCCTCGTCAGCGAGGGGCCCTACCGGTTTCCCGGGACTCCGTCCAGCCGGTCCAGCGAGCGGGTGATCAGAGCCACCACCGGCCGCAGCTCGGCCAGGAAGGCGTCCGGAGCCATCACGGCCTCGTCCAGCCGCCCCGCCTCGTAGGAGGACGCCAGCGGCGCGACCGCCTCGTTGAACACCTCGGTCACGGCCACGTCGTCGAACTCCTGCGCCAGCAGGTCGATGACGTTGTCCACGTGCTCCAGGATCTCGTTGCGCACGTCCTGCGGCTTCTCCACGCTCTCGGAAAGCAGGTTCTCCAGCTCCACCGCGAACTCGGAGGTCTGGCCCTTGGGATGGCGCCGCCCAGCCAGCCGCTCCGACTTGGCGACGGATTTCCGCCCCTTCCCCATGGCCCACCGACCGGATGTTCTGGTGATACGCGCCAACTTGCCCGACCCACCAACCGCCTGTGCGGAGCGAATACATGGGCTCTTGGGATCCTTCGGGTCCTTCTTCCGATAACCCTTTTTGCAGACGTAACTGGCCTGCATCGACATGGATCCAGCCTTGTAGCGCCTGGTGCGCTTCCCCATCGCCTCGCCCATCAGCCGCTCCGCCACCGCCGTGGCGCGCTCGCGAACGCCAGGGATGTTGGACGGGATCCGCTTGGCCTTGAGGTTCTCGATCAGCTGGCCAACCTGCTCCTCGGACAGCGCGTCGAAGGGCAGCGCCTCGATGCGGTCGAAGAGGGCGGGCGTGACGAACGGCCCGTCGATCGGGTCGTGCACGGACTCGTCGTACTCCTCGTCATCGTCCTCTTCCTCTTCCTCGTCCGGGTCGGGCTCGTCCTCGGGCGGGGCCCCCTGCTCCGTCATGGAGAGGGGCGTGCCCAGGGCCAGCTTGGCCATCCGGTCCTCGGTCAGGTCGCCCAGGCCGAGCGCCTTCAGGTCCTCGTTCAGCGTGTTCTCTGGAATCCTCGGTTTCATGTGCTCGCCTCCGCGCCTTTCTGGGCCCGCCCTACCAAGTAGGCGGCCACAATCTTCATGACCCTTGCTCGCCCGGCCCACTGATCGTGGGCCTCCGCCATGCGCTCGATATCCTCCGTGGTCCACAACTGATCAACCTTGGCGAGCACCCCATACAGGGTCTGCGCTTCAACGAGCAACGACTCACGGATGGCACCATTGGTTCTGTCTTCATCATCGTCACGCCCACCATCAAACACCAAATCACGAATCTCGTCAACAATCCCCCCGCACACGCCAGCGAGGAGACCAACAGACTCACGCAACTCCCCATCGAACTCGGGCAACCGGGAACGCGGCAGCTTGGCGTAGGCCGTATGGGGCACCGCAGCCTCCAGCTCGCGGATGCTACCCCACATCTTGGTGCGGATGCGCTCCTGGTTCGCCTCGTATAGCGCCCACCAGTGCTGATCGTCCGTCGCATCCATCGCCGCTTCTGCCAACCGCAGCGCTGCACCCAGCGTGTACGGCTCGCCCGGCCGCAGCAATCCTGCCACCGCGCGCACACGTGTGCGCTCCGGCGCCGTGCCCTGCATCATGCCCGCCACCAGCGCGCGCAGCTCCTCCCGCACCAACCCGGGCAGTTGCGCCTCCTCGAAGACCGGGATGGCGCTGGGCCGCACGTCCACCTGATCACCGTGCGCGTGCGCCTCGTGCAGCGCGCCGTCCGGCGTCTGAAACAGGCACCGAGGCAACATGGTCTTGGGATCGACCTGCGTGGCGATCACATCCACGCCCACGCCGACCGCCGCCCGGATGGACGCCTCCGCGCGCTCCAGCATCTCCTCTAGGCTGCCCACCGTCCACTGCGCCAGGTCCTCCGCGCGCACAAAGCGCCCCCCGCGCGACTTCTTCTTGCCGACGGGGACGCCGATCGGCCCCTCACCCTTCCCCGTAGCGAGCCCGCGCCCCGCCCCACCGGACCGCCGCTTCTTCCCGGGATCGGCACACGTCTCGATCATGGTCTCCGCCATGGGATCACCTCGTGCGCGGCGCTCCACGCCGCAGCCGCTTGGCGACGCCATCTACGGCGCCGCCCGTTCGCTCCACCGCCCGCAGCAGACGCCCCTCCATCTGCCGCACCTCCTGCAACGCCTTGTCCAACCGAGGATCCACGCCCTCCGCTGGCGCCCCACCAGCACCACCCATACCAGGAGATCCACCCATCATCTCGCCGCCCGTCGTAGGCGCCCCCAAGGCCAAGGCGCCCTCGGGCCCCAGCTCGGGGAACCGTTGCATGATATCAGCCTGCACCGATGCTTGCGCCAGCGCCTGCGCCTCCGCCTCGTTGGCTTTGGCCTCGGACGCGAACAGCGCGTCCTCGTCGCTCAGGTGGAAGATGTTGGCCATGATCCATGGCGACGTGAAGAACGGCTGCAACGCCGCGGCCAGCGCGGCCCGCGCGTTCCACACCTCCACCTGCTGCATCTCGAAGATGGCGCTGGGCGCGCTCATCTGAAGCGCCCACTTCACGCTGTCCGGGTCGATGTTCAGCGCCGCAAGGTGCACCCGCACCACCTGATTGAGCCCCGCGATCCACTCGCGCTGCACTCTTTCAATCAGGCGAGAGAAAGCAACGTCCTCTTGAGTCAAGGCGCTCCGGTTCGTCACCTCAGTGCCGCCCAAGTACTGCGGCGGAATCCGCAATCCGCCATACAGCTTCTTGAGGAAGTACTCCATGACGCCGGTCTCGTCGTAGTCGGGACCAGCCAGCGGCTCAATGCGCGTGCTCTCCTTGCCCCCGCGCGTCGGGACAAAGAAATCCTCGGAGTTTTTGACGAAGATCCCAGCGTCCAAGGCGAAGTTGTGCCACACGTCCACGGTGATACACCCTGTGTCCTGAGTGTCAGATAGCCACTCCACGCTGATCACCTTGTGGTTTTCCGTCGCCGCAGTGCAAAACGCCCGCCAGTCATCGTACCCGGCCTGCTGCACAAACGACCGAAGGTTGTGCACGTCAAAGATCGTGCGTTTCCTGTTCGGATTCAGTGTGCGCAGCTCTTCGAAGAGCGGAGAAGACTGCACCGCCGCAGTAGCGTCGCGCATCCGAAGCGTTGGGTTCTCTTGCACCATCCTCCGCAGCTCGGGCAGTAAACCATCTGGATACTTGATCGCGATCTTCTCCGAGCGGATGGCGTTGTCGGCCTTGTGCTTCGGACTCTGATTATACACGATGAGGTGACGCCCAGAGTTACGCGCTCGGTTGCGTCGGGCGATCTCCCCCGGGTGATCCTTGGCCCACTTCCGCACCCGCCTGACCAGCGCACCGGCATGCCGCAATCCGTGCTCGGCCGGGCTCACTACTTCCAGGTTCTCCGGGTAATTGTTGCGCCGCCGTTCGTCTATGTGGTGCACTATCATCCCTGTCGGATCACCCAGGTATGCCTCCGCCACTAGCCGGTGCGTCTGCCCCAACGCCTTCCACCTCTCAGTGCCGCGCTCGCGGTGATCTTGGTGCACAACGTACTCGTATCCATTGTTTGCAATGCCCCGGTAGAGCGGCATCACGGAATCGCCCGGCTCCAGGAACTGTGCCTCCTTGTATGTGCCGTTTCGAAGAAGGAACTGGTGATCAGGAGTCGCGACTACCTCTTGGCAGTTGTCCAGGGTCACGCGCACCACTTGGGCAGTGCGCCGCGTGACGCCTGCCCACGAGATCTTTCCAGGCTTCACGTGCTTTGTCTCAGGATCGATGGAGTACACGTAGTTCTGCACCCCGGCCTCGTGATCCATGATCAAGTCGCGCAAGGTGCGAACCGTGCTGTTGAGCAACGGGATGCGTGTGTCCAAGGAAAGGCACATTTCAAGCGGGTTGAACCGGAAATCGATCTTACCAGTGGCCGGGTCGACGATCCGCTTCTTCTTGTAGCGCCGCCGCACGTCATCGACCAGCGCCTTTGCCTCGCGCGGGGGGATCTCGCCAGTGTCCACGTAGAACGCGAAGCGCCCCGGCGCCTTGGTGAGCTTCATCACCAGCGAGTTGTCCTCCAGCATGAGGATGCGCTTCCACACCCAGCGCACAGCATCGATCATGCTGAACCCGTAGAGGGCGCGCATCTGCTTCCCGCGCATGCGCCAGTGCACCACCTCCCACGGCTCGAAGAACACCAAGCCGCCCGCCGCCTCGCGATCTTTGATGCGCTGCAGATCCTCGCTGGTGCTGATCGGCACCGAGAACATCCCGGTCGGATCCTGCACGAAGCCCACCAGCTCGCCACGGTCGTTCACGATGCGCCGCACCGTGGGCGGCGGCAGCCAGTTCAGGCCCAACACGCCGCGATCGTTCACTACGATCTCGGCCATTGCGTTCCCATATTTACAGAAGGTGCGCACTGCGGCCCAGAGGTCGTCTTCAATGCGGATCCGGCGATCCAGCATGTCGTTGATGATATCGCGAACGATCTTATCCTTGGAGGTAGCCCAGATCACACGGCCATGCACCGCGTCAGCCACCGTGGCGCTGTCGGCGTACACGTCGAGGGCCGCCGAGATCAGCTCCGTGTCGTCCATGTTCTCGTAGTCGGCGTACCGCAGCAACAGATCCGAGTCGACCGCGAGCATGGTGGCCAGCTGCTGGTAGGGCGCGGACAGGCCGGTGTCGAGGTTGGAGGGGAACACGCGGGGCATAGCGCCCTCGCCAGAGTTGCCGCGAGCCAGGGTGGTTACCTGCCCCGTGGTCTGCCGCCGGAAGAACCGCGCGATGCTATCCCGCCAGCCCATGAGCCCTCCACCAGCAGCAGCGAACACGTGTGCGCTTGTCGCCCTCAGTCATCGTCGCCCCCGAAGTAGATCGGGGCCAGCAGCTCATCGCTGCGCGTCGCCCGCGTTGCCTGCCGCACTTCGCTCACGTCCACCTGCTCCAGGGGCACCAGCGGCGTCACCCATTGGTGCTCGTGCGCCACGATCTCCCCCATGGGTGTATCAGCATCCGCTCCCCACGGCAAGCGAGCCGCCCGCTGAGATAACCCGAGGACCACACCAGCAACGCTATCAGCGCAGTCCTTGGTACTGTGACGGGTGTGGTCCACCTTGCCCTTGATCCGGTCGTACTCCAGGGCGCGCAGCTCGCCCAGCAGGATCGGGTAATTGTAGTACTCGATGCGCCGCTCGTAGATGGCGCTCTTGAGCGCGTTGTAGCCATCCATCGAGGTATCCAGGGAGAGGATCTCAGCGTGCACGCCGTGCCGCCGCAGTTGCTGGTGCATCTCCACGTACATGTAGGTGTCCGTGGACACGCCCGCAATCGGGAAGCCATGAGCCTGCAACGCGTACACGAGGTTGCGCAGGTCCGGCAGGTAGATCTGCTCACCAGGGGGCGGACGAATTGCCAGCATGGCCTCGATGATGAAGTGGGGAGCCACGTCTTGGTAGCGGTTGCCGTCGCCGTCGCGCCGCACCACTTCAACGTACCGATCGATCCTGCCCATGCAAAATCCCGTGCTATCCCCAGAGATCGACACGTCGATGTGGACCCAGCGGGGGGCACGCGGCGCCTCCCGTGGAACCCACGCCTCCTCAGTGAAGCCGCCTGGCAGCCGACGTTCCACCGGTCTGCACAGGTACTGCCAGTCCCATCCGCCCGGGCTGCCCGAGATCCAGGTCTCGGCGCTGAACGGATGGCGGCGATCCTTCTGCACGCAAGAATCGATGGCCTCCACCCGCTGGAAGAATGCGCTGATGGCCTGTGTGCTGATGCCAGCGATGTCGCGCAGCGAATCCTCCAGGTTGCCCTCGAAATCATCGCGGTACTCAGCAGGCACCTCAATCACCCACGCCTCGTGCTCCTCCAGATACTCATCGTCCAGCGCATCCACCTCCTCTGGCGACAGGATGCGGCTGCGCAAGCTACTGTGGGCGCACAGCACATGGAACACCTCCCCGCAGAAGAACTCTTCTGGGCGAGCTGACCACTGCGAGTGCTCCAGCACGTACACGTCCGGATCATCCGCCGCCTCCCGGATCTTGCGCTCAGTGAACGAGTCCACCGTAGCAGCAGACGAGGCCAGCACCACCATCCCGGGGAGGTCGCCCGCCACCCGCTGGAAGCGCGACTTGATGCGGCGCACCAACGACCGGTACACCTTCTCCACGATATCGAAATGGGCCGCCGTCAGCTGCTTGCCCAGTGTCTGCTGGATTTGCTGGGCGTTGCGTTTGGGAGGGAAGTTGGTATTGTGCACCACACATCCGTCAGCCACGAACGTGCGGCAGGTAGTCTCGATGCTGTAGGTCTGCTCCGGGGGAAGCAAACAAACGCTCGTCACCCGATCAAGGTGGAACTCGGGGGGTAGGTCGGCAACGCGCAAGCACTCGGGACGGCATCCCCCAAGGGCGCGACCGTCCGCATGGTCCGGACCCGCACCCGCTTCTGTCGCACTCCCTCCATGAACGCCTCCGTCACGAAGGGGCCGGTCCACACGCTCGGCAGCGGCTTCGAGTTCAGAGACAGCAGGAAAGGCATGCACCGCTCCTGGGCCCACGCCCACAGCGCCAGCACCCGCGCACGATCCCGCGCCTTGTAAAAGCTCGTCTGCGACTTCGCCTCGACCAACACTTGCACCCCGTCGTCTCGGGTCACCAGAAAATCCGGAACCGTGAGGCGCCGCTGCCCCGCAAGCGTGTACGGGATAAACTCCAGCTGATCCTCGCCCACGACACTGCGCACCCCCGGCGTCGCACACAGGTGCAGGGCCAGGGATTGCTCGCGTGACGACCGGCATGGCACCGTCCCGCCACATGGCGACGACACATGGAACCGGTACGTCCGCGTCCGATTCTGGATCGACCGCGCATTCCCCTCCGAAATCCGCTGCCGATCCGCATCCGTGTGCGGGTGCCCCGGCCTTCCCTTGCGCACCGCACTCATCCTTGCGCGGGCCTCTGCCGAGTGATGTTGTCCCTTCCGCGGCATCGTCTACCCTCCAGACCGTTTCGTCCCCGACCTGCACCGCAGCCGTCGGCACGTAGATCAGGGTGTCACCGCGCCGCACCAACACCGGGTGGTCTGGAGAAAGTTCCACGGCGCGAGGCGAACACGTGTTCGCAGCTTCGAGGCGCACCAAGGGTTGCACCGAGGACGCGCGCATCCGGAACGGCACCCAGTGCCGCTGCCCAGTTGTGTGATCCAGTGCTTCCACCAGTAATCCATCGCGCGCATCCTCTCCAGCGTCCCAAAGATCTCCGACCGACCGCACCTCAAAAGTGGCACCGTTTTGCACAGTTAGCAAGCATTTTTTACCTACGCACTCATCACAGATAGCGGCCACGACGGCCTGCCCGATGGCCCGCTCCGCACCATACGAACCCACCGTCACCGAGATGTTGTTGGGAAACAGAGTGTAGTCGGTGGAAAACTTGGGCGGGAACCGCGCCATGAAGTAGGGCGACAGCTTGATCTTGTCGTCCACCGCGGTCTTGAGCACCGCCCGGCAGATCGGCAGCGACTTGCTGACCAGCATCAGCACCATCTGCGTGCCAGCCCCCACGCCGAACGTGGTCTGCGGGTTCTTCAGGCAGCTCAACTCGTACAGCAGTCGGCAAAAAATTACACTGGCAACAAACGTCTTTCCATATCCGAGGCTGCCTGCCAGTAATACCTCCCGGTACGGAGCAGAGAACAGGTTGATCAGTACATCCCGCAACTTTGGATACAGCGTGGTCATGGAGTCGCCAAGGTAGAAGGGGTCCTCTAGAAACTGGGCCATCGGCACCGGGATCGTGTGGTACAGCCCCTCCTCTAACTCCCGGCCCATGGCGGCCGCCACTTCTAAATCCCCCTCGACCAACAGCGCATCGAACAGCTGCTTGGCCTCCGGGGGCAACCCCGCCAGCGAATCCTTCACCGCCCGCGTGTCGTCGCCCACCGTGCGCTCGCTGCGCCGACGCCCGTCCTTGCCCACCCGGATCACGGCGCCCCCCCAGCACCAAGGGGGGAACCCAGCGCACACGTGTTCGCTCTAAAGACCGAACGATCGCCGGTCGTCTCCTGCGGATTTTTCGCAGTTTTCTGTGAATCGTTCGGCATCACTGCCAATCTCCGTCGTCCTGTTCGGCCAGCAGGTCGATCTCGGCCTCCACGGGCTCCCCGTGGTCGTCCTCGGCCGCCACGGCCACCGGCGTGGGCGCGCACAGGCCGTCCACGGTGTCCAGGTCCGTCCGGCCCGCCAGGCGCATGATCCGCTTCAGCAGGCCGAGCACCTGCGCGCGCTGCACGGGATCCGCGAAGGCGCGCGCCGCCCCCTCACCGTAGCGGTCCTTGATCTCCTGCAGCCGCTCCGCGCTCACCGTCAGCGTCCCCAGGTCGCGCGAGCCGGTCAGGCCCAGGTCCATTTTGATCTCGTGCATCCGGGCCACCAGGTCGATCAGCGACTTGGCGTGCCGGTCCACGTTGGGGTCAATTACCCCCGTCCGCCGCTCCATCCCGTGCGCTAAATCCAGCCGGTACAACAGAACCTCGTACGCCCGCTCCAGGCGGCGCAGGTCCTCCAGCCGATCGTTGAATTCGCGCTGCGCCTTCACCACCAGGTGCGGGAGCCGCGGCGCGATCAAGTCCGCCGGCACCACCTCGGCGTGCATGAACAACCGCAGGTCCTCCGCCAGCGTCGCCCGGGGGATATCCGTGCTCTCCCCCTCCTCCTCCTGCACGTACCGCGCGATCTCCGGCATCGGGTACCCCGCGCAGATGCGCTCGTACACCTCCTGGAAGCACCGCAACCCCTTCACCCGCTTGTGCGGCACCCGCGCCAGCGACTTCCCCTTGCGCCGCCGCCCCACACCACGCTGCGCTACCACCACACACCCCCCAGCACCAAGGACGCACACACGCCCACGCCGTTTGTCCAGCACAAAAATTCCCGCGCCGATCCGCCATTGGTGCCGATGCCGCTTGGGCCGCTTGGGCCGCGGGGGCCGCGGGAGCCGAGGGGGCCGCGGGGGAGGATAGCGCTGGGTCGGATGCTGCCTGGTCTGATTCCTTTTGGGCTGTGGGAGGATCTACGTGGGATCGTTGGTAGCGCCCAAGGGTAGGAGGAGGGGGGAGGGGTGGGATCGGGTGGGAGGACGGGCAGTTGGGTGTAGATCGTCAGGGGGGGAAA